>Ga0307278_10000481_pt1 | contig 20121 bp, 16 predicted proteins | sample ER_DNA_117_FD_194482 | JGI IMG/M metagenome (GOLD analysis project Ga0307278, IMG submission 194482) | Bulk soil microbial communities from the East River watershed near Crested Butte, Colorado, United States - ER_DNA_117 | ecosystem: Environmental > Terrestrial > Soil > Floodplain | place...
GCGTAGGCGCTGATCACCCACTGCAGGTTCTCCTGCGAGAACCCGAGATCGACCTGGATCGACGGCAGCGCGACGTTCACGATTGCGATGTCCAGGACGACCATGAACTGGACCGCGCTGAGGAGCGCCAGCGCGAGCCATTTGCGTCGATCAGAAACCACCATGGCGTCCATTCCTTCCGTTGAAAGCGAGGTTGTAGATAGAGGTTGCCGTCAACCGTTGAGCTGGCCAATGGTCTGACCCGGCGAATCGAGGTGCGGTTATCCGCACCGTCTTTGCGACTGATAAACAGGCTCGATGAGCAAGGAAGCTCCTCTCGGTCCGGCAGGGAACGGCGTCGCGCCGCAGGGCGCCGGGTGGTTCGTGCTCAACGCGCGCGATGCACGCTGGCTCGACAACGATGCGTTCGGCGCATACACACGCTTCGAGGGAAACGACGAGGCGCGCTTCGATCAGGTTGGAATCAACATCGCCGTTCTGCAACCCGGGCAGCCGATGTGCCTGTACCACGGCGAGGAGGACCAGGAGGCGTTCCTCGTCTTGTCGGGTGAAGGCGCGCTTCTGATCGAAGGCGAGGAACGCCGGCTCGAGGCCTGGGACTTCGTCCACTGTCCACAATGGACGGAGCACGTGATCGTCGGCGCAGGGAACGGCCCGTGCGTCGTCCTCGCGATCGGCGCGCGCACACACGAGGGTGTCGTCTATCCCGTCTCAGAGCTCGCAGAGCGGTACGGCGCGAGCACCGACTACGAGCGGCGTCGGGACGCCGAGGGCAAGGCGGGCGAGAGTCCGTACACCGCTTTCCCGCAGGACCGCGAGGGCGAAGTCGACGCCAGCTGGCTGCAGAGACGTTGATCCACGTGCTGCGCTGGCTCAGACCGAGCGCAAAGCCGTACATCGCGATCCAATGACGACTCCGACGATCACCGCCGACGAGCTCCACGAGAAGCTCGACCGTGGCGACGACTTCGTCCTGGTCGATGCACTCGCGCCGATGATCTACGCGCACTCGCACTTGCCGGGCGCGATCAGCCTCCCGCCCTCCGCAGTCGACCCAACTCGGCTCGCGAAACGGATCCCCGACCTCGGCACCGAGATCGTCGTCTACTGCGCGAACCCGGATTGCGACGACTCGGTCGTCACCGCGCAGAAGCTCGAGGCGCTCGGCTACATGAACGTGAGGCACTACCCCGGCGGCAAGGACGAGTGGCGCGAGCGCGGCCTACCGCTCGAGCGGGCCGGGAAGCCGTTTACGCCGAGCTAGCGGCCACGCCCACGTGCCGCGATGTGGCCGGCGATGTAGCGCGCGTCCCGCCCGACGCCGCCGACGTTCTCCGACGTGAACGAGTAGAGGAAGTCGAGCCCGAGAAAGTAGAGGCCACTCTCAGGGCAGACGCCGCGAGCGTGCACGACCTCGTCGTCGTCGTCGAACACGGGCGCGTCGATCCACGAGAAGTCCTGGCGGAACCCCGTGCACCAGATGACGTTGGCGACATCGAGCGTACGCCCGTCTTCCAGCAACGGCACCCCGTCGCTCACAGAGACCGTCTTCGGCACCCGCTCGACGCCGGCGGCGGCCAGATCCTTGGACTTCACACGGATGAGCGGGGCGCCCTCCGCCAGCACGTGCGGCCTCACCTTCCTCCCGAGCGGAGTCCGCATCGTGAGGATCCGCGACGCGATGAACCAGAGCACCGGCAAGACGACGCGGCGTCCTGGGCTCTCGATCCGGATCGGCACCTCGCCTTTGTCCCGGCCTGACAACCAGACGCGGTGCGTCGTGGCGAGCTCGAGGCCGATGTCGGCGCCCGAGTTGCCGGCACCGACGAGCAGAACGTCACCGGGCTGCAACTGCGATGGATCGCGGTACTCGCTCGAGTGCATCTGCACGACGCGTGGATCCAGCTCGGCCGCGAAGTCCGGAACCGACGGCACACCGTAGAACCCGGTGGCGATGACGACGTTGTCGGCCTCGAACCGCCGGTCGCCGCTCTCGACGACGTACCGCCCATCCTCCTTCGCAAGCCGATCGACCGGGGTCCGCAGCCGGACGGGGAGATCGAAGGCGGCGATTCCAGCACGCAGGCCGGCGCGAGTTTGCGTCAGGGCCTTCGCAACAAGCTCCGGCTCATGCGGAAGTGCGGCCTTGGGAGCTGGTGGCGCGAGAGCGACGGCGGCAACACCCTGCCCGATGATCCGGCTGATGGTCGCGTGGACCCCCGGGTCCCGCGCCAGTAGGGAAGCCCGCGTGATGCGTAGCCTCGCGCGCTTCCTCGGAGGTCTTGTACTTCTACGGGGTCCGTTATAGCCTCGTGACCTGGCGTCGACTCGAAGGGGAGGCGGTTGCGCGGCGGCACTGCCCTAGCGAAGTTCGTCCTGGCTCTGGCGTGCGTTGCGGTGGTCGTTGGCGCCGCCACCCGTGAGACAGCCGAAGCTTCCCACTGCATCATCACGCCCGCTCTCGGCGACGTGACCGTCAACCGGGGCCTTCCGTACGCCCGGCTGGTGCGTGGGAAGGAGACGATGGTCAAGCTCTACCTGAGGATGCCCTCGCCGTTGCCGAGCTGCGCGGGGGCGAAGTCGGCAATCAAGATCGTGGACGGGACGTTGACCGTCAAAAACGGCACAACCCAGATCGGGCCGTCGGTCAGGCTGCTACCGGATGCGATCAACGCGCTCATCACGAGCTCCTCGATCATGCAGAACCAGCCTGCGGATCCAAAGTTCATCGTCCTCGGCTCGAATCTTCCGCCGTCCGCAGCGGGCATCCAAGGCAGCTTCACCGCGACGTTCTCGATCACGATCAACTACCAATCCAAGGGCTCGACGACCGACGCCTTCACGACGACCCAGAGCGTCCCCTTCACGACGTCAAAGGTCGTGGAAGGGCCGACGAAGGCGATCCGCATCCTCGCCGTCCCGATGGCAGCAGCGCTCACCAGCACGCAGGCCGGCACGCTGACCAGCGCACTGACGGCCCTTTCAGGTATGTACCCGGTTCAGGACCTGAGCGGCTCAGGTCTAGCGCGCGTCGGCGTGCTGCCGACGACTACCGGCGGCATTCGGTACGCGCTGAACAACGCCGGATTCGTCAACGTCGGCGCGACGCCCTTCTGTGGAACGAGCACGAACTACGCGGGGATCCAGACGCAGCTCCAGGCGTTCATGACCGCCTACAACGACGCGAACACAACCGACAATGACGTCGACCGTACCGTGGGCGTCATTGCCGACACTCTCAGCACGCCCAGTGGCACGTCGGCGAATTGCTTCGAGGGCTTCACTATCACGAATACGCAGCAGACATGGGTACGACTGGTGCCGGACGCGCCGGGGGCTCCGTCGACGACTGGTTCGCTGCTCGCGATGGAGACCTGCCACACCTTTAGCTGCACGACGAGCAGTACGACGCTCCATTCGTACTTCACGAACGCCGATAACCTCGCGGAGAACGTCAACCGCGCGTTCAACCCGCTCACGTGGTCGTGGCTGTCGGATGACCGTTCCGCGATGCGCTACTCGGCTCCCGGTTGGAACAACAGCACGACCGTCCTCGAGAAGGGGGACTTCGGGTATCTCCTCTGTGGCCTCGGGGGAGCGAACACTTCGGGTTGTCCTGGAGCAACGGCCGGCACGCTGACGGGTGTCGCCGCGGGGCCGACGTTCGAGCTCGACGGGACGACGGACGGACTCGGAGAGGCGTCGACGGCCATCGGGAATTCGCACAAGTCGACGGTTGCTCCACAGACCACAGCCGATCCGGCGAGCACCTACCGCTTCCTGCAGAAAGCAGCTCCATCTCCCAGCGCCACCGTGCTGAGCAACCTCGGTGTGCCGGTTCGTGCTGTGCATTCCGGGCACGGCACGGATCAGGACGTCGGGGCTGGAAACCCCAAGGCGTTCTCGTTCGCGTTTCCGCTGAACGCCGCGACGCAGCGAATCGAGCTGCGGAACGGGTTGACGCTCCTCTGGGCTCGGAACCTGACCGCCGCGCCGACTGTTACGAGCGTCAGCGTCTCGAGCGGCGGGGGCGTAGAAAGTCCGATCCCGGGTCTGCACGCTTCGAAGGCTAAGGATCACAGCGCTGCGCATTCCCCTGCGGCGAAGCGCGTCAGTGCACCGAGGCGCGCCGCTCGGCTTGCGCGGGCGGAGCTCGTGGCTCCAGCTTTGTCTTGGTCGGCATTGTCGTTGGCGGTGAATTCGACGGGCGACGGCCCGGACACGAATCTCGCAGACGGCGTCTGCAACGACGGTTCTGATAACTGCACGCTCCGGGCGGCGATCATGCAGGCGAACGCGACTTCCGGCGCCGACACCATTGACTTCGGGATCGGTAGCGGGTCGGTGTCCCTCCAGCCGTCATCGGCCTATCCGCAGATCACCGAGGCGCTCACCATTGACGGTTGGACTCAGGGCGGCGCTGGGTATACGGGTCCGCCTCTTGTCGAACTGAACGGCACCGCGACGGGAGGTGACGCGCTGGCGGCGAGTGCGCCGCTCGTGGCGCGCGGCCTGGTGATCAACCGCTTCCCCGGCTCGGGCATCGCGCTCTTCGCCGGCAGCGGCGGGTCCGTCGTGCAGGGCAACTATCTCGGAACCGATGCGAGCGGAAACGCAGCCCAGGGGAACGGCGGCGCCGGCGTTCACATCTCTTCCACCGGCAACACAATCGGCGGCGCCGGGGATCCGGACCGGAATGTCATCTCTGCCAATGACACCGGCATTGCGCTGCTCGCCAATTCGAACACAGTCACGGGCAACTACATCGGCACGAACGCGGGCGGGACGGCCGCACTCGGCAACGCGAGCAACGGCATCGCACTGCAGGCCGCGAGCTCCAACACGATCACGAACAACGTCATCTCAGGTACGAGGCCGACGGCCGCGGCCGGCGCCGGCATCGACCTGACCCAGTCGGCGACCCAGTCGAACAACAACATCATCCAGGGCAACTTCATCGGTACCGACAAGACCGGCGCCGCCGCGCTCCCGAACTCACGCCGCGGGATCTCGCTGAACGGCGCCTCCAACAACACGATCGGCGGCAGCGCTGCAGGCCAAGCGAATGTCATCTCCGGCAACACGGGCGACGGCATCGACATCCCGCAGGGGACAGAGAACGTCATTCGCGGGAACCGGATCGGGGTCGCGGCAAATGGGACCTCCCCGCTCGGGAACGGGGCATTTGGGATCCAGATGAGTACGTCCAACAACACCATCGGTGGTCTCACTGCCGCCGAGGGCAATGTGATCGCGAACAACGGCAGCGCCGGATTGGTCATGACCGATGGAAGCGGGAACAACATCATCGCTAACCGCTTCTACGCCAATGGAAGCCTCGGAATCAATCTCGGAAACGACCTCGTGACGGAAAACGACGCCGGTGACACGGACACCGGGCCGAACAACCGGCAGAACTTCCCGGTGCTCACGTCGGCGACCCTTGGCGGGGGAACGCTAACCGTGTCGGGCACGCTCGATACGAACAGCGGACTCTCGAATACCGCGTTTCGGATCGAGGTTTTTCTGAACAGCGTCTGCGACGGCTCAGGCAACGGCGAGGGTGAGTTCTTCGTCGGCGCCAGCGCCACGAACGTCGACGGGAGCGGCCATGCGTCCTTCACATTCGCATTCCCGACGTCTGCCACCGGCGGTTTCGCGACGGCCACCGCGATGGCCGCCGGGACGGGCGACACCTCCGAGTTTTCCGACTGCCTCACGGTCACAGAGGGCGGCGGCGACTCGCCGCAAACCGGCCCGACATTCACCGTCAACATCGCCGACGACCACGCCGACCCGGGTGGCTGCACCGTCAACGACTGCTCGCTGCGGGAAGCGATCGATGCTGCAAACGCGCACCCGAACGGCGTCGGACGGGATCAGATCGTGTTCGCGATCACCGGGTCGGGACCGCAGCAGATCGCCATCCAGGAAGTCGAGCTTCCCGGTATCACCGAGGCGGTCGGCATCGACGGCGAGACGGAGCGCAGCATCGCGAGCGGCGTCCCCGCGGCGTCCAAGGCAATTGTCCTGAACGGCACCGGGGCCGGCGCGACTGCCGACGGTCTCACTCTCGCCACAGGCGGATCGGAGGTAAAGGGCCTCGCCATCGGGGACTTCTCCGCAAGCCAGGTCGTACTCGATGGCACGGGCGTGTCCGGCAACGTGGTCAAGGACGACTACATTGGCGCGGCGGCGAACGGAACGACCGAAGCCAACAACGGGACTGGCATCACCATCCGCAACGGAGCCCATGACAACACGGTCGGCGGAGACAAGACCGTCGGCAACGTCATTCTGGGACACGCAGGCGTCGAAGTGGCAGCCGGCGCGGGGACCGGAAACGTCATCGCCGGGAACAACATCGGTCTCGACGCTGCGGGAGCCGCCCACGTCGCGACCGCCCTTCCAGGTATCCATGTCAGCGGCTCGGGCACCATCATCGGCGACAACGTCTCGCCGCCGGGCTTCGCCGACCCTGACAAGGGAAATGTGATCGTGGGGCGACGCGGCGCGGCCGCGATCTTCGTGGAGAGCGCAAACAGCACGAAGGTCACCGGCAACTTCCTCGGCACCAACCGGTCGGGTGCAACCGAGATGGGAAACACCGACGGCATTCAACTGACCGGCGGGGGCGGCAACACGCTCGGCCCCGGCAACACGATTGCGTTCAACACGGGAATTGGTGTAAGCGTGGCAAGCGCCACGAACCGCATCGTCGCGAACTCGATTCACGACAACGGCGGCCTCGGAATCGACGTCGACCCCGACTTCGTCACGATCGATCCACCGACGCTGACGAGCGCGACAGGCACCGAGAGCGGTGCGACAGTCAACGGCACATTCGTCGGTACGCCGAACTCGCAGTTCTTCATCGAATTCTTCAAGAACTCCGCCTGCGACCCGTCTGGCGCCGGCGAGGGTGAGACGTACATCGGCTTCGTTACCGCGACGACTGACGGGTCCGGAAACGCCTCGTACGGCTTTTCGTCCACGGAGGCGGGTCTCGACGACGTGATGACTGCGACGGCATCGACGGTGAGCGCAACACCTACGACCTCCGAGTTCTCGGGCTGCGTGACCGTGGTGAGCGGCGGGACCCCCGAGCCCGGCCCCGTCGATGTCGGTGCTGACGCCACCGACGACTTTCCGGCGGACGCGCGGGCCACCTTCTACTGGGACTGCGGCGGCATCAAGTACCCGATCAAGGTGGGCGTACCGCCGACGTCGTTCGATGCGAACGCGCACACGGCGCATTTCGAGGTGCAGACGAATACGACCCCCAACTGTGCAAGCGAGCCGGGGCTCAGCTCGCTGAGCGCCGCCCAGACCACTGGGGGTGTCGGCACTGTGAGCGTCCTCGTCGATGACGGCTTCACGCAGACGGGCTTCAGCGATGTAGCACGGGCAGTTGTTCAGGCGGATAACCAGCCCCCGGTGGTCTCGTTCGCCGCTCCGGCTCCCGCCCCGTCGTCGGCGCCTGGCAGCAGCGTGCAGCCGCGTCCGGGTGAGTTCCTCGAGTTCGAGAGCATTCTGGTGCGCCTCGCGGCAATGGACCCCGAGGACAACGCGCTGACGGGTGACAGTTTGACTTTGACTACGACGATCCCGGGAGCCGGCGGTCCGTTCCACGGCGAGCGGATCCTCCTCTCGCCACCCCCGGGCACGGGCTGGACTCCAGGCACGTACGACCTGACAGCCACCGCAGACGACGGGGACGGGCACACGGCGACGCGAACGATCACGATCAGAATCCTCGCCGACGCCGACCACGACGGCTTGTCGGCGAACTTCGAGCAGGGCTGCCTGTCGGACGACGATCCCTTCACGCCCGGTCAAGACACAGACAGCGACGGCATCCCGAACGGGAACGAACTCACCACGGCCGGCGGTCCCTGCACCGCCGAGACGACCTACGGCGCGATCATCGATTTCGACCCGGACGATCTGCAGCGCACTTCTTCGGGCACGCCAGTCAGCGTCAAGGTGAAAGTACCGTTCCGCAGCGTCAGCCAGATCGTCCCGTCGAGCGTGAAGATCACCAAGATCACCTACGTCGACGCGAGCGGGCACTTCGCCGAGGCGACGCTCAACCAGCCAACCGTCAGCTGGAGCGCCAGCGGTGCCGAAGCGTTGGCCAAGTTCGACCGGCAGAGGTTCATCAACGCGCTCAATCAGCGCGGGATCAAAAACCAGCCGATTACCGTGGAGGTCGGCGGCGCCTTCACGGACGGGAAACAGTGGTCCGGCACCGACCGCACGAACGTGAAGTAGCGATCGATCGGAGGAGGAACGATGAAATTGAGGATGCTTTGGGGGATCGCGCTCGTCGCGGCGATTGCCCTGCTCGTCGCACCGACAAGCTTCGGCGTGGATGCGAAAGGCCCGCCTTGCGGCGATATCACCGCCGGGTTCCTGTACACGGAAGACGCGACCGAAGCCCGGGCAGATCTGCAGACGCCCGTCGCAAGCTGCACATTCGTCACGTACACGCTCTACGTCGACTCAAGCCCCGCGACGGAACCGGTGAGCACGATGGGGGACGGGACGGCCGATCTGGGAGACGCCGGCGACCTCATCCGTCTGTCAGCGAGCGTCGCCGATACCGACCAGATGATCTGCGTTTATGCGACGTCGTCGATCGGTGGCCATGTGATCGACCGGGCACCCGATACCGGTTGCGTCCCGCTGACCCCAGGCGGTACGGGCGGTGGCGGCGGCTTCCAGTAGGCGGTTCTAGGCTTCTGCGAATGCGAGCGAGCGGGCCTTGGTGCGAACGGCCAGGGCCCGCTCGTCATCGCCGTCGTTCTCCCATGCTTCCGCCGCTCGATCGAGAGCTTCCTGCGCCTCTGCGCGCATCTTCATCTCGAGGAAAAGTTGCGCGGCTTCCTCAGCGTGTGCTGCGGCTTCGCTGAAGTCCTCCTGCTTCAGCCCGACGAAGGCGACCGTGTCGAGCGTCTGCGCGACCGTGATCTTGTTCCCGATCGAGCGGGCAAGCTCGAGCGCCTTGGCGCAGGCTTCGAGCGCCTCCTGGTAACGGCCGGCGTTCGCGAGCGTCCACCCCTGGTTCGAGTAAGCCGTCGCACGCCCGGAACCGTGGCCGATCGCCTCGAACGTCTCGATGGCGCGCTCGTTGCACGCAAGGGCCGCGTCCACGTTCCCGAGACTCAGCTCGACGAGCCCGAGATTGATGAGGCAGCCGCCGACCTCCTCCGTGCTCCCGATGCGCTCCGCGATCTCGAGACCTCGCCGCAGTGTTGCCGCGGCGTCCGGCAAGCGACCGAGCAGGCGATATGTGTCACCCAGCACACGTGTGGCGGCGGCCAGTCCGCCGAGATCATCGCGCTCCGCCGCACGCCGCTCCGCCTCGAGACCGTGCTCGAGAGCATCGTCGAGCCTCCCCTCGAGCATCTCGGCGCGACTGAGGTTGAGCAGGAACTTGTCTTCGAACGAATTCTGACCGGGCGTGAGCAGCTCGAGGCCGGCCAGAAAGACGTCAATTGCCTGGTCGTAGCGACCGGCAACCGACAGTGTCCACCCTTGTTCGAGCCACAGCGGCGAGAGGTCTGCGCTACGTAGCGCCGGATGTCGAAAGGCCTCGTCGACGATCGCCAGCGCAGGCTCGTACTCGCCCTTCTTCCGCAGCGTTGACGCCGCTCCGGCCCAGGCGCGCACCTCGTTAGCGCGCTCACCTCGCACGTCGTCGTAGAGCCTCAACGCATCGTCGTAGTTGCCCACGAGCCCATGGAGGTCCGCGAGCGCGAGCCGCAGCTCGGGATCGTCGGGAGCAAGCTCGGCGGCGCGCGAGAGGTGGAGGATCGCCTCCTCGTTCGCGAACAGGCGCCTCGAGCGCTCACCGGCGCGCCGCAGGTATTCGACCGCTTTGGCACCGCCGCCGCCGAGGTAGAGGTGGCGGGCGAGCAGGTCAACCGTGTCGTCGCCGGCGCCGTACAACGCTTCGGCGGCCTCGGCCACCTGTCGGTGGAGCTCCTGGCGCCTACGGCGCAGGAGCCGCTCGTAGGCCGCGTCCTGAATGAGCACGTGGTGAAAGGCGAGCGTGCCGTCATGGCGCTCGAGGAAACGGCGAGTGACGAGCTCGTCGACGAGGGGTTCGACCCCGGCCCCGTTGTCGGCAACCGCTTGGAGCAGCGGGAGCGGCACGCGACGTCCGATCACGGCGGCCGTCTGGAGCAGCGAAGCGGCCGGGCGTGCGAGCATGTCGATTCGGGCGGAGAGCACCCCCTCCAGCGTCGCGGGCAAGGTCCGCGCGTCCCAGCCCGGCCGCATGTGCCAGCGTCCGTCCTCGCGCTCGAGCGCGCCGCCGTCGAGAAGCGACCGCAACAGCTCCTGGACGAACAGCGGATTCCCTGCGGTGCGCCGCGCAACGAAGGGTGCGAGGCCTGTCGGCGGCGCGCCACCGAGCGCGGCTTCGATCAGTGCCGCGATACCCGTTTCGTCGAACGGGTCGACCGAAATCGTGACGCCGTGTCGGGTGAGCTCGTCCAGCCAGTCACGCGCCTCCGTGCGCGCGACGAGGTAGATCGCCAGTGGCGCGTCTGCCGTGAGCTGCGCGAGCTCACGGGTCAGCTCGAGGGAGGAGGCGTCGATCCAGTGCACGTCTTCGAGCGCGACGACGACCGGCCGCTCGGCGGCCAGAGCACGGAGCCACTCCGCGAAGGCGCGGTGCAGCGCGCGTCGGAACGCCTCCGGCTCCAGCTCCGGCAGCGCCTCGGCGCCCGCGGGCGTGACGCCGAGCAGTTGGGCGAAGAAGGGCAGGGCCGCGGAGCTCCCGGAGCGGTCGAGTGCCGCGGCCAGGCTCGCTCCTGCATCCGAGGCACCCCCGGTGCTCGACATTCCTGCCCAGCGACGCAGCAGATCGGAGTACGGCCAGTAAGCGAGGCCGGCGCCGTAGGAGAGGCAGCGCCCGTGCAGCCAGCGGATGCCGCGCTCGCTCGCGTCGGTCTCGACCGCGGCCGTCAGCCGCGATTTGCCGATGCCGGGCTCGCCGGTGACCGCGATGACAGTGGCGGCGCCCTGCTCGAGCCGTCCGAGCGCGTCGACGATCTGAGCAAGCTCGCGTTGGCGCCCGACGAACATCCCCGCGGCGCGCTTCGCCCGACCCCTTCGCTCGCCCACCAGACGCCATGCCGGTACGGGCTCGGCCTTTCCCTTCAGCGTCAGTTCCCCGACCGGTTCGAATTCGAACTCGTCCTCGGTCAACCGCACGGTTGTTTCGCTGACGTACGTCTCGCCGGGCGGCGCGGCCGATTCGAGCCGCTGCGCGAGGATCACGGAATCTCCCAGGACGGCGTAGTCCATCCGCGCCTCGCTGCCCAGGATGCGTGCGATGCCGTGCCCGGAGTTGATGCCGACGTGAAGCGTCAGCTCGGCTTCGTGTGGCAGGTCGTGCACGAGCCGCGCGAGCTCGGCGTGCATCTCGAGTGCGACGCGCGCCGCCCGCGCGGCGTCGTCCTCGTGACTCACGGGAGCACCGAAGAGGGCCATCAGCGCGTCGCCCGCAAACTTCTCGACGTAGCCCTCGTGACGACCGACGACACTGCTGAGGCAGGCGATGACCGGGTCGATCACCTCCAGCAGCTGCTCCGGGTCGAGCCGGTCCGCGAGCGACGTGAATCCGGATACATCCGCGAAGATCGCCGTGACGAGGCGCCGCTCTTCCGGAATATGGCCACCCGCCTCCACCAGCCGCTCCGCCACCGGGCCGGCGACGAAGCTTCGGAGGGCCTGGGCAACGTCCCGGTCGCCGGCTTGCGCCTGGACGGGAGCCTCAGTCGCCGGCGCACCGCAGTGGCCGCAGAACTTCGTGCCTGCAGGGTTTTCGCCGCCGCAAGAGGTGCAGGACCAGCTGGGCATGGCCACAAGTTTGCGCTGCGAAAGGCGGAAAAGCTAGCTACGCGCAAAGGAAGGTGCCCCAGCTGGATTCGAACCCGCGCCACCACCTTGAAAGGGTGGCGACCTGGGCCGCTAGTCGATGGGGACGGCCGAGGCAGAATAGCCGCGGAGCGTCCCTACACTGGCTTTCGCGGGCCGGTAGCTCAGTCGGTAGAGCAGGTTCCCTAGGTCGCAGGTTCGAGAACGCGCACACTGGCAGCCGGTCGACGTTCATCTGCGCCATCGTCTTCGTGTGCTCGCTCGCGCTTAGCTGCGGGCAGCACGAAACCGGAACGCAAGGACGGGTCAGGGCCGGGTTTTCTAATTAAGTTGACTCTTACGTAAGCAGATGCTTAAATAGGTGCTGTGGAGGCCGCACTGAAAGCCATCGCCGCACCGCGGCGGCGCCAGATCCTCACCCTCGTCCGGGAGGACGAGCTGAGCGCGGGCGAGATCGCCTCGCATTTCGACGTCACGCGGCCGGCGGTCTCCCAGCACCTGAACGTCCTGAAGGAGGCGGGGCTCGTGAGCGAGCGACGCAACGGCACCCGGCGCCTGTACCGGGCACGTCCCGAAGGGTTCGGCGAGATCAAGGACTTCCTAGAGGAGTTCTGGGACGTCCGGCTCGAGGCACTCAAACGCGAAGCAGAAAAGGAGGAGCGAAAAAAGCATGGACGCCGCGACTGAAACAACGGTTTACGAGCGCACGCTGTCGATCGACGCCAGCCCGGAGACGGTCTGGGAGTTCTTCGTCGATCCCGAGAAGCTCATGCGCTGGAAAGGCATCAACGCCGAGCTCGACGCCCAGACCGGCGGGACGTACTTCTGCGAAGTGATCCCCGGCCACACGGCGCGCGGCGAGTTCGTCGAGCTCGACCGGCCGAACCGGCTGGTCTTCACGTGGGGCTGGGACGGCGAGGAGGGGGTTCCTCCGGGATCGTCGACGATCGAGGTCGAGCTGACAGCGTCGACAGAGGGCACCAGCCTCCGCTTCGTGCACAGCAACCTGCCGAGCGTCGAGGCCGTCGCCTCACACGCGCACGGCTGGGATCACTACCTCCCCCGCTTGGAGATCGCCGCTGCCGGCGGCGACCCGGGCGAGGACCCGTGGGTCACGCAAGCACCTTCGATGTAGGAGAGGAGAACGGAATGGCACATCCAGTCCTTCACTTCGAGGTCTCAGGGAAGGACCTCGACAAGCTGCAGAGCTTCTACTCGGAGCTGTTCGGCTGGAAGACGCAAAAGGCGGCGGGCGACATGCCGTACGCAATGGTCGAGAAGGAAGGCGACGGCATCGGCGGCGGCATCGGCCAGTCACCCGACGGCAACGGGCACGTCACGTTCTACGTCGGCGCGGACGATCCACAGGCCGTGCTCGACAAGGCCGAGCGGCTCGGCGGCAAGACGATCATGCCGGTGACCGAGCTGCCGGAAGTCACGATCGCGCTCTTCGCCGATCCCGAGGGGCACGTGGTCGGGCTCGCTAAAGGAATGTAGGCAACAGCGAACGGCCGGCCTGATCAATGCGATCGGGCCGGCCGTCGTCGTCGTGTCGGTCTGACGCGCCCTCTAGAGTCCCGCCGGTTCCAACCGTCCGTCATCCAAAGGAGGGGTAAATGGAAGCTGCGGCGATTGCTGCTCCGAGTCGCGGCGTGGCCCGTTGGGCCGTGCTCGGCGGGGCCGTCTACGTCGTTCTGTTCGTGATCGGTGTGATCGTGTTCTTCAGCGGGGCTGCCGGCGGAGACGACCCACCGGCGAAAGTCATCCAGTGGTACTCGGACAGCGGCCACCGCGACCGGGTGAACGTCGGCTGGCTCATCGCCGGGCTGGGAGTGTTCTTCTTCCTCTGGTTCCTCGCCGCCTTGCGTCGCGCCGTTAGCGCCGTCGACACGGACGGCATCCTCACCACCGTTGTGGTGGTCGGCGGAGGAATCTACGCGGCGCTCGCGTGGACGAGCCTCGGTCTCAACGCTGCGATCCGGACCATGAGCGACGACACCTACCATCACCAGGTGTTCCCGGAGCTGATCCATGCCGCGGACGATGCGGGTTGGGTCATCAATGCCAGCGGCGCCGCCGGCATGGGCGCGATGATCATCGCCGCCTCGCTCGCCTTCAAGTCGCGAGGCATCTGGCCAAGCTGGGCAGGGTGGCTCGGGATCGCCGCGGGCATCCTGTCGATCGCGTCGATCGTCTTCTTTCCTCAGTTCCTCTATCTGCTCTGGGTGCTCATCGTCTCGATCGTGATGTTCGCAAGGCCCGCGCGTTACGGCGCAGGAGCGACGTAGCCGCACGATGAAGATCAGCGCCGCGGTCTTGGAGGAGTTCGGCTCCCCGCTCGAGGTACAACAACTCGAGCTGGCGGAGCCGAACTCCGGCGAAGTGCTCGTCCGGCTTGTCGCCTGCGGCGTCTGCCATACCGACCTCTACACCGCGTCCGGCGCCGATCCGTCCGGGTACTCGCCGACGGTGCTCGGCCACGAGGGCGCCGGCGTCGTCGAGCGCGTCGGCGAGGGTGTGCAGGATGTGGCGCCGGGCGATCACGTTGTCACGCTCTTCTCGCCGCAGTGCCGCGAGTGCGTGCACTGCCGCGACCATCGTACGAATCTCTGCCTGGCGATCCGCGAGCAGCAGAACCAGGGCTACCTTCCGGACGGCACCACGCGTCTGTCGCGCGACGGCGAGCCGATCCGGCACTTCATGGGCACCTCCACGTTCGCGGAGTACACGGTCATGCCGGAGATCGCACTCGCCAAGGTCGATTCCGACGCGCCGCTCGATCGCGCCTGCCTGTTCGCGTGCGGCCTCTCGACCGGGCTCGGTGCGGCGATCAACACCGCCAAGGTCGCACCCGGCACGACGTGCGTGGTGTTCGGCGCCGGCATGGTCGGGCTCGGCGCCGTCGCGGGCTGCCGCCTCGAGGGCGCGGAGCGGATCATCTGCGTCGACCTCTCCGACGAACGGCTCGAGCTCGCGCGCGGACAGGGCGCGACTCACACGATGAAAGGCGGCCCCGACGCGGTGCAGGAGATCCTCGACCTGACCGACGGCTTCGGCGCCGACTACACCTTCGAGGCGACCGGCAACGCGCAAGTGATGCGCCAGGCGGTCGAAGCCGCACGGATGGGCTGGGGCCTTGCAACCGTCTGCGGCGTCGCGGGCAAAGGCGAGACGTTGGACGTCGTGCCGCGCTTCCTGATCACCGGCCGGCGCGTCGCCGGCTCATCCTTCGGCGGTGTGAAGGGCCGCGACCAGGTGCCGCAGTTCGTCGACCGCTATCTCGCCGGTGAGATCGACGTCGACCCATTCGTGTCACACAAGCTCACACTCGACGAAGTCAACCGCGGCTTCGACCTGATGGAAGCGCAGGACGGCATCCGCAGCGTGATCGACTTCGGTGATCGTTGAGTCAGCTCCGTGCCGCATAGTCGACCCGCTCGAACGGCCAGCACGCCTTCAGCCAGTCGCTGACCGCGGACCACAGCTGTGAGTCGAGCTCTGCCGACCGCGCCCTGACCCACGACATGACGCGGGCATCGTGTCGACCGTCCGAAGCGGGATAAATGTAGACACAGCCGATCACGTCGCCACTCGCCCGCTCGAGAACTGTGTACGTGAACCCAGCGCGGCACTCGAAGTCGCTCGCGTGCCGCTCGAGATCGCGACGATTCTCTTCAAGGGTCATCGGACGCGGCCACGAGCTTTCCTCCCACCCGGGAGTTGCATGGATGTGCTCGACGGACGAAGACCAGGCTGCATAGTCGCTCTCGTTGTGGTCAGGGCCGAGAGGCTCGAGAACGAAGAACTCCGACTCGAGGCCGGGCGGCGCGACGAACTCCGAGGGGACAAATTCCGCAGCAGACACGCAGTGATCGTACGCCTTGGAAGAATCCGCTCGTGGCCCCGGCTGACTTCCCGCTTCCCGGCTCGGCGAGCTCGGTCGTTGCCGTGCCGGCGCCCGGCACGGGCGTCGGCTGGTGGGCCGGCTCGTCGCACGCCGCACTGGACGAGGACGGCACCTACGTGATCGCCTACCGGGTGCGCGCCGGTGCGAAGGGACGCGGCTCGAACGTCGTCGCACGCTCCGAGGACGGGGAGCGGTTCACGACCGTGTGCACGATCGAACAGGACCGCTTCAACGCGCAGTCGCTGGAACGGCCTTCGCTCGTCCGCACAGACGGGGGACGCTGGCGCCTCTACGTCTGTCCTGCCGCGCCAGCGCCGAGCAAGCATTGGTGGATCGACGTGCTGGAGGCCGAAGATCCGGCGGAGCTCGCAGCGGCCGAGGCGCGCACCGTCTTTCCCGGCGACGAGAACACCGGCGTCAAGGACCCGCTCGTCCAGCGCACGCCTGACGGCGGCTGGCGGGCCTGGATCTGCTGCCACGCGCTCGACGTCCCGGACGAAGAGGACCGGATGGCGACGGCATACGCGACGAGCGAGGACGGCCTCGAGTGGGACTGGCACGGCACCGTGCTGTCGCCCCGCCCCGGGAAGTGGGATGCCCGCGGCGCACGCCTCACCACGGTGCTGCCGGACGGCCGCGCCGCCTACGACGGTCGCGCGACGAAGGAGGAGAACTGGTTCGAGCGCATTGGTCTCGCACGCCTGACCGTCGGCAGGCCCGGAGAGCTCGAGCAGACGAACGACGACGCCGCGTACGACGCCCGCTACCTCGACGTCCTGCCGCTGCCGGGCGGCGGCTATCGCATCTACTACGAGGCGCGGCTACCCGACGAAAGTCACGAGCTCCGCACGGAGCTCATTCCGGCGAGTTGAGTCGCGCCGCAGCCAACTGATCGGCGGCCTCCGCCGTTGTGAGGCCTTCCTCTTCTGCTCGTGCATAGATGGCCCGCAACGTCTCGCCGATGCCGTACAGCGCAGCTTCGAGCTCGCGCTCGCTCCACCCGAGTTGCTCGAGACCGAACAGGCTCAGGGCTCCGCCGGCGTTGATCACGTAATCGGGCGCGTAGAGGATGTCCGCCTCGAGGAGTCGCTGCGCCGCATCAGGGCGGGCGAGCTGGTTGTTCGCCGAACCGGCGACGATGCGACAGCGAAGCCGCGAGATCGTCTCGTCGCTCAGAGTCGCGCCGAGAGCACACGGCGCGTAGACGTCGCAGTCCGTGTCGTAGACACCGTCTGCCTCGATCACTTCGTCCCCCACCGCCGCGGCCCGCGCCTCGTCGACGTCTGCGGCGAGGACCTTCGCTCCGGCCTCGCGGAGCAACGACGCGAGCGATGCGCCGACATTGCCCGCGCCCTGAACGAGAACCACCTTTCCGGTCAAGTCCTCCGAGCCGAACGCCTGGGCAAGCGATGCGCGGATTCCGTAGTACACACCCTTGGCGGTGTGCGGACCTGGATTTCCGGCCCCTCCGTTCGCCGGCGTGCGGCCGAAGACGTGCTCGGTTCGTTCGCCGATCACATCCATGTCCTCCGGACCGGTGTTGACATCCGAGCTCGTGAGAAAGCTGCCGTTCAGCGAGGCGATCAGATCCCCGTAGCGCCGGAGCAGCCGGCGACGCTCTTCGCCTTCCGGAATCGAGGGCACGGCGAGGACGGCCTTGCCCCCACCCAAAGCGATCCCTGCGACGGCGAACTTCGCCGTCATCCCGGCAGAGAGCCGCATCGCGTCGGCCATTCCGTCGGCCGGAGTCTCATAGACCTTCAGACGTGTTCCCCCTGCGGCAGGCCCGAGCTTCGTCGAGTGCCGGCAGATGAAGATCCATGCGCCGGATTCAGAAATATGATGAATGAGCGTCTGCTCCCCGTCCCAGACACGGAGCGCTTCTTCGAACGACGCCACCCCGGATTACACCACTGCGCTGAGATCCTCGCCCTCGTTGGTGCGCAGCTCCTGCGCACGACGGCGCCGCTTCATCCGGTACATCGCGTCGTCCGCCTCGCGCAGCAGGGTGCCCGCCTCGCAGTCGGCGCTGCAGACCGCGACTCCGAAGCTCGCGGCGAGCTGCAGCTCGTCGGCAATACGTTGCGCGGCGGCTCGCGCATCGTGCTCCTCCGCCTCTGGGAGGATCACGGCGAACTCGTCGCCGCCGATCCGAAACGCGTTGTCTCCGCTGCGGATCGTCGCGCGGAGTGCGTCCGCGACGCGCTTGAGCGCCTCGTCGCCTGCGGCGTGTCCCTGCGTGTCGTTGACCGTCTTGAGCTCGTCCAGGTCGAAGACCACGAGCGCCAGCGGACGCGTGTAGCGCCGGCTGCGTGCCACCTCAGCGTCGAGGCGCTGCACGAACGAGCGGCGGTTCAGCAAATTGGTGAGCGGGTCGTGATCGGCGAGGAAGCGCATCTGCTCGAACTGCTCGGCCGCGTATAGCGCGGTCGTCGCCTGGTTCGCGAAGACGCGGAGCGCCTGCAGCCGCTCCGCCGACGGGACGAGCCGATCCTCCGGATCGTCCGCCCAGATGAAGCCCATCTCCTCGCCGTTGCGGTCCTGCAGCGGCACGAGCAGCCAGTGGTGGTTCCACGCCTGCGGGCCGCGGCCGTTGCGCTGCGAGCTGTACTTGATGTGGTCCGCGTCGATACGCGCCCGAGCCTCGTCGTTCGGCATGAGGTAGCAACCGGAAACCTCGAACGCCGGATCGAACAGCGCGCGCATCGGATCGAACGGAACGGCGCGCAGCACGGCCGGATCGTCCGGCTCCCAGCCGGAAGAGGCCCGCGAGCGCAGCAACCCGGTCTCCAGGTCGACGAGCTCGATCGACACCTTCTGGAAGCCGAGCGCCGTGTGGATCCCGCGGCAGACGGTCTCGAGGATCGACTGTGTCGATTGAGCGGCCGTCAGTGTGGACGACACCTCGAGCAACTGCTCGAGGCTCGCGCGGTGCCGCTTCGTCCGCGCCGTCTGCTGCGCTGCCTCGATCGCAATCGCCGCGTGCGCTGCCAGCGCGCACAACACTTCGAGTTCCTCGGCGTTCGGACGCGTGCCGCTGCGCGGCTCACCCACCGAGAAGATCGCAAGCATCCGGCCCTCGGAGTCCTCGAGCGGAACGAAGAGCTCGTCCTCTGGATGCCAGGCGTCGGGCTCGGGGGAGGGCTCGATCTGCGGCACGTAGCGAGTGCCTACGTCTTCGGACCAGTCGAACGACCCGTGCGGGATCAGGTAGGCGCCGCCGCGCCGATACTCGTCGGTCAGCAACTGGCGCCAGCTACTCCACTCGTACGTGCTGCCGAGCAGGGCATCGCGCGCGGCGGTGCTGCCGTATACGTCTGTGACACAGAAGTCGTCGAACTCCGGGCGGTACAGATTGAGCACGACCGTCTTGAACTCGAGCGCCTCGGCCACCGTCGTGACGATCGTCGCCAACGCGCTCTTGAGATCCCGCTCGCCGCGGACCACGCTCGTCACCTCGAGCAGCGCTTGCACGCTCGAGCTACCGAAGGACTCCTTCTGTTTATGACCCCGAGGACCGGGTCGCCGCATGTCTCAACTCCTTGAGTACGAGGAGGATCGCGCTCTGGCGGCCCCGGCGAGTCCCCCGGCCGAGGGATTTCCGGCACGTAGGATGTTGATATGTGCCGGAATATCCATACGCTCTTCAACTACGAGCCCCCTGCCACCAGGGACGAGGTCAGGGACGCGTCGCTCCAGTACGTGCGCAAGGTCGGCGGCTCCACCAAGCCTTCGCGTGCAAACGAGGACGCGTTCAACCGGGCCGTCGACGAGGTCGCCGCCGCCACGCAGCGCCTGCTCGACGCGTTGGTCACGTCTGCTCCGCCGAAGGACCGCGAGGTCGAGGCAGAGCGCGCCAGGGCCCGCGCAGCGAAGCGCTTCGCCTGAGTGCCGCGCGAAAGCTGCGCTTTCGCGCGGGTAGGGAACACCGCTTCGCGGGGAACGCGCGCGAGCCGAGCTCGCGCGCTCTTAGCTCACTAGGCGTAGGTCTGCTTCCGTGCGGCACGGCGATGCTGCGCGTCGCCGTGCCGCATCAGTCCGCCTGCGGCTTAAGCCGGCTTTGCCTGGCTTAAGCCTCCGGCTCTGGCTTTCCGCATGACGTAAGAAGAAGGCCGGGCTGCCTGAGCTTGATCTGACGGAATCAGGGCAAGGCCCCTTTCGTTGTAAGGACAAAGGGGGTAATGCCCATGACGGGATTCGTAGGACTGACAGTCAAAGGTGACTGGAACAAGGCGAGCGATCGGGACTGGGCGACCGTGCTCGCGGACTTGCCGCTCTTCGCGGGAGTCGGAAAACGTGACCTGCGCAAGCTCGTGAGAGAC
>Ga0307278_10000482_pt1 | contig 20075 bp, 13 predicted proteins | sample ER_DNA_117_FD_194482 | JGI IMG/M metagenome (GOLD analysis project Ga0307278, IMG submission 194482) | Bulk soil microbial communities from the East River watershed near Crested Butte, Colorado, United States - ER_DNA_117 | ecosystem: Environmental > Terrestrial > Soil > Floodplain | place...
CGATGGTCAACAATCGCTGGTTATCCCACGGCTTGGTTACAAAATCGCGCGCGCCGCGTTTCATTGCTTCTACCGCCAGTTCAATGCTAGCCCAGGCGGTCATCACAACAACTGGCAGCACGTTATCGATCTGCTGAATCTTTGGAATGGCTGACAAGCCTTCCTGGCCGGACGTCGTGTCGCGCGTGTAATTCAGATCCATTAGCAATAGCGCGTACTCTTTCTTTTCCAGCGCGTTGAAGATGCCGGCGAGGGACGTGACTGCTTCCGTCTGATAACCTTCGCTCTTGAGCAAGATCCGAAGCGCTTCGAGCACATCCCTCTGATCGTCCGCAATTAGGATTCTTGTCACCGGTTATTTCTCAACCGCGTGTTGCGCGTGGTGTCAATTGCTTTGCAATGCTCGTGCCAACCCTGCCTATCCGCATCAAATTGCACGCTCACCAGCGATTTGCGCTCTCTAACCGAATCGCCGCTGCATTCGTTTCATTCCACTTCCGGGATTTCTTCATCCCAATCTTGGGACGTCCTGCCGGGTCGAGCCGATTAACTCGGCCCGCGTCCAGAGACATTCAAGGGTTCAGCCGAGCGAACCAAAAGCCAGGCCAAGGCCGTAAGTTACAACCGCGACGATGATGCCGATCCACGTCATCTCCAAGCCTGACGCCCACCAGGATCGGATGGTGATCAGTGATTTCAAGGCGCCGACAATAAAGTGGGCCGCCAAACTGATGCCGAAGGAAATGACCACTGCAGTCATGCCACCGATGAAAAAGAATGGAATGATTGGAACAAAAGCGCCGATCGCAGTGGAGATGGCAGCCGACGTCGCAGCAGTCCATTGATTTGGAAAGCGATGCTCGGACAGGCCCAGCTCGCTTTGCGCCATCGCCTGCACGAATTGTTCCGGTTGTTGGGCGAGACGCTCAGCCATTTTCTGCGACTCTTCAGGAGTGAATCCCTGCAATTGATAGAAAAGCGACATCTCTTCGATTTCTTCCTCTGGATTTTCTTCGACCTCTGCGCGCTCACGCGAAATCTCCGCTTCATAAACTTCCGCCTCGCTTTTTGCGGCAAGGTACGCACCCGCCCCCATCGACAGCGTGGAAGCAAGCATTCCCGCGAGCCCAGAGATCAAGATGTAATGCTGCTGGTTGTTGGTCGCACCTGCCACGCCTGAAACAATTCCAAAGACCGCGCCCAGCCCGTCGTTTGCACCGTAGATCGCATCGGCCACCCAACTGCCGCCGCGGCCGTGCCAGCGTTCGCGGTTGAGGATTTTGTCCAGCGCAGTGCGTGGGCCGGCCGGCGGCGCCATCGCACTCAATGCCCGCGCGTGCGCTTTTTCCTCGAGCGCGCTTTGCCGCAAGAATTCCTGCACATCGTGTTCGCTGGCCAATGCGCGCTGGGCTTGATCGTGAAATTGCGCTTCCTGCCGCTCTTCTGTCGCTTCCATACGGCGAATAGCGATCTCGGCTCCGGCAATTTTGTTCCACCAACGATTCAACCGGCGCGCAATCGTATCTTTGTAAACAGGCGGCTCCCCGCCGAGATCTCTAAGTTTCTTCTCCCAACGCTGAGCATGGCGCTCTTCCGCTTCAGCCATCCGCAAGAGAACGCCTTTGCGTTTCTCGTCGCGCTCCCGCTCCGCCAGGTCGCGATAGGTTTGCGCCGTCTCCACTTCCGCCTGCCAGTTGCGCGTGACCACGTCGATTGTTTCGTGTCGTTCTTTCGGATCACGAGACGGATTTTCGCTGCTCATAATCTTCAATCAGCCGGCTCTAATGCAGCGCTAATAGCTGGCTCGAGTCTCGCCCTTAGTTGCTGCGCCGTGATTACAAGCGCAACAGAACCGATAATGAGACTAGCGGCAATCAACGTGCGCAGGGTCACAGTTTCCCCGGCAAAAAGAGTGCCCAACAGAACTGCGACAATCGGATTCACGTACGCATAGGTCGCGACTTTCGCCGGCTCACAGTGACGCAGGAGCCAAATATAAGCCGTGTATCCAACCACAGCTCCAATGATCACCAGATAAATGAATGAAGCGAGCGACAACATGGAGATGGAATTGAGGTGCAGACGTCGCAGCTCGCCCGTCGCCATGCCTGTGAACAAAAGGAGCATTCCTCCACAGAGCATTTGTTGAGCGGCCGTAAGAAAAGGTGAGGCAGCATGTTTTGCAGCGCGCGAGTACAGCGAGCCCACCGACCAGATGAAAGATGAGACGAGTAGAATCGATATTCCGATCGCAGGATGTCGACCACCATTTGAAGGAAAACGCAGGGCGGGACCAAATAGAATGCCCACCCCAACAAAACCTCCTACGAGGGCGAGCCACACAATGGAGCTCGGTCTGGGCGCCATTCCCGTCGCCCAGCCCAGCAGCACGATGTAAATGGGAACAATCGCCACGATTAGCGCCGCCAGCCCCGAGTCGATATACTCTTCTGAGATCGTCACCCCGCCGTTGCCTGCGAGGAGCAAACACGCGCCAATAATCAGCGATGTGCGCCAGTTCGCCCAGCTCGATTTGCTGATGCCTTGCGACCAGGCGATCACGTACATGATTACGCCTGCCAGCACGAATCGCGCACCCGCCATCAGAAACGGTGGAATCGTCTCGATCGCGAACCGAATACCGAGATATGTCGAGCCCCAAATCAGATAGAGCGCGGCGAATGCAATGATCACCAGGTTTCTTTTCGGCACGGGCATGAGGCAATGATCATCTCGCATTCCCAGGACAGAGCAAACGCGGGGATTTAGAGGCATTCGCCGCGGCGAACGCCTGATCAAATGGCTCGGTACTCGCCGCGGCGAGCACCGCTACAACACGCAATTGATGCTCTTTAAGCGCCGCGCCTGAAGAGAAAGCGATACAGCAGCAACAGGATCATGGCGCCGACGACTGACATGATCCAACCGGCGACATAATTCCCGCCCGCAAAGATTCGGCCGATCCAAGTGCCGACAAACGCGCCGGCGATGCCGAGCAGAATCGTAATGATGCAACCACCGGGATCTTTCCCCGGCATCAACAGCTTTGCGATAGCACCAACAACAAGGCCGATAACCAAGGTCCAAAGAATAGAATGAGCGCTGAAGTCCATATTCGACGAGTTCTATCGGATCGACTCGTCGTCGGCAAGGGAATTAGTTTGAACCAGATTTTTTCGGAACGCTGCCGCCGGCTGGTAGCTGTCCATGACGCGGCCGGCGGTCTCGCCCTACCTACAGGTTAAAGTTGAATCACTTGGGCAGAGTGGATGTCTCCACTGGAGCGAATCTCGCTCAACAACTCTTCGCTGGGCGTGGTATCCAAGTTCAACACCGTTAGAGCCTTGCCACCGGCCTGATTCCGGCTGAGCGACATCGTGGCAATGTTCACGCCGTGTTCGCCAAGCAGCGTGCCGATGCGCCCGACCATCCCGGGGCGATCGGTGTTTTCCAACACGAGCACAACGCCGTGCGGACGGGCTTCAACCGGCCGGCTGTTGATGCTGACAATGCGTGGCGTCGCCCCGAAGAACGCACCACCCACCGATATATTTTTTCCTTCTGCGACCGCTGAGACTTCTAGCATGTCCGTGTAATCCCCCGGCGCGCTCAATCGCGATTCGGTAACCTTCAGACCGAGAGTCTCGGCAAACGCGGGCGCGTTGACTTCGTTGACTTCGTTGCCACCGGCAATTTGCAAAAAGCCTTTCAAAACCGCACGAGTGATTGCAGTCGTATCCGCCTCGTTGACTTTGCCGCTGTAATTAATGTTGAGCGATTCGGCGCGTTTCGGCGCGATCTGCGATAGAAATCTGCCGAGCTTTTCGCCGAAACGCAGATGCGGCCCGATGATCGCTAGAGTTTTCGCGTCGAGGTTGGGCATGTTCACGGCGTTGCGAATGGTGCCTTCGAGCAGCGCCGCGCGGACCGATTGCGCGATCTCGATGCCAACGCTCTCCTGCGCTTCGACCGTTGATGCGCCGAGGTGCGGCGTGAGAACAAGATTGGGCGCGCTGCGCAATTGCGAGTCGGATGGCAGCGGTTCAATTTCGAAAACATCCAGCGCGGCGCCTGCAACGTGTCCATCTTGTAACGCCTGAACCAGCGCGGCTTCATCGATCAGGCCGCCGCGAGCGCAGTTGATGATGCGGACGCCCCGTTTTGTTTTTTTCAAACGCGCCGCATCAACAATGTGGCGTGTCTCGGCGGTAAGCGGCGTATGTAGCGAGATGAAATCGGCGCTCTTAAGCAAATCGTCCAGCTCGTCCACCAGTTCGACTTGCAGACTGCGTGCCCGTGTTACGGAAAGGTATGGATCGTAGGCGACAACCCGCATTCCAAACGCAATCGCGCGCCGGCTCAACTCGCTGCCGATCCGGCCCATCCCGATAATGCCAAGCGTCTTATTGTAGAGCTCGACGCCTTCGAAATTCTTTTTGTCCCAATTTTTGCTGCGAACGTTTGCGTCCGCCTGGGGAATCTTGCGCGCCACCGCGAGCAAGAGTGAAAATGCGTGTTCGGCAGTAGAAACGGTATTTCCACCCGGCGCGTTTAACACGACAACGCCGCGGCGTGTCGCTGTCTCAACATCGACATTGTCCACCCCTACCCCAGCGCGGCCTACCACGCGAAGTTTCGCGGCGGCGTTCAAAACATCCGCCGTGACTCTTGTCTGGCTGCGCACGATCAGCCCGCTGAATAACGGGATACTCGCGATAAGTTCTTGTTCGCTAAGCCCGGTTTTGATCGCGACATCAAGCTCGTCGTTGCGTGAAAGCTCATCGATCCCGCGCTGCGAAATTGCATCGGCGATGAGGACCTTGGGCGAAAGCACGGCAATGTTACGTTCTTTGTGTTAAGGGAAAGATGTAGTCCAAACCCAAATCTTAAAGCTTAAAACTTAAAACTTTCTGTTTAAGCTTTGGGCGCATGCGAGAGCGGAGAGCTTTCTATGTCGTGTTCGCCATTGCCGCGGCGCTCGTTGTTCCGGCTGCGATTGCATTGCGCACTGTCATTCACCCGGTCATTTTGCAAGCCACTTCGGATAATCCGACCCCGCTCGGATATACATGGAGCCTGCTCTTGTTCATTATTCCGATTGCGGCGCTCGGGTGGTGGTTTGCCTGCCGGCCCGATTTGCAATTTCCGAGAAAAGCATTCTGGCGAACCATCGCAGTGCTCACGCCAGTCGGTTTCTTGCTCGATCTGCTCTTTGGCAACACTTTCTTCATTTTTCCAAATAAAGCAGCTACGCTCGGCTGCGAGATACCCGCGGCGGGTGGAACGATTCCAATCGAGGAATTCGTCTTCTATCTCACCGGCTTCATGCTCGTGCTGCTGAGTTACATTTGGTGCGATGAATATTGGATGGGCGCCTACAATGTCCCCGACTACACGGCCGCAGCCAAAGGCATACCGCGCATCGTCCGTTTTCATTTCGCTTCCGTCGCTCTTGGCATTGCCTTGATCGCAGCCGCGATTCTGTACCGAAAATTTTTGTCCGGGGCGGACGACGGGTTCCCGTGGTATTTTATTTATCTCGTCTGCGCCTCCCTGATTCCATCTGCTGGCTTCTTTCACACGGCGCGACCATTCATCAACTGGCGTGCCTTTAGCTTCACGTTTTTTCTGCTTCTCCTCCTCAGCTTGCTTTGGGAAGTAACGCTCGCTTTGCCCTATGGTTGGTGGGAATACCGCAGGGATATTCTGGTCGGGCTGCACATCGGTGCGTGGTCCGGTCTGCCGATCGAAGCAGTCTGCGTTTGGTTGGCTGTGAGCTTTACCACGGCGATCACTTATGAAGTGATCAAAATTTGGAAAGCCCTGGGCACTCGCGCGCTCGAAGCATTCTTTGGCATTCGAAAATAAGCCGCGCACGGATCTTCCCAATGTGGGGACAGATTGTAGGGCGGGCGCATCGGCTGCCTGGCAACCGGGGCGGTTGCCCTACAAGCCACGACTCTTGGTGCTTCATCCGAAGATGAGCAATTGAATCGATTCGGGCAAATGCTGCGCAACGTTTGTGGCAACGCTGCCGCGGAGCAACTTCGCCATGGCCGGGCGCTGCGAGGCGCCGATGACGAGGAAGTCAACGCCCATGGTTGCGGCAAGATCGACAATAGTTGCGGAGGCGTCCTGGCTTACCGCGTAAAGCGGCACGACGTTGATACCGCGCTCGCGCCCGAGTTTGAGCATCGAGCACATGATAGCGTTTGCTTCCGGATCGTCCTGCCATTTGGCGCGACCAAGCGGTGTGCCGGCTGCTGTGTAATAAACGGCGACCTCTTTGACGTAGAGCACAAAGAGCGTGGCTTTGCGCAACTGCGCTTCGTCGATAGCAAAGCTGAGCACCGGTGTGATTCCGCGCGCTGCCACCATGATTTTTTGACCTTCCTGCAAGCGCGGTCGCATGGTCGCCACGAGGTCGGGCGTGACCATCCGGGCGACCTCGCGCGTAACTGTGAGAGTGGTGAGGCCCTGACGCTTCAATGTGTAAGCGCGTAACGCCAGCCCGCCGATCAAAATCGCGAGCACGAATTGAAGCGCATCGAGTTTGGTGTGGGCCAGCGTAAGCTCGACACAAGCCAGAATCACGAACGAGATGCCAAAGAGCACGTGATCGTACCACGTGAAACCCACGGTCCGATTGAATGTGCACGAACCGACGTTGACCGTGATCGCGCCGACTACGCCGATGGCATAAAGACCGGCCAGCGCGGTAAAGTTTGCCGCAAAAAGCAGCACGACCACTGGCAGGCCGGTGGCGATGAACAGCGGCCATATGGGGACGCCGTGTCGATTGAGGCGCCGGAATTGCCGCGGCATCTCGCGATCGCGCGACATCATGTAAAGCAGACCGATCATCGCCACGATGGCAGTGTTGGCCGCGCTCAAGAGCAGCAGGCAGAAAACGGTTCCAACGATCCAGCCGAAAATCTGACCGACAGCGGGCGAAAATGTAGCGGTGGCAAATTGCTCGCCGATGAAGCGCAACATGTCTTCACTTCGCTGTCCTAGAACCGCGGCGATCTCGCCCTTATCGGTCAGATGCAGCGTCTTACCGAGGACCGAAGGCAGTGAAAGCATCGCCCATCCGAGGAGCGCGGTGCCAAGCACAACTTCGATCGCCACCGGCGTAATAGCTTTGAGCGACTCACGCCCTACGCTCGGGTGTTCCATTGTCGATCCTGGATCGAGCTTCATCACGCCAGTGAGGTTCGCGATCGACTCCGCGCCAGACAACGCCAGGATCACCCCTACAAATTGTACCCAGACGGTGGTCAGACTCTGGTGCCGCGGCTCGAGAAAATGCGTGGTGAAATGCGGCGCGCTGATCGCGATCAGAATGACCACTACCAGCGCGGTCGGCAACGCCAGCGCTACAGCGAAACTCCCAGAATGTTTTGGTCCGAGGAAATTGATCAATCCCATGATCAACAGGACGCCAATCGTTGTGAGCGCGACGTGCTCACGCAGCATCTTGACCCATTGCACGTTTTCCGCACCGGACGTGATGTAGGTGAGAGCAGACCAACCGCTCAACGCTGCCGTGACCGTGAGATCGGCCAGCAACAACAACGCGCCTACGACCGCGAGCAATCTTCCTTGCGAGCGCGCGGCGGAGTAAACACCGCCGCCATCTGGAAAATGACGGCAAATGACTGCGTAATTGATCCCGACCAAACCGGTAAGCGCACAAACAGCAAGGATGATCGGCAGCGACGAAAATCCGGCGGCGACAAACGCCAGACCAATCACGTACGCCTTACTGGTGCCCCAATCGCCGTAGAGCAAGGCGGCGGCGCGTTTCCAATCCAGATTGCGCGGCCGATGCACACCCGCACTCGCGTCCAGAACAACATCCTCGATCAGCTGCGCCATCGCTTATTGGCGGAGAATCTCCATTGCGCTCTCGTTCACTGGCAAGCTCTTTCTCAGCCGCGCCCCGCTTGACTGCGAAGCAAGCCTACGAAGTACAGTTTAATGCTTTTTTAACGTTTTCCGGCGCTCGTTTAATTAACGCTGCGGCCAACGTTCGCTCATCGTTAGATATTATGAGCGATTTAATCTTCGTCGGAATTGTCGCCGCGTTCTTCCTGGTCAGCGGTCTTTACGTTCGGTTCTGCGAAAAGCTGTAGGAGGACGCATGGAAACCATCGTTGTCGCCATCATCGCGCTGTTGCTGTTCGCCTATCTGTTTGTCGCCATGATTCGTCCCGAAAAATTCTAAGGATCGACAATGCAAGCTTCTGGGTGGCTTCAGTTCGCGCTCTACATCGTCGCGCTTGCGGTGATTACGAAGCCGATGGGGCTGTATCTGCTGCGCGTGCTTGATGCGAATGGCAGAACGTGGCTCGATCCACTGCTGCGGCCGCTGGAACGGTTGACCTATCGGTTGATCGGCGTCAATCCCACCAAGGAGCACGATTGGAAACAATACACGCTCGCGATGCTGCTTTTTAGTTTGGTGGGTTGTCTTTTCACCTACGCGATTCTGCGATTGCAGCATTTGCTGCCACTGAATCCGCAAAAACTCGCCGGGGTAAGCCCCGACCTTTCGTTCAATACGGCGGTCAGCTTCACCACGAACACCAATTGGCAGAATTACAGCGGCGAGTCCACGATGTCGTATTTCTCGCAGATGGTCGCGCTGGCGTTTCACAATTTCGGTTCCGCCGCGACCGGCATCGCCATCGCCGCCGCATTGGTGCGCGCAATTGCGCGCCACTCGGCGAACACGATCGGTAATTTCTGGGTGGATTTGGTGCGGGTGACGTACTACCTGCTGCTGCCCATTTGCCTTGTCTTTGCGGTGTTCCTCGTTTCGCAGGGGATGATTCAAAATTTCAAGCCTTACACCAAGGCCACGTTGGTGGAGCCGATGAAAATCCAGGTCGAGAAAAAAAACGACAAGGGAGAGACGATCAAGGGAGCTGACGACAAGCCGGTAATGGAGGAGCAGACCGTCACCGAACAGAACATCGTGCAAGGGCCGATGGCGTCGCAGGTCGCGATCAAAATGCTCGGGACCAACGGGGGCGGTTACGTGAACGCCAACGCAGCGCATCCGTTCGAGAATCCGACGCCGCTCTCGAATTTCATTCAAATGCTTTCCATTTTCTCGATCGGCAGCGGACTCACTTATTACCTGGGCCGAATGGTGAAAAACCAGAAGCACGGCTGGACGGTTTGGGCCGCGATGTCGATTTTATTTGTCGGTGGTGTGCTGCTCTGCTGGTGGGCCGAAAGCGCGGGCAATCCGATTCATCACCAACTCGGCGTCGCGGTTGCCGATGGCAACATGGAGGGCAAGGAAGTCCGCTTCGGTATTTTCAACTCCGCGCTCTTCGCCACGATCACGACCGATGCATCCTGCGGCGCTGTAAACTCGATGCACGACTCGTTCATGGCTCTCGGCGGTTTCGTGCCGCTGTTCAACATCCAACTGGGAGAAATAATTTTCGGCGGCGTCGGCGCGGGCCTCTACGGAATGCTCGTCTTTGTCGTACTCGCCGTTTTCATCGCTGGCCTGATGGTTGGCCGCACACCGGAATATCTCGGCAAGAAAATCGAGGCCTACGACGTGAAGATGGCAATGTTGTCGTTGCTGATTCTCGCGATTTCCATTTTGGGATTCGCGGCGTGGGCAGTGACGAGCAAGTGGGGCCTGGCTGGCTTGAACAACAGCGGCCCGCACGGGCTCAGCGAGATTCTTTACGCCTACAGCTCAGGCGCTGGAAACAATGGCAGCGCTTTCGCTGGATTGTCGGGCAACACGGCTTGGTACAATACCACGCTCGGTCTCGACATGCTGTTCGGTCGCTTCTTGATGATCGTACCGATCATGGCCCTGGCCGGTTCGCTGGTGCAGAAGAAGGTTGCGCCGGCGAGCGCGGGCACGTTCCCTGTTTCCGGCGGCACGTTCCTCATTCTTCTGCTCGGCACGGTGCTGTTGATTGGCGCGCTGAATTTTCTCCCGGCGCTCACGCTTGGACCGGTGGTTGAGCATTTCCTCAACCTTCAGGGAAAACTTTTTTGAGCGGCTTTAGCGTATGAAGGAGAAAACTACTTCTCTTTTCGACTGGAACATTGCCGGCCCGGCGATTGTTGACGCGTTCAAGAAGCTCAACCCGCGCCTGATGATCAAGAACCCGGTCATGTTTGTGACCATGGTGGGCGCGGCGCTCACCACTGTTGGAATCTTTACAGCCGAGCCGGCGCTGCGCGGTTTCGTTGCTCAACTGGCGATTTGGCTGTGGTTCACTGTGCTGTTTGCCAATTTCGCCGAGGCGATTGCGGAAGGTCGCGGCAAGGCGCAAGCCGCCAGTCTGCGACGAGCTCGTAAGGAAACCATGGCGCGCCGAATGCGAAACGGGCGGGAGGAAAAAGTGCCCGCACCGATCTTGCAGAAGGACGATCTCGTCGTTTGCGAGGCGGGCGATGTGATTCCTGCAGATGGCGATGTGGTGGAGGGAATAGCCAGTGTCGATGAAGCTGCTATCACCGGCGAATCCGCTCCGGTAATTCGCGAAAGTGGCGGCGATCGCAGCGCGGTTACTGGCGGCACCCGTGTGCTCAGCGACCGCATTGTCGTTCGGGTTACGATGGAGAGGGGTGGCGGTTTTCTCGACCGCATGATTGCTCTCGTAGAAGGCGCGCGCCGTCAAAAAACGCCTAACGAAATTGCGCTGACGATTCTGCTCGCCGCATTGACGTTCATTTTCCTGCTCGTGTGTGTGACATTGAAGCCATTCGGCATTTATTCCGCCACGGATTTTTCGATTCCTGTTCTCGTTGCGTTGCTCGTTTGCCTGATTCCAACAACCATCGGCGGCTTGCTCAGTGCGATCGGCATCGCAGGCATGGATCGCGTGCTCCAGCGGAATGTGCTGGCAATGAGCGGGCGCGCGGTCGAAGCGGCGGGAGATGTCGATGTTCTGCTTCTCGACAAGACCGGCACGATCACTTTGGGCAACCGCATGGCAGTCGCGTTTCATTCCGCGCCCGGAATCAGCGATAAAGATCTCGCTGCATCTTCGCAGCTGAGTTCGCTCGCCGATGAAACGCCGGAAGGCCGCAGCATTGTGGTACTGGCAAAAGAGAGATTCGGATTGCGCGCACGCGAAATGCACGAACTGCACGCAACCTTCGTTCCGTTCACCGCGCAGAGCCGCATGAGCGGCATCGATCTTCACGCAACCAACACCGAACCGACCATGAGGGTGCGCAAGGGCGCGGCGGAAAGCGTGCGCGGATTTGTCGAAGCGGCCGGTGGAGTTTTCCCACAGGCCGTGAATAAAGCGGTCGATGAAATCTCGCATCGCGGCGGGACTCCGCTTGTCGTCGCCTCCGACATGACAACGCTCGGCGTGATCGAATTGAAGGACGTCGTCAAAGGCGGAATCAAGGACCGCTTCGCGCAGCTGCGCAAAATGGGCATCCGCACGATCATGGTCACGGGCGACAACCCGCGCACGGCTGCCGCCATTGCTGCCGAATCTGGCGTGGATGATTTCATGGCCGAGGCGACGCCAGAACAGAAACTCAAACGTATTCGCGAAGAACAAGGCAGCGGCCATCTCGTCGCCATGACAGGCGACGGAACTAACGACGCGCCCGCCCTTGCGCAGGCAGATGTCGGCGTGGCGATGAACACGGGCACGCAGGCCGCGCGCGAAGCCGGCAACATGGTCGATCTCGACAGCAACCCGACCAAACTGCTCGACATCGTTGAGATCGGAAAACAAATGCTCATCACGCGCGGTTCGTTGACGACGTTCAGCATCGCGAACGATGTGGCGAAGTATTTCGCGATTATTCCCGCCATGCTGATGGCCACCTTTCCCGCCATCGCTCCGCTCAACATCATGCACCTCCACAGCCCGACCAGCGCGATTCTAAGCGCCGTTATTTTCAATGCGCTCATCATCATCGCGTTGATTCCGCTGGCGTTGCGCGGCGTGGCCTACAAACCGATGGGCGCCCTCGCGATCCTCCAGCGCAACCTGCTCATCTATGGCTTCGGCGGCGTGATCGTGCCGTTCATCAGCATCAAACTTATCGACCTCATTATCACGGCTTTTCATCTCGTTTAGTTTATGAAAATACTTTTTTCCGAAATTCGCGGTGCGGTCCTCGGTACATTGGTTTTGGCGATTGTTTGCTGCGGTCTTTACCCGCTCCTCGTCTTCGGAATCTCGCAAGCCTTGTTCCACGACAAAGCTAACGGCAGCCTGATTCTGGATTCCGATGGGACGGTGCGTGGTTCGAGGCTGCTCGGTCAAAGTTTCATTGCCGACAAATATTTTCACCCACGTCCTTCAGCCGCCGGCACCGGCTACGACGCGACGAGTTCCGGCAGCAGCAATCTCGGGCCGACTTCACAAAAACTGAATGATGCGATCAAAGACCGCATTGACGGCTATCGGAAGGAGAACGGCTTAAACGCGGACGAATCCGTTCCCGCCGATGCCGTCACTGCGTCCGGCAGCGGCCTCGATCCGCATATCAGTCTGCGCAACGCCGAGCTTCAAACTCCGCGTGTCGCTAAAGCTCGCGCCGTAAGCGAGGAGAAATTGCGCGAGTTGATTAGACAAAACACAGACGCCCGAGACTTCGGTCTTCTGGGAGATCCGGGCGTGAACGTGCTCAGCCTGAATCGTGCGCTCGACTCATCCGCGGCGAATCCATGAAACCTTCCAAAATAATTTCTCCGGCAGCCAGGCAGTCGGCGAACGGCAGCCATAGGACTGGTCCAGCGAGAACAACGTACGTGCTCGTTTTCGTTCCCGTTTACGTCGAGAAGAAATCGGACGCGACGGTGCGACCAACTACTCACAACCGACTCGCGAAGTTCTGGCGCGTCTTCTTCGGACAAGATCGACATCTTCAGCCATTCTGGACCTGGTTCATCGAAAATCCACGTCCCGGATCCCTCAAATGAACGCAGAGCTCGCCGGACTGCGCTGATTCCTCGCCTCATTTATGAAACACCGTTTCATTTTGTCGCTCGCGCTTTGCCTCGCTACGATCGCTGTGGCGGGCGAAACCGAAACGGTTTCACCTTCGCCCACTCCGGCGCCACGCTTTAAGATTTCCGGTTGGATCGACAGTGGGATCACCTTCAATCCTGCCAGCCCGCAAGATAATCAGAACTTCGGACGGTTCTTTGACGATCGCGCAAACGAACCGCTGCTAAATCAGCTCGTAATCAATTTCGAGCGCGCGCTGGCGCCGCAGCCCGGTGAATTCGATTGGGGCTTCAAGTTGCAATTCATGTACGGAAGCGACGCGCGCTACATTCATTCGCTTGGTCTGTTCAGCGACACGGCAGCTACCTCGATCGTCCAGCCGGACCTGGTCGAAGGGTATCTCAACCTTCACTTTCCCATTATCAGCGAGGGCGGCCTCGACTTGAAGCTTGGCAAATTCGTTACCCTGGAGGGTGTGGAAACGATCGATCCACGCGCAAATTTCTTCTACTCACATACCTACATTTTTAATGTTGGAATTCCGTTTAATCACACCGGCGCCTTGGCGACCTTTCACGCGACCAAGTGGCTCGATCTTTACTCCGGAATTACGCGGGGCGTTAATACGAGCATCGAGGATAACAACGATAGCGTCTCTTTTCACGGCGGCGTCGGACTCAATCTTCTCGATGGCAAACTGACGATTCTTGCGACCACTTCCATCGGTCCTGAGACCCCGAACAACAACCACGATCAAAGTTATTTCAATGACATCGCAATTACGGCAAAGATAACTGACAAGTTCACTTCGCTTACGGATCTCAATTATGCCTTGAACGAGGTCAGTGACGCCCAAGCCTTTGGCATCGCGCAATATTTCACCTATGCGATCAACAGTTGGTTAACTGCCGGAATACGCGGCGAAATCTTCTGGGATGACGACGGCTTTTACGTGTTCTCGTTTGCCAACAACCATGACCCGATGCGCGCCTTGGGGGGCGAACCGACCATTGATCCGCGCACCGTCGGTGGTGGGAAGACAACCTATGGGGCGATTACAGCCGGCTTAAACATCAAACCGCCGATGCCAAAGCCTCTGGCGGGCCTGGCGATCCGGCCCGAGATTCGATACGACTGCTCGCTTAACGACACGCGGCCGTTCAACAACTCAAGCGATCGTGACCAGTTTACCGCCGGAATTGACTTTATCGTAACCTTCTAACCTAACGATTTACGCATAATCTTTTTCTCTTCATTGTGACAATGGGCATGTTTACGCTGTCGTTCGTTTCTATTTCGATTTTCGAGAAAGCTTCTGCTAGCAAGAACGCCAAACATCTAAATCGCGATTAATCGTCCCGGAGATTCGCGCTCACTTTTTCAAAACGGTCAGATGGCGTAAGATGCCGGACGTATGAGCGAGGCGGAGCGGCCGAATCCCGATGAGATTCTCGCGCGGATGAAGCGCGAAGAAACCGCGGCTGTGCGCGGTAAACTGAAGATTTTCTTTGGGATGTCGCCTGGCGTGGGCAAGACCTACGCCATGCTTCAAGCTGCGCGGCAGAAACAAGGCGAAGGATGCGAGGTGGTGGTCGGCATTGTGGAAACACACGGCCGCAAAGAAACCGAAGGTTTGCTGGAAGGAATGCCGATCATGCCGCGCACCCAGATCGAGTATCGCGGAACAAGGCTCGAGGAGATGGATCTCGATGCGATCCTCACCTGGCATCCGGGGCTGGCCGTGGTCGATGAACTCGCGCACACCAATGCGCCGGGATCGCGCCATCCGAAGCGCTACCAGGACGTGTTCGAGCTGCTCGACGCGGGCATCAGTGTTTACACCACGCTCAACGTCCAGCACGTCGCCAGCCGTAGTGACACAGTCCGCCAGATTAGCGGCATCGCCGTCAGCGAAACGGTGCCAGACTCAATTGTCGATCTCGCTGACGAAATCGTCCTTGTCGATCTTACACCCGATCAATTGCGTGCCCGGCTGGCGGAAGGGAAAGTTTATCTTGGAGAACGCGCGGAATGGGCGGCGAGAAATTTTTTCCGCGAAAGCAATCTTACCGCACTGCGGGAAATGGCGTTGCGTGTAGTCGCCGAACATGTCGATCGCGATCTGCGCGAAATCATGTCGGAAGAAAAGATCGCAGGTCCGTGGAAAAGCGGAGACCGATTGCTTGTCGCCGTTAGCGCAAGTCCTTATTCGGAAAGGCTGATTCGCTACACAAGGCGGCTGGCGTCGTCGATGGAGGCTTCATGGATTGTCGTGAATATCGAGAGACCGCAACCGCTTTCGCAAGAAGAACAGACACGTTTGACTCGCTATCTCGCGCTGGCGCGCCAACTCGGGGCAGAGGTAATTTCCACGGCAGGCACCGACGTGGGCGAAGCGCTGTTGCGCCTGGCGCAGGAGCATAACGTCACTCAAATCGTGATCGGTAAACCGCTCGGGCCACGCTGGACGAGTTTTTGGAAACGCGATCCTCTGCGCTGGCTTATGCAGCACAGCGGCAACATCGACATCCATATGATTCCGGCGGAAGAATCGGTGCAGCCGCGGCGCGAAACCATCGAAGAGCGTTTGGCACGCGCACCCTGGCGCGACTTCGGTATTGCGCTCGCCATTGCTGCCGTCGTAACCGGATTGTCCTTACCGATCTTCAACCTTACCGGCTATTCAGCGGTCGCGCTGTTTTATCTGCTCGCCGTTGTGCTCGCCGGAACGCGGTTGCGTCGATGGCCGACTCTATTTCTTGCCGCGCTGAGCGCCTTGCTCTGGAATTTTCTCTTCGTTCCTCCGCGCTTCACTTTTTACATCGGCCAGTTTCAGGACGTGATGATGTTCTGCGCGCTGTTTGTCGTCGGGCTCGTCGTTGGTCACCTGGCCACGCAGTTGCGCGAGCGCGAACAATCAGAGCGGCGCCGTGAAGAGCGCGCCACCGCGCTTTACCGCTTCACGCGTGCGCTCGCTGCGAGTCGCGATCTCGACGAAGCGATGCCGAAAGTTTTGACGTTGATCAAAAACTTTTTCCAGGCCGATGCGGCCGTTTGGCTGCGCGACGAGAGCGGCCTTTCTTGTCACCCGGCTAGCACGTTCGCGCCATCGAGCAAAGACGAAAGCGTAGCCGTGTGGGCGTTTCAGAAAAAGCAGAGTGCCGGAAGATCCACTGACACACTTCCTGATGCCGAATCGTTGCATGTGCCGCTTGTGACGAGCGATCGTGCGGAGGGCGTACTCACCGTCCGGCTCGCGTCTCCGCCGACCATCGAGCAACGCGAACTGCTCGACGCGTTCGCTTCTCAGCTTGCCCTTTTCGTGAACAAAGAGCGCGCGTTGCAGGAAAGCCGTGAAGCACAAGTCGCGCGTCAATCGCAAAAACTTCAGAAGACGCTTTTCGATTCCGTTTCGCATGAACTAAAAACGCCGCTGGCTGCCATGTCTGTTGCTCTCCAGCAAGCCCAACCTGATCGCGCAGAACTGCGACAAGCTGTGGGGCGACTCACACGCACCGTCGATCATTTGCTCGACGCGACGCGTTTGGAATCTGGACTTCTGCAACCGGTGCGTGAATGGTGCGAGCCGGGTGAGTTGGTGCGCGAAGCAGTTGCACTCGCCGGATTAAAGGAACAGTCCGTTAAAGTCACCATCGCAAAAAATTTGCCCATGATTTCCGTGGACGCGCACCTCATCGAACAAGCGTTAGGCGCTTTGCTCTCGAACGCTGCTGCCCACGGAATAAGCGACCAACCGATCGAAGCGGGCGCTGCACGCGACGATTCCACACTCATATTTTCGGTGGCCGATCACGGGCCGGGTCTCGCGCCCGGTGAAGAAAATAAAGTCTTCGAAAAATTCTATCGTGGTCCTGGTACAGCGCCAGGTGGTCTTGGTCTCGGCCTTTCCATTGCGCGCCAACTGGTCGAAGCACACGGCGGCGAGATCGTCGCGCAAAATCGGGAACACTCTCGTGGTTCACGTTTTTCGATTCGGATCCCGATCGGTGAACCGATGCAGCTTCCGTCCGAAGCGACTGCATGAAACCGGTCGCGTTGATTGTCGATGACGAAGCACAGATTCGGCGGCTCCTGAGAGTTGTCCTCGAAGGCGAGAACTACCAAGTGCACGAAGCCGAGAATGGCCAGCAAGGGTTAATTGAGATTGCGAGTCGTCGTCCCGCGGTCATTCTGCTCGATCTTGGTCTTCCCGATATGGAGGGACTCGAGGTCTTGAAACGTTTGCGTGAATGGAGTGAAGCGCCTGTGCTCGTTCTTTCTGTGCGCGATGACGAACAGAACAAAGTGGCCGCGCTCGATTCAGGCGCGGAAGATTACGTCACCAAACCTTTCAGCACGCCGGAACTACTCGCGCGTCTACGCGCTGCGCAACGCAAGACCCGGCCTGAAGAAGAGGTTTCCGTTTTCAAAAGCGGCGATCTGATTGTCGATCTTACGGCTCGAGTAGTGAAACGCGCCGGTCGTGAAATCAAGCTCACGGCGACCGAGTATGCGCTGCTCCGATTATTCGTTAGGCATCCTGGTCGCGTACTCACGCATCGCCACATCCTTCGCGAAATCTGGGGCCCGAAATCTGAAGAGCATCGGCAATATCTCCGCGTTTACATCACCCACCTGCGCCGGAAGATTGAAAGCGATCCTGCCAGTCCGATTCTCATTAAGACCGAACCGGGAATCGGTTACCGCCTCGTCTCCAATGAGGCGGTCTGAATACGCAGGCAGCGAGTAGCTCACTTGACTGCCGCATTTCCCGGTCAGAAGATTCCGCCAGTTCTTTGTTCTGCTTAATGGATCGGCGAGTGGCCGATCCCAATGGGGGAACCAAATTCCGTCCGCGAAAGCGGTGTGGATCGGGGCGAACGATGCGCGGCATCGAGAGCATTTAATGGCTCCAGCCCGACAGCTAACCTCGTCAGCATCATTAAAGTGCAAGGATGTCGTGAAATCCGGCTCCTGAAAGTAAGGCGCCTCGTCGCGCGAGGCGGTCTCGTTTGAGTCGAATCAATTGATACCAACAGACGTTAAGCGACCGCGCAATGTCGATTGGAAACGCGCGGCTGCGATTTTGTACGGCGACTGGGGAACAAGCAAGGCCTACGTCATTGGGCTGGCGTTTGCCGTCGCCGGCTACGCTTCATTCTGGCTAATCGCAGCAATGTGCGTGCTCACTGCACTCGTCGGCCTCAACTACATGGTCATCTGCCGGCTTTATCCGGACGGCGGCGGCGTTTACGCGAGCGTGCGGCATCGCAGCGAAGTCATCTCGATCGTTGGCGCGTTTTTGCTCATCGCTGATTATTTGGTAACCGCGGCCATCAGCGCCCTTTCTGCCTTTCAATATCTCGGCGTGCCGCATCCGGAAAAATTCGCAGCCGCGTCGATCCTCATAATTGGATTACTTAATCTGCTCGGACCGAAACAAACCGGTGGACTCGCGTTCTTGATTTCTGTTCCCACCGCGATCGTTGTCGTTGTGCTCGGACTTTTCAGCTTGCCGCATTTCGGTACGGCGCTCGGTCACCTGCAACCGTTGCATGGAACATTTTGGCAAAACTGGGCCGGTTTCGTCGGAATCGTGCTTGCGCTTTCCGGCGTGGAAGCAATCGCCAACGCCACCGGCGTGATGACACTCGATCCTGGCAGTACCGACGAGAATCCCTGTGTCGTTAAAACATCCACGCCGGCGATCTTGATCGTCATGGTCGAAGTTTGTCTGTTCACCGCTTTGCTTGGATTCGCCATGCATGCGCTCAGCGGATTGCAGATTGTAAATGGCGACGTCAATGCACCCGGCGCGGAAGGCGTGCGCGATTACATGCTGCGTTATATGGGCCAAATCTTCGTTGGCGGCGCACTTGGCCCTGCACTCGGCCACGTGTTCGGTTTCCTCGTCAGTATCGTATTTGGCCTTCTGCTTCTCTCCGCGGCGAACACCGCGATTGTCGATCTTATCGCGATCCAATTCCTGATGTCACGCGACCGTGAGATCCCGAAGGTCTTTCAGCGCCTCAACAAATGGGGCGTGCCAAGCGCGGGAATGTTGCTCGCTACTCTCGTCCCAATGCTTCTCGTGATCGTTGTGAAAGATATGTCTGGCCTGGCCGATCTTTATGCTGTCGGCGTGGTCGGCGCGATAGCAACCAATCTCGGTGCGACTTCGACTGACCGGAAACTGTCAATCAAAACCTGGGAGCGCACGCTTATGTTCGGAACGTTTCTCGTGATGGCCGCGATCGAAATGTCGCTGCTCATCGACAAGCCGAATGCGCGTTATTTTGCCGTAACGATTCTCGCCGTTGGCTTGATTCTCCGCGGACTTGTGCAGGAACGCCGAATGAAAAAGGAAGCTGCGCCCGCGCTCTCGCCACCACAATTAGGTGTCGATGTTACGCGTCCGATGTCCAAAGCGCCGGCTCCTTCAGGGGGCGAAGCAATCCTGTGCGCGGTCCGCAGCGCAGGGCGTACGCTCGATTTCGCGTTGCGAGAAGCAGCCAAGGCCGACTCGCGTCTTTACCTGCTCTTCGTGCGTGAACAACCGTTCATGACAGAAGAGGATGCCAGGCGCAAATGGCAGCAAGATCCGGAAGCCAGCACCATTTTCGCTGAAGCGAAACAGAAAGCCGAGAACATCACGCCGCTGTTCTGCTATGCGGTGAGTCCCTCCGCCGCCGAGACCATTGTCGACGTTGCCGCGACGCTCGGTGCGTCGCGCGTCATTCTCGGCGCGCCACAACGCAGCGCGCTGATGAATCTGCTTCGCGGCAACGTCATCCGCGAAGTATCCAACTCGTTGCCGGAAGAAATTGATCTGCTCGTTTACGCGTGAACCCGAAGCGTCGATCGCTCGGAACGATCTTGCTGATAATTTTTTTCGCGGCCGGTGCGTTGATCTGTTTGGTCACGATGCTGGCGCTGGCGTTTCCGGGAAGTTTTCTGGAATCGATCTGGCAGTTGAAACCAGAAGCGCGTGTCCAGTTTCTAGAGATCGGTCGCGGCGCATCGATTGCGCTGATGGCAGTGGTGGGCGTAGCGTGCGGCTCAGCCGCGATTGGGCTTGCAAGAAACGCCGAGTGGGGACGCCGG
>Ga0307278_10000483_pt1 | contig 20063 bp, 17 predicted proteins | sample ER_DNA_117_FD_194482 | JGI IMG/M metagenome (GOLD analysis project Ga0307278, IMG submission 194482) | Bulk soil microbial communities from the East River watershed near Crested Butte, Colorado, United States - ER_DNA_117 | ecosystem: Environmental > Terrestrial > Soil > Floodplain | place...
CGCCACCCGGAATCTTCGAGGGCATCGCGACGACGAAGGGCTACAAGACGTACTACACCGTTCCGACTCCGGTGCCAGGCGTCGACGCCGGCCGCACGCTCTTCCACGTTCGGTAGGCCTTCGAGCCACGCGCATCGAGAACAGGGCAGCCGCACCGGCTGCCCTGTTCTCCCTATAGGGGCTTTCGCCCGGGGTATGTAGACGCGCCGGCCTGACGCTCCGAGCCGGATGTGACGCAGCTCCGATATACGACGCCGGCTCGCACCTAGACCCCTGCAAGCGGCGTCCCTCAACCTCCCGTCTCGGGACGACGATATCGAGGGCGATGGCAAGGAGACAGCTTTCTGCGCGGAGGCTCGCGCATGCACGGCGAGTCGCCGAACTTGAGCGAGCGTTGCGCGCCGAGGAGGAGCGACTCGCTCGAATTGAGGCAGCCGAGACCTGGGAAGAACTCGATCTGGCCGCGCGTCCCACGCTCGACGAGACCAGCGAAGGGCGAGGTCGCGCATGGCGAGTGGTCCTGCTGGCGGCCGTCTACGTCCTTGCCGCTGTCGGGGTGTTCGCCTCCCTCGGTGGATCACCGAGCAATGAGGTCGTCTCTCCATCGCCTCCGGTCGCGCATGTCGATCCACCCACCGAATCGCGACCCGCGGCGAGGCGGCCGACGCACGGCGTCCAGCTGCCAGAGACGTTCGAGCCGTCGGTGTTCCTGATCCGATCCACGGGTGGAGCCGCCCGCCGCTTGGATGTTCCGCCGGCACACTCGTGGCAGCCTGCGTGGCGGCCGGATGGCCGCGCGCTGGCCGTCGTCTCCGACCAAGGGATCGTTGAGTTGTCGGTGAGCGGAGAGGGACCGGTTCGAGGCCAGCCGGTGTGGAGTCATCGACGGGAGCTCGTGACGATGTCATTGCCGACCCTACTTCCCGCGTATTCGCCGGATGGACAGCGACTCGCGTTCTCGGTCGACACCGAGATCTGGGCGGTGAGCCTGGGGCCGCAGGCGCCGGTCAAACGGCTACTGGTCGACGCCACCGGATTCGTAGGCAGCCTGCACCAACGGCTGCTCGTCCAGCAGGCGCGTGCCCAAGGGGTTGGTCAGCTGCTCCGAGAGCCCGGGGCGATCCTCTGCGAGCGTGCCCATGATCGTGGTCGGCAAAGGCTCGTCCATCGTCGGGGCCACGATCTCCTCGACGATCAGCTGGGCGAGAACTGGGTTGCCGTCGCGCAAGACGCACTCGGCGACCTGCGCGGCGATCTGCGGGTCTCCGTACCGCCAAAAGGCCTCGACGACATCCGTCCACCCGCTTCCAAGCGCGTGCTCGATTAGCTCTCGGCCGCTCAGGCCGCGAAAGTCGCGCTTGGAAGGACCGCTATCCGACCTGGCGCTCACGTTGGAGAGGGTACGAAACCCTACGGCGGCTGCCGATCGATCTCGACACGGCTGCTGGGGCTTCCCGGCTCAGTGCTTGGTGTCCTTCGGCGGATTCGGATCACGCGCCGGGCCTACCGTGTCGGAGTCGCGGATCGTGCCGTCAGGGCGGTGGATCCGGACCTCGCCGCCGCCCTGGTTGCCGGAGTAGCGCTTGGCGGCGGCCTCAGCCTGCGCCTGGGTCCCGTGGTTCGAGCTGGCGCGCTTCGCTCCCTCGGCCTTGGATTTCCAGCCGCCGTTCGGGTTGCGGGTTACGTGGTAGTTGCGCGGCATCTCCAGTTCCTTTCGGTCAAGTCGATCGGCTGGCATCTCAGCCCGCCCCTCAGGTTAAGGCGCGGATCGGACGCACCCATGACGCCGTTCGTCTGACAGGCGCTGTCTTGGTGCTGACCATCCGGTGCCGGTCCTAAGCTGCCGACATCACCGCCGACCGAGAGGAGAAAGCACCATGTCCGAAATCAGTGTCCGTACCGACGAGCTTTTGCCGGCACGCGAAGCGAGCCGCGGGCTCGGCAAGGCGATTGAGCGCCTGCTCGCCGGCAGCGCCGAGAAGTACGTGATCGTCAACCGCAACCAGGTGCAGGCGGTCTTGCTCAGCGTCGACCGCTACGCCGAACTGGCTCGCGGCGAGGCGTTGAAGACACGCCAGGCTGCCTGACCGCCCGATCGGGCGGCCCAGCGTCATGGGAGCAACCGAAAGCGGCGTCTTCGCGCTCGCACGCGAGGCCGGCATCGAGCTCGAGTCTGGAACGGCATTGCCGTGGCTCTCGAACCGCGGACATCTGAACCCGGAACTCGCGGGTGCCGTGCCCGAGACGACGAGTGGGCCTCCTGAGCACGATCCACCAGGGGCTCGGTGGCGACGAGATTCTGATGGCCGGCAAGCGCGCCGGATCGAGCCCGCGGCCGGACTTCTTGCTGCCATCAGCCGGCCTCATCGTCGAGGTCGACGAGATTCAGCACTTCACGAGCGACCGGCTGGCGACTGTCGAGCTCTACCCGCGGAACGCCGAGCTCGCCTTCGACGTCGCCGAGTACCGTGCGCTGATCGGCCAGTGGAGCGCGGTCGCAGACGTCTACCGCGCTGCCAGGCCGTCGACTTCCCACGCACCGGCGGCCGCCGCGCCCAGCGGGCTTACTTCGATGCCGTCCGCGACCCCGCGGCACCGTTCTTCGGCTGGCGGGTCCTTCGCGTGCCGGCCCCTGGGTGCGATGCGGCGATCGCCGTGGCGAGGTTGAAGGAACGGATCGCCTCCCCACGGTTAGCGCCCGCGCAGCGGTAATGACCGCGCTGGCTTATACCCCGCGCGGGCCAGCGCTGTCGGCTTTGCTCCCCGCATGCGACTCGTGACTGCAGGCCACCGAGCTGACGACGTCGCCGCGATGCGGGTCGAACTCTATGGGGTCGTCTCTCCCTTAGCCGGCGAATGATCATGGGAGCGAGAATCATCGCCATCGCCGCACGAATGGCAATTCTGGGACTAACAATCCCCCGAACTGAAATCCGAGGCATTCGACAGCTGAAGCATCAAGCGAAGACGTCGTGTAAAGCGCATCCCGTGCGCTGACTGCCATCGAGGTAGATCGCACGGAATCCACTCTGATGGTCGGAGCGAAGCTCATTCAAGCCGCCCACCTGTGCTGTCTCCACGGAGAGCACGAAGGCCGACGCCGATCGCGGGTACGCGCCTTCGACGCGAGCGCTCGGCGCGCCCGGCGTGCCCACCTCCGGTAAGCCGACAGCCCGAAGGACGTCGAGAAAGCGGCCCGTGGCGGTCGCGTCACTCGACCACGTGTCGCCCGAGGTGTGCGTTATGGACCAGTCGATGCCGGCGAGGGCGGCGCGGCGGGCGCCGTGCTCGGCACGGAGCCACGCGGACCAAGTGGCTCGGCGGGCCGCCGGGATCAGACCCGGACCGGCAGTTCTCAGGCGACGCTCGATCTCGGCCTCGTCAAGCCCAGCCGGCTGTGCATACCAGCAGAGGCCTCCCTCGGTCGGAATGGTGTCGAGAGGCGGCTGGCGCGTGGCGTCCGCGACTCCGAGCGCCACCCTCGCGCTTCCGTCTCCACCTCGCTTAACGCCGCCGCCCGCCCACCGCCTTAACCGCCTGCTTCGACGGCCCATTGAGACTGCCGACATGCATGCGTCAAACTACACATGAGATGGCCGAGTGGGTGGGCATCGCAATCACCGCAGTGGGCATCGCCATCACCGCCGTGCTCTCGCTCGCCGCCCTCTACTACGGGAACAACCTTCGTCGTCGTACCCGTGCTGAGGTGGAGGCCAAGGTCGCAGAGAAGCGCTTGCCGGCCTACGCAGCCCTCTGGGAAAAGACGAAGGTCGCATCGCCGATGCGGAGCACTCCTCTGGCGCCCGGCGAGCGTTCGCAGCTCTTCGACGACCTTACCGATTGGTACTACGACTGCGGCCACGGGATGCTGCTCACGGAGCGGACGCGAAACATCTATCTGAAGGCGAAGGCCAATCTGACGTGCCAGGCCGAGAAACTCGTCCCAGCGTCTCTCGGCGATCGTCTTGCGGCAAAAGGCGACGCGGCGCGCGGCAGGGCATCGATCGATCAGCTCTCGCTGCTCCGCATGTCGATGCGAGCCGACGTCGAGATCTTCACCCAACCCTACGACGAGGAGCTGAGTCCAGACGACGTCGCATTTCTCGAGGCCTGCAAAGTCGATCTCAGCCTTCCCCCGTGGCGCGACGCGGTCCGGCGTGAGTCCGTACAGCGGGACGCGTAGCCAGCTGCTGAGCTATTCGAGCGAAAGGAGGTGCGCCATGCCGTCCCTCGAGGAGCCTAAGCGACCCCTAGCGATTTTCGAGACCGCCCACAACCTGCCCATTTGCAGGGAGTTTAGTTCTCGTTCGCCAGTGTGTTCGCCAGCGGGGCGAGACGCTTGTTTGCTCCGCGACGCCCCGGTGCCCTCAAGCCAGAGGCCCCGCCTACCGTTCAGCGGCCCGACTGGGCACGGCGGCTCGATTTCCCATCGTGAGAATCCTTCGCCGCAGCGACGTTGCGCTGCTCGCTCTCGGAGCCGAGCTCGTGCTCCGGCACGCCCTTCTCCGCTGACTCGGCGGGCTCTCGGGGTGGGAAACGCGCATCCGCCCCGCTGGCTGCCTCCTCGACGCGTGCTGCAATCTCCCGGATGTCCTTGAGTAGCTGACTGCGCTCTTGTCGGATGGCCTCGGTGTCGGCGTGGAGCTCGCCCATCCGCGCCTCCGCTTCTTCCTGCAGCGCCGCAGCTTCTTCCTTTGTCCGCCGAATGTGCTCGGCAGCCTCCTTCCGCGATTGCCCGATGGTCGCGTCGGCCTCGGCCTTGGAGCGGCTGAGGATCTGGTCTGCTTCTGTCGTCGCCTTGGCAAGGATGTCTTCCGCCTCGCCCTTCGCGTGGGCAGTGTGCTCTTCTGCCTCCTGCCTCGCGGCGACGGTGATCTCTTGCACCGTTTCCCCCGCGCCCTCGAGGATGCCTCTCGTCTGTTCCCCAACCTGCTCGAGTGCGTGCCTAACCGCTGCCTCGGGCGAGCGGGTCACCTCGAGCTCCGCGATCAAGCGTTGGACGCGGGTCACAAAGGCATCGACCGCCGCGCGCTCGTAGCCGCGAACGGAAACGGGGAAGGAGACGTCCCGGATCTCCGCCGGAACATGTCGAAGCTCGGTTGAACCACCGCCCTGGTCGGGTGAGTCGCGCGGCGATTCGCTATTGCTCTGGTCGGGCTCGACGGGTACGCCACTGACCACAGTCCCGAGTATGACTCGAAATCAACGACCTTGTCGGGCGGTTGGAGCGTCGTTGCAAGAACCGCGGGCGGCTCGATGCTACGGGAGTCCTAATCGGGAACCGAGTGCGAGGCTGCCTTCTGGAGTCGCACGGCAACCTCGCGGAGATCGTCGAGCAACTCGCGCCGCTCGCCCCAGACGGCTTCGGTGTCGATGCGGAGCTCGTGTAGCCACGCCTGCGCTTCTTCGTGTAGAGCCGCGACCTCTTCCTGTGAGCGTCGGAGCTGCTCCGCCGCGTCAGTGCGCGATTTGGCGAGGATCTCCTCCGCCTCGGTTCTTGCCTTCGCGACGTGCTCATCCGCCTGATCTCTCGTGCGATCCGCTTCGGCGCTGGCGTTGACGACGATGTCTGCCGCTTCCGCCCTCGCCCGGGCGGTCATCGCCTCCGCTTCCTGCTGCGCGCCGGCGGTCATCTCCTCCGCCGCCTGCCGGGCCTGCTCGAGGAGCGCGGCCCGCTCTTCCTCGACCTCCTCGAGCGCGTGTCTGACCGCGGCCTGCGGCGAGCGGGTGGCTTCGAGCTCCGCGATCAGCCGATTGACGCGAGTGACGTAGGCATCGACGGCCCGGCGGTCGTAGCCGCGAACCGACACCCGGAAGGAGACAGTGCGGATCTCGGCCGGAACGCGTTGGCGCTCATTCAAGCCTCGCTCCTGATCCGAGCGCGATTCGGCGTCGTAGACTCTCGGCACAGCCCTATCCTAGGGCGCTTCGCCGGTTCCGAATTGATTCGTCCTTGGTGAGCTGCCATGCGTCGACCTTCACCGTCGGCAGGCGCGGCTCTCTCGCCTCAACCGTCGCTCTGGTTGACACGTCGGGCACCCGTGCCAACGTCGGGCGGTGCCGCTCAGTCGTTCTCGGATCGTCGAGGCGCAGTGCTCGCGTTTCCGCCGGCGCTGCTCGTGCTGGTGGTCGGCCTGGCGAGCCGGGGTGGCGCGGCTCCGCGGATTTCGGTGCTGGCTTGACAGTCCTTGGCACAGGTAGGTATAATCTGCACACAGATCATCTACGCGCAGACTAAGGAGGTCGCCGATGTGGGCGAACGAGCACAGCATTGAGACGAGCGCGGCGCCGGAGGCGATCTGGCGGCAGTGGGCCGATGTTGCCGGATGGCCCGCGTGGAATGGCGACATCGAGCGGATCGAGCTGGTTGGACCGTTCGCGGCCGGCAGTCGGATCCTGATGACCCCGGTCGGCCAGGAGCAGGTCGAGCTTCGGATCGCGGAGGCGGTCGAGCCAGAGCGGTTCGTCGATGAGGCCGAGTTGGGCGAGATCGTCGTGCGCACCACCCATCGCGTCGAGCGTCTGGATGGTGAACGTGCGCGGATTATCTATCGCATGGAGATCACTGGCCCGGCCGCGGACACGCTCGGACCGCAGATCGGACCCGAGATCAGCGGCGACTTCCCGCAAACGCTCGCCGCGCTGGTCGAGCGTGCCGAGTCTTGATGCCGCTGCACCCGAACGACAGTCCTGGATTCCTGCTCTGGCACGCCACGCTGCGCTGGCAGCGTGGCGTCGCCCGGGCGCTGGCGCCGCTAGATCTCACCCATGTCCAGTTCGTGCTGCTCGCCTGCACCTGGTGGCTGAACGAGCAGGGCGAGCGTCCAAGTCAGATCGCGCTCGCTACGCAGGCAGGCACCGATATCAAGATGACCTCGCAAGTGCTGCGCAGCCTCGAGCGCAAGGGCCTGATCGAACGCGAGATCGACACCGCCGATACCCGCGCCCGCCGGCTGCGCGTGACCGGGCGAGGGAAACGGCTGGCGCCACGCGCGATCGCGGTCGTCGAGCAGGTCGACTCCGACTTCTTCGCCGACCTCCCAGGACCGGAGGCGCTGCGGTTCCTTCGCCGCCTGGTGCAACTGCCTCCCGTGCGGGAGGATCTCCGTCGGGCGGATGCACCCTGAGCAGGTACTGCTTCGGCCGGTTTCGGGCCAATAAGCGGAGGGGGAGGGATTTGAACCCTCGTCGGACCTAACGGCCCGAAACGGTTTTCGAGACCGCCGACAATTTGGCATTTGCAGGGACTTTAGTTCTGGTTCGCAGTGTGTTCGCCAGTGGGCGAAAGACCCTTTGCTGTTGCGTCTCCCCACTAAGCCCAAGCCCGATGCCTTCTGCTTCATCCAATCGGCCCAAAACGAGCACTTTGAAGCTGGACCAGCAAGCGGGAACGGTTTGACCCCTTTTGCGTAGGGGTGACCGCCTGCAGCCGTTGAGCGACAATCTCGAGATGGCTGTGTGTCGCGCTTGCGGAGCGGAGGTTTCGGATGGCGCTCGCTTCTGCCCCGCGTGCGGCGCGCCTATCGGTGGCGAGCCGCCGAGCAGCGAGCGCAAGCTGGCGACGGTGCTGTTCGCCGACCTTGTCGGTTCGACTGCGCTCGCTGACTCCGAAGATCCCGAGCGCACGCGGGCCACGCTCGAGCGCTTCTATGATGCGATGGCGCAGGAAGTCGAGCGCGCCGGAGGGAAGGTCGAGAAGTTCGCCGGCGACGCGGTCATGGCGGCATTCGGCGCACCAGCTGCGCTCGAGGACCATGCCGAGCGCGCGCTGCATGCGGCGCTTGCGATGCAGCGCCGCCTGGCGGACCTGTTCGAGGGGCGGCTCGATCTGCGGATCGGCATCAACACGGGTGACGTCGTCGTGGGGCGGCCGCGCGAGGGCAGCTCGTTCGTGAGCGGTGACCCCGTTAACGTCGCCGCTCGGCTGCAGCAGGCTGCCGCGCCTGGCTCGATCCTCGCCGGTGAGCGCACGGTGGCCGCTGCCCGCGGCGCCTTCGAGTTCGGCGAGCCGGCCACGGTCGAGGCGAAGGGCAAGCCTGGCGGGGTCGGCAGCCGCCGGCTCTTGCGTGCGCTCTCGCTCATGCGTCCGCGCGGCGTTAGCGGCCTCGCGCGCGCGTTTGTCGGCCGCGATCAGGAGCTCGAGCGCCTCTTCGATGCATACCGCGGGGCGGTCGAGCAGCGGCGGCCGCGGCTCGTGACCATCCTCGGCGACGCAGGCGTCGGGAAGACCCGGCTGGTACGCGAGCTTTGGGAGCGCCTGCCTGAGCAGGAGCCGGCGCCGCTGCGCCGTACCGGCCGCTGTCTCTCGTACGGAACGGGGATCGCCTTTTGGGCGTTGGGCGAAGTGCTGCGGGAGCACCTCGGCCTGTTGGAGAGCGACCCGCCGGAGCTGGCGCTCGAGCGGCTCGGCGGACGGGAGATCTTGGGCCTGACGCTTGGGCTCGACGTCGCCCGTGGTCTCCACCCGCTCGCGGCGCGCGATCGCTTCCAGGATGCCTGGGCAGAGTTCCTCACCGAGGCCGTTGCCGGGCAGCCTGCCGTCGTTCTGATCGAGGATGTCCACTGGGCCGAGGACCAGCTGCTCGACCTGCTCGAGTCCGTGCTCGCAGGCGTGCGCGGGCCGCTGCTCATGATCACCACCGCGAGGCCGGAGCTACTCGAACGCCGGCCTGGCTGGGGCGTGCGCGCCGGGGGTGAGCTGCTTGGGCTGGAGCCACTCTCCCCGCGGGATTCTGTGCGGATGCTCGATGAGCTGCTCGTTGGCAGGCTGCCGGGAGAGCTGCGCGAGCTGGTCGTCGAGCGGGCCGAGGGGAATCCGTTCTTCGTCGAGGAGCTGCTGGGCGTCCTGATCGACCGTGGACTTCTTGCCCGCCGGGACGGCGCCTGGGAGTTGCGGGAGCTTCCGAGCGAGTTCACTGTGCCGGACTCCGTTCACGCCGTCCTTGCGGCGCGTATCGATTTGCTCGGCGCTGCCGAGAAGTCGGCGCTCCAGGCGGCGGCGGTGATCGGGCGGGTCTTCTGGGCCGGGGCGGTCTACGAGCTCGTCGAGGCGGAGCCTGATCTGCGCGTGCTCGAGGAGCGCGACTTCGTCCTCCGCCGGGCCGGTTCGAGCATGGCCGGGGAGCGCGAGTTCGCGATCAAGCACGCCCTGACCCGTGAGGTGGCATACGCGAGCCTTCCCAAAGCCCGGCGCGCGCACATGCACGCGTCGTTCGCTGCCTGGCTCGAGCGCATCGGGCCGGGACGCGATGACCTTGCCCCCCTTCTCGCTCACCACTACGCGGAGGCGGTGCGACCCGAGGACGTGGATCTCGCCTGGGCAGGAGAGGAGGCGGAGCGCGATCGCCTGCGCGGGGAGGCGCTCTTCTGGCTCGAGGGCGCAGCCGGGCTCGCGATGCGGCGCCACGAGATCGAGGACACACTCGCGCTGCTGCACCGGGCGCTCCTCCTGCGGCCCGATGAGGAGGCGCAGGCGCGGCTGTGGCGCACGGTTGGGAAGGCAAACGCGCTCAAGTTCGACGGCGAGGCCTTTTGGACGGCGATGCAGAACTCGCTCAAGGTCTGCTTCAGCAAGGCCACCTGCGCCGACACCTACTCCGAGCTCGCGTTTCAGACGGCGATCCGCTCCTCGATGTGGCCGAAGCGACCCGATCGGGAGCTCGTCGGCGGCTGGATCGAGCAAGCACTCGAGCTTTCGGAGCCGGAAAGCGTCTCGCGCGCCAGGGCTCTGATCGCGCGCAGCTTCTGGGAGCGGAACACCGCCGCGGCTGCACGCGAGGCGAGTGAGCTGGCCGAGCGCTCGGGCGATATCGATCTGCGCTCGTACGCATGGGGAGCGCGGACGGTCGCCGCCTTTGGCGAAGGCGACTTCGAGGCGGCGCTCGCGTGGTCGCAGCGGCGTCTGAGCGTTCTGGGCGAGATCAGCGACCCCGACCATGTCGCGGACATCTACGAGATCGCAATCCCTCCTTTCTGCGCCAAGGGCCGATTCTCGGAGGCTCGCCGCCTGGCTGCCGAGCACGACGCGATCGTCGAGCCGCTCTCGGATCACCATCGCGTCCACGGAGTCGCCGTCCTGCTCGAGGTCGAGGAGACCGGCGGCGGCTGGAACCAGATCGTCGAGCTCGCCGAACGGACCGAGGCAGCCGTGGAAGCGAACCTCACCACCCCGTGTATCCGCAACGCCCGTTCCCTGCTCCTGACCGCCCTCGCCGCGGCGTACACCGGCGACGACGAGGGGTCGCGGCGCTATGAGCGCCGGGCCGCGGAGGTCGAGACCGAAGGGTACGACTTGGTGCTCGCGGCGCCGCGAACCTGGCTCGCGCTGCTGCGAGGCAAACTCGACGATATCGACAGTCTCGAACCACTCGACCTCACCCCGGGGCAAACCTGGTTCGCACTACCTGCGGCCGCCGCGCGGCTCGACGCGCTCGCGGCTATGAAGGAGCGGTCGCTGCTCGAGCGGGATGCGCCGCCGCTGCTGCGATCGGGCACCTACCTCGAGCCCTTCGCGCTGCGTGCCCTCGGCACCGTCCGCGAGGACGAGCTGCTGATCGAGCAGGCCGTCGACCGCTTCGATGCGATCGGCCTCGAGTGGCACGCCGACCAGACGCGGAAACTAGTCGCACCGAGGACTCCGTAGCCCGCGCTGTCCAGGGCGCGCGCCAGCGTGTCGGCGCCGCAGCCGACTCCGAGCACGCACGCGTCGTTGCGAGTGCGCTCGCCATCGCGCTCGAGGCCCGCATTGCCGATCCGATCATCGGACTCGCGATCACCGTGATCATCCTCAAGATCACTGGGACTCTTGGTCGACGGTTCGCTCGGCGACGATCGATCTTCACCATCTGGAGGACGAGCACCAGCGTCATCCGTGAAGCTGCTTCGCTAAGGCCCGAAACGGATTCGAGGCGGACTAAAAGTTGTGATTTGCTTTGCAACGCTGGGGGCGGGCGGCGCGAAACCTCCGCGAGCTGAACGAAGCCATTCATCGCGGTCCTGCTTCCGAGGGCAGCAGTGTCCGCCGGGCGCTGCGCGGTCGGTCGGTCTCAGCGAACGTATCGAGTCCTCTCTCGGCAGGCTCGCCGAGGAGGTGCGCGGCCATGATGAGCGGCACGTGGCTGAACGCCTGGGGGAAGTTGCCCAGCTGCCGGCTGGCAAAGGGGTCGTACTCTTCGGCGAGAAGGCCGAGGTCGTTTCGGAGCGAGAGCAGGCGCTCGAACAGCGCTCGCGCCTCCTCCAGGCGGCCTGAGAGGGCGTAGTTGGCCGCGAGCCAGAAGCTGCAGGCGACGAAGGCGCCCTCTCCCTCGGGAAGCCCGTCGACGGAGTTCGTGTCGTCGGAGGTCGAGTAGCGGAAGACGAGGCCCTGGTGGCAGAGCTCGCGCTCGATCGCCGCCACCGTTCCGCGCATGCGCACGTCGCTCGCCGGGAGAAAGCCCACGAGGGGGAGCAGGAGGGCCGAGGCGTCGAGCTCCTTGGAGCCGTAGGACTGCGTGAAGCTGCCGCGATCCGCGTCATAGCCCTCGGTCAGGACCTCGCGATAGATCTGTTGGCGCAGCGTGCGCCAGCGGGCGACCGGGCCGGGGAGACCGAATTCCTCCGCGTCGATGAGGGCTCGGTCGACTGCGACCCAGGCCATCACCTTCGAGTTGACGAAGTGGCGGCGCTGGCCACGCACCTCCCAGAGGCCCTCGTCAGGCAAGCGCCAATGCGTCTCCACGAAGTCGACGAGTGAGCATGTGAGCGACCAGACCTCACCGTCCTCGTCGAGGCCCGCGCGGCGGGCGTGATGCATGGCATTCACCACCTGGCCGTAGACATCGAGCTGGAACTGCGCGGCCGCCTCGTTGCCGATCCGCACGGGCTTTCGCACCTCGGTAGCCGGAAAGCCAGGGCAGCTCGACCTCGGTCAGACGCCGCTCCCCCGCAACCGTGTACACGGCCTGCAGGTCGGCTGGGTTGCCGGCGACCACACGCAGGAGCCAGGAGTGCCAGGCTTGTGCCTCGTCGCCGAAGCCGGCGCGGTTGAGGGCGAGCAGGGTGATGGCGGCGTCGCGCAGCCAGCAGTAGCGGTAGTCCCAGTTGCGAACGCCGCCGACCTGTTCGGGAAGCGACGTCGTAGGCGCGGCGACGATTCCGCCGGTCGGGGCGTAGGTGAGTGCCTTGAGCGTAAGCAGCGAACGGACGACCGCCTCCCGCCATTCGCCTGTGTAGGCGCAGGAGGAGACCCACTCGGTCCAGAAGGACTCCGTGTCGGCGAGCGCCCGCAGCGGGTCGACCGGAACGGGTGCGGGCTCGTGCGAGGGATGCCAGGTGAGGACGAAGGGGACAAGCTCGCCGGCTGAAACGAGGAAGTCGGCGCGCACGGCGGCCTCTTCGGCCCGCGTCTCGACGGGGGTGCGGAGCCAGACGCTGTCCGGGCCTGCGATCGCTGCCTGCGCTCCGTCGATGTGACGAAGCCACGGCCGGATCCGTCCGTAGTCGAAGCGAGGCCTGAGGTCCATGTGCACCCGCACTCGGCCGCGGATGCCCTCGACCAGGCGCACGACGTCGGGCGCCTCGCCACGAGGCGGCATGAAGTCGACGAGTCGGATCGACCCCTCGGCGGTGTCGAAGTCCGTCTCGAGCACGAGCGTCTCCCCGCGGTACCGACGGCGAGTCGCCTGCACATCCCCCCAGGGGGCAATCTGCCAGCGGCCGTTCTCCTCGTTGCCGAGCAGCGCAGCGAAGGAGGCCTCCGAGTCGAAGCGCGGCAGGCAGAGCCAGTCAATGGATCCTTCCTTGCTCACGAGCGCAGCCGTGTGCGTGTCTCCGATGAGCGCGTAGTCCTCGATCCGCGGCGGCATCGCGCTGATCCTCACCTTGTTTCGCCGGGGTCGGCGAGTCGGCCCACGGTGGGCTTGGCCGTTTGGGCTTCCGCCGCGACCGGGTCGCGGGCCGGCAGGAAACGGAGCACGACCACCGCCATGGACGCGGCGACCGCCGCGGCGACGAGGAGGCCGAAGCCCATTGCCTGCGTGAAGGCGTCGCCGGTCGTGGCGAGCAGCCCGGAGGCCGCGTCGGCTGGGAGTTGGGCAGCGATCGCGCTGGCGGCGCCGATCGAGTCTTCTGCCGCCACCTGGGCCTGCGGGGGCAGAGCGCCGAGCGAGCCTTCGACGTCGTTCGAGTAGAAGGAGCTGACGAGCGAGCCGATCACCGCCACGCCGAGCGCTCCCGCCACCATGCGCGCGACGGTGTTGGTGGCCGAGGCGACGCCCGACTTGGCCGCGGAGACCGCGCCGACGACCGCGTCCGTAGCGGGAGCCATGATCCACCCCATCGCTAGGGCGAGGCCGAAGAACCAGGCGGCGAGCGTGAGGGCGCCGGTGTCGGGTTCCCAGAGCACGGTCAGCGCCAGGAGGAGCGCGAGGCCGATTAGCCCCGCGGCGACGACCCGGGAGATGCCGAGTTTCCGGACGGCCTTGCTCGACGAGCCGGCGCCCATCATCAGCCCCAGCGCAATCGGGCTCATGACTGCGCCCGCCTCGATCGCGCTGTAGCCGTGGGCGAACTGCAGGTATTGGGTCAGCGCGAAGATCCCACCGAGCAGGGCGAAGAAGGCGATGCTGACGGCCGCGGTGCCGACGCTGAAGCGGGCGCTGCGGAAGAAGCCGAGGTCGAGCATCGGGTCCTTGATGCGTCGCTCCCACCAGAGGAAGAAGCCCAGCAGGGCAACGCTCGCGGCGAGCGATCCGAGCACGAGACCGGATGTCCAGCCCTGCTCGGGGGCCTCGATGATCGCGTACACGAGGATGCTGAAGCCGGCGGTGGAGAGCGTGGCTCCGAGCAGGTCGAACGAGCCGGGCTGCGGATCACGGCTCTCGGGCACGTAGCGGATGCCGAGCAGGAGCGCGGCGGCCGCGAACGGCACGTTGACCATGAAGACGGACGGCCAGTCGAACCACTCGAGCAGGAGCCCTCCGGTGAGCGGGCCGAGGCCGATCCCGATCGCCGCGAGCGCGGCCCAGATAGCGATCGCCTTGCCGCGCTCCTCGCCGGTGAAGAGGTTGGCGATGACGGAGAGGGTCGCAGGCATGATCAGCGCCGCACCGATTCCCATCGCCGCGCGCACGGCGACAACCTGGTCGGCCGAGTCGGCGACGAGGGCGCCGAGGCTGGCGAGACCGAAGATCGACACGCCGGCCTGGAGTGCGAGCTTGCGCCCGAAGCGGTCGCCGAGCGTGCCGAAGACGAGCAGCAGGCCGGCGAAGACGAGCAGGTAGGAGTCGACCATCCACTGCAGCTTCGAGGGGGAGGCGTTGAACTCGTCCTGCAGTGTGGGCAGGGCGACGTTGAGGATCGTGTTGTCGAGCCCGATGATGAACAGGCTCAGCGACAGCACGGCGAGCGTCTTCCAACGGCGTGCGTAGTGGACGGGGTCAATGGTCATCAGGCTGCACTCCTTTGGGGTCGAGAGCCGAGCAGGTCGTCGTTGCCATCGCCCTCTACCCTCGCGGAGCGAGCCTGCCGTCGCGCCGGTGATTTGGCCGGGTTTCACGAAAGGCAGCGTTACGATCACCGCTAGGTGCTGTACGGGAGAGACCCGGAACGCTCCTCCATTGGCGAGCTTCTCGATGGCGCTCGTGCGTCGCGCAGCGCCGTTTTGGTCATCTCCGGCGAGCCGGGCGTCGGCAAGTCGGCGCTCTTGGAGGACGCGCGCGAGCAAGCCCGGGACATGCGCGTGCTCACCGGCGCAGGGGTGGAATCAGAGGCCCAGCTTCCGTTCGCCGCGTTAGAGCAGATCCTCCGCCCCGTCCTTCGGCACGTAGAGAACCTCCCGCAACCGCAGGCCGCCGCTCTCCGCGGAGCGCTCGGCTCGGCGGCGGGGGGAAGCGAGGACCGCTTCCTTGTTTCGCTCGCAGTCTTGAGCCTGCTCGCCGAGGCCGCCGAACATCGGCCGCTCCTTTGCCTCGTCGACGATGCGCAGTGGCTCGACGAAGCATCTGCAGAGGCGCTTGTCTTCGTCGCCAGGCGGCTCGAGGTCGAGGGCATCGTCATTCTGTTCGGAGCCCGCGAGGGCGAGATTCGGCGCTTCGAAGCACCCGGGCTCCCCGAGCTGCAGCTGGGCGGGCTCGACCCGGCGGCGGCGGCGGCGCTGATCGATCGCCACGCAGGCGTCGCACTCTCCTCGGAAGTCCGCGGTCGGCTTGTCGCGGAGACGGGCGGCAACCCGCTCGCCCTGCTCGAGCTCTCCCCCGCCCTGAGCGAGGCGCAGCTTTCGGGGGCCGAGGGATTGCTCGCTCCCATCCCGGTCAGCGCCCGCGTCGAGCACGCATTCCTTGCGCGCGTACATCGACTGCCGGAGGAGACGCAGACTCTCCTGCTCGTCGCCGCCGCCGACGACAGCGGCGAGGTCGCGACCGTGTTGCGCGCGGCGGCACAACTCGGAGCCGCGGCAGAGGCGCTCGATGCCGCCGAGCAGGCCGGGCTGGCGCACGTGCGCGGAACGCGGCTCGAGCTTCGCCACCCACTCGTCCGCTCCGCCGTCTACCAGGCGGCGCCGATCTCCAGGCGGCAGGCCGCACACCGCGCGCTCGCAAGCGTGCTCGACTCCGAGGTCGAGGCCGATCGCCGCGCCTGGCACCGCGCCGCGGCAATCGTCGAGCCCGATCCTTCCGTCGGGGAGGAGCTCGAGCAGGCGGCCGAGCGAGCGGCGCGACGGAGCGGTTTCGCCGCCGCCTCGCTCGCTTTCGAACGAGCCGCCGCGCTGACAGGGGATGAGGAACACCGCGCGCGGCGATTGATCGCGGCGGCGGAGAACGCCTGGCTCGCGGGACGCGTCGAGCGGGCCCTGGTGCTGCTCGAAGCGGCCCGCCCGCTGGTATCGGAGCCGATCCAGCGTGCGGACATCGACCGCTTCCTCGGTTTGATCGAGATGACCCGCGGCGTGCCCGCCGACGCGTGCCAGCTTCTTCTTCGCGCAGCAACGGAGGTGGCGCCAAGTGACGGCGAGCGCGCCCTCCAGCTACTCAACATCGCCGGCGTCGCCGCTGCCTACGCCGGCGACCGCGAGGCGGCTGTCGCGATCGCCGACGTGGCCCGCGGCCTGACGCTCGAGGAAACCCCCTTCGTGCGCATGCTCACACAGCTCCTCATCGGGCTCGGAGCCCACGCTCAGGACGACTTCGCCAACGCCGCGCCGAGGCTCCGCGTCGCGCTCGAGCTGGCGGAGGAACTCGACGATGCGGCTAGCGAGCAGCCCGTGGCGCTTCTGTTCGCGGGACGGGCCGCCCTCTACCTCGGTGACGATCAAGTTGCGTACCGGACCCACCATGAGGCGGCGGCCCGGGCACGCGGGCGCGGCGCGCTCAGCATCGTGACGCAGATCCTTCCGCGCCTCGCGACAGCTGAGATTTGGGCGGGCCGCTGGGCCTCCGCGGCGGCCAACGCGAAGGAGGGCGTCCAGCTAGCGCGCGAGATCGGCCAGCACGACCTCGTCGCGCAGCAGCTCGTTGTGCTCGGGCTCATCGCAGCTCTACGAGGATCTGAGGACGAGTGCCGGTCGCTGGCGGCCGAGAGTCGTGAGCTCGCCTCTGCTCGCGGGCTCGGAATCGTCGCCGAGGCCGCGGACTGGGCGCTGGTGCTGCTGGAGCTAGGACTCGGTCGGGCAGAAGAGGCGCTCAGGCGCTGTCGAGAGATCTCCAGCACGCTAGTCGTTTTCTGGGCTGCGCTCGATCGGATCGAAGCCGCAGTCCGCGCAGGCGAACGGGAGACGGCCCGCGCCTGGCTAGATGCATTCGAGCCGTGGGCGGAGAGCTGTGCGACTGCCTGGGGACGTGTAGTGGTGCTGCACTGCCGCGCACTGCTCTCGGAGGATGAGAGCGAAGCCGAACGCCTCTTCCTGGCAGCGCTCGACGCGCACGCCGAGGCCGCCCGCCCCTTCGAGCATGCCCGCAGCGAGCTCGCGTACGGCGAGTTCCTGCGCCGTGCCCGACGCCGAGTCGAGGCGCGTGAGCACCTGCGGGCGGCTTTCGAAGGTTTCGAGGGGCTCGGAGCGACGATGTGGGCGGAAAGGGCGCGGGCGGAGCTGCGGGCGAGCGGCCAGACGGCGCGAAAGCGCGACGCGAGCACCAGAGACGAGCTCACCGCGCAGGAGCTCCAGATTGCCCGTTTCGTCGCGGAGGGCCTCACGAATCGGGAAGTGGCCGCCCAGCTCTTCCTGAGCCCGCGCACGATCGACTTCCACCTCCGCAACGTCTATAGGAAGCTCGGCATTAGCTCCCGCACGGCGCTCGCCCGCCTCGATCTCGATTCCGCGGGCGAGACGACCCCTCAGGTGGCGAACCCCATCACTCCGCCGCTGCGAGCCTAGGTGCTCCTCTCGGGGGCGCGGTGTCCGCGATGCGTTTCTGACGAATCGCGATCGACCCGGGACGTCGCCGGCTCGAGTCCGGCTAGCCGAGCGTGCCGAGCCGTCGCTCGACGGCCTGCAGGAGCGGGAGCAGGTCTCGGTGGTCGAAGCCCTCAGCGGGCCCGATCGCGTCGAGCGTGGTGACGCCGCGCCCTCTCTGCGCAAGCGCGGAGAAAACGGCTACGCGACCCTCGTTCGTGTCGAAGGTCGTGAGCATGCCCGCGCCCCCGCCGTCGAGCTCCAAGCGGCGGCTGCGAATGTGCGTCGCCACTAGACCCGACGTGGCGGAGAAGTTGGCGGCGAGCGTCTTGACTCCGCTGGCACTCATCAAGGTCCGGACAGTCACTGTCAGCGATGTCCTGGCTGCCACCTCCGACTCGAAGGCGCTCACTTCACTTGTGAGCGCAACGAGGTGGGTGTGGCCGACAGCTGCGCCTCGGGGGCAGAACGAGCGCCGAAACGTGATCCTCGGAGGCGCCGTATGGGTGTAGCGACCCGGAAGGCACGGGATCCCCGGCGGAAGATCAGCAGGACCTAGCGCGATGGCCGCGAGGTCGGGTGCGCCTCGAGGTCTCTGCGCGGACGGCTGCTGGCCATCGAGTGGGACGCCGTCCCTCGGGACCAGGACCGGCTTCCCATTCGCCGGCCCGCCGTGGAGAGCGACCGGGATGCGCGTGTCGAGAATGCCGGCCACGCGCTCCGCGTCCGCCGTCGCGCCCCCACTGGCGGCGCGAATGACCATGCCGCCCGCAACGATGCGGCCGCGCCGGAAGCTGATCAGCGTCCGAAAGATGTGGTCCCCGCCGAAGACGGCGGACTCGCGCAGGCCGTACGCCTCGTCATTGGCCATGCGAACGTCGAACGGCACGACCGCTCCGAACGTGACTCCCTCTTGCGGCGAGGTGCCCGCGAGGCCGCGCGTGTAATCGATCCGTTCGCGCAGGTAGGCGGAAGCGGCGCCCTCGCTCGAGAAGAGTCCGACCCACGTCATGACGGCCTCGACGCCGCTGCCGGCGCGAAGCGCGGCGTGTGTCGGGTCGTAGTAGGTGAGCTCGTAGCCGGTCACGCGTCCCGCCTTGGCAAGCGACGCCGCGGAGTCGCCCGGATCGAGCGAGCTCTCCGCCTCGGCTCGATTGTCCTTCCAACCCGAATCGGGGCTCACGCGCAGACCGGGCGGAAGGCCGCCGACGTCTTCCTGAGGCACGACCATGGTGTCGAGGTGTGCCCGAGCGCCCCTCTTACCGCCGCTTGGAGAATCGACCACGATGCCGCCGGTCGGAGAGTCGGCCACGGGATCCGCCTTCTGCGAGCCGCAGGCGGGGAGCAGCAGCAGCAAGACCAGCGCGGCGACCCAGTTCCTCATGGGGCCACTATCGGTCTACGCGCGTCGTTCCTGAAACTGCCGGCCGCGTGTTGGGCGAGAAGCCTGACGACGTGCGCCGACTACGCAGAACATCGCGCGAGGGCACATTTGGGATCGAATGTGTAGTCGGGCATCAATTCCGCGAACAGATTGCGCATGTCAGGGCGCAAAGCCGCGATTTCGGCGAGGTCCACGGCCGACGCTCGCATGGCCGCTGCGCGAACCCGCATTCCTGCCCGCAACGCGAGTGCCGCCATCATCCCGCCGCGCGAACCGCCCAGAGGATGAGATTTCGGGCGTCGACCGGTAGTCGCACCTTTTTCTGGAGGCGGTGCCTCGACTCCTCGCGAGTAGGCTCCCCGCGAACAAAGCGCGAATCACCCAGCGGTAACGAACGCGATGGCTGCTACGAGGGGTTTGACTTAGCGAAGAGCAGCGCGACGCCGGCGCCGATCGCATATGCGACGAGCACTCCGGCGATCGCGCCCGTGGTGCTCGGCTTCTGTGTCATCACCCAGGCGACGCCGAGAACGAGCGCAGGGTTGCTGAGCGCGGTGACCCACAGCGCCGGATCGTGCGTCCGTCGTCGTGCGGGTTCGCCGAGGGGCCCAGGGCCGTTCTCCCTCAACGCCTTCTGAACTAGTTTCGCGCGCCCCTTCGCTACCACCAGTCCCTGGATCGCGATGATCGCGAGCGAGACGATCCCGACCTCGACCCAGCCCGTGTCCCACATCCACACTTCGTTCGTCATGTACGCGCCGGTGGCGAAGAAGCCGACGAGCACCAGCGGGAACACCATTCCGATCTTCCCCGCGAGCATCCCCCACGGCACCGCCTCTGCGACCGTCTGCGCCGCCCGCAGGCGGATCAGGCAGAGGGTTACGATCGAGGCGGCGGCGAACCCCGCGAGCATTGAGAGCAGGTGCAGGTAGAGAACCGAGTGGTACGTGTCCAAGAGCGTCCTCTCAGCGAGCCGCGCCGATCCTAATTGCCGTGGGGTGGCAGGCGCGTCCGATCCGTGCTGGACCTAGACCCGCTTCGACTACTAGCACGGGGTCGCCGTCCCCATGCCTCCCGGGCCTGATTTCACAGCGGATCGAACCGACGCGGCCTACGCGACGATTCCGGACAGCGCCGGTGTGATTCACACTTGCTACAGCAAGTCGACGGGAACCTGGCGGCCGATCGACACATCACAAGAACCGCGACGTGAACGCGTATACTGGACCGATCACGCGGAAGGAGGGAGCATGAGGCGCGTTCTCATTGCGCTCGCTGTGGCCGCCGCGGTACCTGTCGTTGTCTCCGTTTCAG
>Ga0307278_10000484_pt1 | contig 20046 bp, 18 predicted proteins | sample ER_DNA_117_FD_194482 | JGI IMG/M metagenome (GOLD analysis project Ga0307278, IMG submission 194482) | Bulk soil microbial communities from the East River watershed near Crested Butte, Colorado, United States - ER_DNA_117 | ecosystem: Environmental > Terrestrial > Soil > Floodplain | place...
CCTCGGCGTGGCTGGTCGGGGTGCCGCCGGGCCGGTGCACGTTGGTGATGGCCGAGATGGCGGCCACCCGCAGGCCGTGGGCGCGGGCCGCGATCACCTCGGGCACGGTCGACATGCCGACCGCGTCGGCCCCCCAGGCGCGGAACATGGCGATCTCGGCCGGGGTCTCGTACGAGGGTCCGGCGGCGGCCAGGTACACCCCCTGGCGGACCGGCACCGCCTTGGCCTGGCCGGCCGCGACCGCCGCCGCCCGCAGCTCCGGGTCGTAGGCGCCGGCCAGGTCGACGAAGTCGGGGGCGCCGCGCAGCGGGTTGTCGAACAGGAAGCCGATGTGGTCGGTCAGGACCATCAGGTCGGCCGGGTCGTAGTCGAGGTTGAGGCCGCCGGCGGCGTTGGTCGCGACCAGGGCCCGGCAGCCGACGGTGGCCGCGACCCGGGTGGCGAACGCGACCTCGGTCGCGCTGTAGCCCTCGTAGGTGTGGACCCGGCCGGCCAGGACCAGCACCGGCACCCCGGCCAGCCGCCCCGCCACCACCGCCCCGGCATGGCCAGGCACCCTCGGCACCGGCATCCCCGGCACCTCGGCCACCGGGACCCGGACCGCGTCCTCCACCTCGTCGGCCAGCCCCCCCAGCCCCGACCCCAGCACCAGCGCCACCACCGGCCGCTCGACCAGCCGTGGTTCGAGGGCGGCCGCCGCCGCCCGCACCGCCTCGGGCACCGGAGGGCGGGGCTCCGCCGTGCCCTCGGTCACCGGGGCGGGTCGGTCTCGGACGACAGGGCGGCCTTGACCTGGTCGAGGGTGCGGATGGGGGTGGGGTCGACGCCTCGGGCGATGCCGAGGTAGGTGGAGGCGAAGTCGGCGAAGGCGGTCAGGCGGGCCAGGCGGGCCAGGTCCGGGCCCTTGCCGGCGGAGCGGACCAGCGGGTCGCGGGCGCCGATGGCCTTCAGGACGGCCTGGATGCGGCGGCCGTCGCGGTCGTGCTCGCCGGCCTCGTCGCGCAGCAGGACCAGCTCGCGACCCGGGCCGGCGCCGCCCTCGAGGCCCATGACGTCGTTGTGGTTGGCCTCCGGGAGGGCCCCGGACACGACCGAGACCTTGGCGTTCTCGTTGCACTGGGTCCGGAACCGGGCGGCCGCGACCGCCCCCAGCTGGCCGCTGCCCCAGACGACGGGCAGCCGGTCCAGCAGCCGCAGCGCGGCCTGCTTGGCCGGGTTGGCGGCCGTGGCCACGGCCGGGCCGAGGGCGGCCGCCTCCTCGTCGAGGGCGTCGGCGGCGGCGAGGACCTGGTCGGTCAGGGGCGGCAGGACCCCGGCCGCCTCGGCGGCCGAGCAGACCGGGACCACCAGCGACCACAGGGCCGCGCGGGGCATGCGGCCGCCCTCGACGCCGACCAGGGGGGCGCCGCGGGAGGCGGCCAGGGAGGCCAGGGCGCCGCCGGAGGCGACCGCGACCAGCCGGGCGCCGGCGGCCAGCCCCTGCTCGAACGCGGCGGTGGTCTCGGCGGTGTTGCCGGAGTAGGACACGGCCACCAGCAGGGTGCCCGGCCCGACGAAGGTGGGCAGCCGGTCGCCCTTGACGGCCAGCACGGGCACGGCCGAGACGCCGAAGGCGAGCGCGGCCAGGACGTCGCCGGCGATCCCCGACCCGCCCATGCCGGCCACCACCACGACCTCGGGCAGGGGGCCGACCAGCGGCGCCGCCTGGGCGGCGCGCAGGGCGACCCGGGCCTGGCCGCCGGCGCCGGCGACCTCGCCCAGCATGTCCCCCGGGTCCAGCCGGGCCAGCTCGGCCGGGTCGTCGAGGTCCGGCGTGGACCGGGTGCGGCCGGTGGGGGCGCTCACGCCGGGGCCGTCCCGGGCTTCTCGGCCTCCTCGATCAGCATCACCGGGATGTCGTCGCGCACCGGGTAGCGGTAGCGGCACTCCCCCCGGCACTCGATGACCTGCTCGGCCTCCTTGTACTCGACCTCGCCGTGGCAGTTCGGGCAGGCCAGGATCTCCAGCAGCTTCGCGTCAAGGGCCATCGTCGGGCTCCCTCCCTCGGCCGTTCAGGCCGGCTCGCCGCCGACCGCCGCCAGCACCTCGTCCCGCACCCGGGCCATCTCGCCCTCGGTGGCGGCCTCGACGTTCAGCCGGAGCAGCGGCTCGGTGTTGCTCGGGCGCAGATTGAACCACCAATCGCCGCCGTCGACGGTCAGCCCGTCGGCGAAGTCGGACGCCGCCGCCGGGTAGCGCCCGGCCACCGCCTGGATGACCTGCCGCGGGTCGTCGACGCGGCGGTTGAGCTCGCCGGAGGCGGCGTAGCGGCGGTAGGGGGCGAGCACCTCCGACAGCGGCCGGTTGGCCCGCGACAGGGCGTCGAGGGCGACCACGGCGGCGATCAGGCCCGAGTCGGCCCGGTAGTTGTCGCGGAAGTAGTAGTGGCCCGAGTGCTCGCAGCCGAAGATGGCCCCGGTCTCGGCCATCACGCCCTTGATGAAGGAGTGGCCGACCCGGGTGCGGACCGGGACCCCGCCGGCCTCGCGGATGGTCTCGGGCACGACCCGCGAGCAGATCAGGTTGTAGAGCACGGTCGCGCCCGGCTCGCGCTCGCACATCAGCCTGGCCACCAGCGCCCCGACCAGGCTGGAGGGGACGGCTGTGCCCCGCTCGTCGACCAGGAACACCCGGTCGGCGTCGCCGTCGAAGGCCAGCCCGACGTCGGCGCCCTCGGCCACCACCCGGGCCTGGAGCTCGCGCAGGTTCTCGGGGTTGAGCGGGTCGGCCGGGTGGTTGGGGAAGCTGCCGTCCAGCTCGAAGTACATCGCCACCAGCTGGAACGGCAGGCCGGCGAAGACCGCCGGGACCACGTGCCCGGCCATGCCGTTGCCGGCGTCGGCCACCACCTTGAGCGGCCGCAGGGACCCAGAGTCGGCGAAGCCGCGGACGTGGGCGGCGTAGCGTTCCAGCAGGTCGTCGGCCTGGCGCTCCTGGCCGCGGCGGGGGGCGGCGGCGGCCGGCTGGCCGGCGGCGACCATCCGCTTGATGTCGGCCAGGCCCGACTCCTCCCCCACCGGCACCGCCCCCGGCCGGCACAGCTTGAGGCCGTTGTAGCGGGCCGGGTTGTGGGAGGCGGTCAGCATCACCCCGGCCACGTCGAGGGCGCCGGAGACGTAGTAGAGCATGTCGGTCGAGCACAGCCCGACCCGCAGCACGTCCGCCCCCTGGGCCATCGCCCCGGCGGCCAGGGCGTCGGCCATCGGCTTGGACGACGGCCGCATGTCCTGCCCGATGGCCAGGGTCGCTGCCCCGGTGAGGGCCACGAACGCCCGCCCGACCCGTTCGGCCAGCTCCTCGTCCAGCTGCTCGGGGTAGACCCCGCGGACGTCGTAGGCCTTGAACACCTGGTCGAGGGCGGCGGGCACGGCGGCTCCTTGCGGCGGGCGCTGCGGCGGGCGGGGACGCCCGCGATTCTAGCCCCCGCCGATCCGAACTCGCCCCGGGCTCAGAACCGGCGTTCGCTGGCCAGGGACAGGACCCTGCCGAGGGGCACGTCGGCGCCCTCCTTGAACCAGCCCTTCCACTCGCAGGCCTGGCAGGAGGCGAAGGTGTGGTCCTCGTCGGGGGCCAGGCGGATCTGGATCGAGGTCAGGCGGGTGGAGGTGCAGGCGGGGCAGCACATGGCGGAGTCCTTCGGGTCGAGGAAGCGATGCCCTCAACCCATCGGCGTCCGCGGGAACGCGACACATAGCCCGCCAGGGTGGCTGGGGCACCACCCGAACGGGCTAGCACGTTCACGACGCCCGCGGTAACTGTCAGGTCTCCCCTACCGGTTCCCGTGGGCGCCGGGGGGACGCTACGACGGCCGGCGCTGCCGGTCAAGCACGTCGGCGATATGGTTTTGGGCGCACGTCCCCGTCCGAGGAGGAGCGCCACCCTGCCCCGTGCCCGCCACGGCCGCCGCCCGCCGCGACCCCGCCTGCGCCTGCCAACGGTGCAGCCAGCGGGCAGCGGCCGGGAGGCGTTCATGCGCCTGGTCGAGGAGGCCGTCGAGTCGATCCCCGAGGAGTTCCGGGAGCGGCTGGCCAACGTCGAGTTCGTGGTCGAGGAGACCCCGCGGGGCGACGAGGTCCCCGGCGGCCAGCTGCTGCTCGGCCTCTACCAGGGCGTGCCCCTGCCCGAGCGGGGCGCCGGCTACTTCGGGGTCCTGCCCGACCGGATCGTGCTGTTCCGCCGGCCCATCGAGGCCAGGGCACGCTCGGACGCCGACCTGGCCGAGCTGGTCCGCGAGGTCGTGCTCCACGAGGTGGCCCACTACTTCGGCATCGACGACGACCGCCTGGACGAGCTCGGCTGGTAGCCGGGAGGCGGGCCGGTCAGGGAGCGGCGGCCGGGCCGGGGACGACCGGGCCGCCGGCGTCCAGGCCGCCGATGGCCGAGCCGGGGACGATCTGGCCGCCGTTCAGCGGCGCCGCCACCAGGCCGGCCGCGCCCGCCTGGACGACCAGGTTGTCGACGCCGTCGGGGACCTTGGCCAGCTTGACCCGGCCCGGCGGGACCTGGACCGGCTGGCCGGCGCCGCCCCCGCCGGCGGTGAGGTCGCCGAGGCGGGCCTCGAGCGGGTCCGGGGACAGGTTGGCCAGCACCAGCTGGCCGCCCTGGACGGCGCCGGGGACCAGCCAGCCCCGTTCGGGCTGGCCGGTGCCGAGGTCGATGCGGGAGCTGGTCTGGTCGCCGCCGCTGTCCTCGGTGACCCGCAGGGCGGCCACGAACGGGGCCCCGTCGACCGAGCGGACCTGGACGGCGAACGGCCCCTTGACGTCGAGGGCCGGGATGGGCAGCTCGGCGGTGCCGCCGTTGGCGATCGGCTCGCCGAAGTCGCCCGGGGGCCGGAAGGTGGCCTTGGCCGTGGTGACCTGGACGTCGACCTGGAGCGGGGTCGGGTTGGGGTTGGTGACCAGCACCTCGGCCTGGCGGCCGCCGCCGCTCACCCCGCCCGCGAACGACCAGGCCGGCCTGACCGTGCCCTGGGCCGGCAGCAGGGTAGGGGCCTTGGCGCCGCCGCTCACGGCCGCGCCCACCACCACCCGGCCGGCCCGGGCGATGACCTCGATCGACGGCTTGAGCCCGGCCGGGGCGTCGTCGCCGAGGGCGCGCACCTGGGCCTCGCCCGGCTTGATGAACACCTCGCGGTCGTTGGACCGGATCGAGCCCGAGGTCAGGTGGGGCACCAGGTCGACCACGGCCGGCTGGCTGTCGGGGTTGGCGATGACCACCCTGGTCTGGGTGCCGAAGCGGGTGTCGGAGGCCGGCAGCCACCAGCGATTGCCGGGCCCGGGGGCGCAGCCGAGGCCGGGGGCGCTGACCACCACCGGGGCGCTGAACGCCTCGACCTGCACGAAGCCGGCCTTGGCGGGCTTGGGCGTGAGCCGCTGGGTCGCGCCGGCGGCCAGCTGCCTGGTCGCCGGGGCCGAGGCCTTGCCGGTCTCGCGGACGGTGGTGCGCAGCGACGCCGTCGCCGAGCCGACGTTCGCGATCGTCACCGGGGTGGTCTGGCCGCCCAGCAGGGGGCAGACCCAGCGGGCCGAGTAGGGGTCGCGGGTCGCCGGGGTGGCCGGCGGCTTGGCGGCGGGCAGGGCGTTGGCCCCCAGCACCAGCACGGCGGCCACCACGACCAGGGTGCCGGCCAGCCCGACCCCGGAGCCGCGCAGGTCCCCGACCCGGGGCGCCCGCAGCCGCCGGGCCTTGCCGGCCGGGCGCTCGCCGGGCTCCGGCGGCCCGGGACGCTCCCCTGGCCCGGGACGCTGGCCCTCGCGCCGCGGGACCGGGGCCAGGACCCGGCGGGCCGGCCGCGGCGGCGCGGCCTCGCCGCCCGGCGGCGGCGCGGCGGGCGCGTCGGGGGCCGGTGGGGCGGGGCGGGCGCGGCGCAGGCGGCCCCGTTTGGGCTGGTGGCGGGCGGCGCGGCTGGGGATCAGGGGGGCCGGGTGGTGCTCGTCGGGGCCGCCGGGGGGCAGCTGGTCGCTCACCGGGCCACCCCTCCCCGGGCCAGGCCGGCCAGGCGGAGGTCGCCGCCGCCGGTGGGCTCCTCGACGCTGGCGCTCGGGGCCACCGGCGGCGCCACCCGGGTCGGGCGGGCCATGGTCGCGACCGCGGCCAGGACCAGCAGCGCCTCGAGCAGCAGCAGGTACAGCCGCCGGTCCTGGCCGGTCCGCTGGACCTCCAGGCCGCCGCTGGTGCCGGCGGGCAGCGTGAAGCCCTGCGCCCAGCCCAGCGCCGTGGTCGGCTCCAGCCGGGCCCCGCCGACGCTGGCCCGCCACACCCCCGAGGTGGGGACCAGCAGCACCACCGTGCCGGGCCCGTCCGCCGCCACCTGCCCGGTGGCGGGGTCGGGGATCGGGTCGGGCTGGGCGGGGCGGGTCAGCATGTCCTGGACCTGGGCCGGTGGGGTCTCGCCGGGGATCACCCAGGCCGTCTCCGGCACCCCGGGGCCGGCGAACAGCCCGGCCTGCTCGGTCGGCTTGGCGTCCAGGTCCTGCTGGCGGGCCACCAGGTCGACCAGCCGGTCGGCCTCGGCCCCCGGCCGCACCACCACATAGCCGATGCCGAACATGCGCAGCATCGACCCGGCCCGGTGGGTGCGGGCCTCGACGATGTCGGTCACGAGCGAGCCCAGGTCGTCGACGGCCGCGGCCGGCAGCCGGCCCGGGTCGAGCAGGGTCCTGCCCTTGGGCCCGGTGACGGCGAAGTCGACCCCGTGGTCGGGCCGCCCGGCCAGCCACAGCACCCGGGCCTGGCCGCGGGTCACGGTGGCCGGCAGGGCCGGGCTGTCGACCGCCTCCATCGGCGACCAGCTGCCCCGGACCAGGTGGCCGGCGACCAGCAGGCCGGTGGCGGCGCTGCACAGCACCAGCACGGCGGCGGCGGTCCGGCGCAGGCCGAAGCCCACCTGGAGCCGGGCCAGGGCCCCGCCGATCCCGGCCAGGCCGAGGCCGGCGGCCGCGGCCCAGGCCACCGCCCCCGGCACCAGCAGCCCGGCGGGCCAGTCGGTGACCCGCGGGAGCAGGCCCTTGGCCTGCCAGGCGGCCGCCAGGGCGGCCCCCAGGAACCCGCCGAGCAGCCAGAACGCCTGTCGGCGGCGGCCGGGCTCGCGGACCAGCAGCAGCGCCGCCAGGGCCAGCAGCGGGTAGGCGGGCCCGACCAGCGGGCCGGGCACCCCACCGCCGCCCGGGCGCAGCTGGAGCAGGTCGGCCAGGTCGGGGGCGGCCAGCGGCCGGCCCAGCCCGGCGAAGGCCGACCCGGTGAGCAGCCGCCCGCTCCAGGGCAGCAGCAGGGCCAGGGCGAGGGCGAACCCGCCGCCGAGGGACAGCGACTGGCGCAGCGCCAGCCGGCGGCCGTCGGCGCCCGCCCTGACCAGGGCGACCGCGATGGCGACGGCCACGACCAGGGCGAAGGGGACGACCGCGGGGGGGCTCATGGCGATGGCCGGGGCGGCCAGCAGGGCGAAGCGCAGGGCCGGGCGCCACGGCTCGCGCGGCTGCTCGGCCCGGAAGGCCAGCACCACCTGGGCCAGCGCCGGCGGGGCCAGGACCAGCAGGACCAGCTCGCCGACGCGGCCCTGGGCGAGCGCCCCGGTGGCCAGCGGGGCGGTGGCGTACAGCAGCCCGGCCACGGCCCTGGCCCACAGCTGGGGCACCACCACCCGCAGGGCCCTGGTGCAGGTGGCCGCGGCCAGCGGCAGGGCCAGCCACAGCAGCAGCTTCTCGGCCACCAGGGCCTTGCCGAGGGTCAGGACCGAGAGGCCGCCGAGCAGGGCCAGCGACGGGGCGGCGGCCGCGGTCGAGCCCATCTCGCCCCGGTGGAAGCTGGAGGCGAACTCGCGCAGCAGCTCGGTGGCGGCGGCCGGCCAGACCCCGAGGCTGACGCTGGCGATCGCCGGCGCGAACAGCACCGAGCGCAGCGAGACGGCCATCACCAGGGCGAAGCCGGCGACCATGAAGGCGACCGGGTGGCCGGCGACGATCCGGACCACCGACACCCCGCCGGTGGGCATGTCCTGCTCCTCGCCGCCGTCGTCGGTCCGCTGGGCGACGTGGGCGCCGACCTCGGCGCCGTAGACCATCTCCAGCATCCCCCGGAGCAGGGCCCGCAGGCGCTGGCCGCCGGGGGCGCGCAGGGCGGCCAGGGCGCTGTCGTCGACCTTGCGCTGCCGCTGCAGGCGGCGGCGGTGGACGACCGTGACCGGCAGCTCCTTGACGTTCCAGCCCCAGGCCCACAGCACCGCCAGGGCGTCGGCCGGCCGGCCCGTCAGGGCCAGCCCGGCCGCCCGCACCAGCGCCCCCACCATGGCCAGGAGCAGGGCGAAGGGCAGCTTGCGGAGGCTGGTCGCCTTGAGCATGGCCGCCAGGGTGTGGCGCTCGATCAGGTACCGGGGGTGGCCGACGGCGCGGGTGCGGCGGCTGCGGGAGGCGGCGGCGGCGAAGTGGCGGACCCTGGCCTGGGGCACCACCAGCACCCGGCCGCCGCTCAGGTGGGTCCGCCAGCACAGGTCGAGGTCGTCGCGGAAGGCGGGCATGCGCTCGTCGAAGCCGCCCACGTTCAGCAGCGGCCCGCGCCGGACCAGCATCCCGGCGGTGTTGACGAAGAACACGTCGCGGATCTGGTCGTGCTGGCCCTGGTCGATCTCGTCGTCCTCGATCGCCGACACCGCCCGGCCGGTCCGGTCGATCGAGAAGCCGATCTCGGCGAGCCGGTCGGGGTTGGTCCAGGAGACCAGCTTGGGACCGAGGATGGAGGCGCTGGGCCGGGACTCGGCCTCGGCCAGCAGCCGCTCGAGGGCCTCCGGCTCGGGGGCGCAGTCGTCGTGCAGCAGCCACAGCCAGTCCATCCCGGCGGTGCGCTCGTCGCGCAGGGCCGACATCACCGCCCGGCCGAACTGCCCCCTGACGGCCATGACGGCGTCGTCCCCCAGGCGCGAGCGGGCCCAGTCGGCGCTGCCGTCGGTCGATCCGGTGTCCACCACCAGCACGTCGTCGATCGGCCGGGTCTGGGCGGCGAGGCCGCGGAAGGTGTCGCGAAGGAACGCCCGCCCGTTGTGGTTGACGACGATCGCGATCACCCGTGGCTGACTCGCTGGCACAACCTTCCTCTCGAGGCCTCGCCGGCCGGGGGTAGCCGGGGGTGTATCGAAAGGCCCGTAGGGTTCACACCTCCCCCACGGGCACCCGCGAATGCTAGCACGCGACGGCCAACGGCCCCTAAACAAAGGCCCAGCGGGCAGGATCGGCTTTCCCCCGCCGGCCGGTGGCGAATTGTCCGCCTTGCCGGCTGGGCCTTTGGCCTACGAAGCGCGGCGCTTGAGGCGGCGGCGCTCACGCTCGGACAGGCCGCCCCAGATCCCGAACCGCTCGTCGTTGGCCAGCGCGTACTCCAGGCATTCGGTCTGGACCGTGCAGGTCTGACAGATGCGCTTGGCCGCGCGGGTCGAGCCCCCCTTCTCCGGGAAGAAGCAGTCGGCGTCCTTGTCCAGGCAGGCCGCCCGCTCGTACCAGGGCTGGATCTCGACGGGGATGGGGCCCATCCAATGCCTCCTCAACCGGTGCAGCGAGGCGTCCGGGTCGCACGTGTACGGGTGTTTGGAACGTCACGATCGTAATTACATCGGTGGCATTCTGCGGCGCCTTGAGCGGTATTTTCAAGCGGAAGGTTTTTTCTGTGGACAGGCCGGGGAGCCGCGCACAGGCGGGCTTGTCTGGCCGGTGGCCGGAGCATGGGATAGCCTCACCCGCGGACAAGATGCATCGGGGGGTGGAGTGCTCGGCTTCGGGGGAGATCGGGAGGCGGTGTCCAAGGTCGGGCTGACCGCGGCGGACCTGGCGGCCGCCCGGCTCCGCGAACCCGCCGCCGTGACCCGCGTCTACACCGCCTACGCCCCCGCCCTGTTCCGCTTCTTCATGGCCGCCGTCGGCGACCGCCACCTGGCCGAGGACCTCACCGGCAACGCCTTCGTCAGCGCCATCGAGGCCCTGCCCCGCTTCCGCGGCCCGATCGAGGCCCTGGGCGGCTGGCTGTTCCAGATCGCCCGCCACGACCTCTACGACCACCGCCGCAGGCAGGCCCGCTCCCGGGTCGAGCCGCTGGACGAGAACCTCGCCGAGGTCACCCACTCCGCCGGGGCCGAGGACCCCGAGGAGCTGGCCATCGACCGGCTGGAGAGCGGCCGGGTGGTGGCGGCGATGCGCGAGCTCTCCGCCGACCAGCGCGAGGTGCTGCTGCTGCGCATGGCCGGCGGGCTGACCGCCCCCGAGGTGGCCGAGATCCTCGGCAAGACCACCGGCGCGGTCAAGGCGCTGCAGCACCGTGGCCTGGCCAGCCTGGCCAGGGTGCTGGGCCTACGTAGCCCGGAGCCACCGCAGCAACGCCCGTATCCATCCTCCGACCCAGGTCGCCTGACTAGTCAGGAGGATGAGGAGCGGTGAGGATGCCCCGGCCAAAGCCGAACAAGCTGCACGACGAGCTCGACGCCCTGCTGGACGGGCGCCCGGTCGAGCTCACCGACGAGCTTGCCCCGCTGGTCGAGGCGGCCGACGCCCTCCGGGTCGAGCTGGCCGCCTACCAGCTGGACCCGGCCGTGGCCGACCGCCAACTGGAGCGGGTCCTGGACGGCTCGGCCCCGGTGGTCCGGCTGCCCGTCCGCTCCCAGCCCAGCGGCTGGGACCTGCGCCGCCGGGTGGCCGCGGTCGTGCTGGCCGCCGCCCTGGTCCTGGCCCCCGCCACCATGGCGTCGGCGGCCGCCCTGCCCGGCCAGCCCATGTACCCCTTCAAGCTGGCCATCGAGCAGCTCCGCATCGCCTCGGTGCAGTGGTCGTCGGGCCGCGAGGCGGTGGAGCGCACCCGGGTCGCCGACGAGCGCCTGGAGGAGCTGGACCGCCTGGTCGAGCTGCAGATGTTCACCCAGGTGCCGACCGCGGTCAAGGCGCTCACCAACGCCGTCGTGGAGGCGAAGGCGGCGGTGCTGGACGCCAAGCAGGACGGCGAGCCCGTGCCCAACGCCGAGGCCAAGCTCACCCGGGTCACGGCCCAGGGCGGCCAGACGGTCCTCCGGGTCGCCGCCGCCGCCCGGGACGGGTCGCTCCCCCTGGCCCAGGGCACCCGCGACGCCATGACCGACGCCGCCACCCAGTCCCAGGGCGTGCTGACGCCGCCCGACCGCAAGACCGGCGGGCCGGCCGACGCGCCCCCGACGCCGACCACGGGCGGCCTCGGGCCGGACCCGACGTCGGCGACGCCGCCCCAGCCGTCCACGCCGCAGCCCCCCGAGCCGACGACCACGCTGCCGCCGACCACCCAGACGACGCCGACCACCCAGACGACCACCACCGACCCGCCCCCCTCCTCCGACCCCGAGGCGACCCCGGACTCGGTGGGCGGGTCGGGCGCCGGCGGAGCGGCCGGCGAGGCGACCCCGGACGAGGCCGTCCCGGCCACGACCATTCCCGGGCCGTAGGCCGGGCGGCGCTATCCTGGGGCCGCTCACGGCCCGGACCGAGGGAAGGCCCCATGCTGGTCGCGCTCGCCGGCGGTGTCGGCGCCGCCAAGTTCCTGCGCGGGCTGCTGCGCGTCCACCACCCGGCCGACCTGGTGGTGGTCGGCAACACCGGCGACGACCTGGGCATGCACGGGCTGGCGATCTCGCCCGACCTGGACTCGGTCGCCTACACCCTTGCCGGGGTGGCCGACGAGGAGCGCGGCTGGGGCCTGGCCGGCGAGACCTGGAACGTCCGCGAGGCGCTGGTGCGCCTGGGCGAGCCCGGCTGGTTCGCCCTCGGCGACCGCGACATCGCCACCCACCTGCTGCGGACCCGCCTGCTGGCCGAGGGCGCCAGCCTGACCGAGGCCACCGCCGAGCTGGGCCGGCGCCTCGGGGTGCCGGTGCGCCTGCTGCCCATGAGCGACCAGCGGGTCGAGACCCGGGTCGAGGTCGACGGCCCCGACGGCCCGCTCGACCTGGGCTTCCAGGAGTGGTGGGTCGGCCGCCAGGCCGCCGACCCGGTGCGGTCGGTCCGCTTCCAGGGCGCCGAGCTGGCCCGGCCGGCCCCCGGGGTGCTGGCCGCGCTGGAGCAGGCCAGCGGCATCCTGCTCTGCCCCTCCAACCCGGTGGTGTCGATCGCCCCCATCCTGGCCGTGCCCGGGGTGCGGGCGGCCGTGAAGGCGGCCGGCTGCCGGGTGGTGGCGGTGACCCCGATCGTCGGCGGGGCGCCGGTCCGGGGCATGGCCGACCGGCTGCTGCCCGCCTGGGGGGTCGAGGTGTCGGCCCGCGGGGTGGCCGGCCTGTACGCCGGGCTGGCCGACGCCTTCGTGCTCGACACCGTGGACGCCGCCCAGGCCGCCGAGGTGGCCGCCCTCGGCCTCGAGCCGGTGGTGGTCCCGACCCTGATGCGGACCGTCGAGGACGCCGCCGCCCTGGCCAAGGCGGCCCTGGAGGCCCTGGGAGGGGTCCGGGGAACCCGCGGGCGGGTGCCCCGGTGACTCGGGCCGGCCTCACGGTGTGGCCGCTTCCCGGGATCCCGGAGGTGCGGCCCGGGGACGACCTGGCCCGGCTGCTGCTGGCGGCGGTCGGGGCGGCCGGGCTGGAGCTGGCCGACGGCGACGTGCTGGCCGTCACCTCCAAGGTGGTGGCCAAGGCCGAGGGCCGCCTGGTCCCCCTCCCCCGCGACCCGGCCGCCCGCGAGCGGGTCGCGGCCGAGACGGTCGCGGCCGAGACGGCCCGGGTGGTGGCCCGGCGCGGCCGCCTGGTGATCGCCGAGACCCGCACCGGCCTGGTCGGGGCCAACGCCCTGGTGGACGCCTCCAACGCCGGCGGGGACCGGCTGGTGCTGCTGCCCGCCGACCCCGACGCCTCGGCCGCCCGGCTGCGCGGCGCCCTGGCCGCCGCCTGCGGCCGCGACCTGGCCGTGGTGGTCACCGACACCCTTGGCCGTCCCTGGCGCCTCGGCCAGACCGACGTGGCCGTCGGGCTGGCCGGCATGGGCGCCCTGGACGACTGGCGGGGGCGGGCCGACGGGGACGGCCGGCCGCTGGAGGTGACCGAGGTCGCCGTCGCCGACGAGGTGGCCGCCGCCGCCGACCTGGTCAAGGGCAAGGCGTCGCGGGTCCCGGCGGCGCTGCTGCGCGGGGTCGCCCGCCCCGAGGGCCAGGGCAGCGCCCGCGACCTGGTCCGCCCGCCGGCCGACGACCTGTTCCGCACCGCCGGCACCGCCGAGGACCTGCTGGCGTTCCTTGAGGGCGCCGCGCCGCCGGCCGCCTTCCGGCCCGACCCGGTGGAGCGGGCCGCCGTCGACCGGGCGGTCGCCGCCGCCGGCGCCGTCCCCCTCCCCGGCGGCCGCCGCCTCCGGGTCGTCCCCGTCCCCGCCGCGGCCCGCCCGGCCCTGCCCGCCGCCCCGGTCCTGCTCGCCTGCGCCCTCGGCCCGGCCGAGCGGGGACCGGCCGGGACCGAGCTGGCCGTGGCCGCCGGCGGGGCCGTCCGCACCCTGGTCCTGGCCCTGCACGCCCTCGGGGTCGCGGCCCGCTTCCAGCCGGCCACCCCCGAGCTGGCCGCGACCCTCGCCCCGGAGCCCGGCTGGTGGCCGCTCGGCCTGCTGGCCGCAGGCCGGGCCGCCGTTCCCTAGAATCCTTGTGGACTTCCCGCCAACCACCGGAGCGCATCGATGGCCGACACCCGCAAGCCCAAGCCGAAGCCCGGACCGACCCAGCCCGGCCGGGGCTCGGGCACGGCCGCCAAGCCCCGGCCCAAGGACCCCCGGGGCGGCGGAGGCCGGGGCCGCCAGCCCGACAAGGGCAAGCTGGCCAGGGGGGCGGCGGCCCGCCGGCTGGAGGAGAAGCGGCGCCGCCAGCGCACCCTGCTGTGGTCGGGCGTCGCCGTGGTCGCCCTGGTCGCGCTGGTCGGGCTGATCCTGTTCCAGGGCCGCGACACCCCGAGCGCCGGGAACCCGCCGGTGAGCCCGGCGGCCCTGGAGGCGGGGCGCAAGGCGGCCGGCTCCACCGGCATCAAGACCTTCCCCAACGCCGGCCGCGACCACCTCAGCGGCAACCAGCAGCCGCGCAACTGGAACTCCACCCCGCCGACCTCCGGCGACCACCTGGGCACCCCCCTGCCCCCCGGGGTCTACGACAACGACCAGGACATGCGGGCCCTGGTGCACAACATGGAGCACGGCTACGTGGTGATCGTCTACAAGGGCATCCCCCCCGACCAGGTCGACCAGCTGCGCAAGTTCGCCGAGGCGCGCGACGGCTCCAAGCTGGTCCTGGCCCCCTGGTCGGGCCTTGAGAAGAACGGGGTCGCCCTGGCCGCCTGGCAGAACCTCGAGCTGCTGCAGCGGGTCAACATGGACGTCGTCCAGGCGTTCGTGAACGACTTCATGCTCCCCGGCGGCACCAGGTCGGTCGCCCCGGAGCCGAACGCGGCCTAGCGTTGCGCGGTGCGGCGCAGCGGCGGCTCTACTCGCTCGACGCCGAGATCCGACGACGGAGGGGGAAACAATGGCCACGGTGATTCCCTACCTGCTCTACAGCGACTGCGAGGCGGCGCTGGAGTTCCTCTCGCGCGCCTTCGGCTTCGACGAGGTGCTCCGCTACACGGGCGAGGCTGGCTACGTCAATCACGCCGAGATGAGGCTGGGCGACGCACGGATCTTCATGGGCGATCCCGGCGACGACTACCGCAACCCCAGGCAGCTCGGCGGTGAGACGGTCGGCCTCTCCGTCATCGTCGAAGGTGGCGTCGATGAGCTCTGCGAACGTGCGCGGGCCGCCGGCGCCGAGATCGTCGAGGATCCGACCGACCAGGACTATGGCGAGCGGCGCTTCACGGCGAAGGATCCCGAGGGCCACCTCTGGTTCTTCGGGCAGGTCATCCGCGAGCTGGCACCGGAGGAGTGGGGCGCGACGCTGCCACAAGGCGGGCTAGGCTAGATGATCGATTCCAAGGGGTCGGAGCCTTGATGGCTGCAAGCGGCCCCAGATGCCAGCGTTGAGGAGGGCGTCCAGGATCGGCGTTGCAAACCCAACGTCGAGCCTCTGGAGGCCCGGTGGACGCCGACCTGGACACCCTCGCCACCGCACTGTACGTCACCACCGACGACCTGTTGAAAACAGCACCCGAGTTGGCGCCCTGGCGGCCAGCGGTCGGGATCGCGCCCAAGCTGACCGACGCGGAGCTGGTCACCCTGGCGGTCCTGCAGGCCCTGCTCGGCTACACCTCGGAGGCCCGCTGGCTGCGCTATGCCCGCGCCCACCTCAGCCAGCTGTTCCCCTACCTGCCCAAGCAGCCCGGCTACAACAAGCGCCTGCGTGCCGCCGCCGACCTCATCCAGCACGTCATCCGCGTGCTGGCCAGCGACACGACGTTCTGGACCGATGACGTGTGGGTCGCCGACTCCACCCCAGTCGAGTGTGGCCGCTCCCGGGAGACCACCAAGCGGTCGGCGCTGGCCGGCTGGGCCCAGTACGGCTACTGCGCCAGCCACAGCCGCTACTTCTGGGGACTGCGGCTGCATCTGATCTGCACCCTGCAGGGCCTGCCGGTCGGCTTCGCGCTGGCCGGCGCCAAGGCCGACGAGCGCCAGGTGCTGGTGGGCATCCTGGCCGCTGACCCGACCCTGGTGGCCACCCGGCCGGGCCAGACCCTCATCACCGACAAGCACTACTATGGCGCCGGGTTCGAAGCCGAGTTGGCCGGCCGCGGGGTGCGGCTGCTGCGCCCGGCCCGCAAGGGCGAGCCCCAACGGGCCGGCGCGCACCTGTTCCGGCCGTTGCGGCAGGTCATCGAGTCGATCAACCAGACCTTCAAAGGCCAGCTGGATCTGGAACGCCACGGTGGCCACACCCCGGCCGGGGTCCTGGTGCGGGTGCTGCAGCGCATCCTGGCCTTGACCGCCGCCATCTGGCACAACGACCACACCGGCCAGCCGACCGCCAGGTCCCTGGTCGCCTATGACCACTAATGCCCCTTGGAATCAATCATCTAGGATGCCCGACCACGAACGGCCCGACCGGGAGGTCGCCTTCCCCGGCGACAACGAGCGGCCCGAGCCGGAGGTTGCCTTCCCCGGCGACAACGAACGGCCCGAGCCGGAGGTCGCCTTCCCCGGCGGCCACGAGCGGCTCGACCCGGAGATCGGCGCCCACTACGCCGGCGGGTCGGAGCGGGAGCGGCTCGGGCCGTGGAACCTGGAGCGGGTCCGGACCTGGGAGCTGCTCGGCCGCCACCTGCCGGTCCCGCCGGCGGTCGTGCTCGACGTCGGGGGCGCCGCCGGCGTCTACGCCCTGCCCCTGGCGGCCCGGGGCTACCGGGTCCACCTGGTCGACCCGGTGGGCCTGCACGTCGAGCAGGCGCTGGCCGCCTCCGGCCGGCAGCCGGCCGCTCCGCTGGCCAGCGCGACGGTCGGGGACGCGCGGCGGCTAGACCGGCCCGACGCCGGCGCCGACGCCGTGCTGCTGCTGGGCCCGCTGTACCACCTCACCGAGCGGGCCGACCGGCTCCGGGCGCTGGCCGAGGCGCGGCGGGTGCTGCGCCCGGGCGGGATCCTGGCCGCGGCGGCCATCTCCCGGTTCGCCTCCACCCTCGACGGCCTGGTCCGCGGCCACCTGGACGACCCGGCCTTCGAGGCCATCGCCGCCCGCGACCTCCGCGACGGCCAGCACCGCAACCCGACCGGACGGCCGGAGTGGTTCACCACCGCCTACTTCCACCTGCCCGAGGAGCTCGGCCGGGAGGTCGCCGAGGCCGGCCTGCGGCTGGAGGCCGTGCTGGCCGTCGAGGGACCGGCCTGGATGCTGCCCGACATCCAACAGCGGCTCGCCGACCCGACCCGCCGCGACCAGGTGCTGGCCGCCGTGCGGCGGGTCGAGGCCGAGCCGAGCCTGCTCGGGGCAAGCTCCCACCTGCTCGCCGTCGCCCACCGCTGACCGCGCCGGCCGCTGTCGGGGGCCGGGGTAGGATGCCGGGATGGGGGCTCGACCTGGTTCGGTTCCGGTAACGCTCGTCCTCGGGGAGGAGGAGCTGCTGGCCGAGCGCGCGGTGGCCGGCGCGGTGGCGGCGGCCACCGAACGGCTCGGGCCGGGGACCTCGGTGGAGGAGGTCAGGGCCGGGGGCCTGCCCGACGGGTTCGCCATGGGGCTGGCCACGGCGTCGCTGTTCGGCGGGGGCCGGGTCGTGGTCGTGCAGGAGGCCGACGCGCTGGACGCGGCCGCCCGGGAGGCGGTGCTGGCGCTGGCCGCCGACCCGGCCGCGGCCACCGCGGTGGTGCTGCGGGCGGCCGCCCCGGGCCGCCAGGGGAAGTTCTTCAAGGACGTGCAGGTCCATGCCGCCACCGTGCTGGCCGCCAAGCTGAAGCCGGCCGAGCGGGTGAGCTGGCTGCGGGCCGAGGTGCGGCGGCTGGGCCGCAAGGCCGACGAGGCGGCGGTGGCGGCGCTGGTCGACACCGTCGGCCAGGACCTCCGGGAGCTGGCCGGGGCCGTGGCCAAGCTGCACGTGGCGGTGCCGCCGCCGACGGTGCTGACGGCCGGCCACGTCACCGAGTACCTGGCGCAGACGGCCGACCGAGGCATCTTCGAGCTGACCGACGCGGTGTTCGCGGCCGACGCGGCCACCGCCCTCGACCGGCTGGACGCCCTCTTCGACCAGGGGGAGGACCCGATCCGCCTGCTCGGCTTCATCGCCAGCCAGCTCCGCCTGCTGCTGCGGGTCGCCGACCACCCCGAGCTGCCCAAGGGCCAGGTCGCCGGGCTGCTCGGCGGCGGCGTGCGCGACTGGCAGGTCGACCGGGCCCGCCGCCAGCTCCGCCGCTTCCGCCCCGGCGACCTCCACCGCGCCCTCGACCTGATCGCCGAGGCCGACGCCCACATCCGCAACGGCACCCCGTCGCCGCGGCTGCTCCTGGAGCTGCTGATCGCCCGCCTGGCCGGGGCGGGCGCCCCGGCGGCGTCGCCCCGCTGACCGACTACGCCGTGGCGGTCGGCGCCGGGGGCGTCGGACGCTGGTGGGGCTGGCGGGCGCGGAGGCGCTCGACCCGCTGGGCCACTCCGGGATGGTGGGTGAGGAGGTTCCACAGCAGGCCGGTGCGCCGCTTGAGCAGGTTGGCCTCGGCGACCCGCTCCAGGCCGCGGACCGTCGGGTCCACCCCGACCAGGCCGGCGGCGTACTCGTCGGCCCGGCGCTCCAGGACCAGCCCGAGCCCGCCCTGCACCAGGAGCAGAGCGAGCACCAGCAGCACCGGCAGGACGAGCACCAGGACGGTCGGGTTGACGCTCCTGAGCAGCGGGCTGCCGAGCGCCACCCCCACCCCGACGGCGACCGCCAGCAGGAGTAGGGCGCCGAGCTTGACCAGCACGTGATGCTGCTTGGCATGGCCCAGCTCGTGGGCCACGACCGCCTCCAGCTCGTCCTGGTCGAGGCTCTCCAGCAGGTGGTCGGTCACCAGCACGTACCGCAGTCGCGGCACCGGCCCCATCACGACCGCGTTGGCCACCTGCTGGGACCTGGTGTCGAGGACGCGGATCTCCCGGATCCGGACCCCGGCCCGCTCGACCAGGGCCTCCAGCCGGGCCCGTACGGCGTGCTCGAGCGGCCTGGTCGGCATCACCCTGACGGCCAGCAGCGGCACCGTCACCAGCACCAGGACCACCCAGGCGGCCTGCAGTCCCAGGCGGACGGCCGCGGGCAGCCCGCCGGTGAGCGGGACGGCGACCAGCGGCAGCCACAGCAGCAGCGGCAGCCCGAACGCCAGCGCCAGTCGGGCGCTGCCCCTCCGGCTGGCCGGCGTCACGGTGATCCCGCGCAGCTTCCGGTACTCGCGCCCGGCCGCCCACAAGACCGGGACCAGGCCGACCAGGAACAGCAGGGCCAGGAGCAGCATGGTGACCACCACCTGGGCCGCCGCCGACCCCGAGCCGGTAGTGGCCAGCCCGCCGACCAGCAAGCCGGGCAGCAGGACCAGGCCGCTGAGGACCCACACGGCCGTCAGGGCCAGCGGCAGCACCAGGGCGGCGGCCAGCATGGCCGTGCGGAGCCGGTGCACCTTGTCGGCCGTGCCGGCGCCCGAGGCCGCCACCCGCCCGGTGTAGGCGCGCACGCCCAGGTACGGGACGAGCGTCAGCAGCAGGACCAGCACCAGCGGGCCCAGCATGGCCGAGGCCGGGATGCGGTAGGCCAGGTCGGCCGGGCCGGTGACCGCATAGCGGCGGAACAGCAGGTCGGAGCCGAGCGGCCGGACGTCGCCGCCGACCACCGTCGCCCAGGGATGCAGCTCCAGCACCAGCCGGTTCTGGTGGAAGACGTCCAGGCGGCGCAGGCGGGCGGCGTCGATCCGCCGGGACAGGAACGAGCTCCTGACGGTCAGCGAGGTGTCGAGCCGCAGCTCCCGGACATCACGCCGGCCGGAGGCGCGTTCCTCCAGCCCTCGGTCGGGGACCCCGGCGGCCGCTGCGGCGGCCTCGATCTCCGGCCGGCCGATCGAGGCCCCGGTCGGGACCAGGAAGCGCACGACCTCGGACCGGCTGAAGTCGTCGCGGACCACGACCGTCCCAGGAGCCGGCTCGAACCGGGCCGCCGCCTGCCCGGCGACGGCGACCGCCAAGAATGCGGCGAGCCCCACGACCAGCGCCAGGGAGCGGCGCCGCTGAACCGGCATGCCCCTCCTTGTCGGTCGCGGCACCCCGACCGGGCGGGCTCGGCCAGCGGCTGGGGAGCCTACGAGCCCTGGTTGTTCACCGAGCGGGCCAGTCGGGCCTTGTGGTTGGCGGCGTTGTTCTTGTGGATGACGCCTTTGCTGGCGGCGCGGTCGTAGGCGCGGTTGGCGCGGCGGAGGGCGGCCGAGGCGGTCTCCTGGTCACCGGCGGCGACGCTCTCGCGGACCCGGCGGGCGTAGGTCTTGAGGGCCGAGCGGACCGACTTGTTGCGCAGGCGGGCCTGCTCGTTCTGCCGGTTGCGCTTGATCTGCGACTTGATGTTGGCCAAGAAAGGGCACTCCTGCACTGAATTCACGAATGCACGGGGAACCGGGCGAG
>Ga0307278_10000485_pt1 | contig 20024 bp, 18 predicted proteins | sample ER_DNA_117_FD_194482 | JGI IMG/M metagenome (GOLD analysis project Ga0307278, IMG submission 194482) | Bulk soil microbial communities from the East River watershed near Crested Butte, Colorado, United States - ER_DNA_117 | ecosystem: Environmental > Terrestrial > Soil > Floodplain | place...
GCAGACCCGAAGGTGGCCAGCCGCACCCGCCGCCCACCGCCACGCCGACGACCGCGTCCGCACCGCCCACGTCCACGCCACCCCCGCCGACCACCGCACCAGCACCCACCTCGGCACCCGCCACGACCAGCCCGCAGCCGCCCGTGACGTCGACCCCCGCAACGGCTGCACCCGGCACCGCCCCCACGACGCCGGCCAGCGCGCCGACCACGCCGCAGCCCGGCAACGGCCACGACGTCGTCCACCTTCCGTCCGGGTCGGTGGTCGGCATCTCCCTAGCAGCAGCGGTCGCGGTGCTGCTGGAGCTGGCTCGCCGCCGGCGGCAGCGCCACCGCCTCCCGGCGACGCCCGCCCCCGGCATCCGCCACCACGACCCAGCCAGCACCGAGACGCTTCGCTGGCTGGAACAGGTGGCCCGCGCCGACGACGAGGACACCGGCACCGACGCCAGTCCTGAACGGGGTCCGGCTTCGCCGCCGAGCGAGCGGGTGGCGCGCCTGCTCGCTGGGGAACCTCGCCATGTACTGCCCGGTCCGGTCGCGGTCGGCGCACGCGGCGGTGCCGAGGTCACCGTGGACGTGTTCGCGCTCGGCGGGCTCACCGTCTCCGGGCCGGGCGCGGCCGCAGCCGCCCGCGCCATCGCCACCTCCATCCTCGTCGGGCACGCCCCGGCGGTGGTCGAGCTGCTCGTGGTCGGCGACGACCCGCTCGGGCCAGCCGCCGCGCTTCCGGGGCTGCGCCCCTACGCCGACCTCGCCACCGCGCTGCGGGACCTGCATGTCGAGCTGGTACACCGGGCACGCCGGCTCAGCAACGCCGAGCTGGCCGACTTCGCCGCCCTGCGCCAGCACGACCCGGGTGAGCCCATGCCGGCCCTGCTGCTGGTCGCTGCTGGCGAGGCGGGCGAGCATGCCGGCGCGCTGCGGACGGTCGTCCAGCTCGGCCGGCGCCTCGGCGTCGGCGCGCTGCTGGTCGGCGGCCCAGCGGCCGAGGCGGGCGGTGCGGCGTGGCTTGAGGTCGCCACGGACGGCACGGTGCGCTCGGCAGCGCCCGAGCCGCTGGCCGCCCACCTCGCGGGGGTGCGCCTGTTCACGCTCACCGGCTCGGAGACGGCTGAGCTGATGGCTGCTGCGGCGGCCGCCCGCACCGACACCGCAGCACCCCCTTCCCCTGCCAGCGCGCCGGACGAGCCGTTCGCGACGCCGCCGCCCACGGCGACCCCGGCGCCGCTGCGGGTGCGGCTGCTTGGGCCGTACCGGATCGAAGCCCGCGGGGCTGAGGTGCGGGGCGGGCTGCGCCGTACCGCCCGGGAGCTGCTCGCCTACTACCTGCTCCACCCCGACGGCGCCCCGGCGGAGACCGCCGTGGACGCCATGTGGCCCGACCTCGAGCCCGGCAAGGAGAACGACTGGTTCTGGACCGCACTGGGCAACCTGCGGACCCGGCTGCGCAACGCGATCGGCGGCGACGCCAAGCCCGACGTGGTCGCTCGGTCGGGCGAGGCGTACCAGGCTGAGGCGGGCTTGTTCGAGGTGGACCTGTGGCAGTTCCAGGCTGCGTTGGCCCAGGCGCGCGACGCCGGCGACGACGCCACCGTCCGCGCGGCGTTGCGCCGCGCCGCCGAGCTGTACCGAGGGGACCTGCTGGGCGGCGCGTACGCGTGGGCCGAGCCTGCCCGGCAGAGCCTGCGGGACCGGGCCGTGAACGCGCTGGTGCGGCTGGCCGAGCTGGACGGCGCCGCCGGCGACGACCAGGCGGCGGTCGCCGCGCTGGAGCGGACCGTCGAGATCGACCCGTACGCCGAGGAGCCGTACCGGCGGCTGATGCGCCTGCACGCCCGCCTGGGCCGGCCGGACGCGGCCTGGCGGGTCTACCGGCGCCTGGCGGCGCGCCTGCAGGAGCTGGACGTCGACCCGGACGAGGCGACCGAGCAGCTGGTGCGTGAGATCGCCGGGGAGCAGCAGCGGCGAGAGCGGGTCCACCAAGCGCGCGCGGCGCGCGCCAAGCCGACCGCGGGCTGATCCTGCCGGACTCCGCCGAGGCAGGCGCCGTGACGCTCCGACACCCGTTGGCGCCTTCGGAGCGTCCTGCGAGGCCGCGAGGGCCGGCGAGGCGGCCAGGCGGGGCAGGCACCGACCAGGCGGCAGCGCGCCTGCCACGACGCGTTCCCCTCCTAGGGGGCCGCCGGTGGCCCTGCGCTTCGGTGCCCTGCCAGTGGGAGGTGCAGTTCGAAGCGGGCGCCTCGACCACCAGGGTCGCCGACTCGGACGTCGCCGTGGTTGGCGCGGGCGAGCCGCCGGGCGATGTGCAAGCCCAGGCCGAGCCCGGCGTCGTGGGAGCTCGCTGCGGGGTCGAGCCGGACGTACGGCTCGAAGAGGCGCTTACGCTGCCCGGCGGGGATGCCTGGGCCGGCGTCCTCGACGACCAACACCGCCCAGGCGCCGTCCCGGGCGGCGGCCAGGCGGATCGGGGTGGGGCCGTGGGCGTACTTGGCGGCGTTGTCGAGCAGGTTGCCGAGGATGCGGCCGATCGCCAGCGGGTCGGCCTGCACGGGCAGCGGCCCGGTGACGTCGACCGTGACGGGGTGGTCGGCGAAGGCGAGCCTGGCGACCTGGCCGGCCTGGCGGGCGACCTCGGCAGCGTCGATGAGCGGCAAGAGGGGCGGCCCGGCCGGGGGGTGGGCGGTGAGGCGGAGCTGGTCGAGCAGGCTGGTGAGCTGGTCACCCTGGCGGCGCGCGACCGCGAAGAGCTCGTCGCGGTCGCCGGGTGGCAGGGCGTCGCCGCGGTGCTGCAGGGTCGCCAGGATGCCGAGCAGGGCGGCGAGCGGGCGGCGCAGCTCGTGGGCGATGGTGGCCAGCAGCTCGTTGAGCTGGTCGTGGCTGGCCTGGGGTGGCGGCGGGCTGGTGGCCGTCCCTGACGGGAAGGCGGTTGCTCGCGGCGCCGCCGGCCCGTGCCCGGCTGGCTGCGCGTCGGCCGGGTGGCCAGGCTCGGACCCGGGGTCTGGCGCGGGGTTAGGCTCTTGGGGCATCGGGAACCTCGGTTTCCTGGTGCGCGCCGGCCGGGGGCGGTGGCGCCCCCGGCAGCACTGCGGGTGCGAGGTGGGTGGCGGTCAGGTCGCGTGGCTGGTCGCCTCCTGGCCGGCCGCTCGGCGGCCGCGTACCGGCGCGGCTTGGCGCTGGTGCGGACCGCCAGCCCCTGCTCGGTCAGGGTGGCCAGGGCGTTGGCGACCGCGCCGGCGGAGCGGCCGTCCAGCGCCTTGGCGATCGCGGTCGGGCTGAACGACCGGCCGGGCCGCTCGGCCAGGAACGCGCGGACCTGCTCCCGCAGCCGGCCTGGGCGCAGCCGCGCCACCGCCGAATCCCCAGTCTCGGCTGCTCCACCTCTGGTCTTGGCCGCTTGGTCGCCGGTGGTATCGCCGGAGGCGCTCCTGGCCGGCGCGTCCGCGGCCGCGTCCCGGGGAACGTCGGGCTGGCTGGGAGGCGCGCCGGCGGAGGCCGGCGGAGCAGCCGTGCCGTCGGGCTGCTCAGGGGCTTGGTCGGGGGTGGCGGGCAGCGTCCACCGGTCGGGCTGGCGGCGCCCGCTGGCATCGCGGCCACCAGCCTGGCGGGCGGCCCGGCCGTCGGCCTCCAGGGCGGCCAGGACCCTGGCGGCGGTGGACTTGCCGATCCCAGCGGTCTCGGCGAGCTCGGCGGTCGTGGCGCCCGGACGGGCGGCCAGCGCGACGAGGATCACCTCGGTGGTGGCCATGGCGGCCTCCTCTGGTGCGGGTGGTCTGGTCGGTGAGGAGGTACCTCGACCGCGCCGCCCACCTCAAGGCCTGTTTGCCCAGGTCACAGGAGGTCCCTGGCGACCGCGAGCGCCCGGTCCGGCAGGACAGCGCCCGGACCCTCGGCCGGTCTGCTATTCAGCCGAGCCACCACACCGGACCGCGAAGCAGGTTGGTGGCCTGCCGGCCAGCCTGGGTGGCCGCCGCCTCAGCGGCCCGCCCGGACGGTGCGGGCCCACTCGTGCAGTGCCCGCGCGCCGAGCACGGCGTCGACCGGCAGCGGGAGCTGGCGGCGGGCGGCGTCGCTGGCCAGCCAGGCGGTCCCCAGCGCCAGCAGGTCCGCCGCCAACGCCAGCTGCAGCGGCGACAGCGGCGCCATGCCCTGCCGCCCGGCCTCCAGCTCGGCCAGCCGCTCGGCCAGCCCCGGCGGCGGCCACCCCGGCGGCTCCTGGCTCACCATCGGCCGCTCCGTGCTCGGTGGTGTTGGTCGGCGGTGCGGCGGATGGTCGACTGGGCGTGCGCGGTGCGGTGGTCCGACCACGCCAGCACGCCCAGCACCACCGCGACCAGGAGGCCGCCGAGGACGACCCCGGCCAGCTCGGCACCGCTCACCTTGGCCGTCTCACGTGCGGCCGACCCCCGCCCAGAAGCCCCCAACGCCTTCGCCAGTGCCGTGGTCGGGCCGCCACGCCGCCGGTTGCACCAGGCCTGGCGGGAGCAGCTCGAAGCCGTGGAACAGCGCGGCGACCTGGGCGCGGGAGCGCAGCACCAGCGGCGCCGAGGCCCGCTCGTAGACGGCGGTCACCTCGTCGGCGACCTCCGGGCGGAAGTCGCCGGTCGCGTGCGAGACCACCAGGAAGCTGCCCGGCGGCAGCGCGTCGCGAAGGTGGCCGACGATCCCGGCCGGGTCCTCGTCGTCGGTGACGAAGTGCAAGACCGCGACCAGCAGCACCGCCACCGGCCGGTCAAGGTCGAGCAGCGCTCGCGTCTTGGGGTGCTGGGTGATCCGCTCAGGTTCGCGCAGGTCGGCCAGCACCGCCGCGGTCGTCGGCTCGGCCAGCAGCGCGTTGGCGTGGACGTGGACCACCGGGTCGTGGTCGACGTAGACGACCCGCGCGTCTGGGTCGACCGCCTGGGCGACCTCGTGGACGTTGCCCTGGGTCGGCATGCCGGTCCCGACGTCGAGGAACTGCCGGATGCGGGCCTCCCCCGCCAGGTAGCGGACGGCGCGGCCGAGGAACGCCCGGTTCTCCCGAGCCCCGGCGTGGGCCTCGGGCACCAGGGCGAGCAGCTCCTTGGCGGCGGCCTCGTCGGCGGGGAACCAGTCCTTGCCACCGAGCAGGTAGTCGTAGATCCGCGCCGGGTTCGGCGTGCCCGGGTCGTACACCCCAGCAGCCGGGCGCGGCAGTCGGCCGCTCATGCCCGCGGGACCTTCCCGGTGCCGGCCGGGCGCTGCTGCTCGCTGGCGAGGCGGGCGAGCCGGGTCGCCCACATGCCCAGCGCCTCGGCGATCACCGGGTTGTCGCGGAACAGCACCGGCGGCACGGCCCCGGCCTCTCGCCCGCGCCCGTGCAGGAGCCGGCACAGCTCGGCCATGCCGCGCAGCACCACCGCCAGCAGCGCCGGGTCGAGCGGCGCCGGCTGGCCACGCACTACGGCGGCAACCTCGGCCAAGTGCCACTCGACCAGCGGCGCGGACGCGCCGAGCCCGTGTGGCTTCCGTGCCTGCTCTGAGCCGTCACCTGGCCGCAACACCAGCACCGCCCTCCTCGCGTCGCCCGACGCCAACGCCGTCACCGGTCCGTTTGTGCGGTCCGCGCTTGACGGACCGGCGGGGATGCCGGTGTTCCTACGGGTGCGAGCTTGCGGGCACGCGCCCGGATGCCCCTAGGGCATGGGAGGCTAGGTGTGCGCCGATCGAGCGAGTGACACAGCCTGTGTCACTCGGGTGCTTTCAGGCCCCCAGCAGGCTCAAGCGGCGCGCGAGCCCCCGCAAACCCGGGGTGACCCGCCGCCGCTCTCGACGCAGCATGCCGCGCACGAAGTCGTGTACCAGCATGTTGTAGCGCAGGCCCTCGGGGTTGAGCCGCTCGGCCGCCAGCAGCTCCCGGACCGCCTCGGCGTCCTTGCGCTGCAACAGATGAGCATGGGCAAGCTGGACGTGGTGGGTCGACTGCCGCTCCAGCGACGGCAGGCCCGACGGATCAACCCTCCCACCCAGGCGCAGCGCCTCACGAGGCTTACCCGCCTCGATCAACACCGCGACGTCATGCATGACCACGTTGGTCGGGCCGAAGGTCATCCAGAAGTCGTTGCGGTCGGTGCCAAGCCGCCGTGCCGTCGTCCGCGCCTGGTCGAGGAACCTGCTCGCGGTCGGCTGGTCGCCGGCCCGCGCCGCCGCGACCGCGCCGACCAGGCACAGGCCGCCGGCCACCGACAGCAGCGCCGGCGACGGCTCGTCCCACCACCGCTGAAGATCCCGCACCGCCGACGTGGCGACCGCGTCGACCTCCTCCACGTCGCCCACCCGGAGCACCGCGTGGCAGACCCGCCAAGCGCTGGCACCAGCCAGCGCCGGATCCCCGACCCGCTCGGCGGCCTCCACGCTCTGGTTGGCGGCGATCCACGACAGGTCAGGCTCACCGAGCCGCGCCAGCACCTCCTGCCCCAGATGGCCGAGCAACGCCGCCACCCGCCAGGCCCGCCGCCGGTCAGCGGCCGTGGCCGCCTCGACCGCCAGCCGCGTCTCCGCGACCAGATCGGGTAGCAACGGCACCACCACCGAGAACGGGTTCGGCTCGGTCTGCCACAGCCGCCCGGCGTCGAGCACGTCAGCCTCCAACGCCGGCAGCTCACGCGCCTGAGCCCGCTCGCCCCCACGGCCCTCCGCAACCGGTGGCGCCAGCGCCAGCAACCCGCGCCGGATCGCCGGCACCGCCTCGTGCCCAGGCCCGCCGGGCTCAGGGAACCACGGGTGCCCGGTCAGCTCGCGGACCTCGACGCCAAGCGCGCGAGCCAGCTCTAGCAGGGTCCGTACTGAGTCCAGCGGACGCTCTCCCCGCTCGATCTTGGTGACCCAGCTCTTGGAGCGGTGCAGCCGCAACGCCAGGCCATCCTGCGTCAGGCCCAGGCGCTTGCGGTGCAGGGCGACGCGCTGCCCGATCGACAGCTCGCGCGCCTCCGGGTCCGGCATGCCGTTGCTCCAACCTCGCCGCTTGTGGATCAGATACGACGCTACCACCGAGCGTACGCGCGTCCTGTTGGGTCTTGTAAAGCCTCCGACCTGCTACGAACCTCCCTCCTCACGATGATCAAGGCGCCCCAGGCGGGGCCAGTTCAAGCGGGTCGTTCCTGCCGGCCGGTCGGCGTCTACTGCCAATCGACCCAGCCCATGGTGGTGGCCAGCAGGTGGTCGTAGTCGCCGCTGGTCGCCTCGGCGAGGTAGGCGTCGATCTCGTCGGGGGGCACGCCGGCGCGGCGCAGCGCGGCGATGGTACGGCCGAGGATCGCGAAGGCGTTGCCGTCCCTGCCGGTCAACTGCACCTGAACGTCGGGGTGGCGCGGCTGGCGAGCATCGTCGGGCATATGACTCCCTTGGTTACGGGTGGGCATGCTCGTGGGCTTACTACTGGTAGCCCCAGCCGAGCTGGTCGGCGGCCTGGCCGGGCAGGTAGCCGAGCTGCTGGCCCTCGACGAGGTAGACGACCGGCTGGCCATCGTCGAGGTCGACAGCGACGACGGCCTGTGCAGGGTCGAGGGCGTACTCGAACGGCCAGGCGGGCTGCTGGGCGATGCGCACCTCGGCGCCGGGGTCGCAGCCTTCCAGCTCTTCGATGAGCTCTTCGACGGTCATCCGGTTGTGGTCGGGCACGGGCGTCCCTCCTCGAACTGGGCTGGGGCGTTGGGGCGTCGCGGCGGGGGTCAGCGCACGACGGTGCCGCCGTGGGCGGCGGATTGGCGCAGGAACTCCAGCCACAGGATCCACCAGGCAACCGGCTGGCCGAGGTCGTCGCGGGCGACCTCCGGGGCGCGGCGCAGCCCGGCGCGCAACTCGGCCGGGGTGATCACCCACTCGTGCAGGCCCTCGAGCTTGTGCCCGGCGATCACGCTGGCACCGCACGGGTCGGCCGCTGCGGCGCGGTGGTCGCGCAGGAAGGCGCGGAGCTCGCCGCTGGGCACGTAGGACTGGCGGGTCTCGACGGCGTCCTGGTAGGCGCCCCACTCCTCCGAGCTGGTGCCGTAGTCGGCGGGGCGTGGCATGGACGGTGGCTGGGTCGGTTGGACGGCGCCGGCCTGGCGCAGCCGGTCATACGCGAGTTGGGTGGCGGCGTTGTTGAGCTGGAAGTAGGCGCCGCCGGTGCGCAGGTAGACGTCCCAGGCGGCGCGCCGGTCGGCCGCGACGGCCAGCGCGTCGGGGTGGGCGCTGGCCGGGTCGTCGGCCAGCGGGTCGAACAAGGCGACGCCGCGGGCGGCGAGGTCGGCGTCGCGCTGGTCGAAGCCGGGGGTGGCGACGAGCGCGGCGTGGTAGGCGTCGTCGTGGGCGTCGCGGACCTCGTCGGGGACGTCGACCCACTGGAAGCTGAACGCCACGGTCACCTCCTGCTCGGGTCGATGGTCATGCTGGTCGGGGCCTCCTTGCCGGCTGGCTGGTGGGTGCGGGTGGGGTGGGGTACCAGGCGTGGGCGAGGGCTGCCAGTCGGCGCCGCGGACCGCTGCTGCCGACGGGCAGCCAGACCGCGTCGGCCGGGCCGGCGTGCGGGCTTGGGGTGGCGGTGGCGACCTTGACGGCCGGGTGGCCGAGCACGCGGCGGGCGGCGGCCTCGCGCGCGGGGGTGGGCAGCCAGACCAGCAGCGGGGTGGCGATCCCGCTGGCGTGGGCGAGGTCGGCGTAGCCGGCCAGCTTGGCGGCCAGCCGTGGGGTCGGCTCGGTGCCGCGGTCGTACTCCAGGAAGAAGTCGACCTCGCCCAGGCCGTCCTCGCGCCAGCGGCCGTAGCCGTCGGGGCGGACCAGCGCGCCCCACCGTTGGGCGCAACGCTGTGCCGGCCACCAGGCCAGCAGGCTGGTCCCATGGTGCTGGCGGGCGGTGCGGGCCAGGGCGCAGAAGAACCCGTTGACGCCGACCAGGTGGGCGAGCTGCGGGGATCCGGCCAGCCGAACCAGCCGGTCGCGGCGGTAGCCGAACCGCCGGACCGCCACGCCCTGCTCGGCAGCCAGCACCGCGGCACCGGCCGGGCCGAGGGTGTAGTGGTAGGGGGCACTCCCCCGCCGGCGCAGCGGCCGGAAGCGGTCGACGACGCCGAGGCGGTGCAGGATGACCAGCCGGTGCTCGGCGGTGTCGAGGCTGGGAAAGGCAAGCTCGGCAAGCTGCCAGGTGGTCAGCACGCGGTGCTCCGCCAGCAGCCGGCACAGCTCCCGGTCGCGCTCGGTGAGTCGCCGAGCGAGCTGGGCGAGCTGCCGCGCGGACCGGCGGGGCGGGCCCGGCCCACCGGACGGCGAAGTCCGACGGGTCCGCAGGACGATGACAGGGTCCTCGGGGGGACGCTGGTGGATCAAGGTGGCCTCCGTGGGTGGCTGCCCAGCCGACCCCAGTGGCGGGTTGGACGGGATCGGCGGGTGGTGGTGGTGGTCGGCGGCGGGGCTAGGTCGTGGGGCACAGACGCGGGCGGAGCTCGTGACCAGATGCCAAGGCGGGAAGGCGGAACTGGGGCCACCAGTCGCGACGTCAGCCGCCTGCCGGACAACGGCACAGTCCAGCGGAACCGGCCGGTGGCGGCCTCCGGGCTTGGCTCGGAGGCCCACCGGCACACCGGCCCGTCGCCGACCTGCGGCCGACCGGATGCCGGCGTCGCCACGACGGCTCCAGCGGTCGGCTACGGTGGTCCCATTCACACGACCCGCGTTGCGTCGCCAGTGGGCGCGTGATAACCGTGCAGGGACCTGCTGCTCACCATGGCGTGGGATGGGCGTGGCCGAGCTGCTCGCCGGGGCTCTCGGTGTGGTCGAGGTCGTGCTCCTTGACCAGACCGGCCACCCCCTGCGCGTGCAGCAGCCAGCCTCCGGTGACCCGTTCCCACTTGGCTAGGGCGGCCAGCGTGTCGGGCGGGTCGATGTCGACCTCGACGGGTTCGCAGCGGCCACTCGGGGAGCGCAGCCACACGGTGGCACGGTCGGGCAGGGTCACGGTCCGTCCTCGGGGTCGGGGACGGCCACGTAGCCGAGGTCGGGGTGCCAGTGCAGCGGCCCTGCCGGGCCATCGATCACCTCGCCGCGCCAAGTGTGCGGGCCGGGGACGGCCAATGGCTCGCTGATGGCGTCCAGCACCCTCCGCGCCCGGTGCTCGGCGGCGGCTGCCGGGTCGGAGGGGTGGCCCTCGGCGGGCTGCGCTGGTTCGTCGTCGGTGAGCAGCCAGACGCCCTGGTCGTCGGTGTGCAGGCCGGCTTCGGAGTCGGTGATCGGGATGGAGAACTCGCTGCCGTCAGGGCCGAGGAGCTGCACCATCCGGTTGGGCTCAAGGCGGGCGCGCATCGGGGTGCCTGCCACGCGCAGGTGCATGCACACCTCGCTGAACGGCAGCGTGGTGGTGAACTCCTCGTTGGGGCGGATCAGGCGCTTACCCACGTCAATTCCTCCTGCAGGGCGCTGCTGGTCGTCGGCGTGTCGGCGGTGTGGCAGCGGGGGTTGGGGTCTTACCTCCACGCGGTGGGGGCACTCAAGCCGCACCGAAGGCGTCGGGCTGGTGGCCGCGGCGTGGGCCGCTACCGCCTCGCAAGCCAAGCGCGCCGGGCGGCGTCTTGGAGGATCTGGAAGGCGCCCCGGAGCCGCAGGCATGGGGACTCATCTTTCACTGCTCGTTCATGGGCCCTTCAGCCGTTCATCGCGGGCCGGTCGCGCGACCTGATCGATCCTCCCAGGGGCGTATTCGCCTGGCTGGCACGGCGCGGCGGGCTACCAGGCGTCGGGGCGGGCGAGCGCGGCCAGCGTGCGGCGTGGCCCGGCCCGGCCGAGCGGCAGCCACACCTGGTCGGCCGGGCTGCCGAGCGCCTGGACGCCGGTGGCCAGGGGCACCAGGGCTGGGGGTGGCAGGCGGCGCAGGGCCGCCTCCCGCTCGGGGTCTGGCGTCCAGACCAGGATGGGGGTGGCGATGCGGCTGCCGAGCGCGAGGTCGTCGTAGCCGGAGAGCTTGCCGGCCAGCCGCTCGGGCGGGGCGTCGCCTGGGTCGTGCTCGAGGAAGAAGTCGACCTCGCCGGCGGGCTCGGCCCAGCGCCCGTAGGCGTCGGGCCGCACGATCGTGCCCCACGGCTCGGCGCAGCGGGCCGCCGACCAGAAGCACACCAGCCTGGCGTCCGGGTGCGTGCGGGCGTGCCGGGCGAGGGCGGCGAAGAAGCCGTTGACCCCGACCAGGTGGGCGAAGAGCCGGCCGCTGTGCGCGACGGCGAGCGCCTGGTCGCGCCGATAGCCGATGGCGGCGGGGTCGAGGCCCTGTTCGGCGGCGACCACCGCGGCGCCGGCCTGGCCGAGCACGTAGTGGTAGGGCGCGGACCCGGCGCCGACCGTCGCGAGGGGGCGGAACCGGTCGACGACCTGCAGGCGGGCCAGCTCGACCAGCCGGTGGCCGAGGGTGACGGGGTTGGCGCCCAGCAGCGCCTCGCACTGCTCGGTGGTGAGGACCTGGTGCTCGGCGAGCAGGCGTGCCAGCTCCCGGTCGCGGCTGGTGAGCCGGCCGGCCAGCTCGGCAAGCCGTCCGATGTCGGGCGTTCCGGCGCCGCGGGGCTTGCGGGCGGTCACGGGCTGGGCCTCCTGGCGCTGCTGGAGGGTGGCGGCGGCTGGCTGCTGGACGGCTGCTGGACCGAGACGGGGACGGGCCGGGGGCCGGGCAGCCGCGGGTCGTCGACGCCGCCGAGCTCCCGGCGCAGCCGCTCCGCGCGCCGCTGCTGCTCGGTCCGTCCGAACCGGGCCCGCGCCGCAGCGCGGACCTGCTCGGCCCGGCCGGGGATCGGGTCGGCCGCTGGGCGGGTGCGGATGGTGCAGGCGGGCAGCTCAGTGCCGCCGGCGACCAGCCGCACGGCGGCCTGGTAGGCGCCGAGGTGGGCCAGGTCGTGGGCGCCGAGCTGGGGGGTGACGTGGCGTTCCAGCAGGCGGGCGTCCTCGGGGGAGACCTTGAAGTAGACCTTGGTGCGGGCGTTCGCGCTCAGGGCGTGGTGCAGCTCGGCGGGGAGCTGGCCCAGGTGCTGGTGGGCCAGGTGCAGCGCCAGGCCGTAGCCGCGCGCCTCGGGCAGCAGCTCCTCGAAGCGGTAGGGCAGGGTAAGGAAGTTCTGGCACTCGTCCACGTACAGGCTGGCCGGGGCGCGGAGCCGCTGGCCGATGCGGGCGCGGGCGGTGGCGGCCTGCCAGACGCGGGCGACGACGAACGAGCCCAGCAGCCGGCTGGTGTCGTCGCCAAGCAGCCCCTTGGGGACCCGGACCAGCAGGACACCGCCGTCCAGCACCTCGGCCATGTCGAAGCTGGAGGTCGCCGAGCCGACCACCGCGCGGACGAAGGAGCGCAGCAGGAAGGCGCGCAGGCGGGTCATGATCGGGCCGATCATCTGCGCCTGCGCGGCCGGGCTCTGGCCCTCGTACCAGGCCCAGAACCCGCCCAGGCCGACCGGGTCGTCCAGGCCGGCGAGGTAGGGGCGGCGGAAGGTGGGGTCGGCGAGGATCCTGGGGACGTCGGCGAGGGTGGCGCCGGGGCGGCGCAGCAGCGTCAGGCAGCTCGCCCGCAGCACGTCGTCGATGCGGGGGCCCCAGTGCGCGATCCAGATGCGGTGCAGGATCCCGACCAGGTGGTCGACAGACAGGTCGGGGTCGTCGCCTTCCAGCACGTTCATGGTCGGCGGGGCGCCGTGCTCGTCGGGGTCCAGCAGCACCACCCGGTCGACCGCGTGGGCGGGCATGCGGTCCAGCAGGTCGGAGACCAGGTCGCCCTTGGGGTCGACGACGACCACGCCGCGGCCGGCCTGGACGTCGGCCAGGGCGAGGTTGGCGATCAGGGTGGACTTGCCGGACCCGGTCGCGCCCAGCAGGTGGCTGTGGTAGCAGGCGTCGGCGGCGGTCAGCGCGAGCGGCCGGCGCGCGCCGATCTCGGCGTCCCCCAGGACCTTGCCGCCGGTCGGCGCGCCGGGCGGGAGCGGGACGGGGCGGGCGCCCGCGCGGGCAAGGCCGGGCACGGCCGGGTCGGCGGGCAGGTGCGCGAGGGCGGCCAGCTCGGCGGTGGCGAGCAGGTCGCCCCGGCGCAGCGGCCGGTCGGCCAGCGTGCGCGCCGCCACGGCGCGGCGGCGCCGGACCAGCCGGTTGCGGCCGGCGTAGACCGCGAACGCCGCCTGCAGCGCGTGGGCGCGGGCCCGCAGCCGCCCCGGCACGGGCCGGTCGGCCGTGCTGGCCACGCCGTAGCGCACGGCCGCCTCCCAGCACGGCCCGGCGAGCTTGGCCAGCGCCGCGCGGGCGTCGGCCGCCCGGACCGGGTCGGCCGCCGGCTGGCGCCGCGACCGAACGGTGCCGGGGGTGAGCAGGTCCAGCAGCCGCCCAGCCACAGCAGGGCGGCTGCTGCTGCTGGTCCCGGCCAGGGTGCGGGCGGCCGTGCGGGCGCGGGCCAGCCGCCGGCCGGCCGCTGGGCGGGCCAGGACCTGGACCACCGCGGCCTCCCCGGCGGCCAGTTCGGTGGCGGCGCCGAGCACGGCCCGCAGCGGGTCGACCCAGTGCTCGGTACGCAGCGGCGGCCACTGCCCGCCGCCGAGGCGCAACTGTCCGCCCAGTACCGTCGCGCCCTCGGGCAGGGGCGGGGTGGCGCGGCGGGCGGTGGCGCGCGCGCCCGGCCAGGCCGCCTCGACGGCCCGCTCGACCAGCCGCGGGGCCACCATGCCCGGCACCCACAGGCCAAGCTCCAGCCCGCCGGTGGTCCACGCCAGCTCGAACGCCACGTGGGGCCGCAGGCCCAGCGGGCGGCGCTGGCGCAGCAGCCCGGCCAGGTTGGCCCACAGCGCGTCGGCCGCGCCGGGCTCGACGGTCGGCGGCGGCAGGATCGCCACCCACCGCGCCCCCCGCGCGAGCCGCCGGGCACGCCAACGGGCGGCTGCGGCCGCGGCGACGCTCAAGGCGAGGGCGGCCAACGCGAGCAGCGGCCCGTAGCGGTGGGCCGCCGTCGTGGCCGCCTCGGCGAGCTGGTCCAGCCACGCGTGGGCGGTGCGCACCGGATCCGTCAACGCCCTGACGAGCGCGTCCTCGTCCGAACGGGGGGAGGTGGTGGTTGGCGGCGTGGGGGCGGGTTGGCGCATCGGTGCGTTGGCTCCTGTCGGCTTGGTTCGGGTCGACCCAGCTCTGGCGTCGGTCCCGGATCGGGGTGCCAGGATCTGTGGTCGCGCGCGACTCTTGTCGGGTCCGGCGCGTCACCGGTGAGCCGTGGTGGCGAAGAAGGAGACGTGGACGTGGTCGAAGTGCGCGGTGGCGCAGCTCGAGGTTGGGTTGCGGCAGGGGCGCCAGGCGGGCGCGGGGGCGCGGAAGTCGACGACCTGGCCGGCGAAGACGACGTACTTGACGTGCAGGACGGCGGCGTTGGCCGCCGCCCAGCGGGCGACCTGCCAGCCGAGCGCGCGGTCACCGGCGACCATGACGTCGATCGCGTAGGCGTGGCCGGTGGCGTCGGGGTAGTGGTCGGAGCCGTGGATGTGGCCGTGGAAGTCGGGGTCGCAGCCGCCGATGTCGGTGAGGCCGAACCGCTCGGTGACAAGCTGCCGGGCGGCGTCGGCGGCCGGGGAGAGCGCACACCCCCCTGGGGTGGCGAGCGTGGCGATGGCCTGGTCGGCAGCGGCAAGCTCGCCCAGGTAGGCGCCGGAGGTGTAGGTGGTCCAGGGTGCCCAGTCGGTCCCGGCGGCGGAGATCCGGTAGGTGGCGGTGGCCGCGCAGCCGAGCTCGTAGGCGCAGGCGTCGGGGATCTCGGCGTGGTAGCAGTCGTTGAGCTGCCAGCCGCCCCGGTCGGTCGAGCCGCCAGGGCAGCCCGGGGTCGGCGGGTTGCGTCCCAGTGCGCCTGGGTCGCCGCCGGATTCGGCCAGGCCGACCGCGACCGCCACCCGCAGCCCCTCGCCGCCGAAGCCGGCCTGCCGGGCGGCGGCCGCAAGCCCCACCGCACCGGTCCCGACCCCGGGCACCGGCCTCGGCACGACGGCGCCGGTGGCGGCCGCGATGAGCACGGGCACCAGCAGCAGCCCGGCTGCCGCGCCCACTGCCCAGCGGGTCACCAGGCCGCACCGTCCGCGTGCTCGGTGGGCGGGTCGAGGGTGGCGAGCTCGGCCGGGTCGGTGGTGATCAGGGCGTGCTCGGCGGGGCTGGCCTGGCTGCGGAACGCCACCCGCTGGGTGCCGGCGGCCAGGATCCCCTCGCCGACCTGGGCGGCGAGCAGGACCTCCCGTTCGCCGTCGGACAAGCGGAAGGCGCGGGCGAGCTGGTCGATCGCCTGGGGGGCTTGGCCGAGCAGGATCTGGGTGGCGGCGTTGGCGACCACCGCCTGGCCGAGGTCGCTGGCCAGCAGGTCGCCTGGGTCCTGGGTGGCCACGGTCAGGCCGCACCAGTGCTTGCGGGCTGACTTGGCCAGCCGGTACAGGAACCCGGCCCCGGCCGGGTCGCGCAGCAAAAGCCACGCCTCGTCGACCACCACCAGCCGGCGCCGGCGGGTGGCGGGGTCTGAGACCCGCCGCCAGACGGCGTCCAGGACCAGCAGCGTGCCGGCCGCCTTGAGCTCATCCGGCAGCCGGCGCAGGCTGAACGCCACCAGGTGCCCGTCGGGCCGGGTGGTGGTCGGCCCGTCGAACAGGCCCCGGTGCGTCCCGGTGGTGAACGGGGCGAGCTGGGCGGCCAGCGCCTGGGCGGCCGGATCAGGGTCACCGTCTAGCGCGGCAGCGACGTCGGCAAGCAGCGGGGCGGGGCGGGCATGGGTACGCGGGTCGGCGGTGATGCCCCGCGCGGCGTAGGCGGCGACCACGGCGCGGTCCAGCGGTGCCCGGGCGGCCGGGTCCGGCGTGGCGCCGAGCAGGACCGCGACCAGGGTGTGGACGAACAGGGCGCGGCGGGCCAGCGCATCGGGCTGTGGACCGAGGTCGAGGGGGTTGAGGCGCACGCCGGGCGCGCCCAAGGCAAGGTGGACGCCGCCGACCGCGCCGGCCAGCCGGGCGTACTCGTCCTCGGGGTCGATGATGGCGACCTCGACCCCGGCATACAGCGAGCGCAGCGCGTCCAGCTTGGCTAGGTAGCTTTTGCCGGCGCCGCTTTTGGCCAGGATCACCTGGTTGTAGTTGGCCTGCGACCAGCGGTCCCACAGCACCAGGCCGTGGCTGCGGGTGTTATGCCCGTACAGCACCCCACCCTGGGCGGCCAGCTCAGCGGAGGCGAACGGGAAGGACGCGGCCAGCGCGGCGGTGTCGAAGGTGCGGCGCACGCCCAGCAGGTCAAGGCCCAACGGCAGGGTGGTGATCCAGCCCTGCAGGGCGCGGAAGGTCGCCGGGTGGGCGTCCAGCAGCACCGAGGCAAGCACGCCGCGGAGCCGCTCGGTCTCGGCATCCAACTCCTGCTCGGTGCGGGCGCGGACGGTTGCGTACAGGCCGACGCGGAACAGGCGGCCCTCGCCGCGGGCCAGCCGCCTGGCCAGGTCGTGGGCGTCGCCGGCGGCGGCGTCGACCTCGACGTCGTCCAGGCGGCCGCGGTCGGCGTCCAGCCGGCGGGTGGATTCCAGGCGGGCGAGCTGGCGGCGCAGCCGCTCGGCGGCGACCGCCTGGGGGACCGGCTCGACGTGGACCGCGACATCGAGCGGGCCGGGGTAGTTGACCAGGGGTTCCAGCCAGCCCGGCCCGACCTCCCGCGGGTAGCCCGAGACCGCCAGGGTGCGGCACCAGCCCTGCCCGACACGCAGCCACCGTGCGCCGACCTCCAGCGCCTCCGGGCCGGGCAGCCCTGCCGGCGGGAGCGGTGCGGCACGGCGGCGCAGCCGCGGGGCGTTCACGGCTGGGTCCCGGTGATGACCTGGTCGGGCAGCGCCCAGCCGCCCGCAGGCCGGGCGGGGGTGTCGGGGGCGGCGGCGTGGGCAAGGATCCTCGCGGCCTGGTCGCCGTCGGCCACGGTGAGGGTGACGCCGGCGGCGGCCAGCAGCGCGGCGGCCTGCTCGGCCCGGCCGGCCAGGACTGCCGGGTCGGAGGTGCTGGCTGGCTCGCGGAAGACCACCAGCAGCACGCGGCGCAGCACCTCCCGCCGGCCGGCTAGGCCGGCAAGGAACCGGGCGTGCTCGCGGCAGGCGGCCTCCAAGCCCGGGTGGGGCAGGCCCGGCGCAGCCGCCTCCAAGGCTGCCACGGCCTGGCCGAGGTCGACCCGGTCTGCGCGGACCAGGACCTGCATGGGACTGACCAGGGCGTCAAGGACCCGGCCGAAGGCCGCCACCAGCGCCTGCTGCTCCGCCTCGGTGCGCAGCGCCAAGTTGACCGCACTCGCTTGGCAGACCAGGGCCGCGCCATCCGCGCCGAGGCCGACCACGCCCCGCTCGCCCAGCCCGTTCGGCGGGCCGGGCAGCGGCGCGGGTAGCGGCACGCCAGCGTGCCCCGTCCAGGCCGGTGGCCGGGCCACGCCGCCGGGGGCGGGCACCAGCCGGCGCGGCGAGCGCCGCCACGCCAGCGCGGCCAGGGCCAGCCGGTCCAAGGGCAGCCCGTCGCGCCAGCCCAGGGCCAGGCCGAGGCCGGCCAGCGCCACCGGGGCGGCGAGCCCGGCCGCGACCGGCCAGCCCACCAGACGGGCGGCGGCGGCGGCCAGCGCCCACCAGGCCCCGCCCGCCAGGGTGAGGATGGCGAGCTGCCTGGCGGTCAGGCCGAAGGCGATCCGGTCGGGACGTTCCACGTCGGCGGGGATGCGGGCCAGGGTCACGGGGTCACCGCCCGTAGGCCGCGGCGCACCAGCCGGTAAATGACATAGGAGCGGGCGATCCGCGACGCGGTGCCAGGCCGGCCAGTGAAGACCATCCGGGCGGCCCAGCCGGGGATGCGGACCAGCAGCCACAGCAGGCAGACGGCCACGAGCAGGTCGACCAGGCGAGCACCGCCAAGGCCAAGCACCGTGGCCCGGTCGGCCTGGAAGAACACCCGCAACGCGGTGATCAGGGCCAGCGACTGGGCGACCTGCACGCCAAGGCAGGCGGTCACAGCCCGCCACCACCAGCGGGCCAGCTCCTCGGTCTGCGGCAACCCATGGCAGGCAAGCGCCAGCGGCGCGGCCACCAGCAGGACCACCAGCAGCGCGACCCGGATGATGTAGCTGGCGACCAGGACCAGCCCCAAGACCACCACGACCAGCGCGACCAGCAGCAGTAGTACGTCGGCGTCGTCGAGGGGGAAGACCAGCACCGCCTTGAGGGTCGCAGTCACATGCTCAGGCGGGACGCCCTGGCCGAGCAGGGCCCGCGACAGGCCGTTGGCCAGCTCGATGCCGAGGCCGGCCAGCCACAAGCTCAGGTTGGCGGCCACGAACCCGACCACCAGGCGGGGCGCGACGTCCTTGGCGGCGTAGCGGGTCTGCAGGCTCTCATGGGCCATCACCAGCACCCCGCCGACGGTGATCAGCAGCACGTAGCAGGCGACCGCCAGCCCGCGGGTCAGTTGCCACAGCTCGGCCACCCGCCCGCCGGGCGCGGTCAGGTCCGGGGTGGCCAGCACGCTGCGGCCGACCAGGTCCAAGGTCGGGTTCAGCGCGCGGGCGACCAGGTCCCGGAACCAGCCGTTGATCGCCTCCCGGACCCGCCCGGCCAGGTCGAACAGCCCCGGCGGGCCAGGCGCGTCAGGCGGCGCCCCGCTGCCGGGTGCGGTGCTTGGTGGCGGCAGCAGGCCCGTGCTCGTCGATGGGGCCGGCGTCGTGGTCGCGGTCGGCGCACCCGGACCGGTGGTGGTCGTCAGCGCGGGTGGGGCGTGCGTGGCCGCGGGGGCGGCCAGCGGCCATCCGACGGCCACGCCGAGCAAGCCGACGACGAGCAGGCGGGCCAGGCTGCGACGGCGCATGCTAGACCCCGACGATGTAGCGCAGCAGCCCAAACAGCGGCACCGCCAACGCCGCCAGCGCGTAGCCGACCGCGGCCGACCGCAAGGTCACCTTGGCCTTCTCGACCTGCGACGGGTCCCCGCCGGCGAACAGGTAGCGGACCCCGCCCACCGTGAAGAACAGCGTGGCCAGGCCCGCCAGCAGCCCGACCAGCAGGTTGCGGGTCCGGCTGATCACCCCGGACAGGGTCGGGTCGGCGGCCTGCGCCAACGCCGGGCCGGCCGCCACGACCACCACGACCATGGCTAGGGCGCTGGCGCGGGCCAGCAGGCGCCAGCGGCGGGCTGGGGGCATGGCAAGCGCTCCGTTTCAGCGTCGACGGGCAGCGAGGTGAGGGGGCGGCGGGACGACCGGCCGGCCGGGCGGGCAGGGGGCCGAGGTCACCTCCTTCGCCAGGAAGCCACGGCGGCGCAACCGGTGGCACCCGGCCGGCGGCCATCTCCGGCACGCCCCCTCACCTAGAAACCCGCCCGCCGGCCCCACCCTGGGACAACCGGTCGAACAGCAGCCAACGGACAAGCCGGACCTCGGCGCGCTGGCGGAAGCGCTTGAGCTGCTCGTACGGCACCCCCCGCGCCGCCGCCAGGACGGTCAAGTTCACGCCGCCGATGCGGCTCTCGCCGATCACCTCGGCCTCGACCGGGGTGAGCACCCCGTCGGCGACCGCTTGGGCGAGCACGAAGTCGGGATGGCCGGCCGGGCGGGGCGGCTCCGCCGGCAGCCCGCGGGGCAGGTGCCGGGTCCGCCAGGCCCGCTCGCTGCCGAGTAGGCGGTGGCCGGCGCGTACCGCCGCCCAGACCAGGCTCGCCGCCGGCCGCGCGGTGGTGGTGTCGTCGAAGGCGGCGATCGCCTCGACCAGGCCGGCCAGCACCGCCGCTTCGATGTCGGCGGCCTTGCCGGGGCAGGCCCGCGCCAGCGGCGTGGTGCCCCGCCTGAGCCCGGGCAGCAGCACCCCGGCCAGGCCGACGGTGGCCGCCCCGCCGTGGTCGCGGGCGTGGCGGGCCAGCCAGGCGACGGCGGCGTCGCGGGCGGCGAAGCCCACCGACGGATCCAGCAGCAGCCCCCGTAGCTCGTCCAGGTTGATTGGCCGGGCGGGCAGGCCGTGGCCGACCACACGGCCGTCCAGGCTGATCGGCTCGGGCCCGCTGGTGAGCAGGCGGA
>Ga0307278_10000486_pt1 | contig 20022 bp, 14 predicted proteins | sample ER_DNA_117_FD_194482 | JGI IMG/M metagenome (GOLD analysis project Ga0307278, IMG submission 194482) | Bulk soil microbial communities from the East River watershed near Crested Butte, Colorado, United States - ER_DNA_117 | ecosystem: Environmental > Terrestrial > Soil > Floodplain | place...
GGCGCTCGACCAACTGCGGCTCCCCGAAGGGCTGGATAAGGTTGAGCTGCGCCGCGGCTTCCTGGGCCGGCAGTTGGATGCCACGCTGGGGGCGACCTCCGGCGATCCCGTGCTGCAGCAGGACCTCGCCGAGATCAACCGCCAACTGGCCGCCTTCGACGCCGAGTTTGCCAGGTTGCGGGCGCACCCGACGCCTGTCCAGCTCGCCCAGGCCCGCCCGGTCTTGCGGCGTCGCGCCAGCGCGGTGGAGGCGCTGCTGAAGTCCGCCTACGGCCACGGCGAGACCCAGTTCGTCGGCGCGATCCAGCACACCCTGCAGGCCCGGCGGAGCTTCCAGCGGCTGCTGATCGGGACCAGCGGGCTGGGCTTGGCGGTGGCGCTGCTGCTGGCGCTGTCGCTGCGACGCCGCGCCAGCCGGGCCTTCACCGCGGCCTACGCCCGGGTGGTTGCCGAGGTCAACGAGCGCCGGATGGCCGAGCAGGCGCTGCGCGAGAGCGAGCGCGCACTGCGGGAGAGCGAGCAGCGCTTCCGGGCCTTGGTCCACCAAGCCTCGGACGTGTTCACCGTGGTCGACGCCGACGGGCGGATCCGCTACCAGAGCCCGGCGGTCGAGCCCGTGCTGGGCTACTCGGCCGATGAGCTGCTCGGCAGTGGGATGGATGCCTTGCTGCATCCTGACGACCAGCAACGCTTCCGCGAGCTGCTCGGTAGGTCCGTCGCACGGCCGTCGGCGTCGGTGGTGGGCGAGCTGCGCCTGCGCCCGCACGCCGATCCGCGGGCCTCCCGACGGTTCGAGATGACCATCACGAACCTGCTCCACGACCCGACCGTGGGTGGCCTGGTGCTGAACTACCGTGACATCACCGAGCGTGCGCTGTACCAGGAGCAGCTCACCCAGCAGGCCTTCCAGGATCCGCTCACGGGCCTGCCCAACCGGGCCCGGCTCTTCGAGCGGCTGGATTTCGCCCTCGCACAGCGAGGCTCGTCGGTCGGCCTGCTGTTCCTGGACCTCGACGGCTTCAAGCGGGTCAACGACACGCTTGGGCACGACGCCGGAGACGAGCTACTCCGAAAGGTCGGCGCGCGATTCGCCGGCTGCCTACGGGACGGCGACACTCTGGCCCGGCTCGGTGGGGACGAGTTCATCGTTCTGCTCCCCGGCGCCGTCGAGGCCGACGCGGCGGTGGTCGCCCGGCGGCTGGAAGCCTGCCTGGCCGACCCGTTCGTGCTGGCCGAGGGCACGGTGACGGTCGGCGTCAGCGTCGGCGTGGCCGCTCGGCCAGGCGGCCAGTCCACTCCCGAGGACCTCCTGCGGGAGGCCGACGCGGCCATGTACCGGACAAAGGCGGCCACCCGCCCTACGGCCACGCGGTAGACCGCCCGCCGACGGGCGAGGTCAAGGCGCCAGCGGGAGACGCCGAGATCGAGAGCGCGGGAGTCCCGCGTGAGGAGGACCAGTGCACCTGTCGTTCCGTGCTCGGCTGCTGCTCGGGTTCCTCCTGGTGCTCGGCCTGCTGGCCGCCTCGGCGGCGCTCGCCGGCGGGCAGGTCCGCCGGCTGCAGCAGACCCGCCACCAGGAGCTCGCCAGGACGGTGCCGTTCGTCACCGGCCTGCAGCAGGCCGCGGTGGCCGCCAAGGCCGCCGCCGTCGACGAGCGCGGCTACCTGCTCACCGGCGACGTGCAGTTCCTGCAGGAGTTCGAGCAGCGCCTGACGAAGGTCACCGGCGGGCTGCGCCAGGCCCGCGCCGCCGAGCCCGCCCAAAGCGCGCAACTCGACGCCATCGCCGCGGGCGTCGACGCCTGGGCACGGGCGGTCCGCGCCGAGTTCGCCGCCTACCGGGCCGAACCCACCGCCGCCACCAAGCGGGCACTCGGCCCCAACCGCAAGCTCCGCAAGTCGTACGAGACGCTGCTCGAGGAGGCCATCGCCTCCGGCAACGCCGAGCTCGGCAAGGCCAGCTCCTTCGACCGCACCGCCACCGCGGTCCAGCGCAACCTCTGGCTCGCGCTGGCGGTCGCCACCATCGTCGGCGTGGCCACGGTCCTGCGCCTCACCAGGACGACCGTGCGACCGCTCGGACGCGCCGTGGCCGTCCTCCAGGCGGCCGCCGGCGGCGATCTCAGCCAGCGCCTCGCGATCAGCTCGCGCGACGAGTTCGGCCGCATGGCCGACGCCATCGACCAGATGCTCGAGGCGATGGCCCACACCATGCGGGCGATCGGCGACGCCGCCAACGCCCTTTCCGGCTCCTCCTCGCGGCTCGCCGCGACCAGCAGCCAGCTCACCGCCACGGCCGGCAGCACCAACGACCAGGCCGCCGAGGTGTCCGCCACCGCCGAGTGGGTCAGCGGCCACGTGGAGGGCGTCGCCACCGCCGTCGACCAGCTCGGCGTCGGCATCGAGCAGATCGCCCGCGACGCCAGCGGCGTCGCCGAGGTCGCCGCCACCGCCGTACGAGAGGCCGGTGGCGCCGGCGCCACCGTCACCAGGCTCGGCGTCAGCTCGGCCGAGATCGGCGCCGTCCTCGCCCTGATCACCGACATCGCCAGCCAGACCAGCCTGCTGGCGCTGAACGCGAGCATCGAGGCGGCGCGTGCCGGCGCCGCCGGCAAGGGCTTCGCCGTCGTGGCCGCCGAGGTCAAGGAGCTGGCCGGCCAGGCCGCCGCGGCGGCCGGCGACATCGGCGGCAGGATCGGCGCCGTGCGGCAGGACGCGAGCGCGGCCGCCGCGGCGATCGGCAGGATCGGCGAGGTCATCGGCCGGCTCGACGAGCTCCAGGCGACCACCGCCGCCGCCATGGAGGAGCAGTCCGCCACCGCCGCCGAGATCCGGGGCGGCGTCGCCGAGGCCGCCACCGGCAGCGCGCGCATCGCCAGCCAGGCCGGTGCCGTCGCCGGCGGCACGCGCAGCGCCACGGTCGCCGCGAGCGACACCCAGCGCGCCGCCGACGAGCTCAGCGACATGGCCGCCAGCCTGCAGCGGCTCACCGCCCGGTACAGCCTCGACGGCGCCGAGCCCGACTAGACGCCGGCGGACTGGGTCGGCAGCCGCACCACCTTGAACCAGAAGCGCCGCATGGTCTGCACGGCGCCGACGAACTCGTCCAGGTCCAGGGACTTGACCAGGTAGGCGTTCGCGTTGCGGTCGTACGCCTCCTGCACGTCCTTCTGCGCGGCCGACGACGACAGCACCACCACCGGGATGCGCCGCAGCTCGGGGTCGGCGGCCAGCTCGGTGAGAACCTCGAGGCCGCTCTTCCGGGGCAGGTTGAGGTCCAGCAGGATCAGGTCGGGCGGGCGGCCACGGCGCAGCAGGGTCATGGCCTCCTCGCCGTCGCGGGCGGCGACCAGGGTGAGCGGCATGCCGCACTCTTCCAGCGCGTGCTTGGTCAGCGCGAGGTCAGACGGGCTGTCCTCGACGATCAGCAGCACGACGGTCGCTTCGGGGAGGTGGCTCGGCATGGGCGGTCCGGGGCGGCTGGGTCGCTGTTGAGCAGTAGATCGGCAGCGGCGCACCTCGGCTTGACGCGGGTGCGGGCGGCCGGCTCAGAACGTGCAGGGCGACTGGCCCGAGGCGTAGCGCGCGCAGGCCGCGAGCGGGTCGGCGAACGCGACCGACGGCAGGGCATGGCCGCCGAAGTCGAACAGGGTCATGTTGTCGTTCGGCGTGCCGGCGCCCGGCGTCCAGCCGACGCCGGGGATCCACTCCGGCTGCCAGTAGAAGATGCCCGTGCCGCGCCCGTCGGGCACCGCGGCGAGGATGGAGACGAGGTCGGACACGAAGGCGAGCTGGCCGCCGGGCGTCGCCGGGTAGCCGGGCAGGAGCTGCTCCGGCTGCCACAGGAAGTTCCCGAGCGTGTCGCCGTTGTCCAGCGTCCAGCCGTACTGCGTCTCGACGATCTGGACGTCCTTGTGGTAGCGCGCCGCCAGGTCGTCGAGGTTCGCGCGGAGCTGGGCCAGGGTCCCGTGCCAGAACGGGTAGTAGGACAGCCCGATCACGTCGAAGCGCACGCCCTGGGCGACGACGTGGTCGTAGAACGAGCGGCTGAAGGCGTTGTCGCCGCCCTGGTCGAAGTGGATCACGATCCTCGGGGTGGGACCGGGGGCCTCACGGGCGCCCTGGACCCCGGCGCGCAGCAGGGCGCCGAGGTTGTCCCATCCCGTGCCGGCGGACCAGTCGATCCTGCCGGTCGGCCACAGCATGCCGTTGCGGATCTCGTTGCCGATCTGGACCATGTCCGCCGGCGTGCCCTGCGCGGCCAGCCGGGCGAGCACGTCCCTGGTGGAGGTCCGGACCGTCCGCGCCAGCGTGGTCAGGTCCTGCCCGGCCCAGGCCGCCGGGGTGTTCTGGGTCTGCGGGTCGGCCCAGAAGTCCGAGTAGTGGAAGTCCAGCAGCAGGCGCATGCCGACCCGGTGCGCCCGCTTCGCCATCTCGAGCACCGCCGCCAGGTCGCTGTAGCCTCCCGGCGGGTCGTTCCACAGCCGCAGGCGGACGTAGTTCGCCCCGTGGTCGGCCAGGATCGCCTCTGGCAGGCCCTCGATGCCGCGGTCGCTGTAGCGGTTGCCGATGGCCGCCTCCTGGACGGCGAAGGACATGTCGTGGCCGAGGAGCATCGAGCGGGTGCCCGGCCGCCGCCCGAGGAGCCGCAGCTCGCCGAGGCAGACCGAGCCGGCCTGGGCGCCGGCGACGGAGATCCGCACGTAACGTGCCCAGTGCCGCGCCCGCAGCCAGGTCGGGACGCCGGTGGCCACGACCACGGGCCGCTGGGCCAGGTGGAGGACCGACGGGGAGGTCCCGGCGTCGAGCGAGACCGTGCCCTGGGCGTCGCCGCCGGCCAGGCTGACGCCGAAGCCGGCGAGGGCCTGGGCTCGGCCGAGGTCCACGGTGAGCGTCCCGGTCGCCTCCGTCGGGCACCAGGTCGTGGCGGCGTTGCCGTCGGTGGCCATGGCGGCGGCGTGACCGGGCTGCTCGGTGGAGGCGGTCGCCGCGGCGCCGACGGCGACGTTGACGACCGGGCCGGAGCCGGCCGAGCTCGGCGTCCCCGACGCCGCCGCCGGGGACGGGACCACCAGGCCGAGTGCCGAGGCGCAGGCGACCAGCCAGAGCATCCGGCGTCGACGAGTCATGATGCCAACCTCCCGCGAGCGTCGGTGGCGGCCGGCCCTGCCTGGGACCGGTCCCACCGCGTCCTGTCGCTGCCTCGGGCCCGGGCTAGTTGCAGCTGATCTCCGGACCGGCCCAGTCGGTGTGGTCGCTGTTGGGGTCGCCGTTGTCGAGGGTGACCAGCCTGACGAACTGCGCGCCGGTCAGGTCGGCGTCGAGGTGCTTGGGGCCGTCCTGCCAGGTGGCGCCGCCCTCGGCGGCGAGCGTGCCGTCGGCCCAGATCTGCCAGGTGGCGTCCCCGTTGCCGGACTTCTCGTCGTCGATGCCGTAGTCGGTGCGCAGCGACCCGCACTGGCCGCCGAGGTAGTAGACGATCTCGCTCGGGGCGTGCGCCCCGATGCCCTTGGCGTAGGTCACGCCGCCGATGGTGATCGTGTGCCCGTCGGTCGCGCCGCGCTCGCCGTTGCTGCGGTCCAGCTCGACCGGGCCCCAGAAGCTGCTCGCCGAGACCCAGGGGACGTCGCTGACCGCCTGCACGCCGGACGGCGGCGGGTTGGGCACCAGCACGGTGGCGGCGGAGTCGGCCGCCGCCGTCCGCGGCCGGTCGTCGTCGTACCAGGTGAAGGTCGCCTTGCCGGTCAGCGTGTAGAGGCCGGGCGGGGTGTCCGCGGGCGGCGTCACCGTCCACTGCGTGCGCAGCGCCTCCTCGGTGCGGACCCGCTTGGCGGTCGTCGGCGAGGTGGCCGCCACGGCCCAACCGGAGGCGTCGAGCTGGACCGACACCGCGCTGGCCGAGGCCTTGCCATGGTTGGTGAACGCGGTGCCGAGCGGGTTCGCGGTACCGGCCCGGACCACGGAGACGGAGGCGCCCGGGTAGGCGAGCGGCAGGTCGACCGAGAGGTCGGTGGTCGGCGCGTAGCGCGCCCAGCTCCCGGAGCTCCCGGCGCGGTAGACGACGGTGCCGTGCGCGGGCACGTACGCGCTGATCACACCCGCCGTCTCGGTGGTCTGGTGCTTCCAGACGTCACGCAGGGTGTAGGCGGGCGCGCGGCCCAGGCCGACGTCGGCGGCGGTGGTCCGGATCACCGCGCCGAAGTCCGACTCGTTGTACAGCGCCACCGCGCGGTCGCCGTTGGCCAGCGGCCGGGCGAGCACCACGTGCCCGCCGGAGTCGGCGATCGGCTTGGCCTGGACGCCGAGGGAGTCCTGGTCGATCGCGATGACCTCGCGGTTACGCAGGATCTCCATGGTCGCCGGGGTGGCCTCGCGCAGGTCGGTTCCGATCAGCAGGGGTGCGGCGAGCATCGCCCAGAGGCCGAAGTGGGTGCGGTACTCGGTCTCGGTCATGCCGCCGTTGCCGACCTCGAGCATGTCCGGGTCGTTCCAGGCGCCGGGCTTGGCGAAGGGGTACAGGTCGAGGTTCTGCCGCACGATGGCGCGCAGGCTGCCCCAGTTGTCGCCGATGTCGCCGGTGGTGCGCCACAGGTTGCCCACCTCGGGAGCCCAGGTCCACGGCTCGTTGACGCCCCACTCGCAGATGCTGTAGACGATCGGCCTGCCGGTGCGGGCCAGCGCGTCGCGCATCGCCGAGTAGCGCGCGATGTACTCCTCCTTGGTGCTGCTGCCGGCGTTGTTGCAGTTGTCGTACTTGAGGTAGTCGATGCCCCAGTCGGCGAAGGTCTGGGCGTCGACGTCCTCCCTGCCGAGGCTGCCGGGGAAGCCGGCGCAGGTCGCCGTCCCGGCGTCCTCGTAGATGCCGGCTTGAGCCCGCGCCCGTGGACGTAGTCGGCGAGCCAGGCGATCCCGTGCGGGAACTTGACCGGGTCCGGCACCAGCCGCCCGCCGGCGTCGCGCTCGTGGGTCATCCAGCAGTCGTCGATGTTGACGTACTGGTAGCCGGCGTCCTTCAGCCCGGTGGAGACGAACAGGTCGGCGGTCTGCGTGATCAGCTCCTCGCTGACGTCGCAGCCGAACGCGTTCCAGTCGTTGAAGCCCATCGGCGGCGTGCGCGCCAGGCCGTTGTCCAGCGCGTAGGCGGGCCGGGGACGGGCGGCGTCGACGGCCGTCAGGGCGACGGCCGAGCCGAGCAGGAATGCCAACGTACCGATCGCAGCCAGGAGCCTTCGCATGGCCACCCTCCGAGGCTGGAACCGACATCCGAATCGGGGTCCCAGGAGGACGACCAGAACGCCCTGCTCCGGACCGCAGCCGACACACGCGATGCTCGACGCTGATGAAAAGTGTGCGAACTCTATCCAAGCGTCGCTAGATCCAAACATATCGGAACGTTTACACCCACAACCGAAAGGATCCACCGGGGCGAACTCAACACGATCGAAAGGCTCTGCACGACCGCAGCCCGCGCGCTACGATCGGCGGCCTCGGCGCCGGCGAGGATGGCGTCGCGGACGACACGGAGGTCACGGTGGCGGACCAGGCCCGCGGCACGATCGACGCGACCGTCCCGAACGTCGCCCGCGTCTACGACTACATGCTGGGCGGGAAGGACAACTTCCCGGTCGACCGCGCCGCCGCCGAGCAGATCCTGGCGGCGTTCCCCGAGGCGCGGGAGGGAGTCAGGCAGAACCGCGCCTTCCTGGGCCGGGTCGTCGAGTACCTTGCCGGGCAGGCCAGGATCAGGCAGTTCCTCGACATCGGCGCGGGCCTGCCGACGCAGAAGAACGTGCACGAGGTCGCGCGGGCGATCACCCCGGACGCGCGCGTCGTGTACGTGGACAACGACCCGGTGGTCTGCGTCCACGGCCGGGGGCTGCTGGCCGAGTCCGACGAGGTCGCCATGGTCGAGGCCGACCTGCGCCAGCCCGACGGGATCCTCGGCGACCCCACAACCCGTGAGCTGATCGACTTCGGCCGGCCCGTCGCGCTCCTGCTGGTGGCGATCCTCCACTTCATCCCCGACGAGGACGACTCCTTCGGCGTCGTCGCCCGCCTGCGCGACGCCATGGCGCCGGGAAGCTACCTGGTGATCTCCCACATGCTCGACGCGGAGGAGCGCCGCGCCGACACCGCCCAGGTCAGGACGGTCTACTCCCGCGCGAGCGCGGGCGTCCAGCCGCGCACCCGCGACCAGATCATGCGCTTCTTCGAGGGCTTCGAGCTGCTGGACGACGACGTCCTCATCCCCCCGGAGCTGATGGAGCGCTTCTCCGGGCTCGGCTGGGGCGCGGTCGCCCGCAAGCCCACGGCCTCATAGGCCCGCCTCCCTTACAACGCCGGTCAGGTATCCGGTATCGAGGTCACCGGGTGGGCGCCGGATACATGACCGCCGACTTATTGAATCGGCGGTAGGAGCCCTGGGCTGCAGCCGTAGGGTTCCAGGGTGCCGGCAGGTCGCTCGACGAGAACCGCTGCCGCCTTCGGGCTGGCTCGAGAATGGTTGTGCGGTCCTGCCGGCACCCGACCGGGAGTGGCTCGACAGAGGATTGCTGATGCCCAAAGTCGGCCTGCCCTCCTGGGTGCTCCTGCCCTCACCTTAAGAAAGGTGCCCGCATGCCCGTGACCATCGGGGTCGACCCGCACAAGGCCTCCCACACCGCCGCTGCGCTGGACGAGCACGGTCAGGTGCTGGACCAGCAGCAGTTCCCAGCCTCGGCTGCCGGCTACCGGGTTCTGCGCCGGTGGGCCAGCTCATGGGCGCAGCGGTGCTGGGCGGTGGAGGGCGCCGGCGGGATGGGCCGGGCCCTGGCCCAGCAGCTGGTCGCCGACGGCGAGCGGGTGGTGGACGTGCCGGCCAAGCTGGCCGCCCGGGTGCGGGTGCTGTCGACCGGGCACGGCCGCAAGACCGACCCGGTCGACGCGGTCTCGGCCGCGGTTGCCGCCCAAGGCGCGCCAGGGCTGCGCCAGGTCGGCGTGGAGGACCACGCGGTGGTGTTGCATCTGCTGACCAACCGGCGCGAGGACCTGGTCGCCATGCGCACCCAGACCATCAACCGGCTGCACGGGCTGCTCGCCGACCTGATCCCGGCCGGTGCTGGCCGCAACCTCACCGCCGACGGCGGTGCCGCGTTGCTCAGCCAGGTCGCTCCGACCGGCGCACCGGCGGTGACCCGCCACCAGCTCGCCACCGACCTGATCGCCGACGTGCGCGACCTCGACCAGCGGATCGGCGCGGTCGAGGAACGCATCAAGACCGCGGTCGGTCGGTCCAAGACCACGCTGATTGAGCTGTTCGGTGTCGGGCCGGTGCTGGCCGCCAAGCTGCTGGGTGAGGTCGGCGACGTCCGCCGGTTCCCGACCAAGCACCACTTCGCTGCGCACACCGGCACTGCTCCACTTGAGGCATCCAGCGGCCAGGTGGTCCGCCACCGGCTGTCGCGGGCCGGGGACCGCAAGCTCAACCACGCCCTGTACCTGATGGCGATCGTGCAGGTCCGCCACCCCACCGCCGGGCAGGCCTACTACCGTCGCAAGCGCGCCGAGGGCAAGTCGCCCAAGGAGGCCCTGCGGTGCCTGAAGCGGCGGCTGTCGGACGCCGTCTACCGCTGCCTGCTCGCCGATCAGCACGACCAGCAGTGCCCGGCAGTCACGACCCGCTGATCGACCCAGAGCCTCACGAAGGCTTCCGCTGCGGCCCCTCCGACTACCGTCGATGCCCCTGAGGCACTCGTTGGTCGCGCGTGGGCCGACGCCGGCTCCGTGACCGGCAGAGAGGAACCGACCTTCCGCACCATACTGCTACAAGTAGGGGATCTTTTCGCTTTGGCCGCATTGAAACGCTGTGGCGGCTGGGTCACGATGAGCTGTTATGCCATCGGTCGCGCTAGGTACCGGCGCGGGTGCGTCGGGTGTCTTGCTCGAGCGCGCCGCCGAGCTGTCGATGCTGGTCGATTGCCTGGAGGCCGTCGAGCGCAGCTCACGTGGACAGGTGCTGCTGGTCGGCGGCGAGGCAGGGATCGGCAAGACAACGCTGGTGCGGCGGTTCTGCGACCAGCTGGGCCCATCGGCGCGGATCCTGTGGGGCGCCTGCGACCCGCTGTTCACGCCGAGTCCGCTGGGGCCGCTCCTCGACGTCGCCGACAGGTCCGGTGGTGAGCTCAAGGCGGTCGTGGAGCGTGGGGGGATGCCGTACGAGGTGGTGACGGCGCTGGCGCACGAGCTGAGCGTGCGGGCTCCGACCGTGTTCGTGCTCGAGGACGTGCACTGGGCGGACGAGGCGACCCTCGACGTCGTGCGGCTGCTGGCCCGCAGGGTGGAGGCGCTGCCGGCCCTGGTCGTGGCCAGCTACCGCGACGACGGGCTCGACCGCGCCCATCCGCTCCGGATCCTCCTCGGTGAGCTGGCGACGAGCCGGGCCGTGCGGCGGGTGAAGCTCGTCCGGCTTTCGCCGGCGGCGGTCGCGCGGCTCGCCGAGCCGTACGGCGTCGACGCCGACGCGCTGTACCGCAAGACCGCCGGCAACCCGTTCTTCGTCATCGAAGCGCTCGCCGCCGGCGCGGAGGGGATCCCCGACACGGTCAGGGACGCGGTGCTGGCCCGCGCTGCACGGCTCAGTCCCGGCGGAGCGGGGCTCTTGGACGCGGTCGCCGTGGTGCCGCCGCAGGCCGAGCTGTGGCTCCTGGAGGCAGTCGCCGGTGCTGCCGCCGACCGTCTCGACGAGTGCCTGACCTCCGGCATGCTCATCTTCGAGTCGGCGGGCGTGGCGTTCCGCCACGAGCTCGCCCGACTCGCCATCGAGGAATCGGTGCCGCCGCAGCAGAAGGTGGGCCTGCATCGCCGGGCGCTGGCGGCGCTCGCTGATCCACCGGGCGGAGCGCCCGATCTGGCCCGGCTCGCCGACCACGCCGAGGCCGCCGGCGACGTCGAGGCGGTCCTGCACTTCGCCCCCGCGGCGGCTGCCCGCGCGGCCTCGCTGGGTGCCTACCGCGAGGCGGCCGCCCAGTACGCCCGGGCCCTCCGGTTCGGCGATCGGCTCCCGGTCGCCCACCGCGCGGAGCTGCTCGAGCGCCGCTCCCAGGCGTGCAACCTGACCGACCAGAGAGACGCGGCGGTCGAGGCGATCCAGGAAGCGCTTGCGTGCCGCCGGCAGCTCGGCCAGCGGCTGGAGGAGGGCGACGCGCTCCGCTGGCTCTCGCAGATCCTCTGGTGTGACGGCCGGACCCTGGAAGCCGAGCGGGCGGCTCGTGCGGCGGTCACGCTGCTCGAGGCGCTCCCGGCGGGACGTGAGCTGGGGATGGCCTATGCGGAACTCGCCGCGGCCTGTGGGGCCGCGGCCCGGGCGGAGGAGGCGGTGGGCTGGGCCGGCCGGGCCCTGGAGCTCGCCGAGCGCCTCGACGACACCGAGATCGCCGTCCGCGCGCTGGCCACCATCGGCGCCTGCGAGGCCGCGGAGAAGGGATGGGGGAAGCTCGAGCGGAGCCTCGAGCTCGCCCTCCGGGCCGGGCTGGCCGAGCAGGTCGCGGAAACGTACATTCTGCTCCTCGAGTCGGCGGTCGGGGCCCGCCGCTACGGCCTGGCGGCCCGCCACCTGCAGGCAGGGCTCGACTACTGCAGCGACCACGGCCTGGAGCTGCATCGGCCCTACCTGGTCGCCTACCGCGCGCGCCTGGAGCTCGACCAGGGCCGCTGGCAGGAGGCGAGCGACTCCGCCGCGGCCGTCCTTCGCGTCCCCCGCACCTCGATCACGCCGCGCATCGTTGCCCTGGTGGTGCTCGGGCTGGTCCGGGCGCGGCGCGGCGACCCAGGCCAGTGGGCACCCCTGGAGGAGGCCTGGGCATTGGCGGAGCCGACCCGGGAGCTGCCGCGAATGGCGCCGGTCGTGGCGGCCAGAGCCGAGGCCGCCTGGCTGGACGGCGACCGCGATGCCGTCGCCGAGGCGACTGAAGGCGTCCTTCCGCTCGCCCTGGAGCGGAAGTGGGGGCTGCTGGCGGGCGAGCTGGCCGGCTGGCGCCGGCGCGCCGGCCTTGGCGGTGAGATCCCGGTTGGGATTGCGGAGCCGTACGCACTCCAGCTCGCCGGCGAGTGGGCGCGGGCGGCCGAGCGCTGGCGCGACCTGGGCTGCCCGTACGAGGCCGCGCTCGCGCTGGCCGATGCCGACCAGGAGCAGCCGCTGCGACGCGCGCTGGACGAGCTGGCGCGGCTGGGGGCACGGCCGGCTGTCGACGCCGTCGCCCGGCGGCTGCGCGGGCTCGGCGTGCGGCGGCTGCCGCGCCGTCCCCGCAGGGCGACGGCGGCCAACCCCGCCGGGCTCATAGCCCGGGAGCTCGAGGTGCTCGGGCTGCTCGCCGCCGACCTGCGCAACGCCGAGATCGCCGCGCGCCTGCACATCTCCGAGCACACCGTTGACCACCACGTCTCGGCGATCCTGGCCAAGCTCGGCGTCGGGTCACGGCGCGAGGCCGCCCGGGTCGCAGCAGAGCTGGCGATCAGCCACGCGGATGGGGAACCGGCGCCGCGAAGATAGGGAGCGTCGCCGCATAGATGGGGACTCCCTCGGGATGTGGCCCGGCCAGGCCTGCCCGACACTCCTGGGCAGCCGGACCTTTCGGCAAGCACAGGACAGGAGGGAGCATGCCCCGCTACCTGGTCGAGCGTACCTTCGCCGACGGCCTGCGGATCCCGGCCGACGAGCAGGGCGCCAAGGCCTGCTTGGCCGTGGTGGAGGTCAACGCCGCCGAAGGCGTCACCTGGATCCACTCCTACCTCACCAGCGACCGGCGCAGGACCTTCTGCGTCTACGACGGCCCCAACCCCGAGGCGATCCGCGCCGCCGCCGAGCGCAACGGCCTGCCGGTCGACCGGATCTCCGAGGTGCGGGTCCTCGACCCGTACTTCCACCATTGAGAGCTCGACCTGCCAGGCCGAGCGGTGATCCGGGAAGCGAGATGGCGAGGTAGGAACACGGACCAAAGCGAGGCTCAACGCCCGCGGCTCCAGACAACGTTCGCCTACCAATCCACGCCCAATGCCCCGTAGCAAGCCCGAACGGGGCCCCGATTCCTACTCGACTCAAGTCCGCGCTCAAGACTCCGGGCAACGGTCCAGATCGTTCGCCCCACTCGAAGGAGAGCATCACATGACAACCGAAACGGTAATGATCCTCGAGCACCTGCACTGCATCCGCGAGAAGGACGAAACCCCCCATTCAGAGCCCTACATCTGGCCGGCCCTCCTGTGGATCGACGGCACGACGGCAGAGAATCCCAACCGGGTGGGCATCACCGCGCTGCCAAGCAACCGGGCGCGCGTGGTCATCAAGGAAGAGATGCGGCCCGGTGAGAGCGCCGACATCGTCAGCTCGGTCGGCGTGCTGAGCGCCCCAGTCGAGGAGGGCTTCCTAGCGATGGTCCTCGTCGTCGTCCTTTTGGAGAAGGACGAGACCCCGAGGGTCGCTGTCACGGCCGGCTTCAAAGCGTTCTCCAGCGAGCTCCAGGCTGCTGTCGACCACCATCTTGAGGACCTGTTCAACCCTAAAGAGCGGGAGCAGGCGATTAGAGCGATCACAGCGCAGGTCACCAAGAAGGTGTTCTTGACGATCGTGGAAAACCAGAGTTGGTGGGACTTGCTCACTGCAGATCAGGACGATGTCATCGGCTTCGACACCGTGATCCTCGAGAGGCTTCCCGATCCCAGCGCTTCCACGCCCGTCTCGCTGGCCTTCGGAGGGGAGCTGGGCGGCGGGCTGCTGCTGTACTTCGACGCCTCCCAGACCGACGGCGGCGAGGTCTCCAACCCCACCGTGATCGGCCAGGCAGGCTGGGCCGACTTCAAGTTCCTGTTCGCCGGGGCCGACCAGGCCATCTACGCGGTGGATAAGGCCGGCCAGCTGCTGCTGTACTTCGACGCCTCCCAGACCGACGGCGGCGAGGTCTCCAACCCCACCGTGATCGGCCAGGCAGGCTGGGCCGACTTCAAGTTCCTGTTCGCCGGGGCCGACCAGGCCATCTACGCGGTGGATGAGCTTCGCGATGAACCGAATCGATACGAAATCGAGGGGCATCTCGAGGTGCGATAGGGCACGCAGATTGGCTTGGAGGCGAATCGACGAACTCCTAGGAGCCTGCTGAAGCTTGCCGATCCAGACCCACCAGATCATCGCAGTGGATAGCCCGCTGCCACGGCTACCCATCGGCGACCTTGGACCAGAGCGTTACGACCCGGTGATGGATACCTCTCTGGCACCAGCGCCTTGGCTAGCAATGCCGTGACCGAACGACGGCCGGACGGAATTGGGACGGCGACCCGCAGCGGTTCATATCGCCGCTTGACTACAGAGGAACCATTCTGAGAACCCCGTTCGACGCTGTCAGCGCCCCCGGCCTCTGCCGGGGGCGCTGGACGTTCGGGGTGAGCTGGCCTACAACTTGAAAACGCCTCGTGGCTGAACCGGATCGAGGCCCGTTCCAGGCGCTGCGCTGCTCACCCTCCAGCGCACCGACCACGCCAGCCGCCCGGAGCAGCCGAGCGTGATCCGCCGCTCCATCGACTGACGGAACCGTAATACCCATGACCGCCGGTTCCGCGAAATCGTTGACAGGCAGAAAGGTGCCTGACGCGCCACTAGTAGTCCGAGGCTTTCCGCCAGGGCGTGCACATGTCAGCCATGTTGTAGGTGCCGTAGTCGATCCCCGTGATGCCCATGAAGTGGACCCGACCCGAGCGCACGCATCCCTGGATGCTGTTGTCAGGGATATGCGAGCTATAGGCGCCGTAGATCCGTCCCGAGTCGGGGTAGAAGGACGAGGAACCCGACCCAGGCCAGGCGAAGTACTCGTCTTTGGTAGGGCTATCGCTCTCGGCCAGGCGAAGGTGGCCGTCCCAGCGACAACCGCCCGTCCCATCACCAAACAGCACGCCGTCGCGGTAGCACTTGAACCGCGCCACGACCTCCCAGTCAAGCCAGTTGTTCGTGGTGCTGCCGCCCATGTACCGAAGGCACACGGTGCCCTGGGTAGAGAGGCGGTGGCCGCTGGAGCTGATCGAGGCCAGCGTCGCGTACGGGGTGCAGCCGTACAGGTCGCCGAGGGCCGCCGAGGCAGACTCGGCGGCGGCCACCGACAGGCCCACCAGCAGCGACAGGACCGCCAGGACCAGCAGGAGCTTCCTGCGCATGAGCACCCTCCCAGGGTGTTGAGGTAACGACTCCGGTGGTCGTTGCCCGCATCGGCCGACCCGGCCTACTGAAAGATGCAGCGGATTCTCCTCGTCCTGGTTCCATCTACGGGGTGCAGTCGCTGAGCGCCGGGTCGTAGATGCGACCCGAGCCCCAATCAAAGGCGTAGCTGAAGACGCAGTTGCGGGTCTGACTGTGGTAGTTGACGGTGTAGAAGGTCTCAACGCGCCACATGGTGACCGCGTTCCTGCCGGAGCCGATCGCCTTGACCCGCCAGGCAGTGCCGGTCCAGTAGCAAGGACCGCAGATCTCGTCGAAGCCGAGGCTACCCACGATCGCCCAGCCCCCCTCACTGGTCCAAGCGCTGAAGTCGGCTATGTCCCAGTAGGCAGAAACGTTGTTGTTGTTGTGGATCACCTGGCACTTGGCCCAGGCCCGCCACCTGTCGTCGCTGTCCCGCTCCTGCATGCCGGTCCAGCACTTGGCGTAGGTGTCACTGGTCCAGGCCGAGACGGTGTCCCCGTCGGGCCAGGAGGTTGCCCCACAGAGGTCGTAGCCTCCAGGATTGGAGCTGGTGACATCGCAGCCGGGATCCATCGTGGTCTGCGCTTTGGCGACGTTCCGGACCCCGGTCACGTGGAGGGTGTAGCCAGCCGCCTTGACGGACGCACCCTGCTCGAGCGCAGCCGCGTTCTCGAAGGCCGACAGCAACGCGCGGTCGGCCGGGTCGGTGACTTGAGACTTGGCCTTGCCGTTGACCCTGGTGCCAGCCGGGTGGGTTGCGGTGTCTACGGCCATAGGGTCGGGCGGACCCGCGCGGGGTGCATCCGTGCCCACAACCGGCAGCCCGACGGCCACACCCGCAAGACAGAACGCGGCGATGAGAGGACGGATTCTCTTCATGCACGCCCCCTTAGGGCGACCGGAGGTAGAGCTTCTTCTGCCGATCATCGACATCGACCCGACATGAATAGGTCGAAGCTGCTTGAAGCAGCACCAGCAGGCCACCGCTTCGTGACCTAACATACAAAGGAACCGTTCTGAGCAGCTTCGATGTGGTCAGCACCCTCGGCTCTAGACCGGGGCGCTGACCATGAGCAGGCCCTATTCTGGGAGCCTCCGCTTGCCCGGGCTCCCAGCTACTCTTAGCAGATAGGGGGGGCGTTGTTGTAGTAGACGGCGAACCAGATCTCAGAACTCACGCAGTGGGTGGACGTGTCGTCGTCGGTGCCCTGGATGTGCGCCCAAACATCATATGAGGCCTTAATGCCATACACGCTGCCAGGATGAAAACGCCACTGCCCAACCCAATAGACATCCTTACCGGTCTTGGGGCAGCCTCCACTTTGACTTGAACAGCCGATCCCGATGAGGCCGTCCCACGTAAGTGGAGCATTCGTGTAACGGTCAAGGAAGAGACTTTGGAATTGGTAATAGCCTTCCACAATTGTGTCGTGGACGCCCTTCGCGTGACACTTGGCCCAGTACCTGTAGTTGTTGTCCGACTGGCGGAACTGGATGCCTGCCCAGCAGGTAACCGAACGGCCTGATTGGAACGGCCATGGTCCGTCTTGGTGGTAGCCGCAGACCGGATAGCCGTCAGGGTACGCACTGGCGATCTCACAGCCATGTGGCGCGGCAGCCGCCTGTGGTGCAGCAGCAGCAGCAGCCGCCTGCGCTACCGGTTCCTGTGGGCCCGGCACAAGCAGCATGCCGGCTAGTAAGGCTGCGGCGGCGATGGCGGTTACGAGGCGCCGCATCGATGCCTCCTCAGCGAGGATTGTTTCACCATAGGGTGGGTGAAGCGTCGATGGAGCATCGGTATCCTTCCCGGGCACGACCGAGCAGTTGAGGAGGCCGACCACGTGGCTAGTCGCAGGAGATGTTGGGGGAGTTCGTAAACTTCGACCAGTACTCGTGGGAGCTGCTCTTGGGCAGCAGCGGCGGTGTCGCGGCTATGAACAACCCTCCACCGTAGTAGTCGACACCGCGGTGGGCGGAGCCGGCACACTGACGGGCTGCTGAGATCGGACCACGTTGGGAAACTAGATGGGTTCCCGGCTAGGGGGTCAATCCTTTCGGGCTGCGCCGAAAGGTTTCCCGTCCAAGGCCGCGGGCACATCTCGGGCACCGAGTCGCCCTTTGGGGAAGCCGATGCTTCGACTCCACCTCACCCACGACGACCTCGCCCGCATCCGGTTCGCGCCGGCACCGCTGCCGTTACTGGAGACCGGCTTCAGCACCCGACTGCTGCAACGCCGTGACGCAGCGGCTCGGTTCGGGCGCTGGCAGGACCAAGCCCGCCGCCGGTTGGCCCCGGCCGTGGGGCCACTGTTCGGACTGGTGCGGCCATCCGGGTACAGTCCCGAGTTCCTGGATGCGGTCAATCCCGAGCTTGACGACGCCCTCCAAGTCGTCGCGGCCACGCCGACCCGGCGCGTCCACGCCGACCTACGGGAGGCCTATGGCGGCCGGCAGCCGCCGGCATGGGTGCGCCGGCTTGCATCTGGCGACCGTGACGCCCGCCGGCAGGTGGTGGACGCGCTGCGGAGCTACTACCAGACGATCCTGGCGCGCGACTGGCAGGGCGTCGGTGCCCACTTCGACGCCGACGTGGCCTGGCGGACGCGGGTCCTGCTTGCCGGTGGGATGGAAGCCCTGCTTGGCTCGCTGCACCGGTCAATCCGCTGGCACAGCCCTGTTCTGGAGATCGACAAACCCTTCGACCGTCACGTCGACCTCGGCGGGCGGGGGCTGTGGCTGATGCCGTCGGTCTTCGTCTGGCCGGAGCCCCTGGTGGCGGTCGATCCCAGCCGCCAGCCGCTGGTTGCCTACCCAGCACGGGGCACGTTCTCCCTTCAGGACGGCCTGGACGGCGACGACGCCGGCAGTGGCACGCTGGCCAAGGTGCTGGGCAGCACGCGGGCGGCTGTGCTCTACGAGCTGCGGCGCGGCTGCAGCACCAGCGAGGTGGCCCAGCGGCTCCAGATCAGCCTGGCGTCAGCGTCCGAGCACACCGCGGTCCTCCGACAGGCGGGCCTAATCACGACGCGTCGAGCTGGCCGCGCGGTGCAGCACTGCCTCACCGAGCTGGGCGCTGGACTCCTTGACGCCCAACCACCGAGGTAGGCAGGCACCAAGCGCTCACCACCGAACCCGCCGTTTGACACACAGAGGAACCATTCTGAGAACCCTCTGCGCTGTCGGCGCCCCCGGCCTCAGCCGGGGGCGTTGGCCGCTGCAACAGCGCCCGCCGCAGCGGGCCAGCCGACCTCGTCCTTGTCAGGCGTGTCCGGGTGATGCGCTCAAGCTGCAAGTCCGCAAAACGGCCAGCTCAACGGTGAAGCGAGAGTGACCGTGGTTGTCCGCTCAGGACCGGACCAAGGCTCAAGGAGCCGCGGCAGATCGTGTAGAGATAGATCCATTAGCATCGTAGAAGCGTTGCTGGGCGGCTTCGAGCGTGCCGGCCTCCCTCATGCCAGTGGCCATAAGGTCGAGCAGCCAACGCGACCTTCTGTTAGGCATCAGTTGCCACGCATACTCCTCCAAGCGATCAGCGGCATCGCCGAGCCGCTCCGACAGCGCCCTCCAACGCGAGCGCCGGCCCCATGGGCGGCGGGAGTCGCCCTCCGCGGTTGGGACACGCCCAAATCTGGAGGCGGAGGAGGCCAACGGCGGGGATCAGCTTGCGGTCGCGTGAACCGCTTGTTCGATCAGCTTCACGAAGCGTGTCGCGTAGTGCGTGAGGCCGCCCACGTGGCTCGCGTCGTCGAACTGGACCGTCGTCGATCCAGCGCGCTGGGCCATGAACCGCTGCAAGTCAGGGTCGATAGCGCGGTCGGCGCCCGAGACTGCGTACCACGACGGGAGAGCGTGCCAGGCGCCGGGCCCGGATGGACTGCCGAAGATGAACAGGCTCGACGGGCGCTGGTCGGCTGCTATCTCGGCGGCCAGCTTCGGATTCAAGTCCTGGGCGAAGTCCTCGCCGAAGAACTGCGGGTCGACGATGACGAAGGGGAACGACGGGGCGAACACCAGATGTGCCAGAAACGCCCCCGGCACGTAGCCAACGCCCAGGCTGTTGATCGTCTCACCGGTGTCGGGAACGTACGCCGCCGTGTAGACCAGTCCGCGGACGTCGCTGCGCCCGCTAGCGGCGTTGGAGATCACGAACCCGCCGTAGGAGTGTCCCACCAGGATCTTGTCTCCCGGGATCGAATCCAGCGTCGCCTGCACGATGGACACGTCGCCAGACAAGGAGTCGAGGCCGAGCGCCGGCGCCGCCGTTTCGTATCCGTCCTTGTGCAGCGCGGCGGCCACCCGGTCCCATCCCGCAGGCGATGCGAAGGCGCCGTGCACGAGCACGATCGTCGGGTCCGACTCCGCCGCTCGGGCGCTGGTGGAGAAGGATGAGAGCGAGAGCATCAAGGCGGCCGCGATGAGCGCGCCGAACCGGAGCAGGCGGGCACTCCGGTCCACGGTGACGCTTTGGGTCAGACCGTTCATGACACCCCTCCTTCGACGAATGACCTACTCCTACCCCACGACCCCGGTAAAATCAAAGATTTGTCCGGTTCGTACCACCCACCGCGTTGGACCCGGTCTCAGGTGGCAGGCAGCTTCGCATGGCGTCGCATGCGCGCCCGTGGACACCAATTCCGACATTTTCTCCTTGCCGGGACCCTGGGAGTCGCCCTTCGGCCGTCCAGACCACGAGTGACGCAGCAGCAGCTCCCAGAGCGTGGCCTGCGGATCGGTCTCGCGCAGCACCAGTGACCTCCAACGAACACGGCGGCAGGAGAATCACAACAGTGTCATTCAACCACGAACCGGACCTCGCCTACCGGC
>Ga0307278_10000487_pt1 | contig 20004 bp, 12 predicted proteins | sample ER_DNA_117_FD_194482 | JGI IMG/M metagenome (GOLD analysis project Ga0307278, IMG submission 194482) | Bulk soil microbial communities from the East River watershed near Crested Butte, Colorado, United States - ER_DNA_117 | ecosystem: Environmental > Terrestrial > Soil > Floodplain | place...
CGCTCGGGACGCGCCCGAGCTTCCGAGAGAAATGTTTTGCGCGCCATTTCCGCGTGCGGCGCCAGCGAGTAATTTAGCGCCATGCTCGCAGCCACAGTGAGCAGCCCCATGCCGATCAATGGCAGGAGAACGCGCGGAAGACTTACGCCCGCGGTTAGCATGGACACGATTTCGTTCGCGCGCGACATACGGCCCAGGGTAAAAAGAAGCGCGAGCAGGAGCGAAACTGGCAGGAGAATGATGAATACCTGTGGGACCTGCGTCGCATAATAACGAACGACGAGAAGAGGACTGATATGTTCGTCGATAAAGGTCGAAATATTGTCGCTGACATCGAAAATGAGCCAGATCGAGATAAACCCGGCGATGCAGTAAAGATAGACCTGCAAGAAATTACGAATGACGTAGCGATCCAGGAGTCTCATCGGGATTTTCGAATGTCGATCTGCCAATTACGATAGCATTTCCGCGCGCCGACAATAGCCCAGCGTTTTAACCCTGGGTTTTTAATCGAGAGAAATCTAGTCCCGTCAGGGACGAAAGAAATTCTCTGCCGTCCCTTTCGGGACTTGGAAAATGGCGTTATTTCTCACCCAGCGTTGAAACGCTGGGCTATATTCGATGATCGCGCTGAAAGATTCTCTGGGCACCGAATTTATCGAACGCGTTCGTGCATTTTTTTCCGAGAATGGGCCACTTTCCAAGGCGAAGATCGGAACATAGGCATCCTGCCTGTGCCGCGCGCGGGCTTCCTAGCCTGCGCGAATGCGTTACCCGGGAAGATAGATATCTGCCGTCCCTTTCGTAACTTTAAAAAGGCCGTTATGATGACCCAGCCTGGGAACCGTTCGGGGTGGCCTATTTCCAAATGATTGCGCTGAAAGATTCTCTGGACACCGAATTCGTCGAACGCGTTCGCGCATTTTTTTCCGAGAATGGGCCACTCTCCAAGGCGAAGAATTTCGAGTTTCGCCCGCAACAGCAGGAAATGGCGGCAGCCGTAGCGCGGGCGCTGGAGGAAGAGCGGCATCTTGTAGTCGAAGCAGGCACAGGCGTGGGCAAATCGCTCGCCTATCTCGCTCCGGCGATTTTGTTTGCGCTTGAGCAGCACAAAAAAGCAATCGTCTCCACCCACACGATCAATCTTCAGGAACAGCTTCTTTACAAGGACATCCCCATTTTAAAGAAGATTTTGCCGCTTGAATTCGAAGCTGCTCTCATGAAAGGGCGGCAAAATTATCTCTGCCCGCGACGATTGGAACGCGCGCTTCAGCAGCAAAATGAGCTTTTCACCGGACCGGAGCAAAATGAGCTGACCAGACTCATTGAATGGGCGGGCACGACCCGCGACGGATCGCTGAGCGATTTATCAGTCGAGCCTGATTCAAAAGTTTGGACCCAGGTTTGCAGCGAACCGCATATCTGTACGACCAAAAGTTGCGGGCAATCGAATTGCTTTTACCAACAGGCGCGGAAACGGCTTCTCTCGTCGGACGTGATTGTCATCAATCACACTTTGCTCTTCATGCTTCTAGGAAGTCCGGACCAACAGGCAGAGCGGGAAAGCGGTTATCTTTTTCCAAACGACTTCATTGTTTTCGACGAAGCCCACACGGTGGAGCAAGTCGCCTCGCGCCAGATTGGCATCGGCATCTCGCAGTACGGTCTGAGATCGACAATCCAACGGCTCTACAACGCGCGCACGCGCAAGGGCCTGTTCACGGTCATGCGAGACGCAGCTGGGGTGAGACTGGCCGCGGAGCTTGTCGATCGAGTGGAGCAGTTTTTCGCCGCGATTGAATCGCGCTCCGATTTCCGGAAAGGCCGCGAATTTCGCGTTCGCACGCCGGAGTTTGTCCCGGATACGATCACCGGACATTTGACCGCGTTGCAGGCGCGGATCAGCGACGTTGCCAGACGGGCCGATGATGAGTTTCTCAAGGCAGAATTGCAGGAGCTTGGCCGGCGGATTCGCGATGCACGCGACGGCACAGCCATTTTCCTGGAACAAAGCGCCCGCGAACACGTTTATTGGGTCGAGCGCACCGGCAAGACCGCACAATTTCTCTCGCTGAACGCGGCGCCCGTCGACCTTGCACCGGTCCTGCGCCGCATGATTTTTCGCGAAGACTGCTGCTGCGTCATGACGAGCGCAACGCTCTCAGTCGGCCGCCCTGATCTCGCTTATATCCGGAAGCGCATCGGGGCAGACGAAGCCGAGCCATTGCTGCTCGGGAGTCCCTTCGATTTTCGCACGCAGATGAAAATGTTCGTCGTACAGAAAATGCCCGACCCGCGAGACGCCGGTTACGAGGAGGCACTCGAGCATTGGATCGCGCATTTTGTCGAGGAAACAGACGGACGCGCCTTTGTTCTTTTTACAAATTACCGCGGTATGCAGAAGGTGGCCGATCAAATGCGGGAATTTTTCGTAAAGAAGAAAATGAATCTTTTTTTGCAAGGCGGCGGCGCTCCACGGGGTCGTTTGCTCGAACAATTCAAGACCACGCCACGCAGTGTGCTCTTTGGAACCAACAGCTTTTGGATGGGTGTAGATGTTCCCGGCGAAGCGCTCTCCAATGTGATTATCACGCGGCTGCCTTTCGCCGTGCCCGATCATCCGCTCATCGAAGCGAAACTTGAACTAGTAGAGGAGCGCGGCGGCGATGCGTTCACGGAATATTCGTTGCCGGAAGCGATCCTAAAACTTCGCCAGGGCGTCGGCCGTCTGATCCGAACCAAGAGCGACCGCGGTATCATCGTCATCCTCGACAATCGGATTGTAACCAAACCGTACGGCCGCGCATTTCTGGCGGCACTGCCCAAGTGTCCTGTGAAAATAATCTGACACTACGGCCTCTATAGCGCGCGCAGGTTTCAGCCGAGGCTTTTTGGCGTTTGAAATTACTACTTGACCTATTAACCTAAAGGTTAAATCGTATGATTGTTGCCTATCAGATCAATCGCGGAGCACGTTTCCGCTTGATCGCGATCGGCAGACAAGAAGATGAAAAAATCCATCTCCCGTATTTCGAATTCCAGCGAGAGGCCATTCGCCGCACTGCCAATGACTGGCCGAAATTGGTTCGGATTCTTGATTATGTTGTGGACGCGGGTCCTCCCAAGGATTCCGAGAAATCGAAGCAATTACGTGAAGGAATTTTTGAGTTTCGGACGAAAGGAGGTCTGCGGCTTCTTTGGTTCTATGATGAAGAAATCGACGAAGCGATTCAGTGGAAAAATAGATATTTCGAAGCAAAACAAACAGGAAAATTGAAAGACATCACACCAAAATGAAAACGATTGAGCAAATCCACGGGGAAATTCAGGCCGCACTTAAAGCCGCACGTGAAACCCATGAGTACCGCGCTGAAGGGGCATCAATCGAGTTCACAAACGCAATGCTCACGCGAATGCGTCAGGTAGGCGTTTCGCGAAGTGAGCTAGCGGCGAGAATCGGCGTCAATCCAGCCTACATCAGCAAGATTCTCCGTGGTGATACGAACTTCTCGCTCGAAACGATGGTGAAGATCGCCAATGCGTTGGACTCCGCTTTCCGCTGCCATCTTCAGCCAGTCCGTCCGGCAGCTGCCGGATCACAACGGTTCGACGGTCATCGAGCCAGCCGAAGAAAAGCGGCGTCACTTCAACACACTGCGCGCAGCGGAAAGCGCCAGCCCTATCGGCGTCCCAAGAGAGCCGACAGCGCATGAGGGCGGCTGCCCTCTGATCTATGGACTAAGCACGCCGGCAAACGAATCGCCCTTCTCACGCTGGACTAAGAACTGTAGATGCTTAATTCGGAAACAAAGCGCCGTCTGATCCGAACGAAGGGCGATCGTGGGATCATCGTCATTCTGGACAACCGGATCGTGACCAGGCCCTACGGCCGCGGTTTTCTGGCGGCGTTGCCGAAATGTCCGGTCGAAATTATCTAAACTCTCTGTAAAAAGGTGCGACGGAGCGCTGCAATTTTCAGCGCCGTACGCGGTCACGAAGCGAGTAGCACGGTTCTCGATATCAGGACGCTGCTGGCATCGGCTGGCTCAAGTGCGGTTCTAAAATGTGATAAACGGCGTTGTGCCATCGCGATAAAAGCCAACCCATTTTCGGATAGCGCGAATCGTAATGATTCAGTTTGAAAAAAGTCTGGCGGAGAAAATACCCAGTTCCTCGCACAAAAGCAGGTACTTGCTTCATAGAAAGCATTTCGCCCTTGGGTCGCATAAAGAATGTTTCGCCAGACTTTGCAAAGAACGAGTCAAACAAACATAAAGAATCGATGACCTCGCCGGCGGGGATTCCCGTGAATCGTTCCATCAGCTCCAATTCTTCCTTGTCGTTAATAGCGATGAATCCACCGAATAGGTTGTAAAAAGTTTGAAACAACACTGGTAGGCGTGCCGCATGCGCATGCTGTTTTAGCGCGGCAAGCCCGCGCCTAAAGCTACCGGGCAAGGTGTACTTCGGAACGTCCAACGTTACATCAAGTACTTTGAAGGCGACCGTCGGCAGACGTTGTTCTCCGCGCGTTGAACTATCATCATAGCCATTTTTAAAAATAGCGATTCTGCCAGTGCATTCGAGATCCAGGATCGATTGTGCCCACGGAAATTCATGATCGGTCCAGATCGCTGTCTGAACTTTATCGGAGGGTGTTCCTGTGGTTTCAGCAATGTATTCGATCGCCTTCCAAGTAAGCTGTGGATCAGCGAAATATGCGTCGTACAAGGCTTCTGCGCGCGCAATAGGCTCTTTAAGGAAAAAGGCTGCACGGACGTTAAATTCGTACGTCCGAATTGCCCTAAAGACCTCAACGTCCATGTGCTCCCGGCATTTTTGAAAAAGAGCAGCGAGAGCGAGTCGCCGAGCAATGTTGCCATACCATGCAGTCTCAATTGCCGGAGCCAGTTCCTTTTCGCCAAGTGAATTGTACTTCGGCAAAATTTGCGCAAGATCGAACTTGGGGAGAGGAAGGTGACACATTTCGACGCCCAACTCCTTTCCTTTCGCAACGTAGGTCGGGCGGTATTCGTCTTCTGTTCCTTCAAGACTGACAAGAACAGCCCGACCGATGCCGAGATACGTTCGTTGACCGAACAGCTTGAAGGCATCTGAAAACCTAAACGCGTGCTTTTTCGCTTCGTAGAGTACCCGAGCATCTACTTTCTCGCCTAGCGGAGTGGCAACAGCATCCAGCTCCAAAACATCCTTTTTACCTTCTCGAAGAAGCAGCCGCGGTTCGACAAAATTCCCCAGGACCTGCACACACGCGATCACAAAATCTTCGTACTGCTCGCCGTCGGGCGCTTTTGGGAGCGATATTGCCATTAATGACGTTAAATGTTGGGGAGCCCGGAACAACTTTAGTCCCGTCCGAGATTGCGAGGCAAATGGCGCGCTTGTCGATCTTGTTAGACTTTGTGCTGGCGAGTTTTCCGCTAAAAAAGTTATAAACAGCGCATGGCACAGCAAGCGACAGACCCCCAGGCCGGTGAGGTAGCTCAGAGTCGGCTGACGCAGGTTTTTAAATTCCTCAAAGCGCTCAACGAACTGAGGAACCCCGTACCGCGTGATCTTTCTGCTTACTCACAGTTACTACGGCTCGATGCGTGGCCGGTGCATCCAAACATCATCGTCCAGCGGGGCGACCGCGAAGATGAGGAGAACGATGCGGAAACCGATGCCGAGATGGAGCCGGTTATTCGCATCCAACGCGCGAAGCTCACATCGTGCCCTAGTCCACCGGCTTCAGTTGATGGTTGGCTCAAGCCGAACTGGCAATCAGTGGATGCGGAAGTGGAGGTGCTCGAATCTCGAAACTTCATAACGAAAGAGCAAGAAACCATTACCGTTGGATTCGTTGACGACCAGGAGCGGATTGAGACGCTAAATCTTTGGAAGGCGACGCGCGAGAAATGGGCGGCGGCGGAACGCCCGGCAATCGAAGCGCGACAACTTTTCGAGCGGATTCATGCATTATGGACAACGATGCAACGCGAAGGCGATCGCGTGGAGCTTGTGCTCGCTGAGGGAATGCTCGACGACGCGACACAACTGATTCGGCATCCCGTTCTAATGCAACGCGTCAATTTCGAGTTCGATCCGGCCGTGCCAGAATTCCGTTTTTCCACGGGCACCGAAAAGGTTCAGCTTCATCGCGCGTTGCTGCGCTTAGTGCCGAGTATCGAAGCAAAGATGATCACGCATTTTGATAAGCAGCTCGACGCGCATCCTGTCGAGCCGCTTGGAGGCGAAAGCACAACCGGTTTTCTGCGCTCGCTCGTGCAAGGACTTTTTACTGACGGTGAATTCCTCGACGAAAAAGCACGCGGCGGCGCGAGTGAGCACCCGGCGATCTGGCGCGAACCAGTAATCTTTGTGCGGGCCCGCACTGCTGGGTTGAGCACGGCAATCGATTTCATCCTCGAGGACTTGGAAGGCGAAGTCGCCGTGCCGGAGGGTCTCTCTAACATTGTGGGAGTTGAGACAGACGTCATCGACTCCACGGCCGGGGATGGCATCGATGAGGAGACTCCCGCTACTCTATCAGCGCCCGAACCGGATATTCTTTTCAGCAAACCTGCAAACAGAGAGCAGTTTGAAATTGCAGCGCGTCTCGCGAAGGGAAGGGCCGTGCTAGTCCAGGGCCCGCCGGGAACGGGGAAGACGCACACCATCGCAAATCTGCTTGGCTATTTACTTGCACAGGGAAAAACCGTGCTTGTGACTGCGCATACGACGAAAGCGCTAAGAGTGTTGCGCGAGAAAGTCGATAAGGCACTTCAACCGCTCTGCTTAAGCGTGCTTGGTAGAGACTCGGAAAGCCAAAATCAGATGAAAGAGTCTGCTCAAGAAATCGCGAATCGGCTTTCCAGTTCCAATGCGGCAAGTCTTCGGAAACAAGCAGCACTTTTGCGTGACAAAAGGCGCAAGCTCCTTGAGACGGCAGCGGCCTTGCGGCGACAATTGCGCGACGCGCGATTCAGTGAGGTCGAGGAGATCGTAATTGCTGGTGAAGGCTTAAGTCCCATCGAGGTCGCAAAGCGCGTGAAAGCTGATGCGGAGCGAGATGGTTGGATTCCTGGACCATTACAACCAGGCGTGCTTTGCCCGCTCTCCGAATCCGAAGTCCGTCAGCTGTATGCTACGCATGGAACGCTTACGGTTTCCGATGAAGCGCAGTTGGCGGTGCCGCAGCCTTCGCCTGCGAACATAGTTACAGCAGCGGATTTTCGATTGCTGGCTAACGAAAGAGCAGGGGTGGTTTCTCGCGCGAAATCACATCGCGCCGACTTGTGGATAGAAAATGTCGGCTCGGGATATGCCGCGGCAGAGTTTCAGGATCTGTACCACCGCGTTTGCGCCGCCTCACCTGTCTTAGCAGAAAAAGAAAACTGGCTACGCGAAGTTTTGTTCGCCGGATGGATGGGAGGAGACCATCGAGGAGCATGGGATGATTTGCTCGCTCTTATTGATTCGCTTGCGGCTCAAGCCGCTACGGCAACGCGACTACAAAGAAAACACGGGCCGGAATTACCCGAAGGGCGCCAAACGACGGAAGTAGCGGCGACGCTCGATGAAATCATCGCGCACTTGGAACGCGGCCATTCACTCGGTCTGTTGACAAAACTGAGGCACCGCAATTGGCATGAACTGATCGAGGTTTGTCGTGTTGAAGGTCGCACGCTGCAAAACATCCATGAATTGCGCGCTCTACGCGCGGTCGCTCGATTGCAAGAACAGCGAAGTCATTTCGCCGGACGGTGGAGGCGAGCCGTTGAGTCTCTAGGCGGCCCTCAACTCGATAGCCTAGGGAATTCTCCTGAGCGCGCAGCGCAAGGCTACGCCGTAGAAATTCGCAATCGACTCGAATGGCGTAAAGCTGTGTGGGACCCACTGATGGACCAATTGTGCGCTGCGGGCTTCCGCTGGAAGAATTGGCTTGCTGAGCACACGCCGGAGCCGGAGGGCCACGGAGAAATCGTGCGCGTGCTACGTGCCGGCTCGCAACGACTCGCCGAGGTTGTTGGGGCGCGAGCGGCGCTTCTCCAGCAGGCAGAATTATCGGCGGCGCTACAATCGCAACGCACTTATCTAGCCGGATTCCCCCACAGCGATGTGGCTTCAGTGTTATTGGCCGCGCAAGACGCATGGAACGCAGAAAACTATGAAGTAGCGTGCCGCGAACTTGCTCGGTTGGAAGGGCTGCACGGTGCATATGACACGCGTTCCGAATTACTCCCAAAAATCGAGTCAACTGCTCCGGCATGGGCGCAGGCGATGTTTCAGCGTCAGAAGCCTCACGATGCCGCCCAACCTCCTGGCGATTGTGCGGCCGCATGGCGTTGGCGCCAATGGTCTCAGGAATTAGAACGACGCGCGTCGGTCTCGATAACTGATTTACAAGAACGGCTAGATAAAACCGAGAACGATCTGCTCGAAGTAGCCGCACAAATTATCGAACACGAAACTTGGGCGGCACAATGCGAGCGGACCGGCCTCCAAGCGAAGCTGGCGCTCGGGGGATTTGTTGAAACGATGCGCAAGATTGGAAAGGGAACTGGCAATCGGCAGCGTGTCGCTCGGCTCCTTCAGAAAGCTCGCGAACTTCTCGCCTCCGCACGACGTGCAGTTCCCGTATGGATCATGCCATTGAGTCGCGTGTATGAGAGCTTTAATCCTCGGGAGAGAAAGTTCGATGTAGTTATTATAGACGAAGCTAGTCAGAGCGACGTTACGGCCCTTGCCGCGCTATACCTCGGGTGCGAGCATGTTATCGTGGGCGACGATCAACAAGTAACGCCAGACGCGGTGGGTCAACGCATCGGCGAGGTCGAAAGAGTTATCGGGACGGAGCTGCATGGTATTCCAAATAGCCACCTCTATGACGGGCAGACTTCGATTTACGATCTCGCGAAAATGTCGTTCGGAGGTGTGGTTGCGCTACGCGAGCACTTCCGCTGCGTGCCCGAAATCATTCAATTCAGCAATCACCTATCCTATAACAACACTATCCGTCCATTGCGTGAGCCGTTCTCGTCGCCCGTGCGACCGGCCCTAATCCCGCATCGTGTGCAAGGTTTTCGAAGCGAAGGCGGAAAAACCAATGAAGTCGAAGCAGAAGAAGTTGCATCTCTTGTTGTCGCATGTCTTACCGATGCGGATTACGCGCACAATGATTTCGGGGACCCGACGACATTTGGTGTGATTTCGTTGCTCGGAGATGAACAAGCTCTGCTGATTGAGACCATGCTGCGAATGCGCTTATCGCCCGATGTCTTTGTCAGACACCGACTCCTCTGCGGCAACGCAGCGCACTTCCAAGGAGATGAACGCGATGTCGTATTTCTCTCGATGGTAGATGGACCGCCAGACGACGGACAGCTACGAATGTTGGATGCTGGGCCGAGAGACCTGTACAAGAAACGTTATAACGTCGCTGTGAGTCGCGCGCGCAACCAATTATGGGTTGTGCATTCGCTCGATATCGCCGGACATCTCAAAGGTGGCGATTTGCGGCGTCGCCTCCTCGAGCATGCGCACGATCCGCACGCGTTGCTGCGAGAAATGGAAGTTGAGGGCAGTCGCGTCGATTCGCCCTTCGAGAAACAGGTGATGCAGCGCCTAGTCGCTGCCGGTTACCGCGTGCGATCCCAATGGCCGGTGGGTGCTTATCGCATCGATTTAGTGGTTGAAGGTTTGAATAGAAAACTTGCTGTCGAATGCGATGGAGAAAAGTGGCACACACCGGAGCAACTTCAAACTGATCTCGAACGCCAAGCCATTCTCGAACGTCTCGGATGGATTTTCGTCCGCATTCGGGGCAGTCTCTTTTTCCGCGATCCTGACGCAGCAGTCGCCCCGGTTTTTGCGAAGCTAGATCATCTCGACATAGAGGCGCTAGGACCTGCTTCGCAAGCCGAGCCAATCGCTGCCGACTCTCCGCTGGTTGAACGAATAAGGAGAAAGGCCGAAGCTTTGCGCGCAGAGTGGCTAGCCGAAAGTATGTCGGCAATAGAGATTGAAAAAGACGAGGTCGTCAGTTCGCCTTTTTAGGATCGACAATTGTATCCGAATTTTGCAACTGCCCGCGAGTTATAGCGCGGGCGGTTTTGTTTACGCCCCAGATGTTCGCAAGATCGACAATTTATGGCAGCACGAAGGCTGTCGCCAATTTCGCGTAATGCGATTCGCTCAGGCATGTTGTGCATGCGGTGCTTTGAATCGTTTAGTGGAATGTTCGCTTGAACATATTCAATGGTTAAGCTTAAATTGAGCGTGTGAAGCGCTCAACTTCGCCGAAGTCCGCGGCGGCAAAAGATCGAGAAGCTGAGATTCAGCAAATCCTTGGCATCTTGCATAAGTGGGGGATTCATACCCTCGGGCAGCTCGCCGCTCTCGATAAGGAGCAGCTCGGCGCCCGGCTTGGTCCCGAAGCAGTTCGAATGTGGGAACGCGCGAACGGGCAATCCGATCGGCCGCTCAAGCTCGTCCGACCGTCTGAGTCATTCGAGGAAAGCTTCGAGTTTGAAAACGAAATTGAAACAGCCGATCCGCTTCTCTTTATGCTGCGTCGTTTTTTGGAGCAGCTGACATTGCGGCTGAGCGTGATCTATCTGGTCGCAAAAGAACTCACCCTGCGAATTACTTTTGCCAATCCGCCTGCCGTACGGCGGGACGGATTCGCTGCGGCGAATACGCAGATTTACCAACGCGTTTTCAAAATTCCGCAGCCGACCAACGATGTCGATCTTCTGTTTCGGATGCTGCATACGCATCTGGAGAATTTTAGATCGGAATGTCCGATCTCTGCGGTCTCGCTGGACGCGCAGCCGACCAAACCTCCCAAACAGCAATTTGGATTATTTGAAACGACATTACGCAACCCGAATCAATTATCGGAAACACTCGCGCGTTTGACTGCTCTGCTCGGTGCGGATCGAGTCGGCACGCCTGTTTTGGAGGAAACGCATCGGCCCGATGCGTTTCGGATGGAGCCGTTTGCATGGAGTTTCGACGATAACCCCTCATCCTCACCTTCTCCCCCAAACAGGGAGAAGGGATCGCCTCTCCCTGAGGGAGAGGATGGAGGTGAGGGTCATCGATGTTTAAGAACAACTTCTAAGCTCAGAGTTGCGCTGCGAAGATTTCGACCGGCGGCATCGGCAACGGTTTTCATTTCGGAAAATGTTCCGGCGCATTTTCAGAGCAAAAAAATCAGCGGCAAACCTGTCGATCAACGCGGCCCTTATCTAGCTTCCGGAAATTGGTGGGATGAAAAGATTTGGTCGCGAAGTGAATGGGATTTGCAATTGGAGAATGGTGTTTTGTTGCGCTGTCACCAGAGCCCGCCTTCGCTGAAGCTTCCGCCTACGCTCGCTTCGGCGCGACGAGCCGGCGTGGCAGGGGTCGAAAAATGGGAGGTCGATGGGATTTATGATTAGCCGCCGTTACAGCAAAAGATCGCTGATGAAGGCCCGATTCAACGATTCAACGCTTTAAGGCTTCAACGAAACACATGTCTTATATTGAACTTCATGCGTGTAGCGCGTTTAGCTTTCTGTGCGGCGCTTCGTTTCCGGAGCAATTGGCCGAGACTGCAGCTGAATTGGAAATGCCCGCAATGGCGTTGCTCGATCGAAATGGCGTTTACGGAGCCCAACGGTTTTCGGTTGCAGCACGCGAGCAGAATATTCGACCGATCATTGGCTGCGAGCTCAGCATGGAAGATGGCGGCATCCTGCCCGTGCTCGTGGAAAATCGAACAGGCTACAGAAATCTCTGCGAGTTACTGACCCAGGCGCATTTGCGTAGTGAGAAAGGGAAGTGCGCAGTGCGATGGGAAGAGCTGCCGCAATTTGCGGAAGGGCTTGTCGCGTTTCTGGGTAGCGCATGCGTCTCGCGTGTTGGTTTTGGCGTCGCGCCGAAACAATCTTTCGAAGGATTCGCAACTCGCCGCGGATTTTGTGCGTCCAGAAAAGTTCGCGATGGCGAGGACGCCCTCGCCAGCACGCGAGACGCGTGCGCTACCCGGACGTGCGCGAACCGCGCCAAGCTGTTGGTCGATGCGTTTGGGCGGGAAAATGTTTTTGTCGAAATCCAGCGGCATTTTCTTCGCGGAGAGGAACGTATCAATCGCCAACTTGTCGATCTTGCGAATCATTATCGATTGCCGCTGGTGGCGACGAACGGTGTGCAATATGCAAAATCGTACGGCCGTGAGGTCCTTGATGTTTTCACCTGTATTCGCGAGCACACTCACCTGGACGTCGCTGGGAAATTGCTCACGCAAAACAGCGAGCGGCATTTGAAGAGCGAGCCGGAAATGCGCGAACTCTTTCGCGATCTGCCGGAAGCAATTGAAAACACGTCGCGCCTGGCTGAGCGGCTCACCTTTTCCCTGGAGAATCTTGGCTATGAATTCCCCGAGTTTCCAGTGCCGGCCGGTCACTCGATGGATTCTTTCCTGCGCACGATCGTTTGGTTTGGCGCGCAACAGCGTTATGCGGCGATCAGCACCGCGGTAAAACGAAAGCTCGAAGAAGAACTCGCGCTCATCAGCAAGCTCGAGTTCCCAGGCTATTTTTTGATTGTCTGGGACATCGTCAATTTCTGCCGCGAACACAACATCATGGTGCAGGGCAGGGGCAGCGCCGCGAACAGCGCCGTCTGTTATTGTCTCGGGATCACGCCGGTCGATCCGGTGAGCAGTCATCTCGTTTTCGAACGCTTCTTAAACGAGAGCCGCAAAGGGTGGCCGGATATCGATCTCGATCTTCCGAGCGGCGATCGCCGTGAGAGTGTGATTCAGGAAATTTATCGCCGCTATGGCAAACACGGCGCGGCCATGACCGCGAACGTGATCACTTATCGCGGCCGAAGCGCCGCGCGCGAGATCGGAAAAGCCCTAAATTTTTCAGCGAGCATCATCGATCGTTTCTCGCATTTGTTCGCGAACGGCGATTTTCCGCACACGCTCGATCTTCAATCGCAGATCGAACAGGCTGGTTTGCCGAAGGAACATCCGCGCATGCCTGCATTCGTTAGGCTGTATCAGGCGATCTACGGTTTACCGCGGCATCTTGGCCAGCACTCCGGCGGGATGATTATTTGCCAAAACAAGCTGAGCTCGTTTGTGCCACTGGAGAATGCATCGATGCCTGGGCGCGTCGTGGCGCAATGGGACAAGGACGATTGCGAAGATCTCGGCATCGTGAAAGTCGATTTGCTCGGGCTTGGGATGATGTCGGTGATGCAAGATGCGTTTGAGCTGTGCAGGCAACGCGAACGTCCCGACAGGTCGGGACTCGATCTTGCTCACATTCCAACAGATGACGCCGCCACCTTTGAAATGATGCAGAAAGCTGACACAATCGGCGTGTTTCAAATTGAGAGCCGCGCACAAATGGCCACGCTGCCGCGGATGAAACCAGAATGTTTTTATGATGTTGTGATCGAAGTGGCGATCATCCGGCCGGGACCGATCCAGGGTGACATGGTGCATCCGTATCTGGCGCGCCGCGCCGGACGCGAACCAGTTACATATTTCGATCCGCGATTGGAACCGGTCTTGGGACGCACGCTGGGTGTTCCGTTGTTTCAAGAACAAATGCTCAAGATCGCGATGATCATGGCCGATTTTTCCGGAAACGAAGCAGAGGAGCTGCGACGCGCACTCAGTTTTCATCGCTCAGAGGAACGAATGCAAAAAGTGAGTTTGAAATTACGCGCGGCGATGGAGCACAAGGGCGTTGCGCCTGACAAGATCGACAAAATTATTCAGTCGATTACCTCATTTGCGCTTTACGGTTTTCCGGAATCGCACGCAATCAGCTTCGCGATCCTTGCGTATGGCAGCGCCTATTTGAAAGTGCATCGCGCGTCGGAATTTTACGCCAGCCTGCTCAATAATCAGCCGATGGGTTTTTACACCTCGGCGACAATTGTCAAAGATGCACAGCGGCACGGGATCAAGATCAAGCCGGTTTGCGTTTCGTACTCCGATTGGCGTTGCACAGTTGTCGATGACAGCACGGTGCGTCTGGGGTTTTGCGTGGTGAACGGATTGCGGCGGGAACACGCTGAAGAACTGGTTAGGCAACGACAAGATCGACAATTTGAGTCGTTAGACGATTTCAAGCGACGCGTGCCCCTTTCAAAGGAAGAACTGCGCACGCTGGCTGAATTAGGTGCGTTCAATTGCTTTTCCACACATCGACGCGCGGCGATGTGGAAAGTGGAGGAGACGCTGGATGATGATCTTCTGGGTAGCGCACGCGTCTCGCGTGCTGGTTTTGGCGTCTCGCCAAAACAAGCTTCCCCAAAACATTTCAATCCCAGGCGGTCGTCGCGCGTCCAGGAAAGTTCGCGAAAGCGAGACGCTTTCGCCAGCACGCGGGACGCGTGCGCTACCCAGAAACCGCGATCTCCCCTTGCGCGGATGACCTTGTCAGAACGCGTGCGGGCAGATTACGAGACGATGAACCTGACGACCGGGCCGCATCCAATGAAACTTTTGCGACCAAGTTTGCCTAATATTTGGCGGGCCAGCGATCTGCCGCAGGCGCCGCAGGGTACAACTGTCCAAATCGCCGGCAATGTGATTTGCCGTCAGCGCCCGGGGACAGCGAAGGGATTTGTTTTTATCAGTTTAGAAGATGAGACCGGTGTCTCAAATGCGATTGTCGATCCAAATTTGTTCGAACGGTTTCGTCTTTTGATCACTGAAGAAGCATTTCTACTCATCGAAGGCGAAGTGCAGAATTCTGATGGGGTTGTTTTAATCAAGACGCGGGATATCAGGCCGCTGCCGCACGAGGAACTCGTCGGGTCTGATTCGCACGATTTTCACTAAAATCTTTCGTCGGCTCCCATTCGACAAGCTCAGGGCAAGCTGAGTCTTGCCCCACCAGCATTATTCACCGGCGTGATGTGGCGCGGGCGCTTTTGGCTCGGCCGGTTTTCCGACGGGTTCACGCTCCGATTCGATCCACTCGGTGTGAAAAACGCCCGGCCTATCGATGCGCTCGTAAGTGTGCGCACCGAAGAAATCGCGTTGCGCTTGCAATAGATTCGCAGGCAAACGCGCCTGGCGATAACTATCGAAATAAGCGAGCGAAGCAGAAAACGCGGGAACGGCGACGCCGTGCTTGATAGCTGTTGAAACGGCGACGCGCCAATTACGCTGCGTCTTTCTGATGATCTTCGTGAAATAGCGATCGAGCAGGAGATTGTGCAGAGCGGGGTCGCGCTGATATGCCTCGACAATCCGATTGAGAAATTTAGCGCGAATGATGCAGCCGCCTCGCCAGATAGTGGCGATGTCGCTGAGATTGAGGTTCCACTTGTATTCACTGCTTGCTGCACGGAGAAGCTCCATTCCTTGCGCGTAAGAAACAATTTTGGACGCATAAAGCGCGTCACGCACTGCATCGATGAGACGTGTCCGGTTGCCTCTAAACTTTCGCGCCCTCGGTTGCGGCAGAATTTTCGATGCGGCGACACGCTCCTCTTTCCGCGACGAAATAACGCGCGCTTCGACGGCAGCGTTAATTGTCGAAATGACGACAGACTGCCTGATGGCGGATTGAAGCGTCCAAATGCCGGTTCCCTTCTGCCCAGCCTTGTCGAGGATCATATCGACCAGAGGCTTGCCGGTCTCGGGATCGATCTTTCGAAATATTTGGGACGTGATCTCAATGAGATAACTGTCGAGTTCACCTTTGTTCCATTCTGCGAAAGTCTCGGCGAGTTGCGCAGCGTCCATCTCCGCGATGTCCTTGAGGATTGCATAGGCTTCGCAGATCAATTGGATATCGCCGTACTCGATTCCGTTGTGGACCATCTTGACGTAATGACCGGCGCCGTCCGGTCCCATGTAACGGCAGCACGGTTCGCCATCCACTTGCGCGGCGATCTTGCGCAAAATGGGCGCGATGATTTCCCAAGATTCGCGCGAGCCGCCCGGCATGAGGGATGGGCCTTTGAGCGCGCCTTCTTCGCCGCCCGAGACACCGCAACCAACGAAATGAATGCCGCGGTCTTCTAATTCTTTGCCGCGCCGTTGCGTGTCGGTGAAGAGAGAATTTCCGCCGTCGATGATGACGTCGCCTTTGTCGAACAACGGCGCGAGTTGATTGATAACAGCATCAACCGGCGCACCGGCTTTTACCATGATCATGGCTTTGCGCGGTTTCTTGAGCGCGCCGACGAATTCTTCCATCGTGCGCGTCGGCTGAATATTTTTACCCTCACCGCGTCCAGCGGCAAATTTCTGCGTGACTTCAGTCGTGCGATTGAAGACGGCGACCGAAAATCCCTTTGATTCCATGTTCAAGGCGAGGTTTTCGCCCATCACAGCCAGACCGATAATTCCAATATCACATTGATTCGGGGTCATTTTAGTATCTTCTTGCCTGACGGCTCGAAACAGAGATGACTCAATGTAGCGAGCACACAGAGCGCATGGCAAATCCCGTTTGCGAAGTTTTATTGACCGAAGCGCTGCTTAAAGCGCCAGAGAACGATGTCGATCCTGCAGCCGGCGCCATTGTCGTTTTTTGGGGCGTTGTTCGCGAGCTTGAGGATGGACGCAAGATCGAGGGCATCGATTACGAAGCGCACCAGGCAATGGCCGAGCACCAATTGCAATTGGTCGCGGGGGCCGCGACGGAAAAGTTCCAATTGAAGAAGGTCATGGCTCATCATCGGGTCGGTTTCGTGCGCACTGGCGAGCCATCATTGTTTCTTCAAGTCTGCGCGCAGCATCGCGCGGCTGCTTTCGAGGCGAGCAAGTGGATTGTGGACGAGCTAAAGAAAAACGTGCCAATCTGGAAGCGACCGCGATTCAAGGTCGATAATCGCGTTGCCAAGCAGACTCACAGAGGGCCGGGATCACCGATCCCGGCTACAGCAGAATGAATTGGGCCAATCGTTTAACCCTTAGCCGGCTGGCGCTGACGGTGCTTTTTGTTCTGGCGTTGAATTCTTCCTGGGAATATGCGCGCACGTCCGCCCTTGTGATTTTTCTCATCGCCGGACTAACAGATTTTATCGATGGAGAAATCGCCCGGCGCTACGGAGTCATCACGAATTTCGGCAAATTGATGGATCCGCTGGTGGACAAGATCATGATGGCAGCGGCGTTCATTTCGCTGGTGCCTCTTAAGGCTGTGCCGGCATGGGCAGCCACGACAGTGGTCGCGCGAGATTTTTTGATTACCGGTTTGCGTCTGATAGCCAGCGCCGAAGGGCGGGTCCTTCCAGCCGAGCGGCTCGGCAAACAGAAAACCTCCTGGCAGATCATCACGGTTATTTTCTTTCTTACACTTTTTTCAATAGCCGAGCTGCAACATGCGACTGAAACATCGACATGGTGGTTGCGGGCACGCGACGAAGCTGGTCCAGTCTTGGTATGGGTTACAGTGGCGCTAACGATTTACTCCGGTTTGGGTCTCACCTGGCGAAATCGCGAGTTGATTGCGCCGGACCAATAGCGGGCAACGCAGCGAGAACGCCTTGCACGACTGCCGGAAGCCCCAATGTGTATGCACGGAAGCTTTGTCTTCTAAGTGATACCAACACTGGTGAGTGTTTTTGTATCGCGAGCACCGGGGATCACTCCCCATAGACCACCGCGTCGTCCTTAGAGTCGATAAGTCATATCTTTTCGTGCCAGGTGACGGTCCTACCAACGTTGATGACCATTAGATCCTTGGCGACAACAAACGTGCCTTTGTATTCTTTGTGCACCGCATCCCAAAGCCCCCTTTCGTCCTTGTAGTGATAGATGACACCCAGCTTTGGCCTTACAATCGCGAAGGCGCGCCCTGCATCCTCTGCGGACGCAAGTGACCGTAAGGACGGAGGTGTTGGATTTTTCGAATTAGGACTCCAAGCAATATGAATCAGGCAGCCGGCATGTTCAGCGAACTTAATTAGACTTTGCGAGAACCTCGTATCGCCGGAGATCACAACTGAATGTCCTTCGTAATCCACGCGGTATCCAAAAGCTGGCTTTACAGAACCGTGATCCACGAGAAATGGAGAGACCCGAATGGAGCCTTGATTGTACGCATCTCCTTGCTCGATATCCCGCGCATCGATTTTTGCTCCCGCGGACGAAAGCCCCTCCGTCGACGTACGAATTGCAACGTCAAACGCGAATGCCTGGGTAAGGTGCTCCGACATGTGGCGGGTTCCTTTCGGTCCCCAGACCCGGAGAGGTCTATCGCGCCCCAAAAACCACCCCGAAAGCCACAAATCCGGAATTCCCACAACATGGTCGGAGTGAAGATGAGTGAGAAAGAGGCCGTCGATTTCGCTCGGACTCACTCCGGCCTGCTTCAGGCGAATCACGGCACCGCGGCCACAATCAAACAGGAGCCTCTTGCCGGCGACTTCGATGAGAATGGCCGAGCCAAATCGCTCAGCATTTGGGAAAGGAGTTCCCGTACCGAGCATCGTGACTTGCATCGTATCAGAGCGCTCGGCTGCCGAAATGTCGCCTAACGCGCATACCCAAAGGATCAGGGCAATTATTGCTGAGGGTCCCGTGTTTATAATCCTATGTAGACTCCAATTTCGGCACAGCAACTCCTTACCCATCCTTCGTTGTCCGACTTTGCGTTCTGACTTTCGGGATTCAAACGGGCTTTTTTAGCCTCGTTTTCATAGGTAAAATAGCGGGCAACGGGAATCGAACCCGCATGGCCAGCTTGGAAGGCTGGAACTTTACCATTAAGCTATGCCCGCGTCCGGCAGCTTCCGGATAAGAAGTTAATAGTGAGCGGTGAATGGTGAATAGTCAAAGCTAACCAGCCGCTTCGCACGGCGATAAAAGAATAGCGATTGGCGAGGGCGCCAATCCCAAACATGCGAAGGCGCGCGCTCCCGCTATTTCTCGAATGCGGTCGCGACCAGCGTGGCGTTGTGGCCGCCAAAACCGAAAGAGTTATTTAACGCCACCCGCACTTTCTTCTCGCGAGCGACGTTTGGTGTGTAATCCAGATCGCATCCCTCTCCGGGATTTTCCAGATTGATCGTTGGCGGAATCACGGAATCGCGAATGGCGAGTGCGCACGCCGCCATTTCTATTCCACCAGCCCCGCCTAACAAATGGCCGGTCATCGATTTGGTGGAGCTAATGGACACCTTATAAGCTTGTTCGCCGAAGACTTGCTTAATTGCGCGCGTTTCGCAAAGATCGCCGATGTCGGTGGCAGTTGCGTGTGCGTTGATGTAATCAACCTCGTCTGGAGAAACGCGGGCATGATCGAGCGCCAGTTGCATGGCGCGCACGGCGCCTTCGCCGTCCGGAGGCGGTGCCGTCATGTGGTACGCGTCTGAAGAAAGCCCGTAGCCTGTGAGCTCGCAATAAATCTTGGCGCCACGCGCCCTGGCGTGTTCCAGTTCTTCCACCACCATGATCCCTGCACCCTCGCCTATGACAAAACCGTCGCGATCGCGGTCGAACGGCCGTGAAGCGCGTTCAGGTTCGTCATTGCGTGTGCTGAGCGCTTTCATAGCCGAAAATCCCGCAAGGCCAATTGCCACAATCCCAGCCTCCGAACCACCAGCCAGGAAGATGTCGGCATCGCCAAATTTAATGGTCCGCCAGGATTCCCCGATTGCATTGTTTGATGTCGCGCAGGCCGTAACGATACACATGTTGGGTCCTCGAAGGTCGAACTCCATCGAGATGAGTCCGCTGGCCATGTTGCTGATCAACATCGGAATCGTGAACGGTGAAGTTCGCGACGGTCCTTTCGTCAAGAGGATCGTCAACTGATCCTGCAGCGTTTTCAGTCCGCCGATTCCACTGCTAACAATGACACCGAAACGATCGCGGCGCCTCAGCTTCTCGACATCGATCCCGCTGTCGTTGAGCGCCATTTTTGCCGCTGCCAATGCGAGCTGAGCAAATCGATCCGTGCGCCGGACATCCTTCGGATTTTTAAAGAATGCTTTCGGGTCGAAGCCGAGAACTTCGCCGCCGATCTT
>Ga0307278_10000488_pt1 | contig 19956 bp, 15 predicted proteins | sample ER_DNA_117_FD_194482 | JGI IMG/M metagenome (GOLD analysis project Ga0307278, IMG submission 194482) | Bulk soil microbial communities from the East River watershed near Crested Butte, Colorado, United States - ER_DNA_117 | ecosystem: Environmental > Terrestrial > Soil > Floodplain | place...
ACTGGATGCGTTCCTTTCGGAGTACATTTGGACCCCGACCGCCGACTTGTGGCATCATCATCGCAATTGAGACCTTTTAATCCTGCACCAGGTGACGTCCTGAACGGCCCTGTCTCCTGACTATCAGCCTTCGGCCCTGTCCAGGTAAGAGTGAGCGAATGATCAGGATCGTCCAAGCTCACCGAAATTTGCTGTATGTACGTCTGCGGAAAATCATCATTCCAGAATGGATGGGACGAGTCCGCAGCTTGCCAGAGTGCCTGCCACGTCTGACTCTCGGGTTCAATCAGTCCATCAATTGAAATATTGGAACGGCTCTGAAAAGCTTCGATGGCAGCAACCGTGTTCGATTTCCGGGGCGGTTGCGCAATTTTTCCATCAATGCCTTTCGGGTCCAGCTGAGGAGCTTGTAGTTTTTGCGCCGCCGTTTCCAAAAGGCGTTGCACAGTTTCCACATCCGCTGGGAGATTGCGCGCGTTTTTTTCCCACCGGCCAACAGAGCCACTAATTACTGCCGAGGGAGTGCCCCGAGTCTGTGGCTGAGATTCCAGCGCTCTTTCTCGCGAGACCTCAAAAACACGTTTCCCTGCATCTAATGCCTCCAGTTTCCTTGCACGCGCTAAGCGTTGTTTCAAAGTCAGTTTTGACTTCGCTGATTTCTTTCGTTTTCCTTTTTTAGAAGCGGTTGACCGTGCGCCCCGACGTTTTAACTGAGGTTTCTTCTTTGCCATATATGTGTCACATGCTTGCTTCGTCTACACGAATTTGAAATTCGCTAATGCAGCGTGCTCAGACGCCGTTTTTCCGCGTGCCCGTCGGGAATGTCGACCGGCCGCGCCTTTAGCGCAAGCAAGCCGGCCGCGATCTCGGGACTAAGTGGCCCTTTTCGTTTCGTCACCGACGAGCCTCTCTCCTTCACAAGAAAAGGCTCGGACAGTAATCGTCCAACAACTTGATGACAACGACTTGGAGCCTCGCGCTCTGGGACGTTCTGATTATCCCACAGAGCTTCCGTTACGTGAGGTGCTTCTGATTGCTCGGCACTGTTCTGGTGGGGTCATTCTCGGCTTCGAGCAATGTCGCGCTGACAGCGGTGTGCTTAAACCAGGAACCTCGGCTGAGAAGCGAGTTAGCACGCCACTGGCATTTCCAAGTCCTTGGAACCACTTGGAGTCCGGTATTTTGTTTGGGCTACGACTTCCGATTCTCGTTTTTCGCGAAGATGGCATTACAGGAGGGATATTCGACAAAAGAGTTTCCGATGTATTCGTTCACCCAATTCCATCGCCTGACATCACCGGAACTGCGAAAGCCGCGCTGAAGCAAGTATTTCAGAGATGGGCAGGCAAGGTTCGCGAGCATTATTATGACGACAAACGTGCCTAGGTAATCAAATCGTTAGCAAATTTCGATCGTTTGGGAACTGAGCATGGAAGTTTTGTCCTATTTTTTGAACCGCCGTCGCTTGACGCCCGTATCGTCAATCAAAGGCGCGATTATGTCCGTGATCCCGGCGCGGACCTTGTCTTAAGCGATTTTCTGAAAGATTATCCACAGATATATCGGCGAATCGTCATCCCGAAAGAACTGAAATGGGAGCTTCGCGATAAGCTTGATCAAGATAATGTTACGGAACGAATGATATTCCCGGGACTCGACGGATTGAGCCGTTGGCTGAAGAGGCACCGACCGCACGCAGACACTCGGGCAATTCTCTTGATCGTGCGGGCAATTTGGCATACACCAAACGCAAAGTCGGAAAATGTTCATAGTCGTTCAACCCGAATCATGGATGCAAACGCGAGAAATCGCTTCAAACCTTGTTCGCTGGGCGTTTCGCGGCCATGGCGACGCCCGCTACCCACTTGAGACAACGCTCTATCGCGGCGGCCAGCGATTCCATTGCCCTCCAGAAATCTTAGCCGAACGCGAAGCGTGGATACTCAGGCAATTCCAAAGACGGGCGCACCACTACATCAAAGACCCGCCATCCGTAGATGAACGCCTTGAATGGCTTGCGCTCATCCAGCATTTCGGTGGCCCGACGCGGCTCCTGGACTTCTCGTATTCGTTTTACGTTGCCGCGTTTTTTGCTATCGAGCGCGCCGAAGGCGACGCGGCGGTCTGGGGTGTAAACCTGAGCCGCATTGAGAGAATACTGGCAAAGAAGCTAAAGCTCCGCCGAGGCGGGACTACTCATGACACCAATCAGGCCCACATTCAATACATCCATCGCTTCCTCAGAGCCAAGAACGGACCACCTCTTGTAGTCAGCGTCGAACCGGAACGGCTGAATGAACGGATCTCGATTCAGCAGGGATTGTTTCTATTCCCGTGTGACCTCACGTGTCCATTCAAAGCGAACTTGGCGAAAACTTTCGCTGCGGTATCCGGAGAGTTGGAGGAAGGTGAGGCCGAGCAATGGAATGAGACGCTTGCAAAACAGCTGTCGAATGACGAGATTGCCGTGGTAAAGATCATCCTGCCCCGTGTTATTCATCGCGAAGCGTTTGATGATCTTTACAAAATGAACGTTACATCGGCGACTCTATTCCCCGACCTGGACGGTTTTGCGCGTTCCCTCTATTATCATCTTCGTCTTATGGAGACGGATGACGCGGATCTTTATGAGCTTTTCGCGGGAGCGTTACGCCAGCATTCCCGGCCACACCGGAGGAGTGAGACCTAGACCAAAAGGAGGCGATATGCCTTTTCACTCTAAAATAAATATATGGATCTGTTTGGGGCTTGCATTGCTGGGCTGTGTTTATCCCTCGTATCTGCAAGCTGGTGGAGTTAGAGCCCGAGAATTGAAGGCTGTGAGAAAAAGTGTTAACGCACTTGAAGAGTTTTTTTTGGGACATAAGAAATCGGACGGAGGCCTTGGACGTCAATCAGCTCGGGCGCCGAAGGCCCTCCGGACTCAGGATTCGCTAAATCGTACGATCGAAAGCGCTCTACCAATGCCTTATGCCGAAAAAAGGAGCATACTATTGGAACGCTACACGCACGATGTGGAGTTCCAAAGGCGTGCCGATCAAATGAGGGACGAGCTGATCGTACAGGGAATTGATAAGGCAGTACTTACGTTTCTGCCAAAGCACTCGATGCTCGATGAACACTCGTCTGTGCGATTCGTCGCGAATCAGTCCGACAAAGATATCGACGAGTCGGTTTTTTATTCGCGGCTGGGCGACGATATGAAGAAGATTGCCAAACTTGTATTGGACAACGCTGTTTGCAATGTTCCTCCCTTTGGATTTCTGACGGAATTAGATTGTACAAAGGCACTCAAGGACGCGGTCAAGAAAGCGTGCGACGAGCTGAACGGAGTCGAAGAACCTTTACCATGGACGCTTAAATTCGAACTGGAATCTGATGATTTGGTGTTTCAATCGCGGGACGATAAGCTTCCGGGTGCAAAGCTTTCTATTAAAACCACACTCAGCGAGCTGGCGAATCTGACAAATTACGAATTTATTCAAACTGCTCCTAGCGGCGACGAGAAAGACCACTTGATACCCTGAATAGCGATCTCAAGGATTTTGCCAAACGTGGCGAATTGGTGGTGATGGCGGGCGCGGGCGTGTCGGCTGGTAACCCATCGGCACCGCCGGGGTGGAAGGCTACGAACGCGGCCAAATTGTTCGACCGTGTCTGCGAAGCGGTAATCACTAGGTGTGATCGCCATGGATATTCACACAAAAAAGGAATCGTTGTCACAGGGAAAGAGCCTGCGCTAGTAGTTGTCGAATTTGCTTGATTGCCTAGAAGAAAGCCGGTGAAATCCGCTCAAACAGCGCACACGAAACGCAGCAACCATTTATGCCTACCGACGACAAATCCGAACCGGACAGCAAGTTTAGGGTCACGTTGGCTAAAACGGTTACGACTTGGGCGCTGGTGGCGATCCTTGCAATAGCGAGCCTCATCATTGTCATCGCCGGGATAAACGCAATTCGCAGTCCGGAAGAAACGGAGAAATTTTTTGACATCGCCAAGTACGTACTTGGTGTGCTCCTACCGGTAATCGGAGCTTGGGTCGGTACCGTCCTCGCTTTCTATTTCGGACAGGTGAACTTCGAGGCCGCCTCAAGAAGCGCCGCCAATCTCGTACGTCAGCTCTCACCGCGCGAAAAGCTCCAAGCTGAGCCTGCGGGCCACGCGATGATGAAGATCGGTGACGTGGCTTCGTTCAAAATGCCTGCTGACAAGAAGGAGTCGGACATCACCATAAAACTGCTCATCGATGAAGGCTTTGAAAAGGATAAGGCGCGGCCTCGAAATCGGCTTCCCATTCTCGATGCCAAAGGAAAAGGCAAATATGTGCTTCACCGAAGCACAATCGATGCCTTCTTGGCCGCGAAAAAGCACCCACCTACGGCGACCGAATCAACCTTAACACTCAAAGATTTGCTAGAAGACCCAAAGCTGAAAGACTTTATTGTTAACAGCTTCATGGCGCTCTCCGAAGCCCAAACGCTCGCCGATGCCAAGGATCTCTTCGACAAGAACCCGCTGTGCCTGGATATCCTCGTTACGAAAGACGGAACCAAGAACGGAATTGTTGTCGGTTGGATTACGAATGTAATGGTGCTACAGGCAGCCACGATTTGATCACGTTACTGTGAGCCGAGCGTCAAGCCGACGACGGGACGTTGCTCGCGACACACGATAAGGAGGTGTTTCCCATGGATCTTCGAGGGGAGTTGATTCGGAAGTTGATGCGTGAGCAAGCCAACGAAGCCTAACCATACGCTGCAGCGAAACTGCTCAGTTAGATCTTGAATGTGAACGGCGGATTTTCATATGGGGCTGAGGGTCATAGACTGAGGCGCCCGTTCCTAGCCTCTCTACGGTATTGACACGGCGAGCGAAAACCGAATAGATTGTCGCTTAGCGGCTCTCATTGGGCTGCTGGTGTGACGAGCGAACTTCAAGAGGCGGACTGGAAACGGCTCCTACGAAGGATCCAATCGGGGAAGTGTACGCCGTTGCTGGGGGCCGGGGCCTGTTATGGCGCCTTACCCTTGGGCGCAGACGTCGCCGAATATCTCGCGCAACGCTACGGCTATCCGTTCCCGGATCGCGACCTCGTTCGCGTCGCGCAATACGCGGCCATTCAGTCCGATCCGAACGCGCCAAAAGAAGACGTCGTGGAGATCCTGCGGGCCGCCGGCCCTCCTAAGTATTCTCAGCCTCCTCAATTTGGCGTGAACGGGGAGCCGCATGGCGTACTCGCGGATCTCCCCCTGCCCGTCGTGATTACGACCAACTACGACGACTTCATGCTGCGGGCTTTTAAGTGGAAATTGAAAGATGCGCGCCGCGAGATCTGCCGCTGGCAGGATGTGCTCGATCACGTCGACTCGATCTTTGAGAAAGAGCCCGGTTACAAACCCACACCCGCGAATCCGCTCGTGTTTCACCTTCATGGCGCGATGGACATTCCGGAATCAATGGTTTTAACGGAGGACGATTATCTCAGCTTCCTCGTGCGCATGGCCGCCAAGTCGGAACTGCTCCCCGCCGTGATCCAGCAGGTCTTCGCCGCGACCACGTTCCTCTTCATCGGCTATCGACTCGGCGATTGGAATTTTCGCGTCATTTTTCAGGCGCTTCGTGCGCGGCAGCAATTCAGCAGTGTGGTTGTGCTAAAGCCTCTCGATGAGAAGGAGGGGAATCGCGGGGCGCAGCAGGCGTATTTCGAAAAATATTTTGCCGCCATGGAGATGAAGATCTTTTGGGGCACCGCGCGCGAATTCGGCGCGCAATTGCAGGAACGCTGGCTGGCATTCGCAGCATGACGAAATGAGAGATACGCCATGAGCACGGAAACAACCACGCCTCCTCCGCCGGACCCACCGAAAAATCGGGGACTCGATGAGCCTACCTGGAAAAGACTGTTGACACGCATCCACGAGCAGAAATGTACGCCGGTCATCGGTTCGGGCGCGTGCACTGCGCCACCGATCGATGCCAACTCCGACGAGTGGGGAAAGCTCGGTTACCCCCCAAGGGAACAGATCGCGCTCGAATTCGCGACGGAATACGAATACCCACTCGAAGACCAAAAGGACCTCGAACGGGTGGCCAAGTATGTGGCCGCGACGAGCGATGTGATGGCGCCCAAAGAAGCCTACGCGCGGCACTTCAAAGACCTTCCTGCCCCCAAATTCTCAGAAATTCCAAGCGAGCCGCACCGCGTTCTCGCCAGTCTTCCTTTTTCGGTCTACCTCACAAGCAACTTCGACGATTGGATGTTTCGCGCCTTGAAAGATGCGAAGCGCGACGCCCATCTAGCTCTCTGCCGATGGAACAAACACATCCCTGAGACCGCGCCGAGTTTCGATCCGGAGTTCGAGTATTCAGTGGCCAATCCTCTCGTCTATCACTTCCACGGCTGCACGCCGTGGGCGGAATCAGCGGTCGTAACAGAAGATGATTACTTCGAGTTTCTGATTAACATTTCACGCGATTACAAATCGCTCGCCCACCGCGTGGATCGGGCCATGGGCGGGGCGCTCCTCTTCCTCGGCTACACTCTCGCGGATTGGGATTTTCTGGTTCTTTTCCGCCTCTTCGCAAACAAACTCCGGGACAGCGGCAACACTCATATTGCGGTCCAGTTGGAGCCCTCCAATGCGCCTGGCCGCCCGCTGGAGAACGCACAGAACGCGATTAACTATCTCAACTCGTATTTCGGCAATGCGAAGATCAAGGTTTACTGGGGCACCTGCCAGCAGTTTTGTCACGATCTGCGCACGCACTGGGAAGCGTTCAAACGCCCATGAGCGATTCGCCATTTGTTGGGCCACGGCCCTTTGAGACCGAAGATCGCGATCGTTTCTTCGGCCGGACGCGCGAGCTGGAGGAACTTCTCTCCCTCATCATCGCGCACCGCGCCGTTCTGGTTTATGCGCAGTCAGGCGCGGGCAAAACTTCCTTGCTGAAAGCGGGTGTTATTCCCCGCCTCGTGCAGCAGGCCTACAAGGTTCTGCCTCCGGCGCGCGTGCACGGCCTCCTTCCAGCCGACCTTTCTGCGGACAAGGTCGCCAATATCTTCGTCTTTCACGCGCTGCAACACTGGGCGGTGGACCTGTGCCACGGACCATCCGCCGAAAAATGCGCGCAGACGACGCTGGCCGAGCTTCTCAAGACGCTCGTGCCTCCTTCCCGACCCGATGAAGAAAGCGCGGCTCCGATGGTGATTGTTTTCGACCAGTTCGAAGAATTCTTTACTGCCAACGCTCACCGCTGGCAGGAGCGCCGTCCGTTCTTCGAGCAACTCTCCCAAGCGCTAGAGCAGATTCCCACTCTCAAGGTGGTCTTCGTGATGCGGGAAGAGTATATCGCGCAACTGGATCCGCTCGCCGAGTTGCTCCCGGAAAAATTGCGTACTCGCATGCATCTCGAACGATTGCGGGGTAATTCCGCTCGTAACGCCGTTGTGAAACCTTTTCAAAGCCGCGGTTTGTCCTTCGACGCTGGCGCCGCCGAAAAACTGCTGGCGGAGCTTTCCGAGATCCGGGTCAGCGAGGGGGACAAGTTTCGCGAAGCGCGTGGGGAATTTGTCGAGCCGGTGCAACTCCAGGTCGTCTGCCAATCACTCTGGGAAAATTTGGAACAGGATTGGAAGGATGGCACTTCCGCGAGCTCGCAGTCACCTCGTCTGATCACGCCAGATTTTGTCGGCCGCTACGGCGACGTGAATCATGCCCTAGCCCATTATTACGATCGCTCCGTCGAGAAAGCAGCGGCGGAGGGAAACATTGGCGAAGGCGAGCTGCGGCGCTGGATTGACACGGCTTTGATTACGCCCACCGGCACGCGCGGCCTCGCGTTTCGCGGAGCGAGCGGAGCGCCCGGGACCATCCCCGGGTTAGCGCTCAAATGCCTGGAGGAAGCCCACGTCATTCGTCGCGAAGAGCGAGGGGGGACGATCACGCATGAGCTCACGCACGACCGCTTCATCGAGCCTGTGCAGAAATCGAACAAAGCCTGGCTGGCGGATTACGACGCGGCAGAGAAAATCCGCGCGAGGCTCGAGGAGCGAGCGGCTCAAAATCCTGACGAAATCCTCGATGAGTTAGCGCTGCGTGAAGCGGAGGAATATCTGACTTCACCCGCGGCGAAGATTCTCGGCGCGACGCCAGAGGCGCGGCTGCTTGTTACGCGCAGCAGGAAGCAACTGGAGGAAGCCAAAAGACGCCAGGCCGAGGAACTGGAGGAAGCACGACGGCGCGCTCGAGAGGAGGAACGGCTGCATAAGGTCGAGAGCGAGCGCGTAAAGCTGCTGCTCGAGAAGCGTAAGCGGGAACGAATTTTCGGCGTCACGGTCTTCGTTTTGGGGGTAGTCATTCTTATTGCCGTCCCAGCTCTGATATACCTGAACCTAAACCAGAAGCGGAAGTTTGCGGAAAAAACTGCCGCGGACCTGAACGCGCAAGTTCGACAACTCGTCGAGAGGGGTCGGATTTGGAGAGAAAAGGCAAAGACAGACTTGCGTGATGAGACGAATCCAATCCGCGACGTCACTGCTCTCCGGAACCTCTCGCTTGCTCTAAATTGTAACCGCCAGGATACCGAGGCAGCAAAGATGGCTCGAGACGTGTTGCTGCAGCGCGTTTGGTGTCCGCCGGCCGCGCCGGAGGTGCGCTATCAGCAAGATGCATTACTAGCAGCGACCTTCGCCCCGGGAGGAACGAACAATGAAATCTTCAGTGTGGTGGGTAACGGTCAGTTGCTGTTCTGGAACGGGCGCAAGCTGTCGCCCGTCCGGTCCTTATTTGAGAAGCCGATCCCGGCCAACGTTCAGCAGATCGTGCAACCTGGCTTCGGCTCCTTTAGCCCGGACGGGCAATGGCTTCTCATTATTCGTCCGACGCTCACTTCGGCTGCAGGAGCGGACGCTGCTGCGCAAGGCGCGCCCCAGCAGGGAGCACCTCCCGCTCATACCGGCGGCGGCTACGAGCGCCGCAAAGTCCAGACCTGGCGATGGTCGGCGCAGAATCGCACCTACGAGTCTGCGGGCGCGGACTTGGAGATTCAGCGGCTTCCAGGTTCCCGCACCAACGTTGCTTGGTCTAACGAGTCAGATCGGGTTGTCCTTATCAATGCGCGCGGCACGAACGAGGCCGAATGTGCCTTTTTCGAGGTCGAGGGAAACACCGTCCGAGAACTCGTCAATCGATCGAGGCAACTCACTGAGATGAAAATCGTGGCGCTTGCCTTTGCCGCGTACCACAGCGGCATCGCCGCAGTATCTTTGGAGCCCGCAGGTTCACTGCGCAAGGTAATTTTAATCGACGGAAATGATCTCCAGGTAATCCCCAAAGCTCTGAACGGAAAGGATTCGATTCCATTATCCGAGGGTTTCCAACCAAATGGCATCGCTTTCGGTCCCGGCGATGACGAACTTACCCTAACGAGTTGGACCAGCGTCCGAATCCTCGATCTCCGTAATGGAAAAGTCACCCCGATCCCTCCACCGACCTTTCGCGATCTGTCCATGCGGATGGTCATTGGACCAGGCGACTCTGCCACGCGTCTCGTCGCGACTTCGCTTTACGGTCGAGTTAACGTCGCAAAGAGTGCGCGCAGGCAAGAGCCGGCCGAGCCCGTGGGGTTCCGCGGCTCAATCGGAATTCCACAGTTCAGTTCGGATGGCCAACGATTGCTGATTCTATCAGGCGGAACTTGGAATGTGTTCGACAGCATGCGCCTCATCGATGTCAGTCCGTTATATCGGCCGCAGGAGGCCGCACCCGAAACCTTCGAAAAAAAACCTGTACCTCTATGGCTGGCAGACATTGCCAGCGCAGTGAGCGCACTCGACGCCGGTGCCGATGGCTCTTTGCTTACACTGGAAGCTGTGCGGAGAAAGTATCCCGAAAGCAAAGCCGGTGATGCCTACGAATCGGTCTGGAAGCGTTTTTTCCCGGAGGAAAAGAGCAACGGGCGCTTCGAGACCGGTCGCCGCTAGCCCCCATTCGCGAACGGAAATGCAAGAATATAGTTGATGAAGAAAGCTCCCTTCGTCGCCGGGCGCACCTTTGAAACAGCGTCATGTAAGCAGTCCGGAGGGTGATTAGTAAGTGCTAGTGGGCACGTGGCGCCAGCCTTCTGTGCCAGGATCGGGTGCTACGCCAGCGCAAACCGCGATTCTGATGCCTACCCGAAAGAGCACGACTCTTTAAGGAAGAACAGTAACTCGGCGCCATCGAACCGTCGGGGCAATAGCCAGTCGTGTACCGATTAGCGCATTGACTCTCGATCGCCCGCCTCCTAATCTAGCGGAGATTTTCCCCTAATGATCGACGAACGGGCTTTTCTCGCGCAATTGGAGTCCGCCAACACGGACGAGCTTTCGCAAATTTTGCGTCGGCCCAGCGCGGACGAGGAGCGAATGCTGGAGATTTATTTTGGCGCCGAACGGCTTCAGCGATTGCGCAGTCTCGCTCTTAGCGCGCGACGGCGAGCGGTAGCGAAAGGCAACGTCGTTGTCCTTCACGGGATCATGGGCGGAGAACTGACCGTTTTTCCTACGAATCAGAACAGTCAATTCATCTGGCTCAATTTCCCACGCGTCGCGATCGGCGCAGTCGGTTGGCTGCGCATGACGGGGAAGTTCGAATCGCAATTCGATGTCCGCTCCACTGGTATTCTAAAGAAGTGGTATTCCGAACAACTCCTCGGCCTCGCTGCGGACGGATGGAGCGTGCAGGCGTTCTGGTACGATTGGCGACAAGATCTCGCTCAGATCGCCGACAGCTTGCGCCAGCAGATCGACCGCTGGTTCGGACCCGACGCCGCCGTGAATCTCGTGGCCCACTCAATGGGGGGACTCGTCTCGCGCACGTATATCCTGCGGCATGCGCAGCGTTGGGGAAAAAAGGCCCGGCTTATCATGCTCGGCACGCCGAACCACGGATCGTTCGCTATTCCGCAGGTGATCACTGGTGCGTATGATACAATTCGTAAACTGGCGATCGTCGATCTGACGCACAGTCGCCGCGAGCTGTGCGATATCCTCAACGGTTTCCCAGGCTCGATGCAGATGCTCCCGTCGCCGCTCGCGATGAAGGCAATGGAGCGCATGTATGACGCAGCACAATGGTCCACCTGGGGCGTGCCTCAGAAGATCCTCGACATCGCACGCGCCAGTCACGAACGACTCGCCAATGTCGTGGACGGATCGCGCATGTCTTACATCGCCGGCTTCAATCAGGTGACGAAGGTGGACGTGAATGATTGGAATCGCCTCGACCACGCAGATGCCTATACCGATTCACTCGAAGGCGACGGGACGGTGCCGCACGCGCTCGGCTTTCTGCGCGAAGGCGGCACACGAATCCCAACATATTTTGTGGAATGTTCCCACGGTGCGCTGCCAAATCACACCTGTGTGATCGAGGGCACCAAACAGATCCTCGCCACCGGGAAATGCAACTTGCCGACTTCGATTCCCAAAGCACGCGGAGCAGCTGCGGTCGCCACGAGCGCCGCTGCGCGACGTGTCCGCGAGCAGGCCGAGGAAGAAGCTTTGCGCGCGCTGAGCCGCCGCGTGCGCGGACGGTCGCGGGCAGTTGGTGACATCAAAGAAACGCCGCTTTCGCGCGATGAGATCGCCGCGAGCGAAATGCTGGTGCGCAGCTTTCTTGGGGATGCTTCGGTCAGCCCGGCTGCAGAGATGGCGCCTCCGTCACTGGGCACTCCGCCACCGGGTGCGCCTTCTCCAGCCCCACAGAAGAGCAAAACGCCAACGGTCACGATTGCAATTCAGCTTGTGCGCGGTCGCATTGAAAAAGCCGCCGCAGCTGATGCCATTGCCGTTGGTCACTACATTGGTGTCACGCCACAGTATGCAGAACTTGCGATTGATCGGGCGATCAGCAAGGCGCGGAGCGGGAAGAAGAGTGCCGATGGCAAACTGCTGATCACCGACTTGTGCCGGCGTGGGACGATCGTAGGCGCGCTCGGACAAAATTTCATTTTCCCGGATCCGCGCAAACCGGGACGCGTCATTGTCATCGCAGGCATGGGCCAACCCGGCACCTTCCGGGCAGCTGAGCTCGCAATTCTGTCGCGCGAATTGGTCTGGGCGCTCGGTCGAAGTGGTTACAAGAATCTGGCGTCGGTCTTAATTGGCGCGGGCGCAGGGAATTTAGAGACGCCGGATGCTGTCAATGCCTGGCTGCTCGGCGTCCGCCGAGCCTTGCACGACGCCCAGGCAGCTTCCGACGCTCGGCTTCAGAGCCTCACCTTCGTTGAGTTTTCGCCCGGCAATTTCGTGCGGATTCATCATTCACTGAAAAACGCCGTAGTCGCTTTTGGAAAAGACTCCGAAGCACCGCTGAAGATCAATTACAGCGCCCCCACTGACGCGGCCTTGCGTAAGGCAGAGCGAGCGGCGGAGAAGGACGCCGCAAAACGCGCTTCAAAAGAAGAGCGCAGATCCTTCACCGCCTTGACCGGGCGCACAGCTGACGCGGAACCGGTTCGCCTGACTATTCAACTGCAGGCCGACACATATCAGTTTGCCGCATTAACCGCGCAAGCTTCGATTCCACAACGCGACACGCTAATCGATCCTGCGCTCGTGGAAGAATCGAACGACGCACTGCCGGCGGCGGAATCCTTCGCCAAGCAATTGGATCACGGACATCTCCTCGGCCGCCTCCTGCTGCCGCACGACATGCGTGACATGATACTGCAGCAGACTGTACCTATCGTTATTGCGCTCGACGCGGCCACGGCGCGCATTCATTGGGAAATGGTGGCAGCTGAAGCTGCTGGCGCTGCTGTCGATTTCAACCCCGACCGGTTCCTCGGAACATTCTGCGGGTTGACGCGCCAATTGCGGACCACCTTTGCGCAATTACCTGAGCCGCCGATTTTGACGGAGCGGCCGTTGCGGGTGCTCGTTGTCGCGGACCCAGCGGAGGACGCACCTCTGCCCGGGGCACAAGAGGAAGGCGAGGCAGTCGCAGCGATTTTCGACGAATTTGGTCCGCACTCCGGGCGAAAAGTAGAGGTGGTGCGGCTTTTCGGACCCGCCCAAGCAACGCGCGTCAGCGTCCTCGACCACTTAATCAATCAGCGTTTCGATATGATGCACTACGCAGGTCACTGCTCCTTCAACAAGGAGAACCCGCCGTTGTCCGGATGGATCTTCACCGGCCAAAAAGTTCTAAGCGCGAACGAACTGACCCGCGTTGACCGCATCCCGCGCTTCATTTTCTCAAACGCGTGCGAGTCAGGCATCACGCCGGACCGGTCGGACAAGCGGAGTGCATTGATGGCGCCGAGTTTTGCGGAAGCGTTCTTCGCCCGTGGCGTCGCCAATTTTGTCTGTACGGCGTGGCCGATCGACGATTCCGCCGCACTCGAGTTTGCACGTCGCTTCTATCGGGGAATTCTAGGACTGCGTGGTGAGGGCGTGCCCGCCGAATCATTGCACGAAGCGATGCGCGAGGCGCGTTGCGAGATCGCGCGTCTCGGTCCCGGCGGCATGCAAACTTGGGGAGCATATCAGCATTACGGCGATCCGAATTTGCGGCTCATCCCACGCGGGGCGCAATGGACACCCGCCGAGGCGCGCGCGAGAAAGTCGGCGCCACTGGCGCGGCGGAGGCGATTGCAGTCACAGAGGAAGTAACTGCCTTTCGTCCATGTCGATCTTGCCCGAGCCGCGAGCCTTCTTCGTCCGCCAGTCAACAGGTCGGATCGCGACCGGCGCTTGTCTTTGTATTGCGCATTGGACCGGCGCAGGATCTCGATCCCCGGTTTTGGTGAAAGCAATGCGCTGCGCCCCGTTTTATCGCCGGTGAGCGACCACAGCGCTTTCAATTCAGCGACAGTCGTTTTGGATTACCGGCGTTGCCATCGAGCTAGTATTATAGCTTGGGCCTTCGAACTCTGTCGGAAATATTCGAATGTGGCGGCCGGGAGCTTGCAAAAACGTTAGTCATTTCCAAAATGATTGTCTAATCTTTGGGAAACGCAGTTCATGAGCGAAGAGAACTCCTCTTGGATGAGACACGAGGGCCAAAACTGCTGCCCACCGAGGCCGACTTATATTGAGTGACGAAGATTGGAACGATTTACTAGAATCTATCGCCGAAAAGTCTAGCACACGGTTAATTACAATTTTTTACCGACAACGATTTCCCTCGTAAAATCAATGATGCCAGGGTGGCGAAATTGGCAGACGCGCCAGACTTAGGATCTGGTGGAGAAATCCTTAGGGGTTCGAGTCCCCTCCCTGGCATTTGAAACGAAAGAAGCAAACGCTCAACGCTCAACGTCCAACACACAACGTCCAATTCAGACAGCGCCAGTTGAGCATTGGACGTTGGATGTTGGGCGTTCGACGTTTAGAGGTGGATTTGCATCAGGCGCTGCTTCGATTGTTACGAATGTGTTACAAGATTTCCCTACGATATATAAGGCTTTTCCCGATGGGGCGGGGAGTGTAAATATTGGTTCGACGGCGGCGTTTGATTTTGGATCCTTGTTACAATTCGCGCCCCGGCCCAACGTGTCCGCCGTCGAGCAGCAGCCATGAGAAACATCTCGGTACGATCTGACAGCATTGGAGTTCAAGCGCCTTCGCAAAATCCGCGCGGTCGGAATGTACCTTTCGATTTTCGCATAATTGTGACCGGATTGTGGGTTTTTGTCGGCTATTATCTGGGCGCAAAACTCGGATTCGCGCTAACGTTTCGGCCTCATCCCGTTTCGATCCTTTGGCCTCCTAATTCGATCTTGGCGGCAGCGCTTCTGTTGACGCCACCGCGCATCTGGTGGTTCGTCCTGCTGGCCGCGTTTCCGGCGCATTGGGCGGCGGAACTACAGAGTCAGGTGCCTCCCACGATGATTCTGTGTTGGTTCATCAGCAACTCATGCGAAGCAGTGATTGGCGCGGGCCTCACGCGATACCTCATCGGCGGACCGGTTAGGCTGAACCGTCTCAGAAGTGTCTGCTATTTCTGTCTTTGTGTGGTTTTCATTGGTCCTTTTCTTTCCTCGTTTTTAGATGCGGGGTTTGTCAGGTGGAATGGTTGGGGGCAAGGCGCGTATTGGGAACTCTGGAGAATACGATTCACCTCCAACGTTCTGGCTGCCCTGACGGTTGCGCCATTAATCGTGACGTGGGTAACGAGCGGCATCCCATCGCTACCAAAGGCACGGCGGTCGCGTTGCCTCGAGGTCGGCCTCCTCCTCCTTGGTCTACTCTCGGTTAGTTTTGCCGTTCTATATAGGCTGGGATCGGGGACAGATTCGGCTCTCCTCTATCTGCTTCTGCCGTTTCTCTTGTGGGCGGCGGTCCAATTCGGATCGTGTGGAGCGAGCACCGCTCTTGGGATCGTGACCTTTTCGGCCATTTGGGGTGCGACCCACGGACATGGACCGTTCGCCGGAGGATCAGCAGAACAAAACGCGCTCGCGGTCCAAATGTTCCTCATTGTCCTGTCCGTGCCGCTGATGTTTCTCGCGGCAGTAATCGAGGAGCGCGCAAGGGGTGAGACTGAGCTGCGCGAGAGCGAGGAGCGTTTCCGCTTGGTAGCCGACGCGGCGCCGGTCCTTATTTGGATGTCGGGCTTGGACAAACTAGGCACTTTCTTCAATAAGGCCTGGCTCGAGTTTACTGGTCGCACGATGGAACAAGAAATAGGAAACGGCTGGGCCGAAGGCGTGCATCCGGACGATTTCCAACGCTGTCTCCAGACTTACATCGCGGCGTTTGATGCCCGGCAGCCGTTCGGCATGCAATACCGGCTGAGACGTCATGATGGCGAATATCGCTGGATTTCGGATAGCGGCGTGCCGCGTTATGACGCTCAGAAAAACTTCGCTGGCTACATCGGTTCGTGTGTCGACATCACTGAATTCATAAACAAGGAGCAGGCTTTGCGCGAATTCGAGGAACGAGTCGTTCTCGCAGCCGAGGCGGCTCATCTCGGGGTGTGGGAGATGGACACCGCCACGAACGAGCTTTGGGCGTCTGACGGCGCGCGCACTTTGTTTCAATTTGATTCCGAGACTCGCCTCGACCATGCGGCGGTTCAAGATCGCGTTCACCCGGAGGATCGTGCGCTTCGCGATTCCGCCGTCAAAGGCGCAATAGAAACGCGGAGTCAATACGAAATCGAATATCGCGTCTTGTTACCGGATGGAACTCTGCGCTGGATCAGTTCGCATGGACGCTGTGTAAGCGGGGAAAACGGCACCGGCACCCGGCTCATTGGTGTTTCCATAGACATAACGCCACGCAAGCTCGCTGAAGCAGAAGCGCTGCGGCACCGCGAAGAACTCGGCCATCTCAGCCGAGTGGCAGCGGTGGGTGAATTGACGGCGTCCATTGCCCATGAACTGAATCAGCCGCTCTCGGGAATTATTAGCAACGCCAGCGCGGGGCAGCGCTTTATTGATCGCGGCGATGTCGATCTTCGCGAGCTTCGCGACCTGCTCGGTGACATCATGGCTGATGGCCGCCGCGCCGGCGATGTGATTCGCGGCGTTCAGAGCATGATAAAAAAAGGCGTCCCGAAACGGCAGCGGGTGAATCTGAACGATCTTGTGATCAACGTGGCGCGCATGGTAAATCCGAATGCAATGCTTCAATCCTGCAAGGTGGAGACTTTGCTTGAGCCAAACTTGCCGGCGATTGAAGCCGATCCGATTCAGCTCCAGCAAGTCCTGATCAATCTCGTGATCAATGCTTTTGATGCCATGCGCAACATCCCGCTTAGCCGCCGCAAAGTCGTGATCGCCACGGAGTGGAATGGCGACGACACAATTTGCACGAGCGTGCGCGATTTCGGAGTTGGTATTTCCGAAGAAGCCCGCGAGCGACTCTTCGAGCACTTTTTCACCACGAAAGCAGAAGGGCTGGGCATGGGCCTTGGGATCGTGCGCTCGATCGTTGAATCGCATGCCGGCACGGTCGCGGCCGAAAATGTTGCGGGCGGGGGTGCGCGGTTCCACTTTACTCTTCCGGCAAGCGCCGCAGCTTTGTGACGATCCCTCCAAACAGTTTGGTCTTTGCGATCGACGATGACGCGTCGGTGCGAAAAGGTCTGGCGCGACTCCTCCGCTCCGCCGGGTACAAGAGCGAGATTTTTGGATCGGCATACGCTTTTCTGGCGCGTCCACCATACAGCTGCCCTTCGTGCGTGATCGTGGATGTGCAGATGCCGGGTATCAACGGGATGGATCTCCAGGAAACTCTGATCCAGCGCCGCCGCGAGGAACAACTTGTATTTATTACCGGCCATGGCGACATCCCAATGTGCGCGCAAGCGATGAAAGCGGGCGCGGTCGATTTTCTCCGGAAACCGTTTCGAGCTGATCAGTTGCTTCAATGCGTCCAGAACGCCCTGATTCGATCCGCCGAGCAGCGACAACGCAGTGCCGAGAAGAACGAGGCGCGGCGTCTTCTTGATTTGCTGACGCCGCGCGAGTTCGAAGTAATGCAGCTGGTCATTACGGGTATTTTGAACAAACAGATTGCCGGAGAACTTGGGACGGCGGAGAAGACAGTGAAAGTCCACCGTGGCCGGGTGATGGAGAAGCTCGGTGTCACTTCGGTGGCCGAGCTTGTGTGGTTGGTGCAGAGAGCGCGCCTCGCGCCGGCGCCAACCAGTAATACTAAAGTCTAATAGACAAACAGCGACGGCGCTCTCAGACTGCCTTCCCGCAAGGCAATATGAACCCGCCGGAATCTCCAGCGCCGAGGACCATCTGTCTGGTTGATGATGATACTTCGGTGCTGAAGGCGGTCGGCCGATTGCTCACTTCAGCCGGATGCGTCGTACAGGCTTTCAGTGAAGCAGCACCTTTTCTTGCCTACATTTCTATGAACCGTGTCGACCTCGTCGTTCTTGATATCTGGATGAAACAGATGACCGGGTTAGAAGTGCTCGCGCGTCTGTGCTTACTGTCACCTCAGACGCGCATTATCATAATAACCGGCCGCGAAGATCTCGCCGTGAAGTCGATTGCGACTCAGGTCGGCGCAGTCGGTTTCTTCCTTAAACCCTTCGATGAGGAGCGATTCCTGGCTGCTGTGTACGATGCGCTCGGCACCGCGGCGGGACATGGGACTAAGGTCTAATAGCTTCCACCAGCCAATCGGCTGTAGTGTGGCTCATCTTGCCAAACTCGAATGCCTTTGATGTGTGCCTCCTCGACGATGACCTCTCGGTGCTCAGGGGGTTGGGCCGGCTATTCGCATCGGCTGATTTGCACGCAGAAACTTTTAGCGATCCCGAAGAATTCTTGAGTTATGTGCGCATTCATCGCCCTGCGGTTGTCCTGATTGATGTTCATATGCCGCAAATGAGTGGCCTGGAAGTGCAATCGCGACTTGGCAAGATTTCGCCTTCGACCCGTGTCATCATCTTTACTGGAAAGGACGATCCACTGGTTCGTTCCACCGCGTTAAACGCGGGAGCAACAGCGTTCCTAACGAAACCTCTTGACGACGAAGAACTCCTCACCGCTGTTCGGCTCGCACTCGCTTCCACGAATTGAAAATCTCGTTCCCAAAATACGGTCCGGGCGAGCTGCTCATCAATGAACGAGGTGCGCGATGCATCATCTCGTCAGTGATCATCGGCTTTTTCGCCGGGCTGTGCGGGAGCTACCTTCTGCAAAATAAATTCTGGTTGTTGACGATCGCGCTGGTCGGCATTGCCGGCATCGTGCTTTGCCTTGGCGTAGCCGCGGGCATCTTCCTCAACTGGAATAAGGTGGACGGAGCACCCAGCGCCAACATCAAGGAAAACGTGCCGCGAATCACTTCGCAATGGGATTACCGGTCCCAAAAACCGATTCGATCGCCCGCGGTTTTCGATAGCCCAGGCGCGGAAACTTCCGAGGTCCTGAGTCCAGATCCTTTCGTGATAGATAATAGTTTCTGGTGCAATGACGGCTCACTTGAATGTGCGGCTCCTACTTTTGTTAATCTTGAGCCGATGGTCGAGGACGCGACGACGAAAGCGCCGTTGTCGGGTCATGCACGCGCCGTTTCGACGTACGACTAAGGTCCTATAGACCATTCAACGGCCATCGTTGAATGATGGCTGCCCATCAGAAAAAAGCTTAAGAAATAAAATTGACAAGACTAGTAATTATCACCTATCACAGTTATCGCTTATGAAAAAATTCTCTATTCTAGCATCACTCCTGTTCGGATTTGTCGCCGCTTCGCTGCAGGCCGGGAGCGAGGTTTACAAGCAGGTCGCCCCGCCACCGCCGCCGGAACTTTACGGACTCGGTTTCTACGGCGCGATTGACATGGGCGCGAATGTCTTTCAAGACCGTGGTGGCACCCGAACTTTTACGGGTGACTTCGGAGACACTCTCACTGTCGATCCCAAAAATGACGTCGGTTTCTTCGGTGGCGTCAAACTGGGTTACGTCTTTCTCACAGGCGTAGTCCGTCCAACGATCGAAGGTGATTTCTTTTATAACGGCTTCAGGGGTGGCGCCAACTTCACCCTGAGGGATTCCCTTGGTGACGTGCTGGCACAAAGGGACGCGACTACGTGGATCAATTCGGGCGCGTTTATGGGGAACTTCATCTTGCGATTCGCGTTTGGAAGGTTCCAGCCCTATGTCGGCGCGGGGGTTGGCGTTTACTTCGCGGAATCTGCGGGCACCGAGGTCGTAAACCCCATAACCGGCACTGTCACCGTCAACACTGGCGGAGGACAAAGTCACGCGGACCTCGCGTGGCAGATTATTGCCGGCACAGATTACTATTGGAACCCCAAGTTCAGCACCTTTATCGAATACAAGTTCCTCAACTATACGAGCACTCAAATCAATACTAATGAGAATCGCAATCTGGGGCAGCAGTTAGTGGGTGCAGGTGTGCGGCTCCATTTCTAAAACCGATACTAATTTGGTTAAGTGACCGGCCTCTTCTTCATCGGGAGGCCGGTT
>Ga0307278_10000489_pt1 | contig 19938 bp, 20 predicted proteins | sample ER_DNA_117_FD_194482 | JGI IMG/M metagenome (GOLD analysis project Ga0307278, IMG submission 194482) | Bulk soil microbial communities from the East River watershed near Crested Butte, Colorado, United States - ER_DNA_117 | ecosystem: Environmental > Terrestrial > Soil > Floodplain | place...
TGAGCGAGGCGACCGTCCGGTTGCTCCTCCCTGACCAGGGGGCTGACCTCGAGCCCTCCGGAGCCCCTGTCGGGGACCGCCGTACCGTGGCGGTAGGGGAGGGGGTCGGGCCGGTCCACGCCCTGGACCAGGCCCTGCGCCGTGCGCTGGCCGACGACCACCCCGAGCTGGAAGGCGTCCACCTGGTCGACTACAAGGTGCGCATCCTCGACGGGCGGGCCGGCACCAAGGCGGTGACCCGGGTGCTCATCACCTCGGCCGACCCGGCCGGCGAGTGGACCACGGTCGGCGTCTCCGACGACATCGTCACCGCCTCCTGGGAAGCCCTGGCCGACGGCATCCTCTACTTCCTGGGCGTCCGCCTTCCCGCCCTTCAACCGCGGCTGGAGATCGGAGCGTCTTGAGCCTCCGACCACTGTCCTTCTCGATTGTCTAGTTGATTGGACAGTCTGGCGTCTAGCCTCCTAGACTGGCAGAATGACCGGCAAAGACGTGGTCCGCAGAATCCGCGACCTCGGTGGTGAGGTGCTCAGACAGTCAGGCTCGCACGTGCGCATACGCCTTGACACATGCCAAACCACTGTTCCTGTCCATGCCGGACGGGATCTGCCACCGGGCACCCTGCGCGCGATCGAGCGGCAACTCGCGCCATGCGTCGGAAGGGCAAGGTGGTTGACATGAGCGGGGGCCTTGAGGTTGGCCAGGGTCACTACACGGCGGTCTACGAGCGCGACGAGTCGGGCGTCTGGACGGTGCACGTGCCAGAGGTGCCGGGTTGCCACACCTGGGGCGAGACACTCCGCCAGGCCCGCTCGAACCTTCGCGATGCGCTCAGCCTGTGGGTGGACGACGCCGCGACGGCTGAGATCGCCGACCGGGTCGAGCTGCCCCGTGCGGTCGCTGCCGCGGTCGAGCGGTGCAAAGCCGCTCGGGCGCGGCTCGAACGTGACCAGCAGGAGGCAAGTCGGAGCACCGAGGAGGCCGCACATGTCCTGGTCGACGAGCTGGGCATGGGACTCCGCGATGCTGGCGACCTGCTGGACTTGAGCTTCCAACGAGTCCAGCAGGTCGTGCACTCCCACAAGCGGCGCGCAGGCTCCAACCAGCGCGCGTCATCCGGTCGGGCGGCCGCTACAGCCCGCCGGGTTGCGGCCAAGCGCGGGGATGCCACCAAGGCGGCCAAGCCTGCTCCCGACGCCGAGCGCGGCTCCAGGCGGAACCCCTAGCGTCGATCCGCGCTGGCGCAGCCAGAGCCCGGCACCGGGCGTGCCGGCGGGTTGGCAAGGTTGGGTGGGGCCGCGACAATCGTCGCTCTGCCATTGTCGCTCCGGGGAGGTGCTCGCCCGTGGCCCGGGTCCGCTGGGGTCGGTCCGCCATGGTGTTCTGCGCCGTGGCGCTGGGGTTGGCCGGCACCGCCTGCCAGGCCGGTGAGCGCCCCGCCCCGGCGCCCTCGACCACGGCGGCGCCCGCCCCGGGCGGGCCCGACACCAGCGCCCCGGCCCCGTCCACCCGGGCCACCGGGTTCACCGCGCCCCTCGACCGCTCTGTCCGGCACGCGAGCGGGCTGTCGCTGAAGCTGACCGCGATCGCGGTCGCCGAAGACTCGATCAGCCTCGAGGTGGTGGTCACCAATGGTGCCAAGCTCGACCTCAGCCTGAACAATGCCGACGACCTCGTGCTCGTCGACGACAGGGGCGCCAGGTACACCGTGTCCCCGCCCGGCGACAACCGGGCGGTGACCGTGCGCCGCGGTACCACCCTGCGTGGCCGGCTCGTGTTCGTCGGGCAGCTCGACCCCGAGACCACCTCGCTCACCCTGGTGGCCAACTCCACCTCGCAGGGGGACCCGAAGTACTCCGCCCACCCGAAGATCGAGCTGCCCGGCATCCCAGTGCGACGATGAGCATGGCGGGCGGCGATGAGCACGGCCGGCGGCGGCGATGAGCATGGCGGGCGCATCCAGCGCAGCGCGCGGCACGAGGTGCGGCGATGAGCCCGGGAAGCGTCCCCAAGGGGCGACCCCATGACTCAGGAGGCATGACGCAGGAGGGTAAAGCCATCAGCGTGCTGCGACGGCCGCTCCTGCTGGCCGCGGCCCTCGCCGTGGGCGTCCTCGCGGCCTGCACCGGGCCGTCGCGGCCGGCGCCGCCCCCGCCCTCGGCGGCGCCGGCCAGGCCGGTCTCGGAGCTGTTCACCACCGACCTGCCCGTCTCGGTGCTCGAGTCGGCCGGCGTGGCCAGCTCCAAGCTCCGCGAGGTGCGCGCGGTCCTCACCGAGCTCGGGGCCGAGCAGACCACCCGGGGCGTGGTCATCACCCTGCCAGAGCGGGTGCTGTTCGACTTCGACCAGGCCGAGCTCCGGCCCGACGCCGGGCCCGTCCTCGACAAGATCGCCAAGGTCCTCCGCTACTACGCCAAGGCCCCGGTGAAGATCGGCGGGCATACCGACAGCCGGGGCGCGCCCGAGTACAACCAGCGGCTGTCCGAGCGCCGGGCCGAGGCGGTCGCCGCCGCCCTCGCCGCTCGCGGGATCGACCCGCGCCGCCTGGACGCGTCGGGCTTCGGCGAGACCCGCCCGGTCGCGCCCAACCAGCGCGTCGACGGCACCGACGACCCGGCCGGCCGGCAGCGCAACCGCCGCGTCGAGGTGGTGGTGGCCACCGGCTGACCCGCCCCCGGGCCCTGCCCGGGGAGCTGGCCGCGGCCGCCGCCGAACGCGATGGTCGGGCACTGCCAGTGCGGTCGCCGGCCCGTCCGAGCTCGGCCGGTGCGCCGGCCCGTCCGAGCGGCTATCGTCAGGGCATGCGATCGCGTGCACCGGAGCACAGCCCGGCGGGAAGCGACCCCGTCCTGGTCACCCTGGAGGAGGTCCAGGAGGCAGGCCGGCGGGTGGCCGGCGTCCTGCGCCCCACGCCGGTCGACCGCTCCGAGACGCTGAGCCGGCTCGCTGGCCGACTGATCCTGCTCAAGCCTGAGCACCTGCAACGCACCGGCTCGTTCAAGATCCGCGGCGCCTACAACCGCATCTCCCGCCTCGACCCGGGCTGCGCGGTGGTGGCCGGCTCGGCCGGCAACCACGCCCAGGGGGTGGCCCTGGCCGCCTCGCTCACCGGCCACCATGCCACCATCTTCATGCCCGCCTCCGCGCCCCTGCCCAAGGTCGAGGCGACCAAGTCGTACGGCGCCGAGGTGGTGATCGGGGGCGACGCGGTCGACGACTGCATCGAGCGGGCGAAGCGGTTCGCGGCGGAGCGGGGCGCCGTGTTCGTGCCCCCGTTCGACGACCCGCTGATCATCGCCGGCCAGGGCACGGTCGGGCTGGAGCTCGCCGAGGAGGCGCCCGAGGCCGAGACGGTGGTCGTGTCGGTCGGCGGCGGCGGCCTGATCTCGGGCATCGCCACCGCCCTGGCCGGCCTCCGGCCCGAGGTGCGGGTGGTCGGCGTGGAAGCGGCCGGCGCCGCCTCCATGCGCGCCTCGCTCGAGGCCGACCGCTGCGTCCGCCTCGACCGCCTGGCCACCATGGCCGACGGGATCGCCCTCAAGTCGCCCTGCCCCCTCACCCTGGCCCACGTCAAGGCGCACGTGGACGACATGGTCACGGTGACCGAGGAGGAGATCAGCCAGGCCGTCGTGCTGCTCCTCGAGCGGGCCAAGGCGGTCGTCGAGCCCAGCGGGTCGGCCACGCTCGCCGCGGTCCTCAGCGGCAAGGTGCCCGGCTCCGGGCCGGTCGTCACCGTGCTCTCCGGCGGCAACGTCGACCCGCTCCTGCTCATCAAGCTCATCGACCACGGCCTGTCGGCCGCCGGCCGCTACGTGGTCCTGCGCGTCATCGTCGACGACCGGCCGGGCAGCCTGGCCACCCTCACCGCTGAGATCGCCCGCCTCGGCCTCAACGTCCTGCAGGTGGAGCACCACCGCTCTGGTCTGGACCTCGACGTCGCCAAGGTCGAGATTCGCCTCACCCTCGAGACGCGCAACTCCATCCATCGCGATGAGATCGTCGCCGACCTCGAGAAGCTCGGCTACCGGGTCGAGCCGTTGCACTGACCTTGGCCGCGCTCGCCGGGCCTGCCCGAGGCCGGCCGGTGCAACCGATCGGGCGCGGGTCCTCGCCCGGCGCCACAGTCGCGCCCTGATGAGCCAGCGCAAACCTGCCTGCGTCATGCTTGCGTCACCGTCCGCCAAGAGGAACTGACGCCAGCGTCTCCCACTGGTACACGCGCGCATCGCGGTGGATCACGATCAGCGAGGCAGCCTCAACCGTGATGGCGATCGAGGCCCGCGGGATGGGGGAAGACCAGTTCCCCGGCCCGGACCGGCGCGTTCAGGCGGTTCTCGGGCGGAGGCAGCGGGCAGGCCCAGCGCGGGTTGTAGGCGCACGAAGGGTTGTAGGCGTAGTTGAAGTCGAGCACCACGCGATCGCCGTCGACCGCGAGACCGCGGCCGAAGGTGCCCTTGATCGTGTCGGTCAGGTAGCGCCCGGCCCTGTAGGTCTCCTGGCCGGCGGTCGCGTCCCGGAACGGCAGGAACAGGCCGCCCCCATAGCCGAGCGTCCAGAACAAGGTGAGGCCGCCGTAGGGCGTGGCCAAGCGCCCGACCCGGCGGTACCGCACCACCCCGTCCTCGCTCCCGGTGTCGATCACCAGCTCGTCGCCCTCGTCGACCGGGCCGAGCCGGGAGACCAGCCAGGCGTCTGGCTCGTACGGGAAGTACGGCAGGCCGGGCACGGCCTCGCGCTGCTCGACGGTGAGCGGCGACTGGGGGTGCTCGAGGAACAGGCGGTCGCGGCCGCGCCGGAACGCCGCCAACCCGGCCTCCCCCTCCGACGGCTCGGCCAGGTAGAGCCGGGCGACCCGCTCCCGGTAGTCGGCCAGCTCCAGGGTCCCGCCCACGACCGCCTCCTCTGCTCGGGGCCTCGCGCCAAGCTACCGTGGCCTGCGCTCATCTGAGTTCCTTCTCCCTACGGGCCCGTAGTTCCCCAGGCGTGGACAACCCGGGACTGGACGAGGTCCAGGTGGACCCCATGGGGCGAGCTGGAGGCGGTGTTGCGTTGGCCAAGCCCCCCGGACCAAGGGCATGATGTCGCCGGCGGTCAGGGCGACCGTTCGTAGACGCTCACGTGCTTCTCGGCGGACGCCGTGAACGGCTCCCGCCGCCAGCCCGCCCAGCGGTCGCGGAGGCGGAGGCCGGCCAGGCGGGCCATCAGGTCCAGCTCGGCCGGCCAGGCATAGCGAAGGAACGTGGGCTGCAGCCGCATCCCCTCCGGCCACACCAGCACGATCTGGGAGTCGATCCGCTGCGCGACCGGATCGTGGACGGCAAGGTCGAGCCGGACCTTCTCGGTGCCGAGCTGCCCCACCGACACCGCCTGTCCCCGCCTGAAGCGCCCGAGGTCGGGCACGAACGCCTCGACCACGAACACCCCGCCCGGGGCGAGCCGGGCAGCAACGTTGGCGAAGCAGGCGACCTGGGCGTCCTGCGACAGCAGCATGAACAGGGTGTTGTAGACCAGGAACACGAGCCGGTACGAGCCCTCGACGGCGACCTCGGCGAAGTCGCCCATCGTGACCGGGATGTCCCGGCCCCCGGGCTTGGCTCGCAGTCGCTCCACCATGCGCTCGCTGGCGTCGATGCCGTGGACCTCGACGCCTGCGGCGGCCAGCGGCAGCGCGACCCGGCCGGTGCCGATGGCCAGCTCGAGGGCGGGCCCGGGGCCGGCCAGCTTGGCCAGCCGCTCGACGCAGGCCTGCGTGTCGGGCAGGTCTCCGTGCCACTCGTCGTAGACGTCGGCCACCTGGTCGCCGTAGGTCCCCGGTCCATACGCGTCCATCTTCGTATTTGAGCAGGTTCGCCCAAGTAGGTCACGGGAGATTCGGTGACCCGGTCGGTGGGCGCGTGTTTCCGGCGGGCCGGTCCGTCGCCCCGGAGGTTCCTGGGCGGGTGTCCCGGCGGGATGTCCCCGGCCGGGGCGGTCCCGGCGGCGCGCCGCAGCAGCCCGAGGATCCGGCCGTCCCCGGGCGCTGCCGTCGACGCCGGCCCGCCACCGGGTCACGACCGGAGCGGGACGCCGAGCAGGATCTCCAGGGCTGCCGCGGTCCGCGCCGGGTCGGTGTGATGGACGGTGGCCATGCCGAGCGTCCGCGCCGGCTCGAGGTTGTGGGGGAAGTCGTCCACGAAGACGCAGGCATCCGGCTCCACGCCGATCGACCGGGCGCCCAGGGCGTAGATGGCCGGGTCGGGCTTGCGCAGCCCGACCTCTCCGGAGATGACCACGCCGTCGAACAGCTCGCCGAACCGGTCGCGGTCGTAGCGGCCGGCCCCCCACGAGTTGGAGAGCAGGCCGGTGCGGATCCCCGCGCGCCTGGCCGCGAGCACCACACCCGGCATCTCCGGTTCCGGGAGCATACCGGCGAACAGCCGGTCGATCAGGCCGTTCGCCTGCACGCCGAGGGCGGTGGCCAGGCCCGGCTCGAACGCCGCCTCGTCGATCCGCCCGCACTCGAGGTCGACGACCAGCTTCCGTGCGACGGGATCGGCGACCAGGCGTTCGAAGATGGCGTCCGCGGCCAGCCCCTCGCTCTCGCAGAACGCTTGGAACGACCCGATCACGCTGCTCGTCAGCACCCCGCCGAAGTCCACGAGGAGCCCCCGGTACCGGCCGGGGTGGGTCCTCTGGTCGTCACGGGTTCCGTCCGCTGAGCGCGCGCCATCTCCGTCCATCGTCCCCTACCGTAGCCGAGTCGCGCGCGCCAGGCACGGGACGTTCTTGCGAACCCGCGGTGACGGCTCGACACCCGTCCGGCCAGTATGCTTGGCGGTGATGACAGGGGCGGACCGGCCGGGTGCGCGATGAGCGTCCTGCAGTACCTGCGGGGCTCGGTCCCGCGTGGGCGCTGGACGTGGCTGTGGGTGCAGACCGCCGCCGGCCTGGTGCTCACCCCGCTCGAGGTGTTCGGCCTGGCCGCCGGCAACGTCGCCTTGGCCGAGGCGTCGCTGCTGCTGTGGGGACCGTTCTTCATCCTGGCCCCGTGGACCTCGGTGCTGGTCACCCACGTCCAGGCCGGCGTGCTCCCGGACGACCTCGCCGGTCCGGTGGCCAAGGTGCTCCGCAGGCTGTCGGCCTGCTGGCTGGGCGAGTCGGTCGCGGCCGCCGCGCTCAGCGGCCTCTCGGCCGGGCGAGGCCATTCCGGCCGCGCCTTGCTCCACGCGTTCATGGTGCTGCTCGCGTTCTGGTGCACCTGGCTGACCTGGGGCGCCATGGCCCGCCTCCGCCAGCGGCACTCGGCCCGGTAGACGACGGACCGCCAGCCCGCGCGTGACCGTCGCCTCGGTCCGTGCATCCAGAAGCGCAGCCGGCTCGAGGGTGTCGCCAAGTCGTGCTCGCCGGTCACGGTGGCGAGCTGGATGCCACACCGCTTGCGGTCTGCCCCCGGGCGGGCCGGGGTGCACCCCGGCCAGGCGGCTGCCCGGGGACGTCGCGGCCTGCCTCGCCTGTGCGCGGTACGGCCACGGCGGCGAGCAGCGCGAGCACGGCGACGGCCGCGTGGAGCACGCCGTCCGGCACGTTGGCGGCGAGCGGGACGAGCGGCGCGCCCGCCGGGCCGAGCAGGCCCCGCAAGGCGATCGTCGCGCAGACCGACCCGGCCAGCAGCCATGGTGCGGGCCTGACCGCGGCACCGGTCCTGGCCGCCTGCAACAGCAGCGCGCCAAGCACCAGGTGGATGATGCTCTGCGCGGCGTCGACCCGGAAGGCGAGGAGCATGCCGCCGCGGGCCCCCAGCAGCGGATGGACGCCGCCCACCACGAACCCCAGGATCCCGAACGTCACCAGGAACATGCCCAGGCCGGCCGCGAGCCGGCCGCGCCGGCTGCGCGCCGCGGCTGCGAGCGCCCTGGCTGGCCCGAGCAGCGAACGGCGGCGTGGCGCGGCGCTCGTTCACGCTCCGCCTACGTCGAGCGGCTCGAACCAGGCACGCCGCTGACCCGGCTGGTCACCGCCGTGACCTGTGCGGAGCTCCTGGATGCGCCATGACGTGCACTGGTGCCGGAGACCGGTAAGATCGGACCTCGTGTCTCTCGGCCTCTGACCGCCGCTGCCTCGCGGTTGGACGGCCAGCCGGCACGCCGGTCCAGGTTCGCGGGCCGGGCAGGGCCCGACGAGGAGGCGAGGCGTTCGCGGCTGATTCGTGGAGGGCTGGCCGGATCCGCCTGACCGGCCGTCGGGAGCGCAGAGGAGCCAACGCCAATGGACCAGTCCGACCGTCCAGCAACCCCCCGGCATGAGGTCGTCGACCTCGCGGCGCGGCTGGTGCCGGCCCTGGCCGAACGGGCCGCCCGCTACGACGAGGCCGATGCGTTCGCCCACGAGGACGTCGACGAGCTCGTGGCCAGCGGCTACACCGCCATCACGGTCCCGCGCGAGCTGGGCGGCCTCGGTGCGAGCGCCCTCGACCTGGTCGCCGCACAGAGCCGGCTTGCCGAGGGCTCACCGGCCACCGCGCTGGCGGTGAACATGCACCTGCACGGGGTCGGGATCCTCGCCGAGGGGCTGCGGGCCAGGGTCGAGCCGTTCCTCAAGCTGGTCGCCAGCGACGGTGCGATGCTGGCGGGCGGGTTCTCCGAGCCAGAGTCCGGGGGGAACTGGTGGTACCAGGCGTCGACCGCGGTGCGGGTGGACGGCGGCTACCGGCTGTCGGGGATGAAGACGTTCTTCACCGGGTACCCGCGGGCCACCCACCTGTTCCTGTCCGCCGCGGTCGAGACCGAGACCGGCCGGGAGCCGATCGGCTTCCTGGTCCCCAAGCCCGACAAGGGCGTACGGGTGGTGGGGGACTGGAAGGCGATGGGCATGCGGGCCACCGGCAGCCACGTGCTCGCCATCGACGACCTGTTCATCCCCGACGAGCACGTGGTGGATCAGGGCTTCGCGGTGGCGGCCAGCTTCCTGACCGGCTCGCACTGGTCGTGGCCGTCGTTCGCGAGCGTGTTCCTGGGCGCGGCCGAGGCGGCCTACCGGCATGTCGTGCACGGCCTGCCCCGGCGGCGCAACGAGGGGCTGGCCCAGACCCTGTCGGAGCTGCCCGGGGTCCAGCAGGCGGTCGGGGAGATGCGCATGCACCTCGACGCGGCCCGGGCGACCCTCTACGCGGCGGTGGGCCGGGCGCCCAACCCCGACCCGGTCGCCCACTACGGCGAGATGGCAGCCGCCAAGCTGTTCGTCTGCCAGGCGGCGGTGCACGTCTGCTCGCTCGCCCTGCGGACCGCCGGAGGCACCGCGTACCTGCGGTCCGGGCCCGTCGAGCGGCTGCTGCGCGACGCGCACGCCGGACTGCTGCTGCCGCCCTCCCACGACGCCACCCTGCAATGGGTGGGCCGGGTCGAGCTCGGCGGTGGCTCACCCGCTTCAGGCGAGCGAGGAGCCCTTCCGTGAGGACGATCGACCGGACCCGCCCGGTGCCGCCGGCCCGGTACGAGATCGACCTCGAGCACTACGCCGAGTTCCACGAGCTGTGGTGGAACCCCAACGGCCCGGCCGGGCTGCTGCACGCCATGAACGGGCCCCGCCTCGAGTTCTACCTGCGCGAGCTGGGCGACCCGGACGGGCGCCAGGTGCTCGACGCCGGCTGCGGCGGCGGCCTGGTCGCCAAGGGCCTGGCCGAGGCGGGGGCGGTCGTGACCGGCCTGGACCTGTCGCCCGCCTGCCTGCTGGTGGCGCGCCGGGCGGTGCCGGACGGCTTCCGGCCGGCCGCCGGGCGGATGGAGCGGCTGCCGTTCGCCTCCGGCAGCTTCGACGCGGTGGTGGCCGCCGACGTCCTCGAGCACATCCCGGACCTGCCCGCCGTGGTGGAGGAGGTTGCCAGGGTGCTCCGCCCGGGCGGGAGCTTCCTGTTCGACACCATCAACCGCACCGCCTGGGCCTGGTTCACCGCCCTGTTCGGGGCCGAGCGGCTGCTCGGCTTCGTGCCCAGAGGCACGCACGACTGGCGACTGTTCATCCGCCCCCGGGAGCTCGACCGCCTGCTCACCCGGGCCGGCTTCGAGGCGGTGGCCACCGCCGGGCTGGCTCCCCGGATCGGGCCGGCCGACATCGTCCGCGGTCTGACCCGGCGCAGCCTCCCGCTGCCCGAGTTCGCCACCGGCCGCGACCGGCGCGCCTCCTACCTCGGCCACTACCGCAAGGCGCACGCGGGTGGGCACCGAGGCCACGACCGCAAGGCGCACGCGGGCGGGCACCCACCCGGAGTGAGCGCTCCGTGACCGCGCGGCTGCAGGCTGTCGGCACCGTGGTGCCCGAGCACGTCTACAAGCAGGCCGACATCGTCGACGCGTTCTTCGCCCGGCTGCCCGGCTGGGACCCGGCGTGGGCGGAGGTGTTCGAGGCCAGCGGGGTGGAACGGCGGGCCGCCGTCATCGACGTCGACGCGTTCTACGCGAACATGCCGACGACCGCGGACCGGATGCGGGCGTTCCCGCCAGCCGCCCGCCGGCTCGGCGCCGAAGCCGCCCGGCGCGCCCTGGGCCGGCTCGGGCCGGAGGCCCTGGCCGGCGTCGGCGACCTGCTCGCGGTCTCCTGCACCGGCTACGCAGGTCCCGGCCTGGACGTGCACCTGGCCGCCGACCTCGGGCTCGGCCCGAACGTGCGCCGGCTCGCGATCGGGCACATGGGCTGCTACGCGGCGCTGCCCGCGCTGCGGACGGCGGCCGCCCTGGCCGGGGCGTCCGGCGACCAGGCCCTGGTCGCCTGCGTCGAGCTGTGCAGCCTGCACCTTCAGCCGGCTCGGAGCCGGGAGGACGCGGTCTCGCAGGCACTGTTCGGCGACGGGGCAGGCGCCGCGGTGGTCGGCGTGGACGGGCCCGGCCCGGCGATCCTTGGCGCCCGCACGGTGACCGTGCCCGGGACCGAGAGCCGCATGGGCTGGACGGTCGACGACGACGGCTTCCACATGTCGCTCTCCCCGCGGGTGCCTGCGCTGGTCGAGCGCGGGCTGGCCGGACTCGTGGACCAGCTGCTGGCCAACCGGGGCCTGAAGCCTGGCGACGTGCCCCACTGGGTGGTCCACCCGGGCGGCCCGGAGATCCTCGAGCGGGTGCAGCGCCGCCTCGGGCTGGCCGAGGAGCAGCTCGCGCGGTCCTGGGAGGTGCTGGCCGACGGCGGCAACCGCTCCTCGGCGACCGTGCTGTTCATCCTGGAGTCGCTGCTCGACTCGGGCGTGCCGCGGGTGGGGGAGTGGGTGGTGGTGCTCGGCTTCGGCACCGGCCTCACCATGGAGGCCCTGCTGCTGCGGGCGTAGCCCGCGGGGTGGTCCGGCATACTGGGCGGCATGCAACCGCTCCGAGCCGTGCTGTTCGACGTGGGTGACACCCTGTTCGAGCGGCGCGGTGGCAGCGGGGCGATCGTCGACGCGGCCCGGGAGCTTGGTGTCCGGGTGGACGGGGCGGTCGCGGCGACCCTGTGGAGCGACATCCAGGCCCGGGCCCGGACCCCTGAGGAGCTGGCCAGGGGCCGCGACCTGTCGCCGGAGGCGCACCGCTCGGCCTGGACCGACCTGTACCGGCCGGCCGAGGCGCTTGCCGAGGGCCTGGCCGGGGCGTTGTACGAGCGGGAGATCGGACCTGACCACTGGTCGCCGTTCCCCGACGCCGCCCCCACTCTCGAAGCTCTGGCCGAACGGGAGGTGCCGGTCGGGGTGGTGAGCGACGTCGGCTTCGACCTGCGGCCGTTCTTCGAGCGCTGCGGGCTGCTCGACCTGGTCGGGTCGTTCGTGCTGTCGTACGAGCACGGGGCGGCCAAGCCGGCCCGGGTGCTGTTCGAGACGGCCTGTGCGGAGCTTGGCGTGGCGCCGGAGGCGACCGTGATGGTGGGCGACAACCCGCTCACCGACGGCGGTGCGGTCGGCGCCGGGCTCGCCTGCCTGCTGCTCCCCCCGGTCCACCCCGGCCGGCCGCGCGGGCTGGAGCGGGTCCTGGGCCTGCTCGATTGACGGCCGGCGAGCCAGGGGAGGCAGGATGCAACGGGCCGCCCGGAGCAGCGGCCCGGCCGGTGGCCGACTACGAGCGCGCAGGAGAGGTCGATGCGAATCGTCCGCTACAGCCATGACGACCAGGTCGAGTTCGGGATCCTGGAAGGGGAGGAGATCGAGCCGATCAGCCCGCACCCGTTCGGGCCGTTCCACTACACCGGCAAGCGGGTCCCGGCCGGCGCCGCCAAGCTGCTCGCGCCGGTGCTGCCGACCAAGGTGGTCGGCGTGGGCCGCAACTACGCGGCCCACGCCCGGGAGCTGGGCAACGAGGTCCCGTCCGCCCCGATCATCTTCCTCAAGCCGTCGACCGCGGTGATCGGGCCGGACGACCCGATCGTGTACCCGGGCGGCGTGGACCGAGTCGACTTCGAGGGCGAGCTGGCGGTGATCGTCGGCAAGGTCGGCCGCCGCCTGCGGGAGGCGGACGCGCTCCAGGGAGTGCTCGGCTTCACCTGCGCCAACGACGTGACCGCGCGCAACCTGCAGACCGCCGACGGGCAGTGGACGCGGGCCAAGGGGTTCGACACGTTCTGCCCGCTCGGCCCGTGGATCGAGACCGACCTGGACTCGAGCGACCTGGCCCTGCGCACCCTGGTCAACGACGAGCCGCGCCAGTCGAGCCGCACGTCGCTGATGGAGCGGGGCGTGGCCAGCCTGCTCGCCTTCATCTCCTCGGTGATGACGCTGCTGCCCGGCGACGTGGTCCTCACCGGTACCCCGGCCGGCGTGGGCCCGCTCGCGGTCGGCGACCGGGTCGAGGTCGAGGTGGAGGGCGTCGGCGTGCTCGCCAACCAGGTCGTGCCTGAGCCACCGGCACCCGGGCGGGCACGTCCCTGACCTTGCGTGGGCGGGGCGCCAGTCCCTGGGCGGGCGCGTCCCCGGCCTCGCGTGGGCGGGCGGGGCGCCAGTCCCTCGGTGGGCGCGTCCCGGCCTCGCGTGGGCAGGCCTCAGTCCCTGGCGGCGGCCTCAGCCTCAGCTCGCCCTGGCGCGCCTGGCGCGGAGCAGGCGCCGGTAGACGGCCTCGTACCCGGCGGCCATGCGGGGCAGGTCGAACCGGGCCGCGACGTGCTTGCGGCATGCCTTCGGGTCGAGCAGGTGCGCCCTGTCGATCGCCTCGGGCAGCTCCGCCAGGTCGTCTCGGACCCAGCCGGTCACCCCGTCGACGACCACCTCGGGCACCGAGCCGCGGCGCAGGGCCACCACCGGGGTGCCGCAGGCCATCGCCTCGACCATGACCAGGCCGAAGGGCTCGTCCCACTGGACCGGGAAGACCAGGCAGTAGGCCCGGGCCAGCAGGGCCTTCTTCTGGCCGGTGCTGGCCTCCCCGAACCACTCCACGTCGGGCCCGAGCAGCGGCCGCACCCGCTCCTCGAAGTACCGCTGCTCCTCGGGCTCGGCGCACTTGGCGGCGACCACGATCGGGCGGCCGGCCGCCCGGGCCGCCTCGATGGCCAGGTCGGGCGCCTTCTCGCCGTTCATGCGTCCGAGGAAGAGGCAGTAGTCGTCCTTCTCGGCCTGGAACGGGTACTCGTCGACCGGGATCGCGTTGTGGACAACGCCCGACCAGGGCAGGTTGGGCGCGCGCGAGCGCTGGAACTCCGAGATCGCGACCAGACAGATGTTCGGGCCGAGGTTGGCGTAGTAGTCGGCCATGTCCCCCTCGATCGGCCCATGGGTGGTGACCACGGTCGGCGAGCGGCGGGCCCGCGCGGTGAGTGGCCCGGCCAGGGAGTGGTCGTGGACCACGTCGGGGTCGAGCTCGTCAAGGTGCTCGGCGGCGACCAGAGCGTGGGTGACCTCGGGGATCGGCTGGCCGATCTTGGCGCTGGGCGGCTCGGCATAGGTCTGCCGGAACCCGCCCGAGACCGCGGGCTCGCCGGCGCCGATCAGGGTGACCTCGTGGCCACGGGCGGTCAGCTCCTCGCTGAGCGAGTAGACCATCGCCTCGATGCCGCCATACCCGTCGGGTGGGATCTGGTACCAGGGCGGCGCGACCATCGCGATCCGAAGAAGCTTGTCAGAGGGGGAAGGGTCGTTGCCAGCCACCGGGTCCTCCTGAGTGCATCGCAGCCACCGATCCTCCGCGATGGCTAGCCAAAGCAAGCGTAACCGGGTCGACCGGCCGGCAAACAACGAGTTCCTGCTGGCTGCTACGATCGGCGCCATGAGCGACGACGCTGGCGGCTCGGTCCGCACCCGGTTCGCGCCCTCGCCGACCGGGTTCCTCCACGTCGGCACGGCGCGCACCGCCCTGTTCAGCTATCTCTACGCCCGCAGGCACGGCGGTGCCTTCGTGCTCCGCATCGAGGACACCGACGTGGAGCGCAACGTCCAGGGCGGCGCCGACTCCATCGTCGAGGCCCTGCGCTGGCTCGGCCTGTCCTGGGACGAGGGCTACGGCGCGGGCGGACCCAACGGGCCGTATGTGCAGACCGAGCGGCTCGACCGCTACCACGCCGCCGTCAACGCCATGATCGCCCAGGGCGACGCCTACCTGTGCTACTGCACCGCCGGGGAGCTCGAGGAGCGGCGCCGGGCCGCCGAGGCCCAGGGCCGCCCGCCTGGCTACGACGGCCGCTGCCGCCACCTCAGCAGCCAGCAGGTGCGCGCCTTCGAGGCCGAGGGACGCCGGCCCGCGGTCCGGTTCCGGCTCCCCGACGACGGCGAGACCGTGGTCGAGGACCTGATCCGTGGGAGCGTGCGGTTCGACAACGCGACCCTCTCGGACTTCGTGATCCTGCGGCCGAACGGGATCCCCACCTACATGCTGTCGGCCGTGTTCGACGACGTCGACATGGGCATCACCCACGTCATCCGGGGCGAGGACCTGTTCCCGTCCACGCCCAGGCAGGTGCACGTGTTCCGCGCCCTGGGCCGGTCCGAGCCGCCCCGGTTCGCCCACCTGCCGCTGCTCGTGGGGCCCGACCGCAAGAAGCTCTCCAAGCGGCGCAACCAGGTCTCGCTACAGGCGCTCCGCGCCCAGGGCTACCTGCCCGAGGCGATGGTCAACTACCTGGCCCTGCTCGGCTGGTCCCTGGACGATCACACCGAGCACTTCAGCCTGGCCGACCTGGAGCGGTCGTTCTCGATCGAGCGGGTGTCGCACAACCCGGCCGCGTTCGACGACAAGAAGCTCGACGCCGTCAACGGCTGGTGGATGCGCCAGCTCGACCCCGACGACTTCGCCCGGCGCGCCCTCGAGTTCGTCCGCCGTGCCGGCTACCCCGACGCCGACCCGGAGCTGCTGCGCCGGGCAGCGCCGCTGGTCGTCGAGCGGGTCACCCGCCTCGACGAGGTCCCGGGCATGGTCGGGTTCCTGCTCACCGACGACATCCCCGTGGACCCGGCCGCTGCCGCCAAGGTCCTCGACGGCGAGGGCAGGAGCTTCCTGGACGACGCGGCCAAGCGCCTCGAGCAGCTGCAGCCGTGGACCGCCCAGGCGATCGAGGCGACCCTGCGCGGTCTGCAGCAGGAACGGGGCCTGAAGCCCAAGCAGGCGTTCCAGCCCGTCCGCCTGGCCATCACGGGAAGCCTCGTGAGCCCGCCGCTGTTCGAGTCCATGGAGCTGCTCGGCCGGGCCCGCTCGCTCGCCCGCCTGGACCGGGCCAGGACCTTGGTCGGTTGAGCGGAAGGGGTCGAAGCCGGTACGATGCGCGAGCCTGTGGGCTCGAGGCCCACGCTCACCCATGGGGTGTGGGGTAATTGGCAGCCCGACGGGTTCTGGCCCCGTTAGTCTAGGTTCGAGTCCTGGCACCCCAGCGCAACACGGCACGGCCCCGTCGTCTAGTGGCCTAGGACGTCGCCCTCTCAAGGCGGTAACGGCGGTTCGAATCCGCTCGGGGCTGCGATGGACGAACCGTCGTCTGCAGCCCCTCCATCTGATCGACGCCCATGGATCTTGGTGGAGGACGATCTGGTTTGGGTCGAAGGGTTCACCGTCGTTCTACAAGGGTCCGATGGCCGGGACGCCCGCCTGGCTCCGGGACCACCAGACGGGCCGTACACCAGCGCGCGCCAGAGTCTCGGAGCTTATGGAGCGCTGTCAAGCGCCTCAGAGCCGCCGAGCTGGGGCTCGGCGCCGGCGGTTCTGGGATGCGATCGCGGCGTTGGGCCCGCGGCGCCGCCCCGGCGGGTCGTATCGGGCCCTCGCCGAGGCGAGCCAGGTGATCCGCAAGGTCTTGAGCGGGCGTGGCCGAGGCAGGACGCGACCGGGGCGAGCTGCGCCGGGTGGGGTAGGCTCGGCGTATGGGTGAGCACCGTCCCCTGGTCGCCGTGACCTTCCCCGTGGGCAGGGAGGTGCTGGCCGAGCTGTCCGGCGACGGGGCCCGGGTGGAGCCGGTGGCCGACCTGCCCGACCAGGAGCGCACCCGGACGCTCCGAGCGGCCGAGGTGCTGTTCGTGTGGAACTGGCGGCGCGAGCTCCGGCCCGCCGAGGGTCCGACCCTTGGCGCACGGTTCGTCCAGCTGCTGTCCGCGGGCGCGGACCACCTGCCTTTCGACCAGCTCCCCCCGGACGCGGTCGTCGCCAGCAACGCCGGCGCCTACGCCAAACCGATGGCCGAGCACGCCGTGGCCATGGCGCTAGCCCTGCTCAAGCGGCTGCCGCAGCACCACGCCGAGCTCGCCGCGGGGGTCTGGGACCAGTCCTCATTCAACCGGTCGGTGACGGGGGCGGTCTGCGGGATACTGGGCTTCGGCGGCATCGGCAAGGCCACCGGCCGGCGGATGCGAGCACTCGGGGCCCGCGTCCAGGCCATCAACACCAGCGGCCGGGCCGACGAGCCGGTGGAGTTCGTCGGCACCCTCGGCGACCTCGACGTGGTGCTCGCCGCCGCCGACGTGCTGGTGATCGCCCTGCCCCTGACACGGCGGACCCGCGGACTGATCGGTCCTCGCGAGCTGGGCCTGATGAAGCCGACTGCCATCCTGGTCAACGTGGCCCGCGGGGCCATCATCGACGAGGCCGCCCTCTACGAGCACCTGCGGACGCACCCGGAGTTTGCGGCGGGCATCGACGCGTGGTGGGTGGAACCGTTCAGCTCCGGCGAGTTCCGGGTGGACCACCCGTTCTTCGAGCTGCCCAACATGCTGGGCTCGCCGCACGACTCCGCGATGGTCCCGGGGATCATGGAGCGGGCGACCATGCGGGCCGCCGCCAACATCCTGCGCTTCTTGCGAGGTGAGCCCGTGACGGGCGTGGTGCGGGCCGAGGACTACATCGAGGGCTTCTCGTAAAGGACTCTGCAGGCCCGAGGTAGCATCGGCCCCGGACCCGACGAAGCGAGGAGGCCCCTGATGGCGGTCGAGCTCCCGCTCCGGGTCGAGCGCCGCGAGGAGCTCGTCTGGTTGCTCGCCCAGGCGTGCGAGCTGGAGCACGGGCTGATGTGCGAGTACCTGTTCGCCCAGTTCACCCTCAAGCGGACCCAGGAGGAGGGGCTCAGCGCCGAGCAGCTCGCCAAGGTGGCCGCCTGGGAGACCGTGATCATCGACGTCACCAAGCAGGAGATGCTCCACCTGGCCCTGGCCATCAACCTGCTCACCGCGATCGGGGCAGCGCCGCACCTGCACCGGCCGAACTTCCCCATCCTGTCCCGCTGGTACCCGCCGGGGGTGCAGCTCGCGCTGCTGCCGTTCGGCGAGCGGGCCCTGCGCCACTTCATCTACCTGGAGCGTCCCGAGGGGATGGACCTGGACGACGCGGAGGGCTTCGCCGCCGTCGGCCAGGCCCAGCCGCTGACCGACGGCGATCAGCTGATGGCCGTGCCGGAGGACTACCGGACCGTCGGCCACCTGTACCGCGGCATCGAGCACGGCTTGGAGCGGCTCGTGGAGCGCCGCGGTGAGGCCGGGGTGTTCCTGGGGCCGCCCGAGGCGCAGGCGACCACCGAGGTGTTTGAGTGGGCGGAGCTGACCGCGGTCACCGACCTGGCCTCGGCGAGGGCCGCCATCGAGCTGATCGTGGAGCAGGGCGAGGGCGCCCGCGGGGACTGGCGCAACGCCCACTTCGGCAAGTTCGTCGCCCTGCTCGACGACTACCTGCGCTGCCGGGCGGCCGACCCCGGCTTCCAGCCGGCCCGGCCGGTCCAGCCGGCCTACGTGCGACGCCCACCCGACGTCGAGGCGGACACGGTCATCATCGGTGATCCGCTGACCGTCCAGGTCGCCGACCTGTTCAACGCGGTCTACGAGACCACCCTGCAGGCCCTGAGCCGCTACTTCGTGCACAGCGGGGAGACCGGCGAGCAGGTCACCACGCTGGCCACCGTGGCCAAGCACCTGATGAACTGGGTGATGCGTCCGCTGGGCAGCGTCCTTACCACCCTGCCGGTCGGGCCGGAGCGGCCCGGGGTGCTGGCCGGCCCGTGCTTCGAGATCGTGCAGCCGTCCTTCTACGTGCTGCCCTACCGCGAAGCGGCCTGGCGGATCCTGGCCGAGCGGCTCGGGGACCTGGCCGGCCGGGCCGAGCGGCTCAGCGGGACCGCCGGGCTGGGGCAGCTCGCCGAGCTGGCCACCGACCTGCGCGGCATGGCCCGCGACGTCGAATCGGCCTAGCGCCCGCCGCCCAGGCGACCGCAGAGGAGGTGACCATGAACCCCCTTCCAGCTCGAGCTGGGTCCGGTCGAAGGTCGCAGCGCCGAGGCGTCGGGCGGGCTGGCGGCAGGCCCCCCTCCGTCCTGAGCCGATGAAGCGCTGTGCCGCGAAGAACCTCTCAGGACACCCAGCCGGCCGCCTCTGCCAACCGGGTGATGCGAACCTGCAGCTCCTCGGGGTTCGAATAAGAGAGGGTGTGGGCTACAACGGCTCACCAACACTCCGGTTGGGCTCAGCACCGTTCGTATCCGTCCCTTGCGGAACCGGGTCGGATGTGGCCATACTTATGGCTATGATACCAGCCGAGCATGTGCCACTCGCCGAGGTGAAGAACCGCCTGTCGGAGGTCGTTGATCGCCTCGAACACGAGCACGGGCGGGTGGTCATCACCAAGCACGGCCGCCCGGCCGCCGTCATGCTCAGCCTGGAGGATTTGGAGTCGCTCGAGGAGACACTCGCGATCCTCAGCGATCCGGAGCTGCTCGCGGCCATCCGCGAGGCTGACGCCGATGTCGCCACCGGCCGCAGCACTCCGATGACGAAGCAGGAGGCGCTCGCCGAGATCGACCGGCGTTGAGCGAGCCGGCTGCGCCCTTCGAGATCCACTGGGCGAGTCCGGCAAGGCGAGCCTTGCGTCGTCTGCCGGAGAAGGTGGCAGCCGCCGCGGTCGAGTTCATCTACGGTGCGCCGGCGGACAACCCCCACCGGGTCGGGCGACCACTCAGGTTCGAGCTCGAGGGCAGGCACAGCGCCCACCGAGGGGATTACCGGGTTGTGTACCGTATCGATGAGCGACGCCGGCGGGTCGACATACTGGCCATCGACCATCGGGCCGACGTCTACCGCCACGGCTGACGTGGGGACGGCAGCCGTATCGTCGGCCCTGGACCAAGGGCGGCCGGTTCGCACAGGGGCAAGGCGGTGCTGCGCACGCCGGCGCGGGCGCACCTCTTATCCGGCGGAGCGCTGGGTCGGCACGGTTTCGGCGCGAGGTGCTGGACCGGATGCTGATCTTGGATGCCGGCGGCTGCAGGCTGTACTGGCGGAGTATGTTGACCATTACAACGGCCACCGCCTGGAGTTGCCCGCGATCAGCCAGCGGCGCAACCGCACTCAGTCCGAATCGCCGAGCTCGGGCATGCCAAGGACGTCGCGGTAGAACCGCAGCGCGTGGTCGTAGTCCTCCGCGGTGACCGCCAGCCGCAACTGGGCGACACGGACGTCGCCATGCACCTTCGCCGAAGCGTCCTCGACCTCTCCACCCGGCATGCGCTCACCTCCGTTCCTGTCACTTGGTCAGGCCCCCACGCTACGACGGCATGTCCGGT
>Ga0307278_10000490_pt1 | contig 19890 bp, 19 predicted proteins | sample ER_DNA_117_FD_194482 | JGI IMG/M metagenome (GOLD analysis project Ga0307278, IMG submission 194482) | Bulk soil microbial communities from the East River watershed near Crested Butte, Colorado, United States - ER_DNA_117 | ecosystem: Environmental > Terrestrial > Soil > Floodplain | place...
GTCTGCCGGTCGGCGCCGACGATGGTGATGTGGTGCACGCCTTGGCTCTGGAGCTTCCGCATCAGCGCTCGACAAGTTTCGACTTGTAGTCGCTCCGGCGCAAGGTCCCCCAGGGGACGAGCTCCACGCGCGTCTGCACGACGAGAGTCTCGCGGAGGCGCTCGCGGATCGCCTGGGCGAGGCCGTCGTCCGCGCTCGCGCCGCGCGCGAGCTCCACCGCCACGGGGAGCGGCGGGTCCTGCTTGACACCTGCGGCCTGGGGCCTGACGACGATGTGGCCACTCACCGCGGGAGCGAAGGCGCCCACGACTTCGCGCACGGCGGACGGGAAGACGTTCACGCCCCGGACGATGAGCATGTCGTCCGTGCGTCCGACGCAACGGATGCGCGGCGCGGTGCGACCGCAGGGGCAAGGGCTCGTCCGGACCTCGACGTGGTCGCGCGTGCGGAAGCGGACGAGCGGCGCAGCCCGGTGCCGGAGGTGCGTGAGCACGAGCTCGCCGGTCGCGCCGTCGTCGAGCTCGAGCGCGGCGCCAGTGTTGGGCTCGATCAGCTCCGCACGCACGAAGCCGCTCGCGCCGAGGTGCATCCCGCTCTGCTCCTCGCACTCCCCCCAGAGCGACGGGCCGATGTCGCCGATCCCCATCGCCTCGGTGACCTTCGCGCCCCAGCCCTGCTCGAGCTTCGCCCGAAATGCCGGCTCGCCGCCGCCGGGCTCGCCCGCCACCAGAACGCGCTCGACGCTGGACTCGGCCAGGCCGGGCTCGCGCTCGATCAGATGAGCGGCATAGGAAGGCGTCAGCACGACGGCCTCAGGCCGCAGGAGCTCGATCGCCTCGAGAAGACGCTCCGTGGTCCCCGTCCCGACGGGAATGTGGGTAACGCCGATGCGATCGAACGCGGCGAGGGCAGCCCCGGCGACGAACGGCCCCGCATTGTAGGTGGAGACGAGGCGCTGGCCGACGCTCACGCCTGAGGCGCCGTAGCTCCGCGCACCGCCGGTCACCCAGTTTTCGAAGTCGCCGGCCGTCAGGGGGATGTAGCTCGGCGTCCCGGTGGTGCCGCTCGTCGAGTAGATACGGATGATCTCCTCCGGTGACGCGCAGAGGTGCGCGCCAAACGGATTCTCCGGCGTGACGGTCGCCCGCAGCTCCTCCTTCTCGGTCAGCGGGAGCTCAGAGATCTCGGCCAGCCCGTGTGGGTCGAAGCCCGCGAGCTTCTCGCGGTAGAACGGCGAACGCTCGAGGAGGTAAGCGAGCTGCTCGCGGTAGCTCTCGTCGTCGAGGGCGAGCTGCTCGTCCCACGGCAGCCGCTCGGCGTCAGTCATGCCGGTACTCGACCGCCTCTTCCGCCTTCCCGGCCATCAGGAAGCCGAGGGGGTTCTCCTGCTCCTCCGCCAGATGGGCCAGGAGGCCCGCTGTGCGCGCGAGGATCGGAACCGCCCTCACCGCAGCTGCGGGAAAGTCCAGGTCGAGCATGACCGCCGCGATCGGCATCGAGACGTTCATCGGGAGCGGCTTCCCCCACACCTCGGCCACGGCGTCGCGCAGCGCCCGCGCGCGTGCCACCGCGGGGCCGGAAATGCCGCGCTCGTCCGCGAGCTCGAGGATGCGCTCCGCACGTGGGTCGACCGGCCGGTGCACGGGGTGGCCGAAGCCCGGCACCTTCTCTCCGGCGGCGTGGATGCGCCGCGCCGCGTCGAGCGGCTCCTCGCCGGACTCGAGCAGTCGGGCGCACTCCGCGGCCGTGCCGACGACGACCGGCCCGACGCCCAGGATGCCTGCTGCGACCGCGCCCTGGAGCGATTCGGGATCGGCCGCCAGCGTCATCCGCGCCGCGATGTTGGTGGGCATCATCCCGTGCTCGGCGAGCGCGACGAGCAGGAGATCGAGGAAGAAGCGTTGCTCCTCGGTCGGCTCGCGGCCTGTGAGCAGCAGGTGGAAGTACTCGGTGAAGCTCAACCTGCCCATGAGGTCGCCGGTGAGGTCGCGCCCGCGCACCTCCACCCGGTCCGGATAGGCCTGGCTGATATGGCTGACGGGGGTGCCGGCCTTACCGATCTGCATGCGCCCTCACGGCACGAGCCCGAAGAGGGTCGCCGGCGAGCCTGAGCCGCCCTCGTTCCGGACCCCGCCGACGACGATCCAGCCGCCGTTCGGCGGCATCTGCTTGAGACCGGCCATGTTTTCGAGGTGGATGCGATGGCCGTGCAGGAGCAGGGTGTTCGTCTTGTACTCCTCGTCGATGCCGGGGTCGACGCCGAGCGTGTCGATGCCGAGGCCGCCGAGCGCCCGATTGTCGATGAGCCACTGGGTCGCCGCGACGCTGATGCCGGGGGAGTGGAGGAGACCCGCCTTGTCCGCGTTCGCGTAGGCGACCGGGTCGCCCCAGCGGTCCTGGAAGCCGGTCCACATGACGACGATGGCGTTGTCGGGGATCCGGCCGTAGCTGCGCTCGAAGGCCTGGAGGTCGGCGACGGTGAGCTCGTAGTCTGCGTTGCCAGCCGATTGGGCACGCGCGTCGACCACGACGGCCGGGTGGAAGAAGTCCTTCGCGTCCATGCCCTCGGCGCAGAGCTCACCGAGGTTGAAGTGGCACGGCGAGCCCCAGTGGGTGCCGGAGTGCTCGCCGATCTCCATGTAGTTGAGGCGAAAGCCGTCCTTCTCGACCGTGAAGAGCGTGCGCAGGCGAAACTTCGGGTCGCCGGGAAAGATCGGCATGTCGAGCGTGTTCACATGGCTCAGGTAGACGACCTTGCTGAAGCCGAAGGGCCCGCTGGGAGCCGGTCTGGCCGCGCTCGCCCCCGGGGAGCCGCCGGCGGCCAGAAACCCCGCGCCCGCTGCGGCGGCGGTGAGCGACGAGAGCACGACGATACGGGTCGGCCATCTCATGAAGCCTCCTCAGTCGATTTGTGCAGTGTCTAGCGACTAAAGCACCATCTGCTCGTGCTGCTCGAGCTCGAGCCGCTGGGGAGCTCCGACCTCCGCGGCTCGGAGACGAGCAAACACGTCGTGCTCGCGGAGCTCGCCGAACCCTAGCCCCGTCCGCTCCTCTATCTCCGAGACCCGCACCTGGAACGCCTTGTACTCGCCGAAGACGAACTCCTCGGGCAGCGCCTTGAGCAGCTCGGCTTGTGAGAGCACGTACGCGGCGGCTGCCAGCGAGCCGTCCTGCTTGCGCATCGCGACCACCTTCCAGTAGTCGCGCGGCACCAGCGTCCCCTCCATCGGCGGGTCGTCGTCAGCGAGGACGGGACCCGTGAAGAGCGAGATGCGTAGGTCGTAAACCTCGGTGTTGTCGAGGATGTAGGTCTCGATCCCCTGCCAGAACTCGCGCCGGCGGTTGAAGCGCCAGTGCTGCGGCGCGCAGTTCGTGAAGTGAAACGTGTCCGCCTCCGCCCGCACCGCCTCTTCGCGCGAATCGCCCCACACGGGATCGAGACGCCGGACGAGATGACCCTTGTCGAAGTCGTTGTTGTCGTAGAGCCAGTTCCCCATCTGCTGGTCTTCCGGGATACGCGTGTCGAAGATCCACTTGTCGTCTCCGCGCGGGCCGACGTCGATCGTGCGCGAACCGTCGATGTTGACGGCGACGAAGTACGCCAGCTTGCGCGCGGGGCTCATCGCGATGCTGAAGTGCTCGTAGCGCAGAATCGGGTCGCCCGCGCCACCGCCACCACCCGGATCGAGCCGCTTGGCCCCCGCCACGAGCTTCGGCAGCGGAACGTCGGCGCCGATGAACGATTCGTCGAAGCCGGCGCTTTCGACGTGGTTGACCGGATCGACCATTCGGGTCTACGGTAGCGCCGCCGTCGTCATCCTAGAAGGGGCGCAAGCGTGGCCATCTTCATCGTGGGCATCGTCCTAATGGTCGCCGGGCCGGTCATCAGCTGGTACGGCTGGCGCCTGCAGAGCGCCAGGACTCGGGGAGGTCCTGCGGATCCCTTCTACAAGTGGTTCCTCGAGGTCGTCAAGAAGGCATTCCCAGTCCTCACCGGGCCGGGTCACACGGGCGGCGAGCGGATCGCCGCCTTCGGGTCGGTCATCTTCGCGCTCGGCGTCCTCGTGACGATCGTCGGCCTGGTGGCCTGGGCCGGGGCCTAGGCACACGTGGCGCGAGCGAGTTGACCCGGCGCCTAGCGCAGGAAGACGTATTCGTGGGTGCCGGTCAGCGAGCTCCGCTCCGTCACGTCGAGTTGGGTCGCGTCAGCGCTGAGCAGCATCGTCAGCTTCTCCGTGTGCCCGTCGCCCAGGTCGAACAGGACGACGAGCGGGTCGGCGAACGACGGCGACCGTGTCCCCCAGTCGCAGTCCACGGGATCGCACGCCGCGAAGGCGTGCACGTTCACGCGAGGGCCGAAGCCGCCGATCATGATGCGTGCCACGGTGTTGGGTGCCGTTTCGTTGTTGCTCCACGCTCCCCCGTACTGGGTGATCCGGTCGATCTCGTCGCCTGACGACGAAAGCGTGTCCGCACTCACCGGCCCCGTCGTGGCGGGCGCACGAGCGCCGGAGCTGTCGTCGCCGCCGATGACACCCACGGCAGCGAGCGAGCCGATCAGAACCCCAATTGCAGAAACGAGCGCGGCGACGGCCGTCACGACTCCGGGAAAGGTGCTCCAGAAGCTCTGCTTGCCGTTGTCAGCCACGTCGCCGGGTCAGCCTTCCCCGTGACCCTACGCGCATGCCTTCTGTCGAGTCAATCGCTGCTAAGGTCGAGCTCGTCGACGAGGCGCGCACGCGGCTCGCGTTTGTCTTGCGAGGTGAAGCTATGGCCGCATCCGACTACTTTCTGAGGATCGACGGCGTCCCGGGGGAGTCTGCCGACTCGAAGCACAACGGCGAGATCGAGCTCGAGTCGTTTACCTGGGGCGAGACGAACTCTGCTGGACATCCTGGCCCCGGTGCGGATGCCGGCAAGGTCTCGCTTCAGGATCTCAGCTTCGTCATGAGGTTCAACAAAGCGTCTCCCATGCTCTTCCTTGCCTGCGCCAACGGCAAGCACCTCAAATCGGCCGTCCTCACGGCACGCAAGGCCAGCAAGCCACAGCAGGATTTTCTTGTCTACAGGTTCACAGACGTGCTCGTCTCCTCGTACCAGACCGGCGGTTCCGCGGACGTGGCCGACGGGCCGATCGATCAGGTCTCGCTCAGCTTCGCCAGGATCGAGGTCGAGTACCGGTCGCAAAAGCCGGATGGCTCGCTCGACGCGCCGGTCAAGGCGGGCTGGGACGTCAAGAAAAACGCGAAGATCTAGGGGTCGCTCAGAGCGAAACGCCGTAAGCCTCTGTAAATGCGTCCTGGGCATACGCCAGCGAGGCGTAGCCGAAGCCCTGGTCTCCCCAGCCCGTGGTGCCCCAGCTGTTGCGGACGATGAAGCGGTCGGGCGTGTAGCCAACGAGGGCCACCGCGTGCCCACCGCGCGTCGTCTCGGGCCGGTAGACGTCCATGTTCCCTCGGCTGGCTTTCGCCTCGTCCCAGGTGCGGTCGACATCGAGCCTGACCAGGATCGGCCCCTTCGTTGCGATCCACGTGCGCCAGTCGTCGAGGTCCTGTGATCCTCCGAGCGAGAGGTTGAAGTACGAACCGATCTTGCGCTGGGCCGCCACGGCGTAGAACGTCTTCGACTGGCCGCCGTAGAGCTTCCCCGTCGTGAATGGGAGGACCGCTTCGTGAACCACTCCGAACTTCCGGGCGACGTCGAGCGCGGACTTCAGGGTCGTTCCAGCGGATTCGATGAAGGTCGTCGGCTGCGAGTTGGAGGCATCCGTCTCCTTCGAGGCCATCCAAATGAAGCGCGGCGACAGCCTGTGCTCCTTGGCCATTCGCCCTGCCTTGACGAAATGCCAGCGGAGGACGGAATCCCCCGTCGCCCAGCCGACGCATGAGCCCGTCGCCCCCTGGTCGCCGATCTTCCACCAGGCAGGCTCACGCAGATCCTTCGAGGTGGGGATGGCCGCCCGCGTGACGGGAAGGGCGCCGGCGTCCCGGGCGTGCTCCATGCGCCAGTCCCGCTCGGTGTTCCGGGACGGCTCGACGTTCAGGATCCTCTTGACTCGTTTTGGCTTGGCCATGTGAGCTCCTTTCGCTAGGAGTTGCGTTCGAGTCCGTCGACGAGGTCGCGAACGTGGCGGTGCCCGGCCGACCGAATCGGCTCTCCGTGACCGACGGCCACGACCTCGCTGTCGAACTCGGCCATGCGGCGGAGCGACTCGCCGTGCTGCTTGGGATTCAGGTTGAAGGCTGGCCACCCCGCGGACAGGTCCGGCCATGTCGCGATCGCGTCCCCGGCAAAGAGGGTCCGCCGCTCGCTCCAGTAGAAGACGAGGTGTCCCGGCGAGTGCCCGGGCGCGTGGAAGACCTCGAGGGGCCCGATGCGATCCCCGTTGCTCACGTGGTGGTCGACGGGGCAGGGCGGATGCTTGCCGAGGCCGAGCGCGAGGCCGACCTGCAGCGGAAAGTAGGCGCGCAGCGGCCGTTGCGGCACGAGCGACACGGGCTGGGCCTTCCGCTCGCCGGCGACGATGTCGGCCTCCCATTCATGCGCGTAGACCGTCGCCCCGCTCTGCTCCTTGAGGGCTCTCGCGCCTCCGAGGTGCGAGCGATGGCCGTGAGTGAGGACGATGTTCTCGAGGTCGGCGACCGCCCGATCCATGCCGGCGATCTCCTCGAGCACGCGGTGGGCGTCGGTGTCGTAGAGCGTGTCGATGAGGGTCAGGCCGTTGCCGTCGTCGAGCAGGAAAGCGTGGACGCGGCCGCCCTTCTTCTGGCCGAGGCTGTGGATCCCGGGGGCGAGCTCCATGACTAGCGCCCGACTCGCACCCAGGGCGCGAAGGCGTTCTCGACGCCCTGAAGGGCCGGGCCGAGCTCGGGATAGTGCCGGAGCAAGACGTCGACCATGGTTGCGTTGCTGACCCAGTCCAGCCCGGTCTGGGAGTAGACCTCGGGCGTGTAGTCCCTCGTGAAGAAGCGGTCGCTCTTGAGGCGCCTCGACGCCATGAGGATGAAGATGCGAAAGGCGGTGTCGCTGAACCCGAACCCCTTCGGGAGCGGCTCGGCGTACAGCCCGACCATGAGGTCGACCCGGTCGACGTCGCCGTACACGCGCCGCAGCTCCTCCGCCCACGTGGGGTTGTCGCTCAGCTGGTCGAAGGACTCGGCGGGCTCGACGCCGAGGAACTTCCGGAAGGCGTTGTAGCGCGGGACTCCCCGCTCGCGCACGCGCATGATGTCCGTCGCCGCCAGGTCGATGGTCGTCCCGTCGGCCCGCTCGAAGTGCTGGAGGAAGCGGGGGTAGTTGTGCAGCGTGATCGCGCCCGGGTGCGCGATCCCCAGCGAGTAGGCGGCGCTCGCGACCCCCATCTCTTCGAGGAGACCTCGCGTGCTCAGTACTCCGACCTCGGGGAAGGTTCGCTCCTGCAGCACCTCGTCGCTTTCCGCCGACCGGAAGGTGAACTCGTCGGGAAGCAGCGGATGCATGCGGTAGACGGCGACGAACTCCTCGGTGAGCGAGTAGGGGACGCCGTGGTGATGGGTCGGTGAGCCGGGGATGCCGCTGAGAACTTCGCTCGAGCCCAGGCGCCCGAAGCGCTGGCGGAATCGTTCGCCCACCAGACCCCACCAGTTGGCGCCCATGGCGTAACGAGTGGTCGGGTGCGCGATGATCGCGGGCGTCCATTCGACCGTGTGGATCTTCGCCATGAGCGCTGCGTTGACCAGGCGTGCGTGATCGAAGAGATCGTCGTCCGACCAGGTCGGATACTCGGCCTTGAGCCTGTCGCAGATCGCGTTGTGCTCGAGAGAGAAGAGCGTATGGAGGACGCCCAGGCCGATCCAGAAGTTGCCCGCCACGTCGGAGAGGTCGAGGCCCTCCTCGAGTTCACGGGGAAGGAGGCCGTTCGGGTCGATCCTGAGCTTGCCATCCTCATGGGCCCGCAGCGCGTCCGTGAACTCCTGCCGCGAGCCGTAGATCTGCGACCCGTCCCACCAATGGCTGTCGGCGGTGACGAACGTGGGCGGAGACCCGTTCCCCGTATGGGTGGGGTCCCGCCGTGTGCGGGGAATGCGCATCGGCCGCTCCCACCAGGGATCGTCATCGGCCAGCTCGACCTCCCACGGATTCTCCGCTTCGTTCTTGCCGTGGCTGAACCAGTCGTGCACCTCGAACTGGAGCCAGGCTGCCGCGAGCACGTTGAGCGTGGTCGCGGGGATGAAGCCGTCGCGGGTCAACAGCTCACGGCTGACGAGCCGGGGGTTCGGCTCGAGGATCTCGGGAAGCTGCTCGGGCCAGGTCTGCTCGACCGGGACATTGCGCCCGAAGCGGGTGCCTATGCTCCCCATGAGCGGCCGTTCGAGGTCGTTGAGCGTCCCGTCGATCGTCCGCGCCGAAGTCCACGCCGGATCGCCTGCCTTCTGCATGAGCTCATCGGGAGCCGTCGGGACGCCCGTGTCGTAGAGGTTGCGCTCACGTAGCCGGGTGCGCAGGCCGACCAGGGTGAGCACACCCAGCGGGCGTGGCAGGCGATGCCAGCCCACCGAGCGGTCGACGGCGTGGGCGGTGCTGGCCAGAAGCTTGGAGAAAAGCGGTGGCAAGTCGGCGGCTCCTTTCAAGTCGCCTGAACAAGCCCTCCTCGCCGCTCCGCGGCGTGCGCAGCGGCGCCGTTGCCACGCCCCTGCAACAGCGCCGGAGTGGGCGCCCGTCTGAGCGGCCATGAAAGCACCAGCTCCACCTGGCGTCAATCCGGCGCGACACCCGCTTGACACGTGTGCTGGACCGTGCAAGCCTCTTTTAGAAGCGCGTTTTCGTGACGTTTGCGGCAGCTTCACCGGTCTCGCTGACCGCCGCAAGACACGTCCCATACAGAAGAAGGAGATCGATGAGCGACCAAGAGCGTGGATGTCTCTACGACGGCAGCGCCGTGATCAAGACCTTCGACGAGGAGGAGCTGAAGCAGGTCAAGGAGGCCCTCCCGCCGGCCACGAGAGGCGCAGGCTTCACCGTCATCACGAGGATTCGCAGCGCGAACTTCTCGACGGGCACGAAGATGTCGGCCCCCTTCGGGATCGTTCTGCACCACACCGGCGGCCACTTCGAGAGCGACCTCGCCATCCTGACCAAGGCGGGCACGGGAGTCTCGGCCAATGACCTGATCGACAAGCAGGGCCGGATCTTCGAGTTGTGCGAGCTGCCCAAGCGCGCTTTTCACGCTGGCGTGGCGAGCCTGCACGGGATCACCGACTGGAACGCACACGGCTGGGGGATCGAGATCGAGAACCTCGGGACCGGCAGCGATCCCTATCCCCAGCGACAAATCGACGCGGTCGTCTGGCGCTGCCGCGAGCGTAGGCGGCGCCTCGGCATCACGGACAAGAAGATGCTGACCCGCCACCGGGACATCTGCATCCCGAGGGGCCGGAAGCCCGACACCTCGGACAACTTTCCATTGCAGGAGGTCCGCCGGCGCGTGTTCGCGAAGACGGATCCCACGGACGACGGCATCGTCGGAGGGGAGCTCAAAATGGAGAAGTACAACATCGCCGGGCTTGATCGAAACAGCGGGCTGATTGCGAACGCCTTCGCGGGCGCTTTGCGGGCCGAACGCATCAACGCGATGGCGATCCACAGCAAGCCCAACGTCCGCGCCGCGGCGGCCGCCGCGGCGGGGGCGCCGTTTCGCAAGGGGCCCAGGCTCGTTGCAATCGGAAGCCAAGCGGCCGGCGCGGTCACAAAAGCCGGACAGAAGCTGGGCAAAGAGGAGAAGACCGATCTCTTCGGCGCGGTCGGCCGCGGAGAGGGAGACGCGCTCATCAAGGACACGCTCACGAAGACCGAGACCCTCCTCCTTCAGATCTGTGAGGTGGAGAAGAAGAATCCGGCGCGGGCGAAAGAGCGCTTCCAGAACGCTCTCGTCGGCCTAGCTCCTGGCTTCCAAGACAAGGTCTAGTGCCCACTCCCAGGCGCGGGACGAGAGCGCCGATCGGACGAAAGGAGGCGTGACGTGGCGAAAGGCGTCTCGATCCACATCGGACTGAACAGCGTCGACGCGGCCCACTACAACGGCTGGGACGGGCAGCTGCAGGCCTGTGAGTTCGACGCGAAGGACATGGAGAGGATCGCGGAGGCGGAGGGCTTCGACTCGACGATCATGCTCTCGAAGGAGGCGACCGCGGAGGCGGTGTCCGGCGCCATTCAAGAGGCCTCAGGCGAGCTCGCCAAGGGCGATCTGCTCTTCCTCACGTACTCCGGGCACGGGGGCCAGGTGCCCGACACGAACAGCGACGAGACCGGCGACTCGACCGACGAGACGTGGGTGCTCTACGACCGCCAACTCGTGGACGACGAGCTCTATGCCCTCTGGGCGAAATTCGAGCCGGGCGTCCGCATCTTCGTCCTCTCGGACAGCTGCCACAGCGGCTCGGTCACGAGGGACCTCTTCGACGCGCTTGTCCCCCAGATCGTCGAGAAGGGCATGGTCGACGCCCAGAAGCCGCGGACGAAGGAGCTGCCGCGCGACGTCCAGGACGCGACCTACCGGGCGAACGAAGGCCTGTACAAGCAGATCCAGTCCTCCCATGAGGCCGGTGGGGACGTGGACGTGCCGGCGAGCATCATCCTCATCTCGGGGTGTCAGGACAACCAGCTCTCGCTCGACGGAGACCGGAACGGTCTCTTCACGCAGACGCTGCTCGGAGTCTGGGACGACGGGAAGTGGAAAGGGGGCCACCGCAAGTTCTGGAAGACGATCGGCTCCAAGATGCCGCCGACCCAGAGCCCCAACTTCTTCCGCACGGGCGTTAGCGACCCGAAGTTCCGGCGCCAGACGCCGCTGACGATCTAACCACCGAGGCGTGAGAGGGGGACGCTGATGGCGAAGAAGGCGATGCGGGACGTCGTGGTGGTGCTGCCCGGCATCACCGGGAGCGTCCTCCAGAAGGACGGCAAGGACGTCTGGAACGTCACCGGCGGATCGGTGCTCCGCGCGCTCCTGAGCCTGGGGCAGAACGTGAAGGACCTGGCGCTCACCGAGGATCCCCCAGACGTCGACGACCTCGGCGACGGCGTGACCGCGTCCAAGGTCATGCGCGACATCCACCTCATTCCCGGCCTCTGGAAGATCGACGGGTACTCGAAGACCCTGAAATACGTCACGGACACCTTCGACGTCGTCCCCGGCGAGAACTTCTTCGAGTTCCCGTACGACTGGCGGAGGGACAACCGCGTCGCCGCGCGCAAGCTCGCGAAAGACGCGCAAGGCTGGCTCGCGGCCTGGCGGGAGAAGTCGGGAGCGGCCGACGCGAAGCTCATCCTCGTCGGACACTCGATGGGCGGAATCGTCTCGCGCTACTACCTGGAATGCCTGGACGGCTGGCGCGATACACGCGTACTCGTGACGTTCGGAACGCCGTACAGCGGCTCGCTGAACTCGGTCGGAACGCTGGTCAATGGGCTCAAGAAGAAGATCGGTCCCGTCGGAATCGACCTCTCCGGCCTCGTCCGCTCACTGACGGCCGTTTACCAGCTCCTCCCCACTTACGCCTGCTACGACGGCGGAGACGGGAAGCTGGTCGGCGTCAGCGAGGCGACCATCCCGCACGTCGACCAGCAGAAGGCGAAGGCAGCCGCCGAGTTCCACGATGAGATCCGGAATGCGGTGAAGGCGCACGAGCAGGAGGACGAGTACCGGGAAAACCGCTACGACATCCGCCCCGTCGTCGGAATTCTGCAGCCGACGTTCCAGTCCGCCCGGGCCGCGGGAGACGGCGTCCAGCTCATCCGAACTTACGACGGAGAGGACCAGGGCGGCGACGGCACCGTGCCGCGCATCTCGGCCACTCCGGTCGAGCTCGAGCGCGAGGCGAACGCGATGTTCGCGTCCGAGCGCCACGCCTCGCTTCAGAACGAGGACGGTGTCCTGGTGCAGCTGCGCGGAGTCATGAGCGGGCTCGACATCGACTTCCCTGGCTTTCGCGACGCTTTCCCCACCATCGGGCTCGGCCTCGAGCTCGACGACGCCTACCAGACCGATGAGCCGGTGCCGGTTCGCGTGCACCCCGAGGAAGAGCCGGCCGAGTCGCTGCTCGTCCAGGTTCGCGATGCCGAGACGAACGAGGAGGTAGCCCGAGAGACATTGACCCCGGCCGGCGACGGCTGGCATGAGGCCGAGCTGAGGCCGCTCCAGGAAGGCGCGTACCGCCTGACGGCGTTCGGAAGCGGGAGAGTCGAGCCCGTCACCGACCTCTTCGTGGTGCTCGGCGAGGACGAATGAACTGGGCGATCGTCATCGGAATCGACCGCTACTGGTCGAAGCGTGCGTGCCTGAATGGCGCCGTTCGCGACGCCCTGCTGATGCGCGACTGGCTGCTCGATCCGGCCGGCGGCGGCGTGCTCGAAGAGAACCTGGCGCTCATCCTCTCCCCGGCCGCCGACAAGAAGCCGAAGGGCCTGGAGGCAGTCGAGGCGACAAACGCGGCGATCGTCAACTCGATCGCCGACCTGCTGAAGCGAAGCAAGGGCGAAGGCGAGCGCCTGTACTTCTTCTACGCCGGCCACGGGCTCACCGCGCGCGTCAATCAGCGGGACGAGAACGCCCTCGTCTGCTCCGACTTCACGGACCTGCTGACGACGAACTCGCTCGCCCTCCGATCGCTCTGGGAGTTCTTCGAGACAGTGCAGTTCCAGGATCAGTTCTTCTTCGTGGACGCCTGCCGGAACATCCCCTGGGAGAATGTGGAGTTCGAGGTCGGTCGCTGGCCGCTGCCGCGCAAGCGAGACCCGGGCCTGCCTCCGGCGCAGCAGTTCATCCTCTACGCGACCTCCCCCGGCCTTCGCGCCCAAGAGCTCCAGGAAGCAGGAAACGAGCGCGGCGCCTTCACCGACGTGCTGCTGGACGGTCTTCGCGGCAAGTCCAAAGCGAAGGCATGGTCGTCGGACAACGAGAACTACCAGGTGCGCTGGGAGCGCCTGGTCGACTACATCAAGAAGGAGCTGGAGGATCGGCGCGTCGCCGTCGGGCAAGGCGCCGCGCAGGACGTGTTCCAGATCCCCCAGGACACGGGCGCCCACGGGGTGGCCGGCCGGGAGCGAAACCCCGTCCTCGCCGAGTTCCCGAGTGACGCGTTCGACGACGAGAAGCTCCGGATCCTCCTGACTCCCGACGAGGTGGTCTCTGTTGCGGAAGTGATCGTGCTCGACGAGGCCGCAGTGCCCGTTCAGACGAAGAGCCAACTGGCCGGCTTGCCGGTGGAGTTCACGCTGCCCCCGCGGACGTACGCGCTCCACGCGACCGCGCCAGAGTACGATCGAGCCGTCGCGCGACCTCCGATCGAGCTCTACTCGACCCGTGATGTCCCGCTCGAACTGGCGCGTGCGGCCCAGGTTGAACCTGCGCCCGGCGGAAACGGGGCTGGCACGCGTGCGCTCGATGAGTCCGCCGCGACCGCCGACCTCACCGTGCGGACGAACGATCCCCTAGCGCCGGTCGAAGTCGCCGACGAGACGGGTCGGGTGCTCCAGGTGTCGAACGGGGGGGCCTCACTCAGCGACCTGACTCCCGGGTTCTACCGCGTACGGCTGACGCCGCCCGGCGGCGCGGTCGACGAGCAGCTCGTCGAGCTCGCCCCCGGAGCGGAGCAGATCGTCGATCTCGAAGCGACTGCCGCCTCTCCCGCTGTCCAGGAGCTCGTCGACACCATCGCCGCACCCGTCCATGACGACAACACGGTGGAGATTTCGAAGTTCGCCGGGCCGATCGCGTCGCCCGAGCTCTCCACGATCCTGACGCTCGCCGCCGGCGCGGCGATCCAGGACGACGCCAAGGACGGTGATCGCCTCCGTCGCCTCGGGCTGGGCGCGCTCAAGGACCAGCTCGATCCCGCCGCCGAGACGGGCGTCTACGTCGTCCTCGGCCACGACTCGCCGGACCCGGACGAGGCGAAGAGCTACTTCTCCGGGTTGAAGCTCCGGATCTGGAAGATCGGTGAGGCGGTCCCGGAGTCGTTCGAGTCGGTGGGCGTCTCGCCTCGCGCTGCGGGGATCGCCGAGTACGCCTCGAGTCCCACTCCCGGTTCCTACTGGCTCTCGCTGGAGCCGCCTGACGGCCAGCTGATGGTGCTGGCTCTCGCCCTGCTGCCGAAACGGTTGACCCTGCTCACGATCGAGGTTCAGCCCGAACTGACGAAGATCTTCCAGTACTCGCCTTCGCTCGTTCCAGACTCTTCTTCGGGGGCAGACGCCCTCCGGCGCGTCGAGCTCCTGGAGCGGATCATGCTCGACGGTCGTCTCGATGCCGGCTACGAGCTGGCGCATCAGCTCCTCGCCCGCCAGGTCAACAACCCGCTTGCCGGCTGCCTTGGTGGCTACCTCTATCTTCGGCTCGGAAGAGCCGAAGAGCTCGAGGACACCGTGAAGAACCTGACGACCCGTTTTCCTGGCCTGAGCGACGTGCACGTGATCCGGGGGGAGTTCGAGGCGGCTGCCGGTCGCCACGCCGAGGCGAAGGCGGCGTTTGCGCAGGCCATCGAGGTCGGCGTGCCCATCTTCGGCGAGGGGTTGACGAGGCTGATCGAAGGCATGCGGACGTACGAGGTCGAGCATCCTCTCAGCCGGCTGGTCGCTCACATCTTCGAGCACCACATGAGCGGCTCGATGTGGTCCGTCTGGCTGCCCGAGAAGCTGGTAGCGGGCGAGTTGCTCGTTCCCTGAGGCGGGCTGACGTTTGGCCGTCAAGCTCACGGGTCGCGTCCAGATTGGGCGCTTCGTGCTCGAGATCGGCGCGCCGCCCGGGACGCGCGCGTTGGACGCGACTCACGCAGCCGCCAGCGAGCCCGCGGGCAACGTCGTGGCGATGCGCGGCTAGGCGCGGCTCAATCCCGCAACGCGTCAATTACTAAATCTGCGGGACTCCCGTTGGTGCCAATGGTGCAAGGCCCCACGCACGCGACCTTACGACCGCCGACGAGATGACCTTGAGTCACGCCTCGGCCGAGACTCAACTTGTCCGGATGGGTCTCGCGAGACTGCCCGGGGCGGTCTCGAAGCCGATCCGGCGCTCCCTCCGGCGGCGAGAGCCCCGGCCTATAAAGCCCCGGCTCCTCTACCCAAAACCCCTGCTAGATGCAGACGATTTCGAACGGAACACGCCGTGGGCTCCCTGAAAAGCCCCCGCAACAGAGGTAGAATTGTCGTTGCCCATATAGACAACGAATCCCCGAAACTCAGCGAGTCAAAGGGGATCGCCACCGCACTTTACGTGCATCTGCCTGCTCAGTTGACGCGAGCGTCGCGTGGTCTTCTTCGCCCGGGTCGAACCGCGGGATGGGGACGAACTCGACCGGTCGCCGATGTATGTCTCGCGGCCCGAACTGTCCGCGGTCTGGTCTGCGGTAATCGCCTCGTTGACGCGCCTTGAGTTCAGCATCCCGCAGAAGTAGTGCGCCTCATCGTCTGACTCGCAGGTGATGACGAACTGGTTGAGGTCGACGATGAACACCTGCACAGGGAGGCCGTGAACCTCCTCAACGTCCACGAATATTGGAGTTTCGACCCGTACGCGGTCTGCGCGGACACCTAGCAAACCGACTGCGTTGGCTGCGATCCTATGGGGCGGGGCCCCAGCTCGGAAGGCGGTCCTGCGCCTCGCTCGTCGTGAGGGGATGCTGGTTGCCGCCGTCCTCGCTCATCACGTAGATCTGCGCGTTGCCGTCGCGTTCGCTCTCGAACGCGATCAGGCGGGCCGGAGACCAGGACGGATGCCTGTTTGCGCCCGGGCCGAAGGTCAGCTGCGTGGCAGCACCCCCGTCGGAGCTCATGACGAAGATCTGGGTCTCGCTGTTCCGGGCCGACTGGAAGGCGATCTTGCTTCCGTCCGGCGACCAGGCGGGCCATTGGTCTACCACCGAGTTGAAGGTCAGCTGCGTGGCAGGACCGCCGTCGGAGCTCATGACGGAGATCTCCTTGTCGCCGTCCCGGTCCGATTCGAAGGCGATCTTGCTTCCGTCCGGCGACCAAGCCGGCGCTTCGTCGTTCCATTCGTTCCGGGTCAGAGCGTGCTTCTCCGACCCGTCGGCGTTCATGACGAAGATCTCGTCGTCGCCGTCCCTGGCGGATTTGAAGGCGATCCGGGTCCCGTCCGGGGACCAGGTGGGTCTCGTGTCGACTGCCTGATTCTTCGTCAGGCGCCGGAGAGCGCCGCCGCTCGCGTTGATGACGTAGATCTCGTGGTTACCGTCGCGGTCGCGATCGAACAGGATCAGGTCGCCGTTCGGCGACCAGGCCGGCTTCGTGTCTTCGCCGCTGTAGTCCGTCAGCCGCCGCACGGCCCCACCGTGTGCGTTCATGGAGTAGATCTCCGGGTTCTGGTCACGATCGCTGGCGAATGCGATTCGCATCTCATTCCCGTTCGGTGGCGGACTCTCCGTCGAAGTGGCTCCCGTCGAGATGCTGCCCGTGGAGATACTGGACACGGCGGCCGTGCTCGAGCCGTCGTCACCGCCGCGCGTGAGGAGCACTCCGGCAAGCGTGGCGCTGGCGGTGATGAGCGCGGCAGAACCGGTGAGGATGCCGGGAAGGGTCGCGAAGAAGTTCGACTTCTTGTCGCTGCCGCCAGCGAACTGGTTAGGCATCGACAACACCCCGACGACGAGGGGCGCTTTCTCGTTGCACTGTCCGTCGAGACTACATTTCGGCTCGGCGCCCCTCAACCCCGGGCGGCGCGGGACCCCTGAGGCGAGGCCTACGAACCCTTCCCGATCCACTCCTCGCCGCCCACGCCGAACTCCTTCTTCCAGAGCGGCACGCCGCTCTTGGGAGTATCGATCGCCTCCTGGCAGGCTGCGAGCGCGTCCCGGCGATGGGGAGCCGAGACTGCGACCGCGACACTGGCGCCGGCCCACTTCGCAGACGCCGACCCGGCGCATGATCGCAACGCTGCAGAGGTCGTACTTCTGGGCCAGCTGCGCTGCGATCTCGGCCATGACCTCTTCCGCCATCCCCTCGTAGGCTTCGTATTCGAGCCGGATCACGCCCCGCCCCCGCGACTCGCGCCGAACGGTGCCCAGGAAGGTGGCGACGGCGCCGGCGCGCTCGTCCTCCACCTCCGCGAGGACCGCGGTCGATCGGATCCTCGGTGAGCCGGAACGAGAGCTACTAGCCGACTGCATAGAGAAGATCAAAGTCGCGGAGGCCAGGCTGCGCCCTCTTCTTGGGCCACGCTAGTCTGACTACCAGGGGTCGTCGCGGCCTCTTGAGGCGGCGCGTCTTCCGGAGGCGCCATGGGGTTGCCCGCCCTCCGCAAAGCTTCGCGGGCCTCATCGTCCGCTCGGCGCTTCTGCTCGGCGGAGAACTCGGTCTGCGCAGCCGTCAGCTTCGATGAGGCGCCGGAGAACCCGACGCAGGAACGGAGTGCGAACTTCGCATTCAGCGCAGCCGAGGAGGTGCGGGCATTCGAGTGTCGCGTCGACGGCGGGCCGTTCGAGGAGTGCTCCAGTCCGCACACCATCGCCGGGCCCCTTGAGTTCGGCGAACACGTCTTCGTCGTGCGCGCTACCGACTTCGCCGACAACACGGCGGGCCCGGCAGACACCGGTGGACCGTCGAGCGTGGAAAGGGGCCGCGGGCGACGATCGTCGACGGCCCGGATCCGCTCACGAAGGAGACAACCGCAGAGTTCACGATCGAGGCGCCAAACGCCATCCGGCTCGAGTGCCGGGTCGACGACAACGACTTCGAGAGCTGCCCGACGATCGTTTCCCGCAGGGTAGAAGGGAGACCACACCTTCGTTGTCCGCGCGTTCGACGCCGACGACACAGAAGGGCCGCCCGCGGAGCACCGCTGGACGGTCGACACCACGCCGCCGACGGTCGAGATCGAGTCGGCGCTCCGCAAGGGTCGGGAGACCGCGGTAGTGACCTTCACGCCGAGCGAATCAGAAAGTCGATCGAGTGCGTCCTGCTCGAGCAGGGAGAGCCGGCCATCGAGGTCGACCGCGTGGCGGAGTGTGGCAGCCCGACGGTGTTTGAGGGTCTCGACGGCGGTAAGGCGTATCTCGTGCAGGTGCGCGCCACCGATGGGGGCGGGCAACGTCGGGCCCGCGGACGAGGCCGAGATCGACACGCCGCCCCCGTCGGTGGATTAGCACGAGGCAGTCAGCCGGCGCTTGTCCCCAGCGCGCGGGCGGCGGCGTGGACGGCCTCGACCATGGCCGTGTAGCCCGTGCAACGACAGAGGTTGCCGGCGAGCGCCTCGCGGATCTCTTCGTCGTCGGGATCCGGCCGCCGGCGGAGGAAGGCGTCGAGGGACATGAGAAAGCCCGGCGTGCAGAAGCCGCACTGTAGTGCGTGAGCGTCCTGAAAGGCCCGCTGGAGCGGATGCAGATCGTCGCCGAGGGCGAGTGCCTCGACCGTGCGAACGGCGCGCCCGTCCGCCTGCGCGGCGAGCATGAGGCACGAGCGCACCGGCTCTTCGTCGAGCTGAACGGTGCACGCGCCACACACGCCGTGCTCGCAGCCGATGTTCGTCCCGGTGAGCCCCTCTTTGCGGATGAAGTCGGAGAGAAGGGCGCGCGGCTCGACCTCGCGCCGGTGGACGCGGCCGTTGATCGTGACGGCGATCGACGTCGTCATGCCGCCGCCCGCGCCCGATCCACAGCGACCACTAGGGCTTGCCGGGTGAGCTCCGCCGCGAGCGCCCGGCGGTGAGCCCTGTGGGGGCCGGACAGCTCCAGCTCGCCGGCGGCGAGCTCCGCGACCGCGGCGAACTCGGCCTCGGCAAGTCGTGAGCCCGCGAGAACCTTCTCGGCCCCGACCGCCCGCAGAGGTGTTGACGCAGCGGCCAGGAGCACGATCGAGGCGCGGGTGCAGGCGCCGTCCTCCGCGAGCGCCACGAGGACGGCGGCGCCGCCGAGGGCGAAGTCTCCGTGGACGCGGGTGTGCTCGACGATCGCCGTACCGGCTCGCGGAGGAAGCGGCGGGACCGTGACCCCGACGAGGAGCTCGTCAGGCTCGAGCGCGGTGGTCAAGTGCGTGACGAAGAGCTCTTCGGCGGCGAGGGTCCGAGCCCCGCGCTGCGAGCGGACGTGGAAGCTCGCGCCGAGGGCAGTCAGCGCGGCGGGGAGCTCCGCCGCCGGATCGGCGTGGGCGACCGAGCCTCCCACCGTCCCGCGCGAGCGGATCTGGGGGTGACCGACGAGGCGGGCCGACTCGGCGAGGAGCGGCCAGCGCGCGGCGACGAGCGGGGAGTGCTCCAGTGTGGCCATGCGGGTGACGGCTCCGATGTGGAGCGCCCCGCCCTCACGGCGGATGTGCGCGAGCCCGTCGATCCGGTTCACGTCGACGAGCCGTTCCGGGCGCGCGAGCCGGAAGTTCAGAAGCGGGATCAGGCTCTGGCCGCCCGCGAGCACCTTCGCCTCGTCGCCGTAGCGGGCCAGGAGATCGAGCGCCTCCTCGACGGAGCGAGGCTCCTCGTAGGCGAAGGGAGCCGGCTTCACCGCCGCCGAAACGCCAGCCCGAGGACGAACCCAGCCAGACCAACGGCGACGAAGGGCCCGTAGCGCCGTAGCAACGGCTGCCAGGCCGCCGCGCCGAGATCCAGCTCCGTCGCTGCAGGCCTTGCCGGCGCGACTTCCTCCGCGCCGCCGAGCACCGCCGCCTCCAGGCCGCGGGCGAACCGCTGGAGTAAATGGCCGGCAACGTCCTCCATCAGACCGCGACCGAACTGCGCGGCTCGTCCCGTCACGGACAGATCCGTCTCGACGATGAGCCGAGTGCCGCCCTCGGCGGGAAGGAGGCGATTCGTGATCGTGGCCGTCGCGCCGCCGTGACCGCGGCGCTCGCGACCCTCGATGCGAAAGGTCGCGACGTGCTCGTCCTCGTCGACATCCTGGAGGCGCGCGACGC
>Ga0307278_10000491_pt1 | contig 19880 bp, 23 predicted proteins | sample ER_DNA_117_FD_194482 | JGI IMG/M metagenome (GOLD analysis project Ga0307278, IMG submission 194482) | Bulk soil microbial communities from the East River watershed near Crested Butte, Colorado, United States - ER_DNA_117 | ecosystem: Environmental > Terrestrial > Soil > Floodplain | place...
CCGCCGGCCGCGCTACGCAGTGATCGCCGCGCGCGGCTCCTCCGACAACGCGGCGCGCTACGCACAGCACGTGCTCGGCCGCCTGTGCGGCCTGCCCGTAGCGCTCGCGACGCCGTCGCTGCACACCGTGTACGACGCGCCGATCCGGTACACGGACGGGCTCGTGCTCGGGATCTCGCAGTCGGGCGCGTCGCCCGACGTGGTCGCCGTGCTCGCCGCGGCGCGCGCGCAGGGGTGCGTGACGGTCGCGGTCACGAACCACCCTGCCTCACCGATGGCCGCGGCGGCCACGCACGTGATCCCGTTGCAGGCCGGCGTGGAGGCGAGCGTCGCCGCGACCAAGACCTACACCACCTCGCTCGCCGCAGCTGCCGCGCTCGCGGCCGGGATCGCGGGCGACGCCGACCGCACGCGCGAGCTGGCGGGGGTTCCAGACGCCCTCAGCCGCCAGCTCGCGCGCGTCGGCGGCCTCGACGGGGCAGCCGACGCGGCGGCCGAGTGGCGCCGCCTCGCGGTGATCGGCCGCGGCGCGAACTACGCCACGGCGTTCGAGGCGGCGCTAAAGATCAAGGAGCTCGCCGGCGTCGCCGCCGAGCCGGCCTCGCCCGCCGACTTCCTGCACGGGCCGGTCGCGATGCTCGACCCCGGGTTCCCAGTGCTGGCGATCCTTCCATCACCGCCTGCCGGCGCCGCGGTGCGCGATGTGCTCGCCGCCGCGCACGGGCGCGACGCCGACATCACCGTGATCGCGGGCGACGACTACGCGGCGGCGCCCGGCGAGCGCACGCTGTCGGTCGAGCCCGGCCCGGAGTGGCTCAGCCCGCTCTGCGCCGTCGTCCCCGCCCAGCTGCTCGCCGTCGGCGCCGCGGAGCGCCGCGGCGTCGACGTCGACCGACCCGTGGGCCTGCAGAAGGTCACAAGGACGCACTAGGAGACCCATGCCACCCATCCGCATCGAGGGGCTGACGAAGACCTACAAGGACGGCCCGCGCGCGGTCGACCACGTCGACCTGGAGATCCGCGACGGCGAGTTCATGGTCCTCGTCGGCCCGTCAGGCTGCGGCAAGTCGACGCTGCTGCAGATGCTCGCCGGGATCGTCGACGTCACCGCGGGCACGATCCACATCGGCGACCAGGACGTGACGCGGCTGGACCCGCGCAAGCGCGACATCGCGATGGTGTTCCAGAGCTACGCGCTGTACCCGCACCTGTCCGTGCGCGGCAACCTCGGGTTCGGCCTCAAGCTGCGCGGCACCGGCAAGGCCGAGATCGCGCGCCGGGTGGAGGACGTGGCGCGCATCCTCGGCCTCGACGAGGTGCTCGACCGCAAGCCCGGCGAGCTGTCGGGCGGCCAGCGCCAGCGCGTCGCGATGGGTCGCGCGATCGTGCGCGAGCCGCGCGCGTTCCTGATGGACGAGCCGCTCTCCAACCTCGACGCCAAGCTGCGCGTCTCGATGCGCGCGCAGCTCAGCCGGCTGCATGAGCGGCTCGGCGTCACCACGGTCTACGTCACGCACGACCAGGTCGAGGCGATGACGCTCGGCGACCGCGTGGCGGTGTTGCGGCGCGGCGTGCTGCAGCAGTGCGACACGCCGCAGACGCTGTTCGCGCGACCGGCGAACCTGTTCGTCGCGGCGTTCATCGGCTCGCCGGCGATGAACCTCGTCGAGGCGACCGTGGAGGCCGGCGAGGCGCGCTTCGGCAACTGCCGCATCGCGCTCCCGGCCGGGTCGCGCCTCGCGGGCCGCGTGATCCTCGGGCTGCGCCCGCATCACCTCGAGCTCGCGGGACCGGGGACCGACGCGGCGCTCGCGCGACTGCAGGGCTCCGTGGAGGTCGTCGAGGAGCTGGGCACCGAGACGCAGCTGGTCGTCGGCGTCGACGCCCCGCGGCTGCGCGCCGACGCCGTGCGCGACGCGCTCGACGCCGCGCCCGGCGATGACGTGCTGCTCGCCGACGAGGATCGCGCGACGCTGACCGCGGTCGTCGACCCGCGCACGCGGGCGGCGACGGGGGAGAGGGTCGAGCTGGCGATCGACCCCGCGCGCCTGCACGCGTTCGACCCGGAGACGGGCAGCGCGATCGCCGTCAACGGCGCGCCGGTCGCCGAGCACGCGCTGGCGTGATCGTCCCCGCCCCGGCTTCGCCCGGCCCGGACGAGGCGCTCGGGCCCGAGGGCTACCGGCTCGAGGTCCGCGGCGGCGATGCGCGGATCGAGGCCGAGGGCGCCGCCGGGCGCTTCTACGCCGAGCAGACGCTGCGCGCCCTCTCCGCGGCCGGCGCGCCGCCGGACGTCACGATCGCCGACCGGCCGCGCTTCGCCTGGCGCGGCGTGATGCTCGACGTCGCGCGCCACTTCTTCGGCGTCGACGACGTGCGCCGGCTGATCGACCACCTGGCGGCGTACAAGCTCAACGTGCTGCACCTGCACCTGTCAGACGACCAGGGCTGGCGGCTGGCGATCGAGGGCTGGCCGCAGCTGGCCGAGTACGGCGGGCGCACCGCGGTCGGCGGCGACCCGGGCGGGTTCTACACGCAGGACGACTACCGCGCAATCGTCCGCTACGCGGCCGAGCGGTTCATCACCGTCGTGCCGGAGATCGACTGCCCCGGCCACGTGCAGGCGGCGCTCGCGTCATACCCCGAGCTGGCCGGCGGCGGGGCCGCCGAGCCCTACACCGGGATCGAGGTCGGCTTCTCCTCGCTCGACGCGCACGCCGAGGAGACGTACCGCTTCCTCGGCGACGTGCTCGGCGAGCTGGCCGCGCTCACGCCCGGCGAGTTCCTCCACATCGGCGGCGACGAGGCGCACAGCACGTCGGCCGAGGACTACCTGGCGTTCATGGCCCGCGTGCAGCCGCTCGTCGCCGCGCAGGGCAAGCGGCTCGTCGGCTGGGAGGAGATCGCGTCGGCGCCGCTGCGCACCGGCAGCGTCGTGCAGTACTGGAACACGATCGGCGAGCGCGGCCACGACCTCGCCCGCGCGGCGGTCGCGCAGGGCGCGCAGCTGATCATGTCGCCCGCGGACAAGGTGTACTTCGACATGAAGTACGACGCGTCGTCGCCGCTCGGGCAGGACTGGGCCGGGCACGTCGAGGTGCGAGACAGCTACGAGTGGGACCCCGCGACACTCGTCGAAGGGGTGGGGGAGGGCGCGATCCTCGGCATCGAGGCGCCGGTATGGACCGAGACGTTGCGCACGCTGAGCGACGTCGAGACGATGCTCTTCCCGCGCCTGTGCGCGTTCGCCGAGGTCGCCTGGACGCCCCAGGACACGCGCGACTGGGAGGGCTTCCGCGCCCGGGTCGCCGCGGAGGCACCGCGGTGGGACGCCGCGGGGGTCGCGTATACGCGGTCGCCGCAGATCGACTGGCCCTGACCCGCGGCCTTGCGTCCGCCGCAGCGGGGTGGCACGGTGTCGGGGGGAGCAGGAGATGGAGACCGGACGAACCACGCGGGTACTGGTGGTGGCGAACCGCACGGCGGCGACGCCGTGGCTGCTGCAGGAGATCGAGCACCGGTCGAAGAGCGGCCCGTGCGAGATCGCGCTGCTGATCCCCCCGACGGGCGGGCGACATCCCGACTGGACGCCCGACGTCGCGCTGTCGCTGGTCGCGCAAGCCGCCGGCCGGCCGGTGCAGGCGGTGGAGTGCGGTCGGGACTGCGTCGCGGCGGTGCGGCGCGCGCTGAGCAAGCAGCCCTTCGACGAGGTGCTCGTCTCCATCCGCCCCCCGCGCGGGCCGAAGTGGCTGCGACGCGACCTGCTCCAACGGATCGACGGCCTCGGCGTTCCCGTGACCGCGGTGGTCCCAGGCCAGCGCGCCGCGATCGACCAGACGGTGCTCAAGGTCCGCTGGGACGACAGCGGCCCCTGAGCGAGCGCCGCTGATCGATTCGCGCCTCATCGGCCCGCCCACACGCCGGCGTCCGCGGTCCGCCGCGCGTAGTCGGCGAAGTCCCGCGGCCCGCGCCCGAGCGCGCGCTGGACGCCGTCGGTCAGGTGGGCGTTGCGGCCGTCGAGCACCTCCGTGAAGAGGAACGCCAGCAGCGCCACGACGTCGGCCGGCACGCCGTGTTGTGCCAGCCCGGCCGTGAACTCGTCGCTCGCGATCGGCACGTACCGGATCGGCCGGTCCGTCGCCTCCGCGATCTCGGCGACCGCCTCGTCGAAGCGCAGCAGCCGCGGGCCGGTCAGCTCGTAGAGCTGTCCGGCGTGCCCATCCTCGGTGAGCGCCGCCACCGCTACGTCGGCGATGTCCTCGGCGTCGACGAACGGCTCCGGCACAGGCCCGGCGGGCAGCGCGACCTCGCCCGCAAGCACCTGCTCCACGAACGCGCCCTCGCTGAAGTTCTGGCTGAACCAGCTGCACCGCACGATTGTCCACTCGGCGCCTGACTCCTGCAGCACCTGCTCGGCGCGCTGGGCCTCCGCCTCGCCGCGGCCGGACAGCAGCACGAGCCGGCGGGTGCCGTTGTCGACGGCCAACTCGGAGAACGCGGCGATCGCCTCGGGGGCGCCGGGTACGGCGAGGTCGGGGAAGAACGAGACGTACGCCGACGTCGCGCCCTGCAGCGCGGCAGCCCACGTGTCGCGATCCTCCCAGTCGAACGGCGGCGCGCCCGCGCGCGAGCCGATCCGCACGGGCACGCCGCGCGCCTGGAGCCGTTCGGCGACCCGGCGGCCGGTCTTGCCCGTGCCGCCGAGCACCAGTGTCGTGTTCTGCGTGTGGTTGCTCATGGAGAGCAGTAAGGAGGACCGGTGTGCGATGGTCCATAGCTGTTCGGCGCAATTCCATGTGCGAGCGTCTACAGGGTTCATCGTCCACTCACGCTGTGGTGAGAAGCTGTTCGCGGTGCGCGTGCTGATCGTCGAGGACGAGGCGAAGCTCGCCGGCATCATCCGGCGCGGCATGCGCGAGCGCGGGCTGAGCGCCGATGTCGCGGCGACCGGCGAGGACGCGCTCTGGATGGCCGGCGCGACGGAGTACGGCGCGATCGTGCTCGACGTGATGCTGCCCGGGATCGACGGCGTGGAGACGTGCCGCCGCCTGCGCGCCGACGGCGTCTGGGCGCCCGTGTTGATGCTCACCGCCCGCGGCGCGGTGCGCGACCGGATCGCGGGCCTGGACGGCGGCGCGGATGACTACCTCGTCAAGCCGTTCGCCTTCGAGGAGCTGCTCGCGCGCCTGCGGGCGCTCGTACGGCGAGCGCCCGCCGAGCGCCCTGCGGTCCTCGAGGTCGGCGACCTGCGGCTCGACCCGGCCGGCCGCCAGGTCTGGCGCGGCACGGACGAGATCGAGCTGCCGCCGAAGGAGTTCGCGCTGCTGGAGACGTTCATGCGGCATCCCGGCGTCGCGCTCTCGCGCTTCCAGTTGCTCGAGCACGCCTGGGACGGGGAGTACGAGAACCGCTCGAACGTCGTCGACGTCGGTGTCAAGTCGCTGCGCGACCGGATCGACCGGCCGTTCGGGGCGGACTCGATCGAGACGGTGCGCGGCGTCGGCTACCGCCTGCGCACGGCGGAACTGCCGTGAGGCGCCTGCCGGTCCGCTGGCGGGTCACGCTCGCGTTCGCGGGCGCGCTCGCCGTCGTCCTGCTGGCGGTCGGGGCATTCGTGTACCTGCGCTTCGAGGCCGAGCTCACGAACACCGTCGACACCGGCCTGCAGACGCGCGCGGCGGAGGTCGCGGCGCTGCGGCGGTCCGGCGGCAGCCTCGACGCCGCGCGCTCGCAGGCGCTGCTCGACGACGAGGAGAGCTTCGCGCAGGTGGTCTCCACGAGCGGCGAGGTGCTCGACTCGACGCCCGGCGCGGCGCGTGTGCGGCTGACCGCCGCCGAGCTGCGCGACGCCGCCACAGGCCCGGAGTTCTTCGAGCGCGCGGCGGGCACGCTTGACGGCGAGCCGGCACGGCTGCTCGCCGTTCCGGCGGGGTCCGGGGGAGAGGTCGTGGTCGTCGGCGCCTCGCTCGACGACCGCCAGGAGGCGCAGTCGGCGCTGCTCGCGCTGATGGCCGCGGGATTCGGCGCGGCGCTGCTGCTCGCTTCCGCCGCCGGCTACTGGGTCGCCGGGATCGCGCAGCGGCTCACGCGGCTCGAGCGGGCGCGCGCGGCCGAGCAGGAGGCGGTGGCGCGGGAGCGCCGCTTCATCGCCGACGCGAGCCACGAGCTGCGCACGCCGCTGACGACGCTGAAGAGCGAGCTCGACGTGGCGCTCCAGCGCGAGCGCACGCCGGAGGAGCTGCGCGGGGCGCTCGCCTCCGCGCGCGAGGAGGCCGACCGCCTGGTCGCGCTCGCCGAGGCCCTGCTGGTGCTCGCGCGAGCCGACGAGGGCGAGCTGCCGATCACGCGCGAGCCGCTCGACATCGGTGCGCTGCTCGTCGGCGTCGCCAACCGGCGCGGCGCCGAGCGCGAGATCCGCGTCGACGCGCCGTCGGGACCCACCGTCGACGGCGACCGGCGAGCGCTCGAGCGGGCGATCGGCAACCTGGTCGACAACGCCCTGACCCACGGCGGGGGACGGATCGATCTCAGCGCCACCGACGGCGCCGGCGCCGTCCGGATCGCCGTCCGTGACCACGGGCCCGGCTTCCCGCCCGGCTTCGCCGACCGCGCGTTCGAGCGCTTCGCCCGGCCCGACGCCGGCCGCAGCGGCGGCGGCGCGGGGCTCGGGCTCGCGATCGTCGACGCGATCGCGCGCGCTCACGGCGGCTCGGCCGTAGCGAGCGACGCCGACCCTGGCGCTCGGGTCGAGATCGTCCTTCCCGCTTCATCGTCGCCTCATCCGCCGGCAGGACGCTGACCCGACAGACAGCGAAGGAAGGAGCGCCATGCAGCGCACACGCAAGCTCATCCTCGTCGCGGCCGCCACCGCGGCGCTCGCCGCGGCAGGCGCCGGCACCGCGATAGCCGTGTCCGGTGGCGACGGCGGGGACGACGGAGACCGCCAGGCGACGGGCGCCGGAGCCGACCGCGCCCGCGCGGCCGCGCTCGCGATCACCGGCGGCGGCATCGCCAACGCCGTCGAGCGCGACAGCGAGAACGGCGCGACGTGGGAGGTCGAGGTCACCAAGCCCGACGGCAAGACCGTCGACGTGCGACTCGACGACCGGTTCGGGCTCGTCGTGGTCGAGTCCGACTCCGAGCGCGGGGACGGCGCCGAGCAGGAATGACGCTGTAGCAGACCGCCTTGACAGCGGTTCGAGGGGCTGTATGCTCAACCGCGTGGTTTATCAACCGAGCAGGTGAGCAGGTGAACACGCGGTGGCGGTCGATCAACTCAGCAGCACGTTCTCGGCGCTCGCCGACCCGACGCGCCGCGCGATCCTGGCGCGGCTCGCGGAGGGCGAGGCGACGGTGAACCAGCTGGCGGAGCCGTTCCCGATCACCCTGCAGGCGGTCTCCAAGCACCTCAAGGTGCTGGAGCGGGCCGGCCTGATCGCGCGCGGCCGCAGCGCGCAGCTGCGGCCGTCGCGCCTGCAGGGTGAGGCGCTCAAGGAGGCCGCCGACTGGCTGGCGGACTACCGCGGCTTCTGGGAGGAGGGGTTCGACCGCCTCGGCGAGCACCTGCACGCGATCCAGAAGGGATCGCGCGGATGACCGGGGCGACCGCGCAGGCGATCACGATCACGCGCGTCTACGACGCGCCGCGCGAGCTGGTGTGGAAGGCCTGGACGGAACCCGGGCGGCTCGCGCAGTGGTGGGGGAAGCGCGGCTGGAGCACGCCGCTGTCGTCGATCACGCTGGACGTCCGGCCGGGCGGCACGTTCCGCCTGAACTCGATCTCCGACGCCGACGGCAGCGAGATGCCGCTGGATTCGGTGTACCGGGAGGTGGTGGAGCCCGAACGGCTCTCGTTCGGCGACGCGAGCGCCGGGGCCACCGTCACGTTCACCGACCTGGGCGACGGCCGCACCGAGATGACGTTCCGGACCACGATGCACGGGAGCGACGAGCTCCGTGCCCGCGCCGAGGGCGGCTTGGCGAGCGCGTTCGACCGCCTCGCCGAGCAGCTTGCCTGACCACGAGCCTCCAACCCGCAGCCCACGACCCAGGAGCCACCATCCAATGAGCACGTCCACATCCATCGTCACCGGCGTCGACTTCGTGTCGGTGCCGACCAGCGACTTCGACGCGGCGATGGACTTCTACGGCAGAGTCCTGGGCCTGCCGAACTCCAGCACGTGGCAGCGTCCCGGCCAGGAGGCCGTCGGCGCGGAGTTCGAGACCGGCGGCGTGACCATCGCGGTGATCCCGTCCGAGCGACTGGGCATCACGTTCCAGGCCAACAAGGTGCCGATCGCGCTGCACGTCGACGACGTAGCGGCCGCGCGCGCCGAGCTCGAGTCGCGCGGCATCCCGTTCTTCGCCGACACGATCGACAGCGGCGTCTGCCACATGGCCCACTTCGAGGACCCGGACGGCAACTCGCTCATGCTGCACCACCGCTACGCGCCGTTCGACCGCTGACTCCTCAGTCGTCGGTCACCGGCTCGGTGACGCTGAAGTGGGCGGTGCCGCCGGCGCTCGGGCTGGCGCGGCGCGTGCCGTCGAACGCGCCGGTCACCCGCCACCGGCCGACGGAGGAGGGCCGGAACGCGATCGTGGCCTGCCCGCCGCTCAGGCGCGGGTGGAAGCGAGCGTCGAACAGCCAGCCGGCGATCGGGTCGAATCGCTCGACCAGCAGCGTTGCCCGGCCGTCCACGCTCGGCGACACGGCGAGGCTGAGCTGGATCGAGCCGCCGGCCGCGACCGTCGCGGACCGGTTACCGCCGGCGAGCGCGCGCGATTGGGTGATCGTGCGCGCGAGGCGCGAGAGCGTGTAGCGGCCGCCGTCGCCGTTGCGCGCCCGGACCGCGAGGAAGTAGCGGCCGGGCGCGATGCGGCGCTCGACCTGCTTGTCGCCTGCGCCTCCACAGCCGCACGCCAGCCGGTGCCCGCCGTCGGTCAGCAGCTGCACCTGGAAGTCGTGGGTGGTCTTCAGCCGTACGCGCAGGTCGCTGCGGCGGGCGACCGAGAAGCGGTAGAGGTCGAGCCCGTCGAGCGCCGAGCCGCGTAGCGATCCGCCGACGCGGTCGTCGTTCTCGATCTCGATCCCGGGCGCGGTGTCGTCGGCCCGCGCCGGGCCGGCGCCCAGCCGGTAGGCGATGCGGGCGCGCGACGCGCGCGGCGCGCGGACGAAGATCGTGTAGCGGCCGGACTCCGGCGGCGTGAACGCGGTCTGCGCGTCGCAGCGCAGGCTCCGGACGGTCGCGCCGCCGAAGCTGGAGGTGCCCGGTGCGTAGAGCGCCGCGTTGGCGCAGCCGTGCCCCGGCGTGGCGAAGTTGATCCGGTAGGTCCGGCCCGCGGTCATGTTGACGGCCCAGGCGTCGTCGGGGTTGGCGAAGCGGTCGACCTGCGCGCTCGCGCCCGCCGCCGGCAGCGGCTGTCCGGGCGGCTGCGCCGGACGGTCGGGGGCGACGACGCGGAGCGTGAAGCCGGCCGTGACGGAGTTCGCCAGCGGCGCGACGCGAATCAGGTAGCTGCCGCCCTTGGCAGCGTCGAGGTCGACGGTCGCCTCGCCGCGGCGGTCGGTCGTCCGGCAGCCCACCGAACTGACCTGCGAGCGCTGGCGGAGGAACACCTCGACGGTCGCGTCCATGTCGCCGTCGGCATCGAGCGCGACGAGCATCTCGCGCGCCTCCCCGGCGGTGAACGCGTACCAGACCGAGGCCTTGCCCTGACTGCCGCACCCGGAGACCGGCTCATCCTCGTCGAGCGTCGCGTCGACGGTCGTGCCACGCAACGTCGCCGGCAGCGCGCCGACGGCCTGCGCGGCGGCGCGCGCGTCGTTGGGCGGCGGCGCTGCCGCGGCCGGGGCCGCCTCGACGAGCAACCCGGCCAGGAGGAGCGCCGGGAGGAAGACGGAGCAGAGGTGCTTCGCGGGACTCGGCATGACGGCTTCAACGGCCGCCGCGCCGACCGGTTGCGCGGAAGCTTCAACCGTTCAGCAGCGACGCGTCAATGCGGTGGGGCGATCCGGTGCAGCGCGTCGCGCACCGCGCGCGCCTTCAGGCCCAGGTTGAGCTGCTCGAGCCCTTCGGTCCGGCGCGGGTCGTGGCCGGTCAGCTCGAGGATCCGCTCCAGCCGGTAGGCGACCGTGTGGCGGTGCGCGAAGCCGGCCGCCGCGGTGGCGCGCATGCTCGCGCCGGTGCCGAGATAGGTCGTGAGCGTCTCGAGCAGCGCGGCGCTCGAGCGCGTGCCCGGGTGGAGCAGCGGGCCGAGCGTGGACGCGAGCAGCCGCTCCACCTCGGCGGGCGCCAGCACCGCGAGCCGCGTGAGCAGCCGCCAGGCGCCGGTCTGCAGCGCGTCGAGGTCGGCCTCGCCGCAGGCGCTCAGCTCGAGCACCACGCGCGCCTCGCGCAGCGCCCGCGGGAGCTGGCCCGGGCCGCATTCGGGGGCCGACACGCCGACCGCGCCGTGCTGGCGCAGGCGGCGGGCGGCGCGCTGGGCGAGCTCGGTCGCGTCCGGCCCGGCCGACGGCTGCGCGGCCTCCGGCAGCAGCGCCTCGACGAACACGTCGCCGACATGCACGAGCGCGCGCGGCGCGTCCTGCACGATCGCGGCGAGCGCGCGCTGCGTCGTGCCGCTCTCGGGCGCCGCGCACAGCGCGACGCCGCCGTAGCGCAGGTCGCAGCCCAGCTCCTGGGCGCGCGCGACGACGCGCTCGCCGCTCGGGGACGGCTCGCGGCGCAGGTCGTCGAAGAACGCGCCCGCCGCGGTGGACGGCGCGTGCGCCGTCCTGTCCTCCAGCGCCACCGCGGTGAGCACCGCGAGCGCGGCGAGCCGCAGCACCTGGTCGGCATCCGCGCCGGCCCGGCGGCGCGACCCGAGCAGGACGACCGCGCCGAGCGGCTCGTCGCCGCGCCGGACCGGAGCCTCCGCGGCGAGGTCGAGCGGGGTCGGCGCGGTGCGGTCCTCGACGTGGCGCCGGACCGCCGTCAGGCGGCGGTCGCCGCCCTCGGGCGCGCAGACGGTCAGGTCGAGCGCGGGGAGCGCGACGACGACCGTCCCGTCCAGCGCTCGCGCGGCGATCCGCGCCACGGAGGCGACGCCGCCGCCGTCGAGGACGGCGTCGAGCATCCCGAGGTGGACTTGGCGCAGCTCAGCCACGGGCGCGGGACCCCGGACCGGGACGGCGATGTCGGCTGAACGGGCGAGGGAGGACATGAAGGGAGGCTCATCAGGGCATTAGTACATAAAGTCAATCGTCTAAATCGACAATAGCAAGGATCGGTGCGTTCCGCGACCGCTGGAATGCCGGCGCGCGCGGGCGCGTCCTCTATGTATGGCGGCATCCTCCTCATGCGCGACGGTCTTCACCCTCTACGGGATTCCGGTCGACGTGCGCCCGCTCACGGGCGCGGACCGCGATCGCCTCGCGACCGCGTTCGCGCGCATGAGCGAGCAGTCGCGGGAGCGCCGCTTCCTCGGCCCCAAGCCGCGGCTGAGCGCGGCGGAGCTCACCTACCTGACCGAGATCGATCATCGGCAGCACGAGGCGCTCGCCGCGATCGATCCCGACGACGGGCGGATCGTCGGCGTCGCCCGCTACGCCGCAGAGCCGGCCGAGCCCGGCACCGCCGACGTTGCGCTCTTCGTCGTCGACGCGTGGCAGGGCCAGGGGATCGGGACGATGCTCGGCGAGCGGCTGCTGCAGCGAGCCGACGAGAACGGGATCGCCCGGCTGGCCGCGACGACGTTCGCCGACAACCGCCCGGCCCGCGCCGTGATGCGGCGGCTGGGGTTCACCGCGGTCGGGATCGGAGCCGACGTGGTGGAGTACGAGCGCAACCGCGCTTGACACGCAGTCGCGACGGTTGGGAGGGTCGGGCCGTGGAGCGGCTTGGACACTGACACCGGCTCGTTCCTGGTCGTGCTGGGGGCGGCGGCGGCCGCGCCACTGCTGGCGGTGCTCGCGCAGCGGCCGGTCAAGTCGCTCGTGGTGCCGGTCGTCGTCGTCGAGCTGCTGCTCGGGGTGCTGATCGGACCGCAGGGGCTGGAGTTCGCCAAGCTCGGCGACATCCTGGAGTTCCTCGGCCAGCTCGGCCTCGGCTTCCTGTTCTTCTTCGCCGGCTACGAGATCCGCTTCGAGGTCATCCGCGGCAGCCCGCTGCGGCTCGCGGTGATCGGCTGGCTCATCTCCATCGCGCTCGCCTACGCGCTCGCCGGCGCGCTCGAGGCGGCGGGCGTGGTCGTCTCCGGCCTGCTCACGGGCTCGGCGATGGCGACCACCGCGCTCGGCACGTTGATCCCGGTGTTGCGCGATACCGGCGCGCTGTCGACTCGGCTGGGCGGCTTCGTGCTGGGGGCCGGGGCGATAGGAGAGTTCGGGCCGGTGCTGATCGTGACGCTGTTGCTGAGCACGCAGTCCGATACCGTGACGCAGGGGCTGCTGCTGTGCGCGTTCATCGTCATCGCGCTGCTCGCGGCCGCGCTCTCCTCGGGCGCGATCGGCCGCCATTACCAGTTCCTGACCCGCTCGCTCGACACCAGCGGGCAGCTGCCCGTCCGGCTCACCGTGCTGCTGCTGTTCGCGCTCGTCGTGATCGCATCGGACCTCGGGCTCGACGTCATCCTCGGCGCGTTCGCCGCCGGCGTGATCGTGCGGCTCGGATTGCGTGGGCGGGACGCCGAGCGCTTCGAGTCCAAGCTCGACGCGGTCGGGTTCGGCCTGCTGATCCCGTTCTTCTTCGTGACGAGCGGGATGGGGATCGATCTCGACGCGCTCACGTCGAGCGCCGGGGCGCTGCTCAAGCTGCCGCTGTTCCTGGCGCTGTTCCTGGTCGTGCGCGGGCTGCCGGCGCTCCTGCTCTACCGGCAGCAGCTGGCGGCGAACGAGCGCATGGCGCTCGCGCTGTTCTCCGCGACGGAGCTGCCGCTCGTCGTCGCGATCACGACCATCGGCGTCGAACAGGGCCACATGCGGACGTCCACGGCGGCCGCGCTGGTCGGCGCGGGCGTGCTCTCGGTGCTCCTCTACCCGACCGCCGCGCTCGCCGTCCGGCGCCGAGGCAGCCTCAGCGGCTGAGCCCGAGTCCGAGCCGGTCGGCGCGCTGCGCGGTGGCGAGCTCTGGCGAGCCCTCGGAATGGGCGGCGCGCACGGCCACGTCCAGCAGGCCGAGCTGCGCATCGAGCGCGGAATGGCGCAGCGGCGGGGTCGTCGCGCGCAGGTCCTCGAGCACCGCGCGCAGGCGCCGCGCGATCTGCAGCGACGACGCGCCGTAGACGCGGATCTCGTCGAACGCGAGGTCGAGCAGGTCCGGCCAGCTCGGCGAGCGCCACGCCACGTGCACGGCGCCGTCGGAACCGCGCGCTGCCGATGCCTCGAGGTCGCGCCCGGCCAGCTCGCGCATGAACACCTCGAGCACGTCGAGCGCGTGCACCGCCGTGGTCGGGTCGTTGACGGCCGGGGAGAGCGCGCGGATTGCTGTGTCGACGATGATGCGCAGCGCGAACGCCGGGTCCTGGCGGATCGTCCGCTCGTCCTCCACGTCGATCGCGTGCAGCAGCGTCGCGTCCTCGGCGCCGACCGTGCCGTGCACCCGCAGCAGCGCCTGCCCGCGTGCGACGAACTCGCCGACAGCCGGCACGAGCTCGATCGTCGCGCCGCTCGCCTGCGCGACGCTGAGCAGCGCGTCGCGCTCGAACGCGACGATCACGCCGGCACGGCCGCGATGGGTCACCACGCGCGGCGCCGGCGCGACCCACGCGCGGTCGTCGCGCTCCTCGTCGCCCGTGAGCGCGTGCGGGTAGATCGCGCGTGCGGCGCGGATCCCCTCGCGCGCGACCGAGCCGTAGAGCGTGCGCGGCCGCAGCCGGTCGATGACCCGCTGGAGCAGCACGAGGAAGAGGACCGTCGCTCCGATCAGCAGCAGCAGCGCCACCGCGACGGTGATGTCGGGGGACGGGTCGCTACTCGGCCGCAGCTCGCGGAGCGCTACCAGCGCGTACAGGAACGCGGCGAGGAACGACCCGATCGCGTGCTTGACGATCGGATCGCGGCGGAACCACAGGACGAGCCGGGGCGAGTACTGGGCGGCGGCGAACTGCACCACGAGCAGCACGCTGGACACGACGAGGCCGGTGAAGGCGATCATGCCGGTCGCGGTCGCGCCGAGGATGTCGCGCGCGGTGCCGACGTCCACGTCGAGCTCGAACGGCGGTTCCAGCTCGCGGTCGAGCGCGGGCGCCAGGTCGCCGAGCACGACCGCGGCCGCGAGGTAGACGACCGGAATCGCGACCAGGCTGTCCCGGACACGGCGACGCAAGCGCCGCGCGAGGGCTGAGCGCGGAGTCACGCGCGAACTAGATCACGCGCACCGGCGTCCACTGAGGGCCGCTCAGCCCTCGTAGCCCTCGACCGTGCGCTCGTCGCGCAGCGACGCGGAGTCGGGATCCTCGCCGAACTCCTCACGCCCACGACGCTGGCGCAGGAGGTCCCAGTAGCGGTCGAGCTCGACGCGGACCCGCGCCAGCCGTTCGTGGTCGGCGGGGTTCAGACCCTGCTCGCTGCTGCGGCCGAGGAGCCGATGCTCCTCGGCGACGAGCTGCTCGATGTGGTCCTGGATCTGCGCGTCATCCATGGGGCTCCTTTCGGACGAGCCTACCGCCTCCCTCAGTGGATGCTCGCGTTGTGCGTCGGGGGTGGAGTGCCCGGCGGGTGCATCAGATTGCGCACCGCCTTGACGCCGGTGACGTGCCCGGCGTCATGCTCGAGCCGCGCGATCCAGTCGGGTTCGACCTCGCCGCGGAGGAAGACGACGCCGTTCTCGGCGTTGACGTCGACCTTGCCCTTGGGCGCGTCGGCGGCGCGGAAGATCTCGCTCTCCACCTTGTGTGCGAGCCCGGCGTCGCCGAGCTCGTCGAGTTTGCTGTCGTCGGACGGCTTCGGCTTCATCGCGACTGCAGCGCCCTTCGCCTGGCCGGCGGCATAGTCGACCCTGCGTGCTGCCTCGCGCGCCTGCCGTCGGACAAGCGCGAGGCCGCGGTCACGCGTGGTGTGGCGCCGGCGGCGGCCGGCCTGCGAGTCGAGGAAGTACTGGGCGGCGGCGCCGGCGGCCGCGCCGAACATGAGGGTGATGCCGGTCGTCATGCGTGCCATGGACTCGGACCTCCGGGGTCGAGGACAGTTCCGTAGACCTACCCACATCCACGGGCGTGGCAACGCCGCCATCGTCCGCGGGGCGACCTGCGCGTATCTGCGCCGCCGGCACCCAAAGTGTGCAAGTATTCGCAGATATGGGCAAATATACGCAGAGCGAGCAGCTGCTGATCCTCGTCGCCGGCCCGTACCGCTCGGGGACAGGCGACGACCACGCCAAGCTGGCGGCCAACGTCGAGGTCATGAACCGCGCCGGGCTGGAGGTGCTCCGCCGCGGGCATCTCCCGGTGACGGGCGAGGCCCTCGCCCTCCCGCTGATCGAGCTGGCCGGTAGCCGGCGCGTGGGAGACGCCGTCTTCGACGAGATCTTCCATCCGCTCGCCCGGCGCCTGCTGGCCCGGTGCGATGCCGTGCTCCGCGTCGGCGGTGCGTCGGCCGGCGCCGACGAGATGGTGGACCTGGCGCGCGCGCAGGGGAAGGCCGTGTTCGCCGGCGTCGACGAGCTTCCGGCGGCCTAAATGCTCAAGCAGGAGCGCCAGCACCGGATCCTCGAGATCCTCGAGGCCGAGGGCCGCGTCGTCGCCACCGACCTCCCGAACGTGCTCGGGGTCTCGCACTACACGGTGCGGCGCGACCTGGACGAGCTCGCCGAGCAGCAGCGCCTGCAGCGCGTCCACGGGGGAGCGCTCGCGCGGTCGCCGGTGCCGACCACGTACGAGGATCGCCAGGTGCACGGCGTTCCGGGCAAGGTGGCCACCGCCCGTGCCGCGGCGACCCTGCTGGAGCCCGGCCAGGTCGTCATCCTCGACGGCGGCAGCACCGCGCTGCACCTCGTCGACGCGATCCCGGCCGGCCACACCGGCACGTTCATCACGCACAGCCCGCCGGTGGCCGCCGCGCTCGCCAAGCGCCCGGGACTCGAGGTGATCGTGGTCGGCGGGTCGCTCGACGTGCGGGCGATGGTGACCGTCGGTGCGGAGGCGATCCGCGCCTACCGCCGCGCCACCGCCGACGTCTGCTTCCTGGGCGTGTGGAGCGTCCATCCCACCGCCGGCATCAGCAACGGCTACTACGAGGAGGCCGAGCTGCGCGGCGTCATGCTGGAGCGCGCGGACCGCTGTGTGGGGCTGGCCTCGCGGGAGAAGCTCGGCACCGTCGCGCCCTACGCCGTGGCGCCCGCGACCGCGCTGACGCACCTCGCCACCGAGCCCGACGTCCCGCTCGACGTCCTCAGCCCGTTCGTCGAGCTGGGCATCCACATCGTCCAGCACCCCTCGCCAACCACCCGGAGCTGATCGTGCGCGTCGCGCTCGTCACCGGCAGCGCGCGCGGGCTGGGCTCCGCGATCGCCCGGCGCCTCGCCCAGGACGGACTGGCCGTCGCCGTCAACGACGTGCGCGGCGACGGGCGAGCGCTCGACGTCGCGGACGCGATCCGCGATGACGGCGGCGTCGCCGGCGCGTTCACCGCCGACGTCACCGACGAACGGCAGGCCGGCGAGCTCGTCGCCGCGGTGAGCGATCGCCTCGGGCCGGTCGAGGTGCTGGTGCTGAACGCCACCGGCCCGCAGCCCGAGGCTCCGCTCGCCGAGGTGGGGTGGGAGGACCACGTCGCCCAGCTCGCGTACTTCGTCAAGAGCCCGTTGCTGCTTGGCCGCGCCGTGCTGCCCGGCATGCGCGCGCGCCGCTGGGGCCGCATCGTCCAGATCGACTCCGAGGTCGCCGACCGGCCGCCCCCCGGCCGGTCCGCGTACGCCACGGCGAAGAGCGCGCAGATCGGCCTCACCCGCAGCTGGGCGCGCGAGCTCGCTCCGCTCGGCATCACCGTCAACGCCGTCGCGCCCGGCTTCATCCCGGTCGAGCGCCACGCCGGCGTCTCGGACGCGACCCGCAGCGCCTATCTGACCTCGGTGCCGGCCGGCCGTCTCGGCACGCGTGAGGACATCGCCGTCGCAGTCAGCTTCTTCGCCTCCGAGGCCGCGGGCTTCATCACCGGCCAGCGGCTCGTCGTCGACGGCGGCCGCGGCCTCGGCTGACGCGCGGGAGGTGCTCAGCTCGTGAGCAGCGTAGGGAGGCACGTCGGCGGCGACGACGCTACGTGGTTCGCGCCGGGCAGGAGGAAGCGCGCGCCCGACGCGATCGCGGAGAAGCGGCCGATGATCAGCCGCTCGGATCCGTAGGCGTACAGCACCGCGTCGCGCTCGAACGCGAGCGGATCGTCCGGGTCGTCGTAGTAGCTGTACTCGCCGACCTCGACGTTGGGATGACGCACCAGCGGCTTGAGGAACACCACCCGCTTCTGTCCCGCGACCGGGTGCAGCGCCATCGGATCGGGTGCCTCGGCGGTCATGGGCCCGGAGCCTACGACCGAACGCTGCCGAGCGTGAGCATGCTCTGGCCGCCGCACGCTAGCGTTCGCACCACCATGCGTGCCGTGGTCCTGGACGAGCCGGGGCAGCCGCTCCGGCTCGCCGAGCTGCCGGTCCCCGAGCCCGGTAAGGGCGAGGTGCTGATCCGCGTGCGCGCGTGCGGCGTGTGCCGCACGGACCTGCACGTGCTCGACGGCGAAGTGCGCGGCAAGAAGCTCCCCGTCGTGCTCGGTCACCAGATCATCGGCACGGTCGAAGGCAGCGGGGAGCGGGTCGGCGTGCCGTGGCTGGGCTGGACGTGCGGCGTGTGCCGGTACTGCACGAGCGGCCGCGAGAACCTGTGCGACCGCGCGGAGTTCACCGGCTGCGACCGCGACGGCGGCTTCGCCGAGTACACCGTTGCCGACCGCCGCTTCTGCTTCCCGCTCCCCGACGGCTACCCGGACCTGCAGGCCGCGCCGCTGCTGTGCGCCGGGCTGATCGGCCACCGCGCGCTGCGGATGGCCGGCGACGCGAGCCGGCTCGGGCTGTACGGCTTCGGCGCCGCCGCCCACATCGTCTCCCAGGTCGCCCGCCACGAGGGCCGGCGCGTGTTCGCGTTCACGCGCGCCGGCGACGAGGACGGCATGCGGTTCGCCCGCGAGCTGGGCGCGGAGTGGGTGGGAGAGTCGGGCGCGCCGCCGCCGGAAGAGCTCGATGCCGCGATCATCTTCGCCCCGGTCGGCCCGCTCGTCCCGCTGGCGCTGCGCGCGCTGGCGAAGGGTGGGACCGTCGTGTGCGCCGGGATCCACATGAGCGACATCCCGTCGTTCCCCTACGCGGACCTGTGGGGTGAGCGGGCGATTCGCTCGGTCGCCAACCTGACGCGTCGGGACGGCCTGGACTTCCTCGCGCTCGCGCCGGACGTGCCGGTGCGCACCACGGTCACGACGTACCCGCTCGAGCGGACGGGCGAGGCGCTCGAGGACCTCCGCGCCGGCCGGTTCCACGGCGCCGCGGTGATCGACGTCAGCTCGTAGGCGCGCCGAGGTCCGACGTGATCTGGCGAGCGACCAGGGCCGCGTCCTCGCCGACTCCGATCAGGAGCGACGACTTGCGCTTGCGTAGGAAGTGGACGCCCACGAAGTAGAGGCCGCGGGCGGCGGTGCTGGCGCCGTCGCGGTGCAGCGGGAACCCGCGCTCGTCGAACGCTCCGGGGCACCGGACCCAGGACGCGTAGTCGGGGCGGAACCCGCCCGCGAACACGATCGCGCCGAAGCCGCGCAGGTCGAGCTGCTTGCGGGCCGGCACCGCGAGCGGCTCCGGCTCGGCGATCTCGAACGCGGGCAGCCCGCGCTCATCGACAACCTTGCGGACCAGCTGCATGAACTGGGCGTGCCGCTCATCGCCCCACTGCAGGCTCTGCGGCAGGTCGCCGGCGAAGCTCGCCTGCGTTCCGCGCGCGCCCAAGAAGCGACCGAGGAGCGTGACTCCCATCCCGTGCAGCGTGCGCAAGTGCAGGTCGTGGCCGCCATCGCGCCCGGTGGCCAGGAGGTTGCCCGCCAGGCGGGCGGCGGGCGCGGGCAGCGAGCGCGCCGGCGCGTCGAGGAAGCCCGTCTCAACCGCCCACCACATGAGATCGCGATCCCCGATCCGGCGCGGCAGCCACGGTGCGCGTCCGCAGGCGAGGAACGTGTCGCGGCCGGACGCCTGGAGCTCCTCGGCGATCTGGCAGCCGGACTGACCGGCGCCGATCACCAGCACGGGCCCCGGAGGCAGCGCGTCCGGGTCCCGATACTGCTCCGCGTCGATCTTCAGCAGGTCGGCAGGCAGCGTGGAGGCGGCCGCGGGACGGTGGGGCCGTTGGTACGCGCCTGTGGCGACGACGACGCGATCCGCCGCGATCCGGCCGGCCGAGGTCTCGAGCAGGAAGCCGCCGCCGTCGCCGGCCCGCAGCGAGCTGACGTCGACGCCCTCGCGCACGGGCGCGGCGAACCCGCGGGCGTAGCGCTGCAGGTACGCGACGATCTCGTCGCGCGGCATGAACCCGTCGGGATCGTCGCCGTCGTAGTCGCCGCCCGGCAGCCGCACCGTCCAGTTCGGCGTGACGAGGCAGAAGCTGTCCCAGCGCCGGCGCCACGTGTGCGCGACGCCCTCGCGCTCGAGCACCGCGTGCGGGACGCCCGCCCGCGTGAGCTCGTGGCTGACGGAGAGGCCGGCCTGACCGGCGCCGACGATCACGGTCTGGAGCAGTTCGGTCATCGGAGCACCTCCTACGACGGAGGACGCGGGCCGCGCATCGTTATTCCCGGCGCGCGGTCTCTCATGCCACATCCCGCGCGAGCAGGTCGCCGATCCGCTCGCGTCGCACCGCGAGCCGCGCGTCGCCCTCGC
>Ga0307278_10000492_pt1 | contig 19858 bp, 14 predicted proteins | sample ER_DNA_117_FD_194482 | JGI IMG/M metagenome (GOLD analysis project Ga0307278, IMG submission 194482) | Bulk soil microbial communities from the East River watershed near Crested Butte, Colorado, United States - ER_DNA_117 | ecosystem: Environmental > Terrestrial > Soil > Floodplain | place...
GGAGTTGTTGGGATTGCGATTGTTGCGGCGCCCTTGGATGTTCCTGGGCAAGGAGCGGCACAACTGGAGCAACAAGCAGTGTAACGAATATCCGGATGGCAAGTTGTGTAGTCATACGATTGGATGTTGAGGTTTCTCCGACTGAATAAGACGACTCGCGATTTTTCGCAATCAAGATGCTCTCGCTAGCCGTGGTCGGCAGTTCACTGTTCGGGTTCACAGTTTGATCGATCGTAGTCGAAGCGCGTTCGCAATCACTGAAACCGAGCTGAAGCTCATAGCGGCGCCGGCGATCATCGGACTTAGCAGAAGACCGAAGAACGGATAGAGCACGCCGGCCGCGATAGGGACCCCAAGCGCATTATAAATAAACGCGAAGAACAGGTTTTGCCGGATATTTCGCATCACGGCGCGACTGAGATGCATTGCTTTGACAATGCCCATCAGATCGCCTTTGACGAGCGTGATGCTGGCGCTTTCGATCGCAACGTCAGTCCCGGTCCCCATAGCGATGCCGAGATTCGCTGCGGCTAATGCGGGCGCGTCGTTGATTCCATCCCCAGCCATCGCAACGATCGCTCCTTGTGAGCGCAATTTCCTGACAATGTCGATTTTGTCCCGAGGGTCCACTTCGGCGGTGAAGTCGTCAATTCCCAATTCATCTGCGACTGACTTAGCGGTGCGCCAGTTATCGCCCGTGCACATGATCACCTTCAATCCCATGGCATGAAGTTCCCGGATCGCTTGTCGAGTGGTCTCCTTAATTGGATCCGCAACACCAAGAATGCCGATCGCGTTCCCGCTTACGCCAACCCAAACCGTTGTTTGGGCATTTTTCTGCAACCGCTGCGCTTCATTCTTCAAATCTTCAGGGATTATGAGCTTTGATTCGGACAGGAATTTTTCTTTCCCAACAAAGACAGATTGCTCATCGATTTTACCGCTTACGCCGCCGCCCGTGATGGATTGGAAGTCCATCACCCGGAGCAATCCGATTCCCTCTTTTTTTGCAGCATTCACAATTGCACGCGCCAACGGGTGCTCGCTCTGGGATTCCACCGATGCTGCGAGTTGTAAGAGATCGCGTTCATTTGTTCCGTTGGCGACGACTCGGCTAACGACGTCTGGTCTGCCAGCTGTGAGCGTGCCGGTCTTGTCTGTCACAATGTGTGTGATTCTTTCCGCAATCTCGATTGCTTCCGCATTTTTAATCAGAACTCCCGCCTGCGCGGCGCGCCCCACCCCAACCATGATCGACATCGGCGTCGCCAGTCCGAGCGCGCACGGACAAGCGATGATTAGAACGGAGACCGCATTGACCAAGGCGTAAGCCATCCGTGGCGCAGGCCCGACAATCGACCAAACGACGAAAGTGATCGCGGCGATCCCGATCACTGCCGGAACGAAATAACCCGACACGGTGTCGGCAAGTTTTTGGATGGGCGCCTGGCTGCGCTGCGCCTCGGCCACCATTTGGACGATTTGAGCCAGCAGAGTTTCCGAGCCGATTCGCTCGGCGCGCATGAGAAACGAGCCGGTTTGGTTGACTGTGGCGCCGACTACTTTCTCATCGGGTCCTTTGCTGACTGGCATCGGTTCCCCCGTAATCATCGATTCATCGATATTGCTTTTCCCATCAATAATTACGCCGTCGACTGGAACTTTTTCGCCGGGCCGGACACGGAGGAGGTCGCCCTTTTGAATTTCATTCACGGGAACTTCCTCCTCCTGGCCATCGCGAACTCGATGCGCGGTTTTTGCTGCAAGACCCAGCAGCGCCTTGATCGCCTGTCCGGTGCGACTGCGCGCTTTCGCCTCTAGCAATTGGCCCAGCAGAACAAGCGTAGTGATGACGGCCGCTGCTTCGAAGTAAAGATCGACTTCTCCATGGCGCCGGAAAGAGCTGGGAAAAATTCCTGGGGCAACCACTGCAATGACGCTGTACAAATAAGCTGCCCCAACGCCGACAGCGATCAGCGTAAACATATTGAGACTGCGATTAACGATCGACCGCCAAGCCCGGGTGAAAAAGAAGCGGCCAGCCCAAAGGACCACGGGTGTTGTTAACGCAAACTCGAACCATTTCTCGATTTGCTTTGGGATGATCGAATCGATGTGCAGTCCTGGAATGGAGTGACCCATCGCGATGACGAGTACCGGGATCGTGAGAACCAGTGCGATCCAGAATTTCCGCGACAAAGAGCGAACGTTTTTTTGTTCTTCCTCGTCCCCTGCCCCAACCGTCTTTGGTTCCAGCGTCATCCCGCATTTCGGGCACGCTCCTGGATGATCCTGCTCGATCTCCGGATGCATTGGGCAGGTGTAGATCATTGGAGAAGTCTAAATGAGTTGGCCAGAGCGGCTACTACAAGCGTTGCGTTGACGGAGCCGTTCTAGCCGCCTCGCCGCCTCGAGGCGCTCACCGCCTTGATTCACGAACACGGCGACACAGCGCCGTGGCTGCAACGCTGCGCTTTCGTGAAATAATCTTTTGTAACGTTATGCCGCCTTCGCGGTCTCCATGTCTTCGGTGTATCTACCGAAGCGCGCCTTGCTGTTGCACAAGGCGCGATGATGGAACGCGTTTTGGGCATCCGCCACTTTCGCCGGATCGCCTTTCCAAGCTTTAAGCACGGGAGCTTGCAAAGCACGCCCGTAAGAAAAGCTCAGCTGCCACGGCAGACCCTCCATTTGATTCATGGCGTTGAGATGTTCGGTGGCTTGCTGATCGGTCTGACCACCAGAAAGAAACACGAGACCCGGCACGGCCGCAGGAACGACGCGCTTCATGCAGCGCACAGTCGCCTCTGCGACCTCTTGCACGGAAGCCTGCTGTGGACAATCTTTACCCGAAAGCACCATGTTCGGCTTCAGCAGCATGCCTTCCAAAACAACTCGATGCTCAGCTAAAGCGACAAAAACGCTTCGCAATGTTTGCTCGGTCACTTCGAAACACCGTTCAATCGTGTGCGTACCGTCCATGAGCACTTCCGGCTCGACGATCGGAACGAGTTCGCCTTCCTGACAAAGCGCTGCATAACGCGCCAAAGCCTCGGCGTTGGCGTTGATGCACGTCTGTGTGGGAATTTTCTCGCCAATGGTGATCACTGCGCGCCATTTGGCAAAGCGTGCTCCCAGTTTGCGATATTCTGTCAGCCGATCGCGCAACCCATCGAGACCCTCAGTAATTTTCTCGCCGGGAAAATTCGCCATCGGCTTGGCGCCTTTATCGACCTTGATCCCCGGAATGATTCCCTGCTGTTCCAGCACTTCGACAAAACTGCGGCCGTCACGCGTCTTCTGCCGAATCGTTTCGTCAAAGAGAATCACGCCGCTGATAAATTCCCCCGCACCGGCGGTGGTAAATAAAATTTCCCGATACGCGCGACGGTTTTCTTCGGTTGAAGGGACATTGATGCTTTTCAATCGTTTCTCGATTGTCCCAGAACTTTCATCGGCTGCCAGGATTCCTTTTCCCGGAGCGACGAGTTTTCTCGCTATGGATTCCAAATTTTCAGTTTTCATGGTTTTCTTGTTACAAATGATTTTCGCTGCTCTCCATAATTACAACTAGCATATCGGTCACAACCTCGAAAGCTTTCGCAATTGACTAAAGGACCGTTGCAAAGAGCGACTTAAAGCATCTCGTAGTCGTAATCGTAAAAGACCGGAAGGCGCTGAACGCTTTTCTTCGACGTGCGGTCTAACTCGTGCTATACGAAAATCAATGTTGAGCAGGATCATAATTTCGGTCGCGATGGCTGCCGCGCTCTTTACGGGTCCGGTGGGTCTCGCGCCGCGATCATGCATTCTCTCCAGTGCGCCGGTTCAGGAAGCATGTAAGCCGGGTTGCTGCGCTAACAAAACCTGTTGCGCGACATCGCCAAAGAACACAGCTCCGCCGTCACAGCCGCTTGCGAAAGCTGATTCCGGTCAACAACTGAGCGCAATCTGTTTTGCCGCCGCGCTGCCTTTGTCGAGCCGTGAAGTCGGAGCTGAGCAGTTCCGATTCCATGCTGCAGCGCCATTAGCAAACTCACCGCCGCGCCTGGCGCTGCTCTGCACGTTTCTCATCTGATCCAGGGACGCTGACGCCCGGGGTGTGCCCATTCGCTGGCACGCCTGGTCTTCAATCGTTCTCTTGGATCAATGAAAACAACTTACCTTTTATTACTTAATTTAATTTTAGCTTTAACTTTTCGGACTGCGCAGGCCGGAGATAATGGCAGTGCAGTTCGAAAGGGCCGCCTTTCGCTCGATGAGGTGACGAGCGTCGTCCTCGCAAATAATCCGGCAATCAAAGCGGCACAGGCGAAATGGCAGGCAATGAAGGCGCGCGTGCCGCAAGCCGCCGCGTGGGAGGATTTGAGAGCGCAGGCAAGGTCGCGCGTTGCGCGCTACGTCTCGATCCCGCCGAATGCATTCACAGATCAGAGCTTCATGCTCCAGCAGGAAGTTCCGATTTCAGGAAAAAATGTGAGCCGGGCACGAGCAGCGACCGCCGAAGCCGGCGCAGCCTTCGAGGATTTTCGGCGGACCGAGCTCGATGTGCTTTCGCGCGCCCGCGCGGCCTTTCATCGGCTGGCGAACGAATATGCGCAGCTCGAAGTAAACCAACGCAACGTCGATCTGCTCAATCAATTCGCCGAAGTAAACCGCCAGCGCTACGAAGTTGGCAACGCCAGCCAGGCCGATGTGCTCACTGCGCAAACCGACGCGGCCAAGTTGCTCGAAGCACAGTCCGATATTTTCCGCCGAATTTCAGACGCGCAATCGCAGCTCAACGTACTGATGAATCGGCCGGCGCAGTCGCCGCTCGCTCAGCCATCTCAGATTCCGTTTCAACCACCGCACTTTTCATTGCAAGCGTTGCAAGCTGTCGCCTTGAGCGCGCGACCGGAAATGCAGCGAGCTCAAAACCGGGTCGAAGCCGAAAGATTCCGCGTTCAGCTCGCGAATCGCCAGTGGTTCCCCGATCCGACACTCGATGTTCAAGCGCAGCGATACAACGAAGCGGGCCAGGCAGTGAGCGAGCTCGATGTCGGCGTTTCGATCGGCCTGCCATTTCTCAACGGAAGAAAATATTCCGCGACAGTAACCGAGGCCCGGCGGAATTTCGAAAGCGCGCAGCACGAGCTCGAGGCCACGCGTACCGAAACGCTCGGCCTGGTCCGCGATCAGCTTAAGAAAATCGAAACAGCGGCTCATCACTACGAGCTTTATAGCGACAAAATTTTGCCGCTTGCGCGGCAGGCGGTTCAATCGAATCGAGTCGCGTACGAGACAAGCAGTGCGAATTTTCTAGAGCTAATTACTGCGCAGCGCGTCCTGCAAGACGTTGAATCGGCTCATGTAAATCATCTCGCCGACTACCAAGTCGCGGTCGCTGAGCTCGACGCCATCGTCGGCATCGAGGATTGGCTTCCTTCGCAAAATTTCAGGGAGAGCAGGAAATCAAAATGAAGCAGCTATTCCACAATCCTGTTTTCCGTTTGGCAATTGCCCTATTGCTGCTTGCGATCACGCCCGCGTGCTCGAAACGCGGTGGCGCAGGCGGCAGAGATAGCAACGTCGATTACTGGACTTGTACGATGCATCCTTCGGTACGAGAGAAGGGACCCGGAAAATGTCCTATCTGTTCGATGGACCTTGTGCCGGTGATGAAGGAGAGCGCAACCCCAGCGCGCCCCAGTAAAAACGCCCCTCAACATGACCACGCGGCAATGCTGGCGGGAAAACCGACCGACAGCAGCGTGACTTCATCGCCGTCACACGAATTCGTTGTGCCGATCGAGCGGCAGCAGCAGATCGGCGTCAGTTTCGCCACTGTCGAAATGAAACCACTCAGTCACAGCATCCGTGCAGTTGGTCGCGTCGTGCCGGAAACACAACGAATCTGGCGCGTCGTCTCGCGAACGGCCGCCTACGTGCAGGAACTCGGCGTCAATGCTCCAGGCGAGCTGGTTAAAAAAAATCAGGTGCTGATGAAGCTTTACAGCCCTGAGTTGCTAACCACACAGCGCGAATTGATCGATTTGCTGCGTTCGCACGACGGCACGGCGAAGAACACGCACTCGGCACGCGGAGATTTCCAGCGTCTGATCGAATCAGCGGAACGGCGGCTCAGGCTCTGGAACGTCACTGACGAACAGATCACGAAGATTGAACAAACACGGCAAGCGGAAGAATCGCTCCCGATCCTTTCGAAAGTTGATGGCGTCGTTCAAAACCTTCCAGTGACGCAAGGGGCGAGCGTCGCGATGGGCAGTCCGCTTGTAGAGGTGGCTGATCTCTCTGTGGTGTGGGTTTGGGGCGAGTTTTATCAGGACGAATTACCGATGCTGCAAATCGGCCAGGAAGTCACGGTGACCTCCTCCTCATACCCCGGCGAAAAGTTTCGGGGACAAATCACGCTCATTGATCCCTTCATTGACAACGTGAAACGAACCGGCCGGGTACGACTCGACATTCAGAACCCGGACTTAAAACTCAAGCCCGACATGTATGTCGATCTTGTGCTCGACATGGACATGGGAAGATCACTGGTCCTGCCGGTGAGCGCGATTATCCCGACGGGCAAGCGCAACATCGCCTTTGTCGATAAAGGCGACGGCAAACTCGAACCGCGCGTTCTCGAGCTGGGCGGAAAGTTTGGCGACGTTTACGCCGTCAAGAGCGGCTTAAAAGAGGGCGAACGCGTGGTGGCAAGCGCGAACTTTCTAATCGACGCCGAATCAAAAATTCAGGGGGCGCTCAAAGATTTTCAGCAGCAATAAACGGAGTCAACCGTGATCGAGCGACTGATCGAAGCCAGCGCGCGGAACAAATTTCTCGTCCTGATTTTCGCCATCTTTGGCGTTGCGGCCGGCGTTTACGGACTGCTCAAAGTTCCACTCGATGCGATTCCCGACCTAAGCGATGTCCAGGTGATCGTCTATACGGATTGGGAGGGACGTTCGCCCGATCTGGTCGAGGACCAAATCACTTATCCAATTTCCACTGTCTTCATCGCGGCGCCAAAAGTGAAGTTTGTCCGCGGCGAATCGATGTTCGGCAAATCGTTCGTTTACGTCATCTTCGAGGACGGTACCGACATTTATTGGGCGCGATCGCGCGTGATCGAATATCTCAACTCCGTTCGCGGCTCGTTGCCCGAAGGGGTGAATCCGGTCATTGGCCCCGACGCGACCGGCGTCGGCTGGGTTTACGAATACGCGCTCGTTGACGACACCGGCAAACACGATCTCGCGCAGCTGCGTTCGATTCAGGATTGGAATCTCCGCTACGCGCTTGCGTCCGTGAAAGGCGTGGCGGAAGTCGCGCCGATCGGCGGCTTCGTAAAGCAATACCAGGTCGACCTCGATCCAAACGCTCTCGTCGCCTACAATATCCCGCTCAGCGACGTCGTCAGCGCGATCAAAACGAGCAACGCCGACGTAGGCGGCAAAACTTTCGAGATCGCGACCACGGAATATTTCGTGCGTGGCCGCGGCTACATCAAAAGCGTCGCCGACATCGAAAACATTGTGCTGAAAGTGGATAAAGGCACGCCGGTTTACGTGAAGAACGTGGGCACCGTGCATCTCGGCGGCGATATCCGGCGCGGGATCGCGGAACTGGACGGCAAAGGCGAGACCGTTGGCGGGATCGTTGTAATGCGTTACGGCGAGAACGCGCTCAACGTCATCGACGGTGTCAAAAAGAAAATCGAGGAGATCAAATCGTCTCTGCCAGCCGGTGTGCGCATCGTGCCGACTTACGACCGCAGCGAGTTGATCCGGCGCGCCATCGCGACGCTGCGCGAAAAGCTGATTGAAGAAAGCATCGTAGTCGCGCTGGTCTGCATTGTTTTTCTCTGGCACGTGCGCTCCTCGCTAGTGGCGATCATCACGCTGCCCGTCGCCATCATCCTGGCGTTCATCCCGATGTGGTGGATGAATCTGACCTCGAACATCATGTCGCTTGGCGGCATCGCGATTGCCATTGGCGCGATGGTGGATTCAGCGATCATCATGATCGAGAACGCGCACAAGGCGCTCGAACAGTTCCGCGACGAACACAAACGCGAGCCGAACACGGTCGAGCGCGCGGGAGTGATCGTCGTCGCAGCCAAAAGCGTGGGTCGCTCGCTCTTTTTCGCGCTGCTGGTCATCACAGTCAGTTTCATTCCGGTATTCTCGCTCACCGCGCAGGAGGGCCGTCTCTTTAAGCCGCTCGCATTCACCAAAACGTTTTCGATGTTCTTCGCCGCATTTCTCGGCGTGACACTGGTTCCCGTGCTGATGCTGCTCTTGATCCGTGGCAAAATCACACCCGAGATCAAAAATCCGGTCAATCGATTCTTGATCTGGGCGTATCAACCGGTCGCGAATTTCGTGCTGCGCTATCGCCTGTTTACGCTCGCCTGTGCCGCGCTTCTCCTCGCGCTCACGATTTTTCCGTTCAAGAGACTTGGCAGCGAATTCATGCCGCCGCTCAACGAAGGCACCCTGCTTTACATGCCGACCGCGATTCCGGGAATGTCGATTGCCGAGGCTGCGAAAATTTTGCAGATCCAGGATCGCCAGCTCAAAAAAATTCCGGAAGCGGTGACCGTATTCGGCAAAGCGGGCCAGGCAGATACGCCAACCGATCCCGCGCCGCTGTCGATGTTCGAAACCGTTGTCACGCTTAAGCCGCCCGATCAGTGGCGCAAGGGAATGACCTGGGACAAGCTGCTCGCGGAAGTCAACGCCAACATCAAGACGCCTGGCATGGCGAACATTTTTTGGATGCCGATCCAGACGCGCACCGAAATGCTTACCACCGGCTTCCGCAGCGTGCTCGGTATAAAAGTTTTTGGCCCCGACCTCGGGCAGATCCAAAAGCTGGCCGTGCAAGTCGAAAAAGAGCTCGCCGGTCTTCCAAACACACGCAGCGCGTTTGCCGAGCGTACCGTGGGCGGCTATTTCCTCGACTTCACCGTTAACCGCGAAGCCGCGGCGCGGTACGGTTTAAAAGTTGGCGACGTGAATGATATCGTCGAGTCAGCCATCGGCGGCAAAAACATTACGACCACCGTTGAGGGGCGCGAGCGTTACCCGGTCAACGCGCGTTATGCCCGCGATTTCCGCCAGGACATCGACGCACTCAAACGCGTGCTTGTCGCCACGCCCACCGGTGCGCAGGTGCCGATCGACTTGCTCGCTGACATTCGCTACAAGACCGGTCCTCCCTCCGTGCGCAGTGAGAACGGAAAATTGGTCGGGTTCGTTTTTGTAGACATCACCACAAGCGACATCGATGGCTACGTTCGGAGGGCGTCGCAACAGCTCAGCCAGCGCATTCAATATCCGCCAGGCTATTACATTTCGTGGGCGGGCCAATTCCAATATCTGCAGGCGGCCAAGGAGCGGCTCAAGATAGTGATCCCCTTAACGCTGCTGATCATTTTCGTGCTCCTCTATATGAACACGAAATCGTTGGTGAAAACTGCAATTGTGTTACTCGCCGTGCCGTTCTCGTTGATCGGCGCTTTCTGGCTTCTTTACATCCTCGGCTACAACATGAGCGTGGCCGTTTGGGTTGGACTCATCGCGCTCGCTGGACTCGACGCCGAGACAGGTGTCGTCATGCTGCTCTACCTCGATCACGCGTGGGAAAAATTCAGAGCCGAGGGGCGAATGACCTCGATGTGCGATTTGCACGACGCCGTTATTGAGGGCGCCGTCGGCCGCGTGAGGCCGAAAATCATGACTGTGTGCGCGATCCTCTTCGGTCTCTTGCCGATCATGTGGTCGCCCGCGACGCAGGCCGGCGCGGACGTCATGAAGCGCATCGCCGCGCCGATGATCGGCGGTGTTGTCACTTCCGCAATCCTGGAGTTGCTCATTTACCCCGTGATCTACGTCATCTGGCGGCGACGCGACCTGCCGGATAGGACTGAAGAAGAGCCTGCGCCACTTGTGCCGCCGTCGCTGGTGCCATCTCACCGCGTCCGGCATCATTTGCCAAGAATCATCGCCACCACCCTCATCGCGACTGGGCTGATTTACGGCGCGAGTTTCGTCTGGCACAAAGCCTCTGCGAGAAAAATCACTAACCCGCCTTTTGCCACTCAGACGGTGAACGATCTTACGGTGAAGCTGATCACTCCAGCAGGTCAGCTTCAAAAAGGCGACAACGATGTCATCATCGAGTTTCGCGATTCAGGCGGGCAACTTGTCGATGTTGGCAATGTGAATTTTACCATCGACATGAACATGCCCGGGATGGTGATGCACGGCGGCGGTTCAGCAGGACGAACCGGAACCGCTAGTCAGTATCGCGCCAAAATCAAAGCCGATATGGCCGGCGATTGGATAGCCAAACTATCATTTAACGGCCCACACGGAAGCGGGCAAACCAGTTTTAATCTCAACGTCAAACAATGAAATCGAGGTTCCCCGCTTCGGGGCCTCGGGCGACTGTTATTCTTGCGATAGACGCTGTTACATCTTGGCGCAGTCGCAACTTTTCCCGCAAGTGCACTCCTTGTTGTCGTTCATAGGGCAGTTCTTGCCGCTCTTTTTGCAACCGGCCGGTTTGTCCGCCGCAAAAGAGACCGTGCACATGGCTGCCACCAGAATCGAAAACAGGATTTTCGCGTAATCCTTCATGGGCTTAGTTTCGTCCCAATATCCGTCGACGCTACCAAAAATTCGAGGGCGGAGTTAGGAGCGCAAAACCGATTATTCATGTTCGCAAAAACCCAAACTCCTTGTTTAGAGGCAACAGACGCTCAACCAATTCGACGGCGCTCCGACGATATTCGGCTCGCTCTGGCGCTGACGTATATCACGTTAGGCTGGATGACGATCGAAGGAGCCGCCGCGCTTCTTCTGGGTTGGGCATCGAAGAGTCTTCTGCTCGAAGCGTTCGGAATCGACAGCGTCATCGAACTTTTCAGCGCAGCAGTGTTGTTGTGGCGCCTGCGAGTTGAAGCGAGCGGCACCGCGACATCTGAACATGTCAATCTCGTTGAGCATCGCGCGGCGCGTTTGGTCGGCTACTCGCTCTACGTCTTGGTTGCTTACGTTCTTCTCAATTCCGGCTACGGATTGTTCATCGCCAAGCGCATCACCGACACGCATGAAAGTGTTTGGGGTATTCTCATCGGCGCAGTAGCAAAGGTTGGCATGCCGATTCTGGCCGGTTACAAACTGAAAGTCGCAGCTCGATTGAATTCTCGTGCGCTAAGAGCCGACGCGGTCGAATCGATCACATGCGGCTACCTGTCGATCGTTTTGATGATTGGCCTGGCAGCGACAAGATTGCTCGGTTGGTGGTGGCTTGATAGTGTCGCTGCCCTTGCATTGATTCCGTTTCTTATCAAAGAGGCACAGGAAGCGATTTGCGCTGAATCTATCAAGCCAGAGGCGTGCGTATATCGCTATTGTGGACGCGAGAGCGATCCGAAGTGAAACTCGGCGCAGCCGAAATTCGCGTTTAGAGCAGCCGCAGACGCTGGGATAAAATCTTTCGACGGCAGACTCCGGGGAAAACTGTATCGGTCTCAGGCTCGGAACCAGCCCGAATGCTCATTCGGGAGCCGGAAGAAGCAAGGCCTCAAGGTGTCGTGGTTTCAGAAGGAGAGTGTCGCGCGAACTCCGAGAACGAGAGCGTTCGCAATATCGGTGCCGGACGGGTGGAGCACGTATTGGAGATCAGGTTGGAGACTGATCCACTGGTGGAGGTCGATTTGATATGTTGTCTCGAATACAATTTCGTAGCCAGGATTTGAGCTCGCGTCACTGTCTTGAAGATGCCCGTAGGCAACCGCTATACCAAGAACGTCGTTATCTCGCGTTGGAATAAGGCCCTTATAATTTAGCCCGCCGTCGATGTAGAAGTTAATCAGACTAGAGTCCTGGGGATCGAAGCCAATGTGTGTAAAGATCCCCAAGCCTTTATCTGTTGGAGACGCTGCGGCAGTTTGCTTGCCGTTATTACCCATGGCCGACGCGATGACAGGCTGACGAACCCGGTAAACCATTTGGTCTGCGATAAAATAGAAGCCGTAGTTCCAAGGTTGGATGCCGGTGGCGCTTGGATCGGGTGCACTATCGAACCAGCCACCGATCTTGAATTCGCCAGGCAGACCATTGGCTCCAGCACCTTGATTTGTGCGGAAGATCAGTTCGTGGATGGAGAAATAGCCATTGGAGGGATTTAGATCCCATCGGAAGCCATGCTGATTGACGTTCTGGGCAAAGACATCGCCCTGAAAGACAGCTCCTTGGTAAGTCAGCCAGTTTAAAGGCGTGAGCGCCACTTGTACACCCGGCGCGCCCATAGGGTATCCGGGGCCTCCATTTGGGATGTTCGTATAGAGATACGGTGACCAACTGAACGCTGCATTGAGAAAGACAGTGGAATAGGTGGAAAGATCGAACTCGGAATCGGCTCCCAATTGCCCGATGCGGATTGAAATCTGGTCATTCAGAAACTTTTGCTGAAACCAGAGCTCATTCATCCGGAATGTAGGGAATCCTGCAATACTGCTAACAGTAAAGATGTTCCCCACGTGCTTGGCAGAGATGTCCTGACCGCTCAACCAGTACCACCGCGTAGAAACGGTGGCTCCTTGCCATCCGGCTAGCTTTTGAAGGTCAACGTTTCCCTGAAGGCTCACAAGGCCGGTATAAACTGTTCCAGTGCTCTCGCCTCCCGTTGCATTGCCCCAAACCCCGGCCGCGTATTGCGCGTTGAAAGTGATACCTTTGGCCGCAAGTCTGGCTCGAACGCCGCCCCAATCCGGGCCGACTCGGATGAATTCATGCTTGTGATCGTAATGGCGCCAGTAGCCTCGCTCACCGTGCCAGTAGCCGTAACGATGATGATACCAATAGTCATCATTCCAGTCGTGATCGCGACGATCCTCGTAGGCCAATGCTGTCAGCGAAGTGCCGATAACTGACCCTAGGACAACAAGAGCCAGGGATACCTTTTTCATCCGATAGCGCGGTGGCAAGACGATAGGTCAGCAGTAAAGCGGTGCTAATCGTATTTCCTTTGAAGCCAGTGTAATCACTCCCTCCGCGATGCGGCGTCTGATGTATGGCGACGGGGTTCGACGGTCGTACCAGCCGCCAATTCAGACAGAGCTAGTTGGAAGGCGCAAATGCCTTGGCCTGGGCTTCCGGCTGCCAGAACTTCGTATCGGCGCCATCGTATTTAACCACGGTAAACATGCCGCTGTCCAAGTGATAGAGTAAGTGGCAATGCAATGGCCAGATTCCGGCATTATCAGCATCAAAGGCGACGGTGATTTTCGAACTTGGTGGCACCATTAGGGTATCGCGCAGAGCGCCGGATATCTTTTCACCATCGATTTCCACAACTTGGAAATCATGTCCGTGCAAATGCATCGGGTGTCCCATGTTGGTTGAGATGGTGAAGGCAATTCCGACGCGTTCGCCGCTCCGGATATCGAGAGACTTGCGATTGGGATAGGCAGCACCGTTAATCGTCCAAACATAGGTCGCCATGTTTCCGCCAAGCGTTGCGGGCAGGGTGCGGTCGATGGGACGGTCGGGAAGCGGATTCAAAGCCCGAAGCCTTTTTTCCTGAGTGTTATCCAGCGCGGCCGTCGAGACAGAAGCGGTACGAGACAGCTGCGGAACAGATGCTCCCTTTGTGATCAAGACAACTCCGCAAAGCAGTTGCGTCCCTTCGCCCTGCGCGAGGATCGGATACGTGCCACCCTCCTTCGGTATGGTTACTTTCAGGTCAAGTCGCTGCGCCACGCCGAGCTGAAAAAAGCTGCCCTTGATCGGCCGTACCGCCTTTCCATCAACCGCCAGGATCTCGCCTTCCAAGGCCCCCGTGTCGACGTAGAAATTCTGACTAGAGGACGCGGCAATGAGCCGGAGCAAGACGGATTCCCCAGGATTTACGGAAATGATTTCGGGATCATCAAGCGTGCGACGATTCGCTAGGAGGGCATCGTACTTCACGTCAATTTCCGCCTCAGGCGCTCGGAGGACGGTTCGGACAAGCCTTTGCTTTTGATCGTCCCACTTCTGAGCAATGACCTCGGTGGGCGGAGAGCTGCCCATGCTTTCAGACATTTTGCCTGAATTATTGGTCTCCCTTGCTTTGCCTAGCTGGTTCTCCTCGATGCTGGGCGTCTGCATTCCACCTTTAAGCCCCTTTAAAATCTGTTCAGGCGGCGTGAACGAAAAGTCTGAGAGCATAACAATGACCTGCTGGTCCGCCTTTGCACGTTCTTCACGCGTCCAAATAATCAGTGGCGCCGAGTTATAAAGCTGCTCCTGAAGGCCATAGTGCGAATGCATCCAGTAGGTGCCGCTTTGTTTCAACGGAAAGTCATAACGAAACGATTTGCCGGGGGCGATCGGATTCTGGGTTACGAAAGGAACGCCGTCCATAAGGTTTGGCAAAATTAGCCCGTGCCAATGAAGGCTCGTCGGTACCTTAAGCTTGTTCACCACTTCCACGTGAAATCCGTCGTCCCTTTCTGGGGAATATCCCTGCATGCCATCGGCCTGTTCGATAGCGATGACGCTGACCTGCTTGCCCAGGACCTTGAGCGGCACCTCCTTTACGAAGAGACGCAGGGGCTCTGAGGCGCCGCTCAACGCATCGCCAATCAGAAAGCATGCGATTATTGCTAGGAGTTTCTTGCTAAAGCATTTCTCCATACTGAAGCGGGAGCATGGTAACGCCCCCATCGCCTGAACAGTGTGGCTATTGACCGCATTATGTCGAGCCTCGAATACAAGACTCGGCTGTTGGTCCCGGATTTTCTTAATTGCTCCGCAGACAGCGTTTTAGGAAATCACCTATGAATGATGTCAGTTTTGGCGTAGTGTGCCGGAGCCTCTACTCTCCGTTTTCATCTCGTTGAACTAGGGACGCGCGAGGATTCTTGATAGTTGCAACGGAGGCTGGTGGTCGCTGGATAGGGTCGCCGCGTTAGCGCTCATCCCATCCTTGATCAAAGAAGCACGCGAAGCGATTCACGGCGAGAGTTGCTGCGGAAGTTGACTGTTCAGCGCGGCCGGCAAGTTAAACGTTTCATCAGAAGGCTCGGGACGAAATGCGAGTATTCGACGCTCGGCGGGAGGCTACGATTCGTCGACCGAGCAACACGATCTCCCCGCGTTCTCCCAGAAGTTTTTCCTGTTGAAAAACTTCGTTCAAAAACGCGACGCCCTCTGAAGTTTCCGCAAGGACCGGAATGAGATAGCGATAGAAATATGGCACTAACCGAGTTTCACGGACGACGAACTGCTTGGCGATCGCCACACTCATAGCCGTGAGAGAGTGGAGGTCATGGCCACGATTCTTGCGCCACGTCTTCATCACATCGGTTGAAGAGAGAAGTTCCGTAACCAGCTGGTCGGCGACCGGCGTAATCCGCGCTGCGCCTTGTTTGGAATGTAGAACTCTCACGAACCAATGGACCGTCGTCTCGTCCACTTCGTCGAGTGCGAAGTCTTCGATCAGGAGCAATCCCCTTGGATTTAGCAATTCTTGAGCGCGAGCAATCGCATCGTCTAGTGGGTTAATGTGGTGCAACGAACGAGTGAAGGCGATGGCGTCGAAAGCAACGCCGGTGTCGAACTTTGGCCACGATCCGAGAACGACGGGAACGCCGCGGGCCTGAGCTTTGGCGATCACATTCGGATTTGCGTCTAAAGCGGTGATGTGATAACCGCGCTTCAAAAGCTCACGGGCGAGCCGCCCTTCGCCGCATCCAACCTCCAGAATCGTCGCTCTGACCGGAATGCGTGACGTCAGAAACTCCAGCGTCTCGCGCGTTGCTACATCAGCCGGCCGGTTTGCAATGAAATCGAGCATTCGAGTTTTGAAGACCGTCTTGCGATTAACGAAGCGAGTAGTGGCATGATAACTGATGTCGGGGTCGTGCTAATTCTCGACAGAAATGCCCTAATCAATCCTGATTCCCCCTCGCTGCTACGCGCTGCCACGGCAATCTTCCTTCGATTTCGAGTTGGAGTGACAAACTAAGGAACGTGCGGATTAGCACGATCAGCCCGAGGACAGCCACGTTTTGCATCGTCGGCGCAACAACTACGGTACGGATTAGGTCACCGGCGATAAGAAATTCCAAACCGAGCAAGATCGCGCGTCCCACATCCTGGCGGTACCACACATAATAATTGCCGGCGCCTTGCGTGCGACGAAGCGCGAGGCGCACCGTGGCAAAAAGCGCGCCGCCTACAACAATAAACACGCCCACGGCATCCACGCTGGTGCCGACGATGTCCATGATCCGCCGAAAAGATTCCATGACTGCCCTTATTGCCCGAAAGCGCGCCGATTTTCAATACTGCTATAAACACTTGAAAGGAATTGCAGCCGACACGGCTGCCTCTATAGAAGCCAATTATCCTTCGAGAACGACATCGAATATTCAATCGACCGCACAAAAACGCCGGCCAATACCGCCCCCAAAATCGCGATTGATGTTGTGGGGCGAGTGGGCCGCAAAAATCTCTTTCCAAGATCCACACGGCCAAGGGCAGCAGAGTTTTTCGGCGACCGCGAATGAAGATGCGCCTATTAAAAACAAAAACCGCAAGCCGCTGATCTCACGGCAGATTCATTGGGCCAGCGACACGAGTATTCTCCTGGCCGTGAACTGTCAGGGCTGCGACCTCAGCGTGCGTAACTGACAATCGGGCCACGTCGGCGAGTCGGGCGCATTTAGCGGGCTCATCGGCGCGGGGACAGGCACCGCTGGGTCGACCACGCCGATGCGCTTGTTCACCCAATGCACCTGGTACGCCCAAGCAGGGAGCGGTGCTGCCTTCGGCGTGCACGACCAGTTATTGAAGTGGAGGTTTACGAGATAGAAGTTCCGCTTCAGCTTCCGGAGCACCTCGACAATCTTCGGATCATCAAAGCCGTGCAGCTCCATTGCGATCTGCGGAATCGAAGCCAGCAGCTCGTCAGGTGCTGCGAGGAGCGAATCCCATTCCGCGCCCTCGATGTCCATCTTGATGATCAGGCGCCGGCCGGTGTCGCCGTTTTTCTTGATCTGGTTTTCCAGCGTGTCGAAGAAACGCGACTCCCTGTAGCCGGTCCGATCACCGGCGCATTCGTCGTGAAAGACGCACGTGCCGCCATTGCAGGTTGGACGCGCGGGATCAAAACAGTCGTACTCATGCACCGGGACGTGATAGCGGCGCGACACCTCGCACCCCCAGTCGTCGTTCCCGCCAACGCCGTATGAGTAGCCTGCATCGAGCGGCTCAATCAGATTCTCGCACATTAGATAACCGCCGTCATTGGCGCTGCCAAAGCGCTTCAACGTACAGTTCTTCAAGGCGACCGGCTGAAGTTCCGCAAGAATCGCCTCACGCAGTTTGCGGCCGGCCGCGTGGCGCTCAAGATCGCCAATCACGACGGCCGCGACAGCTACCAGAGCGATGATGGCGAGCGTGATGCGGATGTATGGTCGTTTCATGGAGGTGTGTTGCATGGACCGCGGACTCTTAATACCATTCTCACGCTGGCCAGTCGGCGATTGGCTGATGCGTCACTTCGTGATCGATCAATTCGAACTCCCGGACTATTCCGGCTGGGCGGTCGCGCCTTCAAGGACAACAGACGCCACCGCGTGATGCTCGGTGTGACTAAGTGTGATCAGTGCGGAAGTTACGCCGCGCTTCGCAGCAAGCTCCTGTGCTGGCCCCGAAAAAACGAGGAACGGTTCGCCGCTCTCTTTCTTGCGAATGTCGATGTTACGCCAACCCATTGCTTTGCCAATGCCTGTGCCGAACGCCTTTGCCACCGCTTCTTTACCGGCGAAGCGCGCAGCCAGGTGGCGCGCCGGGAATTTCATCGACAACGAATATTCAATCTCACCATCCGTAAAGACGCGATGCAGAAAACGATCTCCGAATCGATCAATGGAATGCTGAATGCGCGCGCACTCGATAAGATCGACACCGATACCGATCACGCTCATCTTGAATTGTCATCGCGTTGAGGCCCGCCTGCATCGCAGTGCGAAACATTGTGGGCAGGACAACGCGATCCACTTTTGACACTCATCCGGAATAATTCTTCATCGCGGCGAGCATTTCTTTCACCGCCGTTTCCAGTCCGACCCACATCGCGCGCGAGACGATAGAGTGGCCAATGTTGAGTTCGGTCAAACACGGAACTTGGTTGATTAGCGCGATGTTTTTGTAATTGATCCCGTGGCCGGCGTTGACCTGCAGATGTGATTCTGATGCTGCGCGCGCAGCCGCTCGCAACTGCTCCAGTTCTTCTTTTTGGATCTTTTCCGTAAATGCGTTGGCCAGTTTGCCGGTATGCAGTTCAACCATTTCCACGCCGAGCGCGGTCGCTGCATCCACCTGCTCTAAACTTGGATCGATAAAGAGGCTGACGCGAATGCCAGCAAGTTGCAGCCGTTTGATGGTCGGTTCCAATTCCTTGCGTTGGGCAACGACATCAAGGCCGCCCTCCGTTGTAATTTCTTCACGCTTTTCCGGGACGAAGCAGACCTCGTCCGGCACGATACGCAGCGCGATATCAACAATCTTCTCTGTGTTGCCCATCTCCAGATTCAATTTGGTCATGATGCTCTGACGCAGGCGTTCCATGTCTCGGTCTTGAATGTGGCGGCGATCACTGCGCAGATGGGCAACAATCCCGCCAGCGCCGGCGCGTTCGCAAATTGAAGCCGCAAGGATCGGATCAGGCTCTGCGTTCTTTGATTCCGGCATGGTGGAATAACGCGCCTGCCGCAACGTTGCCACGTGATCGATGTTAACTCCCAAGCGCAAACCGTCCATTTGGTGGCGCAAATAGGACTCACTCAGCGCGGCTGAGCAAGTCGCAAAGAAGCAAAATTAGAGGATTTCGCTCCTCGCCTTTTGTCCAAAGGCGGTGACGAATTCCGGTTGACGGCCGAGCGCGCAGGTCGCACTCAGTGATCGGTCGGGCTCGGCGTATTAGGCTCACGATTTGATGAGCGCTCTTCGTCAACCTGTGCCTTGGTTTTGTTCACCGCTTTTCTGGATTTGCGATGAGCTGTCCTGGTGCCCTCCTTCGTTTTCTCACCTGCGGTTTCGACAGTTTCCTTGGTCTTTCTGCCAACAGTTTCGGCGGTCTCCTTGGTTTTCTCTCCGACAGTTTCCGCCGCCTGCTTGGTTTTCTCGCCTACGGTTTCGACTCCTTCCTTGATTTTTTCTCCTGCCTTCTTTGCTCCATGCTTAATGTCCTGGACTGTTCCTTCCTGCCCAAGCGCAGCTAGTGCTCCGGCCGCGAGTAAAGCGACAATCAAACCTGTTATTCTCATGATTTCCTCCTGTTCATTTGCAATCCCTATACAAAGGAACGGATCAGGCGTCGCAATCGCGCGCATCGATGAGTAGTCCAAACTCGGCTGAACTTCGATCACTACTACGCGGGCGAGATCCTGCCCTCGTGCGCAGCGCAACAGGTGCGTTGGTAAATTCGGGCGAGTATCGATAACGGCACGCCGCAAACATAAAGGGCTGCGATAAAGCCGTAGGCGAAGGTTACTCGTGCGCGTCCGACTTCTTCATATCTGCGAGGGCTTACCACAATTCGCTTCTCGTTGCAGACCACGCGACCGGCGCGAAGGAGCCGGCGAAAAAATTCCACATCTTCCATCAATGGCACGTCGGGAAATCCGCCAACATCAACAAATGCAGTTCGCCGACAGAAGATCCCATGATCGCCGCATCGCATCCGGAGCAAGATGCCTGCGTAATGCGCGAAACTGTCTGTTAAGCGATAAATGAAGCCTCTCGGCAAGCGGATCCTAAAAAAACCGCCCACGACGTGCGGATTGCTCATGACTCGCTCG
>Ga0307278_10000493_pt1 | contig 19834 bp, 22 predicted proteins | sample ER_DNA_117_FD_194482 | JGI IMG/M metagenome (GOLD analysis project Ga0307278, IMG submission 194482) | Bulk soil microbial communities from the East River watershed near Crested Butte, Colorado, United States - ER_DNA_117 | ecosystem: Environmental > Terrestrial > Soil > Floodplain | place...
CTTTGCCTTCGTACTCTTTGCCTTCGTACTTTTTGCCTTCGTACTTTTTGCCTTCGTACTCTTTGCCTTCGTACTCTTTGCCTTCGTACTCATAATATTTTATGAGTAACAAGTTATTTATATTAGTCATAATGATTTAAACTCAACATAATTTAGGTTATATTGTATCTTTCTAAAACTACAAACTTTTTATTTACGTCATGTTGCACTCTTAACAAACAAACTGGTTGGATTTTGTGCTTAGGCGAATCGAACAAGAAACGACCAATGATCCAACCAGTCCAACACCTGCAAGCGTTATACTATTATCTGCAACAAATTATAAAACTATTATGTTTAGGTAATAGAATATCGTTTCAGATTATGTTTAGGTAATAGAATATCCATTCAGACTTAATCTTAAAGCATCTAGAGAATCATTGTATGAAGTTTGGTTTTTATCTAGAGTGTATTCCGTAGCGTATACGGTTCTTAGTGATGTTATTTACCATTACATTGAATGATGAAAAATTAATAAAATAATGATTGTGATGAATGATTGTTGCTTATTAGAAAGATACTAGTTGCAGTCGATGGTTCTAATCAATCCCTCAAGCCCAGCACATATGCGATAGACTTCGCCAAAAAATATGACGCAGAATTGATTGTATTGTCTATTGTCTCTCCTATTCCATATAGTCAATTCGAGTATGCTAATATCGGGAGAATGAAGGAGATTGAAACGATAGAAAGGGAAAAAGCGGAGCAGTATATAGACAAGGTGAAACAAAAGGCAACAGAAAATAAAGTGAGCGTTGAGACTGATGTTCTTATTAAATATACATCAGTAGTAAAAGAGATTGTAGAGTATGCAGAGAACAATAAAGTACATATGATTGTTATTGGGAGTAGAGGTATGACTGGATTAAAAAAACTATTGCGGGGGAGCGTTGCAAATGGAGTAATAACATATTCACATTGTCCCGTCTTAGTAGTGAAATGACCTTCGTTCGGTTATATACCAATTTCTTATTTCATTTCATATCGTAACCTTTCAGACTTAGCCTTAGAGCGTCAAGTGAATCATCATATGAAGTATTTTCTTTGCCTAAACTCAGCATTTTAGAATATGCCATACTCTTACTACGTACTCGCCTTATGATTTTAAGTGGTTAAATCCTAAAATAATTCACAATCACTAGATTTGGTATCGCCTTCAGCCAAATTAAAGTCATCAAGGGAGTCAGTTCCAGAACCACACTTAAATGAGTCTGCTCCTTCATCGCCCTCAAGAATATCAGACCCTGAACCATCACTTATTTCATCTTCGCCAGGGCCGCCACTTATTACATCATTACCATCTCCACCAAAAATATCATCATCAAGATTTCCGCCTCTAATGTTGTCATCTCCACCTTGACCCCTCATGATATTATTACCCTTACCTCCGACCATAAATTCATCCTCTCCTGTCCTAAACAAGGATTGCTTGATGAGTCGCATAATATATCTCCGGCGGCATGTGCTGTGGAAAAATTTGAGAACATAACAGGAGATGAAGGGAATATTAAGACAAGAGAGGTAGGGATTGTCATTACAAGTATTGTTATTTTTTGTAAATTAAAGTTAAACATTCTGCAACTGAATGTAACAACCAGTATTTAACTAGAGCTTACGATTTTTCTTTTTATTTTCTATTTAATATTACAACCTTTCAAACTTTCTTATTTTTATTTCGTTACTACTAACTTGATAAAAAATCCAATCCAATATCCCTCATTCACAATGCAATTTGTCTGCTTCAATTATTGAATAAGTCCGGTTTATTGAAAGTATAATGTCACTCATTCTAGATTCAATATTGTCACAAATAGGAATATCGGGATTGTTCATATTTTCTAAAACCCAATTTGTTAATTCAATTCTTTTCGCAAGATTTCTTTTGTAAGTAGTATCCTCTTTTTCTATCTCGATCCATCTTTTAGATTCTTGAATTTCATTTTGTAATCTTTGTTCTATGCTCATAGAATGAACTGGAAGTATGAGGATTTAATATAGCAAGCAACTATTAGGGTGTGAGACTGGTCTACTATGTCTTCAAAAGAAAATTGAAAGGTATAAGCATCATTAAGTCAATATTCTATTGTGTCTGAAGAAAGGATCGGAGATAAGTTCCTTCGCAAACTCTATGAAAAGACGGTTAATAATGGTCTTGAGAGTATTGACAAAGATGAGATTGGAAAAGAAATCGGAATAATAGATCTGCAAATGGATAATCTAGTAGACGAATTGAGTTCTGAAGGTTATATAAAGAAAATAGGTAGGACTAAAATTTACTTAACCGTCGATGGAAGAAAGAGAGCAGAACTATAGATTATTTTACATTGTAACCTTTCAGACTTAATCAATCAAAAGAACTGGTGGATATGAACAAGAGACATATAACGAATGACCCATCAGTCCTAATGAATGGTTGCGTTATCATGCTATCTCCAACAAATTATAAAATGGGCGGCCATCATAACCCTGACGTTTCAAATCTACTTAAATTCGAAACCTTTCAAAGTTGGCCTTAAGGCGTCTGAATGAAATTCTAGTGACTTGCATCTAGGTCTTTCGACTTAAATACAGGTCTAATTATCTAGTGAATCATGGTATTAGGGGAATTAATTGAAGACGAAAGTGGCAAGATAACAGGACATAGAATTCTAGATGTCGAGGGACCTAAGATAGAAAGATCCTTTACAATGGCTGGAGAATACAAGGGAATACAGGCCACAGATATCGGAACATTCTGGACTGTAATGAGACAGGGTGCAGAAGCAGAACCGATAATGTATGCAGATGCACAGGGAGTAATAACGGCCAAAGACGGAGAGGGAATGGCAACCTATACGGCCCAAGGCATAGGAAGATTTACGAGCCCAGGAAAAGAAAAAGTAAGATTCCACGGATCAGTGTTCTTTCGCACAACTTTAACTGGTGGACGAAGGTTATCGTTCCTTGATAACATGGTTGGTGTTTTTGAATACGAAGGGGACGAGCAGGGGAACTGCTCGGTTAAAGTGTGGGAATGGAAGTAGTAACGAACGCTTCTATTTTTGATTAATACAAACCTGATATAGTATCCAGTGTAGTATCCTCAGTTCACTATGCAATTTGTCAGCCTCAATTATAGAATAGGTCTGGTTAACTATTTCTATAATTTCATTCATTTTATTTTCAATGAAATTGCAAATCTCAATATTAGGATTCTTTGTACTTTCTAGAACCCAGTTTAATAGTTCAATCCTTTTTTGAAGATCATGTTCGTATGTAGTCCTCTCATTTTCTCGGTCAAGCCATTTCTTTGAATCTTCAACTTCCTTAAGTAATGTCTGTTCTATGCTCATAGACTGAATTAGCAAAATGACGATTTAATATAGCCAGTGCCTTGAAGGGGGGAGGGCTGCATTTTTTATTTTATGAATTTTGTTTGACATGCCCAATTAGGTGTCTCGAGACCAACAGATTGAGAAGTTCAAATAAGAAAAATGGAAAGACAATGTTGTTTTTATATTTCTAGAGTTAACTTCTAATTGTCATGTGATTATATTACAATTGCGTTTTTCTTTATTGTGCCAGGCAATTCAAAACCAACTGAAGATTTACGCAAAATGTTATTAGGCAAATAACTAGATCTAGAATAGGGCCCATAATAGTGAAACCAAAGCCTATCGTTGAACCAATTAAAATAGAGAAAGTAAAACTGGAAGAACTAGATTCAATATTAAAATCTATTAAAACTACAGACAGTTTAAGATACGAGGCAATTAAAGAATATGCTGGCGGAGTATGCATGCTTTGTGCTCAACTTCCCACTAGATTAGTAAGTTATGATATGGATGGCGCTCAATTAGTCGAGAGATATTGTGAAAAGTGCTTTGAGAAACAGAAATGGGACAAATAAGAGAAATAAGATTATTAAATTCTGACTCCGGTTCAAATGAGGAAAAAATCAGTTACTATCAAGAATGTGAATGGGTAGGAGTTTACGTTTGTTGTGGGTGTGGAAAGATAAACAAATGATAATAAATAACCCGAATAACGAAGTCCAATTACAGTAAATCAACGATTATAATTCGAGGTTGATTGATAAGCCGCAAATTCATCTCTTACACTTTGACATAATGTATTAATTCTTACGGGTTTAACAATAAACGAGTTTATAATTCCTTGTTTCAGATAATTTTCGAAAACTGGATTATTTTCAAATTCGTAACCGGTCACCAGTATCGTTCTTACCTTAGGATTAAGTTTTTTGACTTTTTTTAGTAATTCCAATCCGTTCATACTAGACATCCTCATGTCAGAAATAACCACAGCATACTGCTGTTTATTTTTCGTATAATGTTTTAGAGCAGTCATTGGATCGTTAAAACTAACAACAGAAGCACCTTCTATTTTACCACATAAAGCCTCCTGAAAGAGCACAGAGATGTCTAAATCATCTTCTACGATACTAACAATTTTATTGTTAGTAGACATTGGAAGCACCGCTCCACTTGATGCCGTTTATAAACACCCCAAAGTACTTATGTTTTATTGATTTTTTAATGTTAAAAACTAAGACACTGGCGAGAGCAGGTATCAAAAACTCTCGCCAATGTATCGTAATACTAGTGAGAAGTAACCCAATATAAACATGAATCCGAACAGGTGGGAGGAATTAGGACGATAAAACACTGATGGGTTGAGCATTCCAGCCATGAAGCCCAACAACAACACGTAGGATTTCCTCACCAGCGAACGTATCATGTCTTCTACCTTGTTCATTTACTGACAACAAAATATATGATAATTTAAGCAACTAGCGGTTAGTGTGCGTATCTTCGATGAACAAGAACCAGCCCCATTAACCACTAGTTGCGGTAATTTAGTCTGTTTATAGATTAAATAAAAAGGAGTACGATGAAATGTTCTGTAAAAAAGAATGTAATTATTATGAAAAATACGATAATATAAAAATAATTTTAGTAAATACCGGTGGAACTGGACACAAATGCAGAGAATCCCACCGGCATGCATGATGGTGTTAAAATTGATGAGAGGTATGCAACTAAGGATAAGAACTTGGCTTACCTAGGTTACACCGTTGAAATACAAGTCTATTCGTTAATGCAAACTTGATAGAATATTAATCTAGAATCCTTAATTTCTTTGATTCATCAATTTCTTTTTGTAACAGTTATTCTAAACTCATTCAACTTGGAAAGAGGTTTTTACTCTTATAACCATGAGTGTACTTTTACTGGAGGGAGTAGCAGTGTATGTCAATAGAATACGGAACATCAGTGGGAGTAGCGAGTCGATATCAGTGCTAAAGGTAGGTTTCTAATACTGGAAACAAGAATGTAAGCTTTAAACTTTTCTCATTTTATATTAATAGGACGATTCTAGCTTTATCTCAAATATTAAACAGAAACATTAGGTGCCATGTAATTTGCTACTATAGAACCATGATGATGTATCATTAGCCATTCATTATTAGATTTGTGGTTGTTTACATTCTGTTTTTCGAATACATTTGTAGCAATTACGCCCATTCTAATTCTATTTTCATCCTCTATAACAGTATCAATATTTTCTAAACAAACAACCATTGCTATATTTTGAAACACTTTTATCTTTATATTTGTAATAGCGAATTTTATCATCCTAGTATTTTCAAATATCCTTATCCAACTTTCTCTTATTGCCGTCCAACTGGTAAACATCTCCCAACCGGGATGTATACAGATAGTATCATTGCTATGTTTCCAGACTTCCTCCATTTTTTCAATTGATAAGCTTTCAAATGCTTTATAGAATATGCTATTACTGTCCTCTATAGTTTCTTCTACACCTTTTTCTTCATCCATTAGCAATTACGCTATAGTTCTAATCCTTTAAAAATAATCATTTGCTTAGCATGATACGGTAATGAAAAATAATAATCGAGAATGATCAATCCTTTCTGGCTTACTAGTAAATGAATGTCTTTGGCCGTTAATGTAGGACTGGTCGTCTGTAAACCATTTTTGACATAAATTTTGAGCCCACCTTATCACGAGAATTAAGGAACATTAAATCCTATACCTTAATTCGCTAGATGTTTAGAGTTATAATGTGGAACAGAATTGATTCTAAAAAAACTTCAATTAATTTCGGATTAGAAATTCTTATCTAAAAGTTGGGTGTTATAACTTAAGTTGACATTTAAATGTAAGATTTGTGGTTCACAATTCGAAGAAAAAGAGCGACTCAATATTCATAAAAAGGTTCACGGGAGAAAGTCAAAGATCAGTGAATATGGAAGTCCAGAATTTAATCAGGATAGATTGAGAGGATAACCTAAAGTACGTTAACTAGAATCACTCCAAGAATACAAAATATAATAAAACTAATTATAAATGTTTAATATCTTTTTATTAACAAAATTAGAACCAATTGACCCTCAAAATAGGCTTTCATGTTTCTTTAGACTAGACCGTAGGGAACTGATCTGATTTTTCAGATGGGTCGTAATTAGAATTCCTAATGTTCCTTTATAAAGAGCTTGACCCAAATAATATTAGAACAGAAACTAATATAATTATGGGCTTTAGGGGTTAATAAATTTCGCGTTTAGCAGTAATTATTAAGATTTTCCAGCAATTAGGGCTTATCGGGATTCGAACTGTTTCTGTAGTTTAGGAATATAATGCAACAAGCATGATGGTCATATTAGATTTATCTAAACTCTAATAAGTCATGGATACTCCATTAAACATGTTGGAGATCATTGCATCGGTTGTCCAGTGACATAATTATCATAAAACGGTGATACCATGAGTAATGCAAAGAGAAGGAGACTAAAGATAATGATACTTGAAGACGAAGAGGATATTCTTACTCTCTACAAAGACTACCTATTAGGGCGAGGCCATGACGTAGTTTCAACGTATTTGACTGCAAACAACGTGATGTCAGAATTTGGTGAAAAATTTCCAGATGTTTGCCTAGTAGACTATCGATTACCAGGCAAGACAAACGGACTTGACGCCGCGACCGAAATTTTGAATAAGTTTCCTTCAATGCCAATTCTTTTCATTACTGCCTATGAGCCCTTAGTGAGGGAAATAAAACTAAATCCCTTCCTAGAAGACAAAAAAATATCAGTCTTAGTGAAGCCTGTCATGCTTGAGGAAATTGAAAAAACGATGACGAATTTGGTTAATGGATAGAAGTATTTGATGCACACATCAGAAGCAAGGCTTGTCTTGTCTATCAGAAGTTAACCTCTTAGGGCTCAAATCAATATTTGGTCTATAGCCGTCAAAATCGTCAAACTCTTAATAACTTGCGCTGCATAAGCTGTCCCTACAGCGTTGTCTTGTTATACCCTGGAGGTTTGATGTAGTGGCTACTAGGAAGAAAATTGTTAGTATTGTAGATAACGAGATAGATATAACTGAGCTATTTCAGTATGCTATATCCGCAAGTATCCACGGAGTTTCTGTTATAACTTTTAATGATTCGGTCATAGCTCTAGAACACTTCACAGATAACAAAAAAAATTACGCTTTAGTTATTTCTGATTTAAGAATGCCTAATCTGAATGGACTAGAACTGCTTAAAAAAGTAAAGCAGCTTAATCCTTCCGTGAGAACGATACTTGTAAGTGCTTACGAACTTGATGATGACCAAGTATTCCAAAATTATATGAAGCAAGGAATAATAAATCTATTCGTTAAAAAACCTATCGGTTTACCTGAGTTGTGTCAAGAAGTGGCAAATCAAGTGCAGGACTATCAGCTCTCCGTTAAGAAACAATAATTTTTTTGTTCAAGATGTCTTGAGTCAATTGAAGCAATTTATCTTGTATATCAGCAGGTATCTTCTTTTGGAAACTATGGAACGGTGCTATGTATATCATTCCGTTTTCAGCTGTTGAATTCTTTGACGATTCCAGTCCCGGAGTAAAAATAGTTCCTGTAAAGTTATTCATACGTATCATGTTAAAAACCGAGTCGTATGCCTTTGCTGGGTCTAAAATAAATGATGTGACCACAGTATCAGGCGCTAGTTTGTTTTGATCCGATACAGCACCGAATGCATATACTCCCTTTTCTTTGGCTGCCTGAATTACACCTTGCCCTGCGTTATCGGCCACATGCAATAAAAAGTCTGCGCCTTGTTCAATTTGAGACAGTCCTGCCGATCTTCCCTTAGTTTGATTATCCCAATCTCCAAGATATCTCACAAGCACTTTGGATTTCGGATTAATGTATAGAGCTCCTTGTTTATAACCTTCATAAATGTTCTTCAGGTTAGGATACTTTTGGTCGCCCCCAATAAAACCTATTGTATGGTTTTTGGAGAGCATACTTCCGAGGGCTCCAAGAAGATAGGCAGCATCTTGTTGTCGCGGGAAGATAGAAGCAATATTTTTAGATTTTACAAGACCGGTAAACACAATAAACTTTGTGTTAGGATAGTCCTTTGATAATTTTAGTATTGGGTTACCCCATTCATATCCTTGTGCTATTATAACGTCATACTTTTTATCTGCATAGGTTCTGACAGTCTTTTCTATATTTGGGATTGATACATTATCCAAGAACTTGACATCGTAACCATATTTGGATATTATTCCTTGCCCTGCATTATAACCAAATGCTCCCCACCCCGCATCGCTAAATAAACCGTCTGTTAGGTATGCTACCTGTAAGGCTTTACCAGTCTCAGGTGATTTATTTGAAATTTGTCCCTCTGCATAATCAAATAAGAGATATAGTCCAATAACGGAAACAATCGAAATAGTTATGACAACATGAATTAAGAATTTTCGGAGATGTATACTCTCTATTGGTCTATCATAATTTACCATATACATTCCCATCCTTGTCATCGAGATTATTTGCCAGAGGAAGCGTAAAAAAGAAAATAGCTCCCTCATGCTGGGGACTATTTTCTGCCCATATAATGCCACCATGGGCCTCTATTATGTTTTTCGCAATAAATAAACCCAATCCAGTCCCCCTATCAGATCTTGTTACGAACTTGGTAAATAAATGTGGTAGTATTTCGGGATCTATTCCAGATCCTGTATCTTTTACCGTAACTTGTATGGTGTTTGATTTAATTTGCGTTGTAACCAAAATAGACCCGCTTTTGGTGAATTTACCAGCGTTATCAAGTAGTATAAACAGAACTTGACCCAATCTCAATTTGTCGCCATTGACAATTAAGTTTTGAACAGCACTTTCGTAGTTTATGATCAAATCTTTGTAAATAAACTGAATATTTTTTTTGTATTCTTCAATAGTATTTAAAATTAAATCATCTAAATTAAGCGGTTCAATTGTTAATTTTAGAGTATCGCTCTCAATTTTAGTAACATCCAATATATCTTCTGCAAGTCTGCCTAATTTTTCAATATTTCTACGGATAATATCTAAATACGGGGCTCTTTTCTCCGATTTCAAATTTGCAGATTGAAGCAGATAAATAGCGTTAAGAATGGGCTGTATGGGAGTCCTAAGCTCATGAGCGGCGATGTTGATAAATTGATTCTGTGCCTCATCCTTCTTTTTGAGCGATTCGTTTGCAATCATCAGTTTTTCATTTGATTCGTTCAAATCTTGAGTTCTCTTCCGAACTTCATTTTGCAACATGCTATACCATTTTCTTAAAAGAAATACAAGAACTATTATAGCTGCAGTTGTTCCTGTGAGCAAAGAGAACATCTTAATACTTTCGCTGAATAATTCGGAATTTATCGTCGTGTATATCCTGTCTGTCGGGGTAACTACTTGGAGAAAATATACAGGCTTAGTTCCAAGCAAAATTGGAGACTCGGTATTCAATCTCTCTCCTCTTCCGTAGTCATATAACCCATATCCCTTGTTTCCAGCTAATAATGAATGAGTTAGGTTATTCAGAACGTCGTTCTGATTGATAAAGGCCTGCGTTTCGTTACCAAAAAAATCTTTACCCACTAAATCCTTGCTTGCTCCCACAGCCAGAAGATTTCCTTTCGTATCAAAAGCCACCAAAAATTGGGAGTTTATATTTTCAACATTGCCATATGTCTTAAAAAAATCAATAGTAGGTAAGCTTGCTATTGCCGTTCCAATATAGTGACCGTCCGCTAGACTAACTATTGGATATGTAATTGCGATTCTATATTTTCCGTCGATGCCGGTGAAACCATTACTGTATACGGGTTGCAAATTACTATTTGTTTGTTTAATGTAATCTCTGGATGATATGTCAATGTTGACAAAACTTTTCATTCCCTTTGAAGCCTTATGAACATTTATGATACCATCTTTGTCTGTTAACAAGAGACCGTCTACGTCTGTGACAGAATTTAGTTGTCTAAATTTTTCATCTACTATTCTGTCAACTTTATCTCCTGATAGATTTTCATTCTGTAAATAGACTGAATCAGCTAAATCCTGAAGCACCGAGGTAATATACCGCAAATCAGAACCAATATGCTGGGATATAGAGTTGGTGGATTTTATTTGGCGATCTAATTCCTGTTGAAATATGCTTTCTCTAATATTCTTCTCGTTATCATATTGAAGAAGAAAAAACAATCCATAGGATGTTATCACAATTATAATAATAGAAATGACACCTAATAGCACAACTTTACCAGAAAAAAGTGTCATTGTTACTTGCCTTGTTTTTCTATTATTTAATTATGTTCCTACTCAGTTTTTTTAATTATCAAAAAATATTACTTCTATTGGGGAGACCTACTACATAATAAATTCAAGTCACCTGCATCGGTTCTTCGCCTCTATTTAATAAAATCTTCTTTATAATGCTCGGAAGGGACTAGTCTGAAATTTCAGATGGGTCGTAATTAGAATTTTTAGTTTCTAGGTATAAAGAACTTTACTTCACAACAATATCGGAGAAGAAACTAGAATTAATTTTCGGCTAATTTAGTAAATTTAGGCTTAAAGAGAAAAGCAATGATAGTGCTGCCCATAAAAGTTGCCGACCAAATGAACCATAAATTACCTCCATGGCCTTTTAATACAATCAACAAATTACGTCATTTCAGGCTCGGAGGTTTGTGAACCATTTTTGACCTTTAAAAACAGTTCAGAACCTTTAATGTGGTTCAGAAATAGTTATGAATGTATATTTTATAATATCCAAATAATGACTGAAGTTGGGTTAGCCGAAATATTCGGCATGGGAGAAGCGATAGGAATAATTGCTACACTGTTTGTGATTCTGTATTTTTCCAGAAAACAAATGGAAACTCTGTCTCTAGATATAGAAACCAAGATTCTCAGTGATTTGGATGAAAAATTACGCGAAATTACCGTTATGGGGATTGAGCGACCAGAACTAATTAGAGTAGTAAGTAAAGTTGAATCAGACTGGTCATCTGAAGTTGCATACTCGTATCATATTTTGTTCACCTTTGCGCACGTGTTTCATATGCGCAAGAGAAAGGTGTTAAGTGACAATGAATGGATCGGGTGGTTGCGATGGATGAAAAGTGCTTTCGAACAAGGAACGATAAATGAAATATGGAAGAGTAAAATAGAAATGGAGAAATGGTTTGATCCTGCCTTTCAAGAATTCATTGATAAGGAGTTAATTCCTCTACGTAAGAAATAACTCCGGCGATAGTGTAGATTGGTCACTAAATTATCGCTATAATGTTGTCCGGAGCTTTCTGAACCATTTTTGACTCGATTTCCAGGCTCACTATTAAAGGGATTCAAAAGCATTTTTGATGGAGCATAAGACGTTGGCCCGGTTTCGTCGGTATCGAAGATGCTATCGGTTCTAAAAGTGAGTTCTTGATATCAGTAAGGAGGATTATGAAGCTTTAAAGTCCATAGAAGTATGCTCGCTTAACTGGATTTAAGAGATTTCATATCGATGGAGAAGCGATACTTAACATTAGACTTGAGTAGTCTCTCATAAGCCTCGTTGACCTTCTGGATTGGGATGACTTCAACGTCTGCAGTAATGTTGTGTTTGCCGCAAAAGTTGAGCATCTCCTGCGTTTCGGCGATACTACCTATGAGCGAGCCCGAAATGCTGCGACGCTTGAACAAAAGTCCAAAGGCAGAGACGGCGTGAGGCTTATCTACACCGCCAACAAGGGTGATGTTACCGTCACGGCTGAGTAATTGTATATAGGCGTTGACGTCGTGCTCAGCGGAAACAGCGTCGAGGATAAAGTCAAAACTGCCGGCGTGCTTGTTCATCTGGTCAGCATCGCGGGAAAGGACAACTTCGTCGGCGCCCAGGGAAAGCGCATCATCCTTCTTGTTAGGTGAGGTGGTAAAGACAACGGTGTGAGCTCCAAGCGCATGCGCAAACTTCACAGCCATGTGGCCCAGTCCGCCAAGACCAACCACACCAACCTTCTTACCCTTCGTAACTCCCCAGTGACGCATGGGTGAGTATGTTGTGATTCCGGCACAGAGGAGTGGAGCGGCTCCGGCGAGGTCGAGATTGGAAGGGACACTAAAGACAAAGTGTTCCTTAACGACGATGCTCTCAGAGTAACCACCGTAGGTCATGCCTCCTAGGTGCACGTCGGGTGAGTTATAGGTGAGAATCAAGTTGGGACAGAACTGTTCAAGACTAGCTTGACATTCGGGGCAGGAGCCATCGGAGTCAACTAGGCAGCCAACCGCGGCGATCTCACCGGGCTTGAACTTTGTGACTGCAGAGCCGACGTGTGTAACACGACCAATTATTTCATGGCCTGGAATGCAGGGATAGACAGTCGGCATAACGCTCCACTCATCCCTAACTTGGTGGAGGTCAGAGTGGCAGATACCGCAGAAAAGGATTTCAAGCCGAACGTCGTGTTCGCCAGGTTCCCGCCGAGCGATTATGGTTGGAGCAAGCGGTGATGTTGGACTTCCAGCCGAATAAGCTTTCGCGTTATACTGACCATATGATTTAGAGTCAAGCTGAGTTGTTGACATATCAATCCGCTTTTAAATAATACAATTTAAGTATTTAAGGAATATTGGCGTTATTGTCTTTGCTATTTTTTTACATTTATTGCAAAACCCGTGTGGACCAGTTCTTACAGAATTTTATTGCACTACTCATTCATGCATAACAAGCATTCTTAATTATAGTCTTGTAAATCATAAATGGTAATTCCGCGGTTTTGTTCTAATCCTTTGGTAAAGATGGATATTGATGTAAATTATGAAATTTATTTTTATGCCCCAACGATATTAAGATGAAAAGAACTAAAGTCTTCAGCCCATTTGAGATTTTCTTTAGCCTTCAACCACTTCAAGAGAATCTTCTAACTTCAAGAAATCTAAAAATGGTTTGAACCTTCTTGGATACTGTCTCCGAGATTCTGCTGCTTTCAAAGCGTATGAGAAAACTTGAATCGGGTCGTAATGTCGTTCTTGTTCTAATACAGACATCTCCATTACCAATATAATGAATATGGGCTTAAATAAAGGGACCAGATTGACACGGGCTCGGAGGGATACGATTGAATATTCAATCGGAACTTTTTTTAGAATTCTAAATAGTAAGTCGGTTGTCGGTTGTATGGTTTCTAATATAGCCACAAGTTTACAGTATATTAATTTAATTATTCATTACTTCTTGAGAAGAATTAAAGACAAATTAGTCCCTAGAAAAGGACTTACCCTAAAGAAAACGGAAAACCTAATAAGGGAATGCAAAAGTGGAAATATTTTATAGATCAAGAGATCATAAATATCTGATTTACATGTAGTTATCAAAACCTAAATATTCACAAAATAATTAAATAGTATATTGCAGTAAGAAGCCTATGTCTACTAACACTGTTCATTTACATCGTGTACTTACAGCAAAGCCAGAGAAAATTTATCGTGCTTTTCTTGACCGTGATGCCATGGCTAAATGGTTACCGCCCGATGGTTATACTTGTAGCGTTCATCACATGGATGCGAGGGTAGGAGGAACCTACAAGATGTCTTTTACAAACTTCACCACTCAAAAGAGCATGTCATTTGGTGGAGAATACCGTGAGCTGGTTGAAAACGAAGGCTTACGTTACACGGATAATTTTGATGACCCAAACTTATCTGGAGAAATTCAAGTAACTGTAACCTTGAAGAAGGTTTCACTAGGAACAGAAATGACCATTGTACAAGAAGGTTTACCCACTGTCATTCCTCTTGAAGCGTGCTATGTAGGCTGGCAGCAATCATTGAATAATCTAGCAAAACTAGTTGAACCTGAAATTCCAGAGTAAAGTTAGATTTTCTATAACGCCGATTCTGCCAAAATATTAAAAGTCGTCAAGTGTTCGGATGTTGGGATTAGAACCTTCATGTAGTAGGGTTCTACTAACTTGTATATAGCTTTTCTGATAACAATTCAACTTATGCTAAAAATAGGAATTGCACCAGAATGCCTTTCTTAACACAAACCTTCCACTATACTTGCCACAAAATTTCTAGTCATTGAACCATCTTTATCAAGAGTAGGATTAAAAATTGTGATACTCATTCCCATTGCTTTTTTTGACAATATTAATAACTCTAATAAATTACTTAATTCTGAGAAAGTTATTCCCCCAGGTAAACGATAGTCGACTGCAGACATAATCGAGTCATCCAAAATGTCAGCATCAAGATGAATCCAGAATCCTAAAAGTTCATTTTTAAGAAGTTCATGTATAGCCAACGAAGCGGCATTTTGAAGTCCTACTCTTTGCACATCAATAAGTTCAATGGCATTCATCATCGTAGACTTAATATCGTAGCATCCATACTGGGTAGATTGTTCTGAGTCACGGTATCCAAATACTGCAACATCTCTTTCCATTACAAGTGGTTTAAGGCCCTCTAAATTACTAAGGATATCAGGACCATGACCTGATACTATTGCCAAGTCCATATCCCCAACCTCTCCTGTTGGGGATTCTTCTGGTTGATAAAAATCAGCATGACCATCAATAAAAAATAGGCCGTATCTGCCTATGCGTCTTAGCGCTAAAAGATTACCAATCAGGATACTACAATCACCTCCAAGGACAATAGGGAATCTATTTTCATGCAACAGTGAATTCACAGCATCTGCTAGTCTGAGCGAATAATCCTTTATTGCTTCAGCGTTTAGTAGTTTAGTTTCTTCATCACGACTATAGTTGTATGGCGATGTTGGAACGACTATTCCACCGTATTCAGCATTTAATCTCTCAGGGAAACCTGCTGCCTTTAACGCTTTTGGAAGAAGCTCGACTCCAGTCGGGCGTAATCCCAGTATGGAAGGCGCATCAATTACTGAATATTCTCCTCTATTATGCATAGATATTATTCTTTAGGAAAGAGTTACTATTATTTTTTCAAGTCAGTGGGTTCATTTTAACTAGAAGAAATCCATCATATTTATCAAGTAGAAATATTTCAGAAAAGTACATTTCGCGTTTCGTATTAGAGTGATTCTGGTAACGTTATTTTTCACAATAACAGGAGTTGAACATACATTTGATGTTGTCGGTACGGACGCGGAGGTTTGTGAACCATTTTTGACATGATTTTCGGGCCCGGAGGGATGAGGAACAAAATTGTCCTTAAGAAAGGTTTCATCAAAATAATAATATTCTTACATATTCCCTCTCTATTACAGTATGGTGTGTTATGATTATTCATTGCAGTAGGCTTATTAAAGGGAATAAAGTGGGCACTAAAAGGAACAATAATACTTTCAATCCTAAACTTGGTTTATAGTCTGATCTTGCTTTCGTCGGGAGTCAATAAGTTCTTTACGCCCTTACGATGATCGGAATACATTCCTGGTTTATGCAAACAGTTAGTTATGTCAATCGATCTGTACGCATGTACGGATGCATTCCAGACATGTATTATGTATAGTGGCGTCAATGGAACGGTGGTGTCAATGGATCGACCACCTCAACGGTACCCATCATACCAGTATCCTCATGTGGAAGAATGTGGCAAGTATAGTGGCGTCAATGGAACGATGGTGTCAATGGATCGACCACCTCAACGGTACCCATCATACCAGTATCCTCATGTGGAAGAATGTGGCAATGATAGACGAATCTTCCAACGAAATCCTCAAATTGCATACGTACTACCACTTCACCATTCGCCGGAAGGATCACTGTGTCCTGCAAGCCATGTGCCTCATAAGGTTGACCATTCACTGACATTACCTGGAAGTCATTGATGTGAATGTGAAATGTATGATCATCGTCATCGATATTTTTAATCTTCCATTCCTCTAGGTCTCCTAGCTTCACTATTTGGTCGACCCGGTTATGATCAAAAACCTTGCCATCGATCATGTTAGTTCCCTGTTCGCCAAAGCGGTTCATTGTTGTGTTGGACGGGGGAGACGCAGAAAAGACTAACTCACGTTGAACCTGGACCTCACTATCTCCTAGGTCATGCCTTGGTACTAGACTCGATGCATTGACTTGTGCTGTTCCAGCTCCAGCATTGCCTTGCACGTTTATCGTTGCTAGGGTTACCTCAGGATATGGGTGCGTAATACCCCCTCTGTACGGGAGCATCTTAAGAGGATAAGTTCCATTTTCTCCGCCAGTAACCAGCACGGAGAATCGCTTACCAGCGGCAATCACAAGGTATTTTGTATCCCGGACCTCCCAGACAGGGTTACCATCTTCTTCTATGAGACGGAAGGTATGACCTGGTAATGTTATATTGTAAAACGTTCCGGGATCAATATTCGCAAATCGCCATAGTTGAGTCTCGCCTGGTGAAATACTTACAACAGGATTGATTTCTCCATTGATAGTCTGATATGTTGGGGAAGTATAGTTAAGATGCCAATAATGCCATGGAAAACCCCTCATGGTAAACGTCTGCTGAGTGATATTGTGTAACACATCAGGTAGCAAGTCCTCTATGCCTTCTATCACGAGCAAACCAGACAACCCGCCACCCACTTGAGTAGTAGCTAGACCATGCAAGTGGGTATGATACCAGAAAGTTCCTTTTGGATGATCGATCGGAATATCGAGAACGTACTTTGCAGTTTCTCCTGGTCCAATTACACGAAAGATATTGTCTGAGCTGCCTAATGGTGACACATGTAATCCGTGAAAGTGTACGTTAGTAGGTTGATCGAGCTTGTTAACAAAGTATAGGACCATCCGTTCGCCAGGCTTCACGTGTAGCGTTGGTCCATTGAGCGAGCCGTTATAGGTCATCGCTTTGACTGGTTCGTTTCCAACCATACCTTCATGCTCATCAATGATAATTGTCGCTTCCAAGATTCCTTCTTGGCTGTACGCCTCGGAAGTCTCAGAGAAATTCATCTCTTTAAGAGGTGATGACTGTCCCTGACCGTCATTACCGGTCAGGTTCCTATCGAAAATATCGCTTGCACTGCCGCCGAGAGCATCTTGGCCTGTAATAATGACTGTCACAGCTAACATAGACAGAGTAATGAATATAAATTCGGGTGATCGTAGAACCATAATCCTAGAACTCAGGAGATAGTACTTAAATCTTTTGTGTTTGTCGCGATGTGACTGAGTAAGCCAATTTTTCTTACAGAAACTAAGTTTCTACCAGGGGAGAACAGACTTAATTCAACAAAATATGGGGAGTGAGTTATCACAATTACTTGCTTTTCGGACATACCCATTAGGGTTCTGCCAAAGTATTTTATTTTGGTTGGATGTAAATGTAAGGCCGGCTCATCCAAGAATATAACGTTCCCATTACCAATAACTAATGCTGTGAAAATACCAATTGTTTCGAAGTATCCGGATGCTGTGTCCTCTAGTGGGTAATCTAGGCTCTCATAGATTCTATGATTTGGATATGATTCTTCTTATTGGCATTAGTTCCTTCAGATAAGACAATTTTGCCTAGCCCCAGTATTTTATTTTTGTCTTTCACGGTTTTGAAAATAATTCCAATGGGGATATTGCTTTTATGACAGTTTCCAGCTTTTTGATCTGTGATTTATATTTTCGGTACGGACGCGGAGGGATGCGTGACGATATCGGTTCTAAAAATGGATTTCAAATATACGTACAAAGTACTAAGCATTAACTTTGCCTAAATTTCAAAAAAAGAGATTATTTTCCTTTTCTACTGATAGTACCATTGGTTGCAAGGTCTAGATTATACATCTTTAAATATTAGTAAAGTTGCCGTGATTCTATTGCTAGCAACCAAATCAAGGATAGTTTTAATCTCAATTAGCTTGTCACTAGCATTAGCTCTTACAGTGGCAACTTCTGGTGTGACTTTTGCTCAGCCAATAGGTACCACTACAAAATTAGTGCGTGCAGGACAAGGAAATGCCAGCAGTGTAATTATTGCCTTTGTTCCTCAAAATATAGAAATAAAAGCTGGTGAGAGCGTGATGTGGGATAACCCAACCACCGTTGCAGAACCTCATTCTGTTACTTTTCTAAAGGATAAAAAATATTTTGCAGATTTTGTTTCGCCATTCTACGTGGCAAACTCGACGGAGTTTCGGTCCGTAAATCCAGAATCCAATGCACAACCAACTTTCCCGCCTAGTCAGCCTGGTGAGACAAGTAAAATAGTTGTTGCAGTAAATGCAAGGGCTATTCTTCCAGTAGTGCTAAACGCTAACAATGTAACTTACCTTCAACCAAATTCAAACTATACAATGAATGGGACTGAAGATTATGTAAATTCCGGCTGGCTTTGGCCCGATGGACAGGCTCCACCTGGTGGTCCGCCAATTAGTAAATTCACGGTAACTTTTGAAAAACCTGGCACTTATCCTTATCTATGTAACGTTCATCCTTGGATGACAGGCATCGTAGTAGTCAAGTAGTTGTCCATAATCGTGATATCAGTCGCATTTATGCTTTGAGAACGTTGTGTACTAAATCGAAGTGTCTAAACATTTTGGTCTAGTCTTATTAGATGCGTGATGATATCAGTGCGAAAAAGTGGATTCTCATTTAATTATGAATCGATGAGCTTTAAAGTTTTCTTACAGTTTAGCGTTCATCGAGCTTTGAACCTTTCTAGTAAGCGGCTTAAACTAATCTTCCTAAAGTGCGACCAAGGGGATTTGAATTAACTGTAGTTTAATTTGAAAATTCACAAAAACTTTATTTAGGTTAGAGGCCGTACAGATTAAGGTCTGGGAATTGGGGGCTGGGAGGTTTGGCGGTAACTAGATGCCCACTAATAACAGGATTGTTAGTATCGTAGATGACGAGCTTGATATTACCCAGCTGTATCAAGACGCCATATATGGCAAAATTGATGGAATCTCAGTTGTCTGTTTTAACAACCCCGTAACTGCCTTGGAGCATTTTATTGAAAATAAAAAAGATTATGCTCTCGTTATTTCTGACTTGAGAATGCCAAATCTGAATGGATTAGACCTGCTAGAAAAGGTCAAAATGCTCAATTCAAATGTTAGAACGATACTAGTTAGCGCTTACGAAGTTAAAGAAGATGAAGTATTTCAAAAGTTTACGAAGGAGGGAATTATAGATTTATTCATCGAAAAACCTATTCCCATTGATAGGTTGCGTCAAAAGGTCAGGGAACAGGTTCAAGCATACAAACTAAGAATGAATGAATAAACCGGATAATATCCAAAAAATTAAATTAATAGATTGTCATCTTGGATAATCTGAAAAAGATATAATCAAATAAAGAAAATATAATTAAAAATCTCGGATTTTATAAACAAGTAATTTGTTAGTATGGAATATGAGTTATGAAATAGAAGTTAGTAAAATAAAACCAACTGAAGAGGAAATCAAAAAGAAAATAAAGACTCAGAAGATAAAACCTGATAATACAGAGTTTAATGACCTTTCCTTTAAATCATACATAGA
>Ga0307278_10000494_pt1 | contig 19831 bp, 13 predicted proteins | sample ER_DNA_117_FD_194482 | JGI IMG/M metagenome (GOLD analysis project Ga0307278, IMG submission 194482) | Bulk soil microbial communities from the East River watershed near Crested Butte, Colorado, United States - ER_DNA_117 | ecosystem: Environmental > Terrestrial > Soil > Floodplain | place...
CGACACGGGACCAGACCTCCGGGCAGGCGTGAGACACCTCGCCTATGGTCTGGTCCCCGTCAACGTCCGGACGCACCGAGCATCACGGACACCCTCAATGAGTTGTACATTCAGTTCGTGGCCCACTTCAGGGATCCCCTGGACGAAGCCGAAGGGATCGGGGAAGCACTGCAGGCAAGCCACGACTTCCTGTACAACAATGGAGGTAAGTTCGTGGAAGGCTTCATGCCATGAGAGGAACAGGCATGGCTGTTCGAAGCTCAGAGCAAGGTGGACGCGATCGGTCGCTCACGCCCGAGGAAGCAACGCGCAACGTCGATCCTCGCGAAGTTGAGCACTTGCCCAAAGAGGCATGGACGCGAGAGGACTTCCTACGCGACCTGCGCCGCACGACACGCCGACGCAGCGAGGACACCGAGGGCGATAACCCTCAACCCGCGTAACCCGAGCTGGTAGCGACGATCCTACTCTGGAGCCGAGCCGACGCGTCTGGCAGCATGCTGAGAGCCGGCCCGGGGTTGGGTTCTACTCGGCCGGACTCGGCTCGGGACCAGCCGGATGCTCGCGGCGGCGCCGGAGCCACACCTGGACCTCGGACCACTTGTAGCGCGCGACGCCCCCTGCCCACAGCACGGGCGGGCCGGTGCTCTCGTTGCGCCACTTCCGCACCGTGCGCTCGTTGACCCGAAGCGCTTGGGCCAGCTCTGCCGTGGTGAGCAAGTCGTCGTCCTGGTAGGGCATCGTGCCCTGATGGTGCCGGGGATTGCCGCATTGAGCCACGCGGATTCGGGTAGTTTCCCCTGCTCAACGGCGCAAGATGGCGAAAGAACCTAGAAGCGCATAGTATCCCCGGGTTGCTACGAAGCGCCCGGCGCGACCGCTCGTCACGGCCCGCCGGGCATGGCACAGCAGGGGGTACCTGCCATGCACGGCAAGCCTAACCCGGCAGAGTGGCGCCACGTCGCCGCCCTCGCCGATGACGCCGCAGTGAGCCTGGCCCGCGCCGCCGGTGCCGCCACCGCCGTCGTCAACGTCGATGACGAAATCCTCCAAGCCGTCGCGCTCGTCACGAGCTGGTCGGCGTGGCTCGGCAAGCGCGCCGCCGCCGAGCCCACCGAGCAGCCCTGATGGGGTAAGACTCCCCCGATCCTGGGGTACGGCCGGGCCGTCCCCGCCAAGTCAGGTACCCTCACCAGCGAGAATGAGTTTCGGCGGTCTCTCCTAGGGCTCCAGGACGAAGGTCTGGCCGGCGAAGCGGACCTGATCGAGAACGCCCTGCGCCTGTTCGGTGAGATCGGAGACGACCTCGGGCTGGCTAAGGCTTGGCGCGCGAAGGCATATGCCCACTGGACGGCGGGAGGGCTGAGCCAGGCGGAGACGGCGTCCCGGCGGGCGATCGACTTCGCCCGGCGTGCGGGGGACGAGCCGTTGGAGGCAGGCATGGTCAGCTCGCACTGCTTCATCCTGTTCTGGGGGCCCAAGCGCGTGGACGAAGTGGCGCGATACGTCAAGCAGGCGCTCGAATGGGCACGCAGCAGGGGCATCCGGCGCCTGGAGGTGGATGCCCTGCGAATCCTCGCCCGCATCGCCGCCATGCAGGGCCGGTTCCCGGAGGCGCGCGCCTGGTTGCGGGAGGCGAGTGAGGCCGAGGCATACGGTGATCTGCTCGTCCTGGTGGGAGAGTACCTCTCGGTCGGGATCGTCGAGCTGCTAGCCGACGAGCCGGCCGAGGCCGAGCGGGTTCTGCGGCGCGGCTACCAGATCGTCGCCGACCTACGAGGGACGGGCCAGCTCGTGTCCGTGATCGTCCTGCTCGCGCGGGCGCTCGCCATGCAGGGTCGCGATGAGGAGGCCATGGCGCTGACCCGGGAGTGCGAGGGGTCGGCGTTGGAGAGCCAGCGCGATGCGCAGATCAAGTGGCGTGCCATCCGCGCGTTGCTGCTGGCCCGGCGAGGGGACTTCGAGGCTGCCAAACGCCTGGCCGCGGAGTCGATCGAGCGCACCGAGGACTGGGAGCAGGACGACTCGACCGCCGAAGTGCTGGCCGACCAGGCCCACGTGCTCCGGCTGGCCGGCCGGGAGGAGGAGGCTCGGCGGCAGGCCGAGCGCGCCCTCGCCCACTATGAGCGGAAGGGCAACCTGGTCGGAGCGCGCCGGGTGCGGATGCTCCTGCAGAGGGAGCCGATGCACTGACCAACCCTGCGAGCAGCGATACCTCGTCATCTGGTGACTTCGGCGAGCACCTCCGCCAGGCGCCGGACCCGGGGGTCGGCGGGGAGGTCGTCCAGCAGCACCGGCAGGGGCAGCGACCAGTTCGGGCGCTCGGCCGTCGTGCCGGGGACGTTGGGGCGGTCGAGTGCCTCGACGGCGTCCTCCAGGGTGGCAGCGACCAGCATCGACGGGGTGCGGGCGAGGAAGGCGTAGAGGGCGGTGAGCACGGTGGCCACGTCCCGGGAGCCGTCGGGGTCGAGCAGCCCCTCGGCCTCGAGCAGGCCGAGCAGGGTCTCGACCTCCTCGCGCCGGCCCTCCTCCGCCTCGGCGGCCTGGTCCGGGTGGACCACGTCGATCTCGCGGAGGTCGGCGAGGTCGGCGCCGGACAGGAACCCGGCCACGGTGGGCAGGTCGTGGGTGGTGGCGGCGGCGAGCGCGAGCCGGGGGTAGTCGGCCGCCCGGCGCCGACCGGCGCCGTCCGGGCTCCGCTCGAACCAGGCGAGCCGGTAGGACAGGACGTCCTCGGCGGCCAGCCGCTCGCGCACGCCCGGCTCGACTGTGCCGAGGTCCTCACCCACCACCAGCCCGCCGGCCCGGTGGCTCTCGAGGGCGAGGATGCCGAGCAGGTCGTCGGCCGGGTAGCGGACGTAGGTGCCCTCAGTGGGCGAGCCACCCTCGGGGATCCAGAACAGCCGGAACAGCCCCATGACGTGGTCGACCCGGAGCCCCTGGGCGTGGCGCAGGCCGGCCCGGATGGTCTTCACGAAGGGCACGTAGCCGCAGGCGGCCAGGCGGGCGGGCACGAACGGCGGGAAGCCCCAGTCCTGCCCCTCGGGTCCCAGCTCGTCCGGGGGCGCGCCCGTGGTGATGCCCGAGGCGAGCTCGTGCTGGAACGACCAGGCGTCGAACCCGCCCGGCGCGACCCCGACGGCCAGGTCGCTGACCAGCCCGACCGCCATCCGGGGGACCGCGGCGAGCTGCTCGTCGAGCAGCCACTGCAGGTAGGCGTGGTAGCCGACCTCGTCCGGGTGGTCGTCACGCCAGCGGACCACCGAAGGGCCGGCCGGGTCGCGGTAGCGGGCCGGCCACGCCCGCCAGTCCTCGCCCAGGGCATGCTGCAGCGAGCAGAAGGTCGCGTACCGGTCGAGGCCTGGCGTGGCGGCGCGGTAGGCCCGCAGCCGCCCCGACCGCTCCGGGTCCCGGGCCAGCGCGGCATGGCAGAGACGCAGCGCCTCGTCCTTCAGCCGGGCAACGGCCTCCCGGTCGATCCGCCCGGCCTGGGTCAGGCGCCGTCCGGCCCCTGTCAGCTCGCCCAGGCGGGCGCCCTCGGCCGGCTCGAGCCGGCCCGCCTCGGGGACGTCCTCGACCCGTAGGTAGAGCGGGTTGCGGAACACCCGGCTGGACGGGTAGTAGGGGCTGGCCTGGGCGGGGGAGGCGGCGTGCAACGGGTTGAGCAGCGCGAACCCGGCCCCGAGGGAGCCGGCGAACCGGCCGAGGCCGGCCAGGTCGCCGAGGTCCCCGACACCCCAGCTCGCCCGCGAGCGCAGCCCGTACAGCTGCACCGCCCAGCCCCAGGCCCGGCCCCCCGCCCGGAGCAGGGCGGGCAGGTGGCAGCGGGGCGGCGCCACCACCAGCAGGGTGGCGCCCTCCGGGCCCAGCACCCGGTGGTAGCCGAGCGGCAGGTCGCCGGGCAGGGACGCCGGCAGGGGCCGCTCCTCGCCCGTCTCGAGCATGAGCCGGGGCGGCCCGCCGTCCCTGGTCGGGCCCAGCATGGGGATTTCCTGGGTGCCGCGTCCGGATGCCCCGGCCGGCGGGGAAGCGGCCCCCAGGAGGCGGGCCGCCGGCGCGTCCCTCCCACTCCGGAGCACCACCACTGGCGGGAGGACACCGGCCTCCGGCGGCGCTGCCGGCCCGGCGTCCGGGTCGACGCCCATGCCGCGGAGCACGGCCCGCAGGGTGGCCTCGGCCACCTCGTACCTCCGGCCGGTCGCGTCGGAGAACGAGGTCGCCACCCCGAGCGCCTCGGCCCACTTCCTGAGCTGGTCAGCGGCCATGGGCGCCACCTTACCGTCCGCCGGGATTTCCCGGCGGTTGCGGAATTACGGCAGACTTGACACCACGATGACCAGGAAACGCTGCTGATGGTGGTGACCGGAGAGCCCGTCTGGCCCGGCCAGCCCTACCCGCTCGGGGCGACCTGGGACGGCGAGGGCACCAACTACGCCGTCTTCTCCGAGGGTGCCGAGGCGGTCGAGCTCTGCCTGTTCGATGAGGAGGGCGGCGAGCGCCGGATCAGTCTGCCCGAGGTCACCGCGCACGTCTGGCACGGCTACGTGCCCGAGGTCGGCCCGGGCCAGCGCTACGGCTTCCGCGTCCACGGCCCCTACGACCCTGACCACGGGCACCGCTTCAACCCGGCCAAGCTGCTCATCGACCCCTACGCGCGGGCGGTCGAGGGCCGGGTCGACTGGGACGACTCGGTGTTCGGGTACCGGGTGGGCGCGGACGACCTCGTCCGCGACGACCGCGACAGCGCGCCCCACGTGCCCAGGTCGGTAGTGGTCCACGACGCGTTCCCGTGGGGCGAGGACCGCCGCCCGAACGTGCCCTGGGCCGACACCATCATCTACGAGGCCCATGTGCGCGGCTTCACCGTGCGCCACCCCGACGTCCCCGAGCACCAGCGCGGCACCTACGCCGCCATGGGCTCCCCACCGGTCGTCGAGCACCTGCGCGGGCTCGGCGTCACCACCCTCGAGCTGCTCCCCGTCCACCACTACGTCTCCGAGCACGCGCTGGTAAGGCGGGGCCTGACCAACTACTGGGGCTACAACTCGATGGGCTTCTTCGCGCCCGAGGCGCGCTACTCGTCCACCGGGAGCCAGGGCGGACAGGTCCGGGAGTTCAAGGCGATGGTCCGCAACCTGCATGCCGCCGGCATCGAGGTGATCCTCGACGTGGTCTACAACCACACCGCCGAGGGCAACCAGATGGGCCCCACCCTGTCGTTCCGCGGGCTCGACAACCGTGGCTACTACCGGACCATCGACCAGAACCCGCGCTACTACATGGACTACACCGGCTGCGGCAACACCCTGAACGTGCGCCATCCTCAGGTGCTGGCGCTCATCATGGACTCGCTCCGCTACTGGGTGACCGAGATGCACGTGGACGGGTTCCGCTTCGACCTGGCCAGCGCGCTCGCCCGCAGCTTCCACGAGGTCGACCGGCTGTCGGCCTTCTTCGACCTCATCCACCAGGACCCGGTGGTGAGCCGGGTGAAGCTGATCGCAGAGCCGTGGGACGTCGGTGAGGGCGGCTACCAGGTCGGCAACTTCCCGGTCCTTTGGACCGAGTGGAACGGCCGCTACCGCGACACCATGCGGGACTTCTGGCGGGTGGCCCAGACCGGCGTGGCCGACATCGCCTACCGCCTGACCGGCTCGTCCGACCTGTACCAGGACGACGGCCGTCGGCCCTACGCCAGCATCAACTTCGTCACCGCCCATGACGGCTTCACCCTGAACGACCTGGTCAGCTACAACGACAAGCACAACGAGGCCAACGGCGAGGGCAACCGCGACGGCGACGGTCACAACCGCTCGTGGAACTGCGGGGTCGAGGGGCCCACCGACGACCCCGAGGTGCTCGCCCTGCGCGAGCGGCAGAAGCGCAACTTCCTGGCCAGCCTGCTGCTGGCGGCCGGGGTGCCGATGCTGCTGGCGGGCGACGAGCTGTCCCGCACCCAGCAGGGCAACAACAACGCCTACTGCCAGGACAACGAGATCTCCTGGGTGGACTGGGAGCTGGACGAGCACGCCGAGTCGCTGCTCGAGTTCACCCGCGCGGTCATCGCGCTGCGCGCCAGCCACCCGGTCTTCCGCCGGCCCAAGTTCTTCCAGGGCCAGGCCATCTACGGCTCGGGGGTGAAGGACATCGGCTGGTTCACCCCCGACGGCGCCGAGATGGACCAGGCCGACTGGGCCGCGCCCGACGTGCGGACACTCGGCGTGTTCCTCAACGGCGAGGAGATCCCGCACCGCGGGCCGCGCGGCGAGCGCATCGTCGACGACAGCTTCCTGCTGCTGCTGAACGGCGGGCCCGAGCCCGCCATGTTCACCCTGCCCGGCCGTCCCTGGGGCAAGGAGTACGAACTGGTGCTGGACACCGGCCTGGCCTTCGTGCTCCCGACCGAGGCCGACGCCCCCACGTACCTGGCCGGCGAGGAGCTGTCGATGACCTCCCGCTCGGTTGCCGTCCTCCGCAAGCGCGCGTGACCACCGAGGTTTTTGGTACATTGGTACCAGGAAATTGCGCACCGGAGGTTCGCCGTGTCGGCATGGATCTACCTGACCGTCGCCATCCTGGCCGAGGTGTCGGGGACGGTCGCCCTGCGGTACACGCAGGGCCTCTCCCGCCCGCTTCCGCTCGCGATCGTCGTCGCTGGCTACGGGCTCGCCTTCTACCTGCTCATGCGCACCTTGAAGGAGCTGTCGCTCGGGCTGACCTACGCCGTCTGGGCCGGCGCCGGCACCGCGCTGGTGGCGCTGGTCGGCATGCTCGCCCTCAACGAGCCGGTGAACGCCCCCAAGCTGCTCGGCCTGGTCCTGGTGATCGCCGGCATCGTGAGCCTCAACCTCGGCGGCGCCCATTGACCGGGACTGGCACAGCCTGGTCCCCGGCGCGCGAGGCCGGCCGGCGGGAGCGCGGGCTGCGCAGGCGGCGGGCGATCCTGGAGGCGACCCTCGGGATCATCGGCGAGCAGGGCACCGCGGCCGTCACCCACCGCGCGGTGGCTGCGGCGGCCGGCGTGCCACTGGCCGCCACCACCTACTACTTCGCCTCGAAGGACGACCTGCTCGACCAGACGCTGCGATTCGCGGCCGAGGAGGAGCTGGCCGCCCTGGAGCGCGACGTCCTGCCCGCCACGGACGCCGCCACCTTCTCCGACGCGGTGGACCGGCTCTGCGCGGTCGTCTGGCACAGCTACCGCACCCGTGGGCGGGTGCGGGCGCTCGCACTCTACGAGATCTACCTGGAGGCCGCGCGCCGGCCGGCCCTGCGCGCGGTCGCCCAGGAGTGGAACGAGGCATGCGTGCGGCTCCTCGTTCCCGGGCTGCGCGGGCTCGGCATCGCCGAGCCGGAGGCGGCCGCCCGCATGGTGCTCGCGATGCTGGACGGGTTCATGATCGAGGACCTCGGCAGCCACCAGCCCGGCTTCGAGCAGCAGATCCTCCGCCCGAGCGTCGAGCGCCTGCTCCGCGCCCTGGGCGGCGCCCCCGGCTGAGGAGGACCGCCTGAACGCCCCGTGTTCCACCTACCGCGTCCAGCTCTCGGCCCGGTTCCCGTTCGAGTCCGCCCGCGCCGCCGTCCCCTACCTGGCCGACCTCGGCGTCTCCCACCTGTACACGTCGCCGGTGCTCCAGGCCCGGTCCGGCTCGGCCCACGGCTACGACGTGGTCGACCCCACCACGGTCAGCCCCGAGCTGGGCGGCGAGCCCGGCCTCCGCGCCCTCGTCGGGTCGCTCCGGGCCCACGGCATGGGCCTGGTCGTCGACCTCGTGCCCAACCACATGGCCGCCTCGGCCGAGAACCCCTGGTGGGTCGAGACCCTGCGCCACGGTCGGGCCTCGCCGTACGCCAAGGTGTTCGACGTCGACTGGGAGGCGGCCGGTGGCCGGGTGCGGCTGCCGGTCCTCGGCGGCCCGCTCGAGCAGGTGGCCGGCGAGATCGAGGTCGGCGGCGGCTGGGTCTCCTACCACGAGCACCGCTTCCCCCTCGCTCCGGGCACGACCCGTCTCGACGAGCAGCACTACGAGCTGGTCGACTGGCGCCGGGCCGCGGTCGACGGCAACTACCGGCGCTTCTTCGACGTCAACGAGCTGGTCGGGCTGAGGCAGGAGGACCCGGAGGTCTTCCAGCTGACCCACGCCACCGTCCTCCGGCTGGTTGCAGAGGGGCTGGTGGACGGGTTGCGCATCGACCACGTGGACGGCCTGGCCGACCCGGCCGGCTACCTCGAGCGCCTGGCCGGCCGCGGGGTCCCCTGGGTCGTGGTCGAGAAGATCCTCGAGTCGAGCGAGCGCCTGCCGCCCTGGCCGGTGGCCGGCACCACCGGCTACGAGTTCCTGGCCCTGGCCGACGGCATGTTCGTCGACCCCGAGGCGGCCGGACCGTTCACCGCCCGGTACACCAGGCTCAGCGCCCGTGACCCCAACTCGGTGGCCCTGGCCGTCCGCTGCAAGCGCGCGGTGCTGGCCGGCTCGTTCGGCGGCGAGGTCGACGCGGTGGCCAGGCGGCTGGCTGGGGACCGGGCCGGGAACCGGGCCGCCGTGGTCGAGCTGGCCGCCCAGCACCCCGTCTACCGGACCTACGTGACCGACCGGGCCTCCGAGGTCGACCGCGCCGTGATCGCCGCCGCCCGCGGCGCCTGCGAGGATGGCCTCTGGGCAGACGGGGAGGCCGAGGACTGGCCGGCCGGCCTCCGGCCTGTCGGTGACGGGTCTGCGCAAGACTGGCCTACGGCCGAGGCGGTCGGCCGGCTCGCTGCTGCCCTGTGCCTGGACGACCCGGCCGCAGACCCCGAGGCCGTGCGGCGGTTCCAGCAGCTCACCGGTCCGGCCATGGCCAAGGGGGTGGAGGACACCGCCCTGTACCGGGACACCCGCATGGTGGGTCGGAACGAGGTCGGCGGCGACCTGGCCCGGTTCGGCCGCGAGGTCGCCGAGCTGCACGCGGCCAACGCCGAGCGGGAGGAGCACTGGCCCCGCAGCCTGCTCGCCACCTCGACCCACGACACCAAGCGGGGCGAGGACGTGCGGGCCAGGCTCGCCGTGCTCACCGTCCACGCCGAGCGCTGGTGGGAGCTGGCCGAGCGCTGGACCCGCCGGCTCGCCTCCGGGGTCGAGCCCGCCGACGCCCTGCTGCTGTGGCAGACGATGGCCGGGGCCTGGCCGCTCGAACGGGAGCGCTGCCTCGCCTACATGGAGAAGGCAGTGCGCGAGGCCAAGCTGCGCACGAGCTGGTCCGACCCCGACCCCGCCTACGAGGCGGCCGTGCGCGGCCTGGTCGAGCGCGCCTACACCGACACCGCCTTCCGAGGCGAGCTGGACGAGCTGGTCGCCGAGATCGCCCCCGCGGGCCGGGCGAACGCCGCCGGCCTCGCCCTGCTGCGGCTGACCAGCCCGGGCGTGCCCGACACCTACCAGGGCACCGAGGTCGAGCAGCTCACACTGGTGGACCCCGACAACCGGCGTCCGGCCCGGTTCGCCGCCGACGGGTCGCTGAAGTTCCGGGTCACCCGGGCTGCGCTGCGCCTGCGTCGCGGCCGGCCGGAGCTGTTCACCGGCTACCGCCCGCTGGCCTCTCCCGACCGGCTGATCGCGTTCACCCGTGGTGACGACCGCCTGGCCGTCCTGGTCGGCCGCCTTGGCGGCCCGCCTCCGGCCGACCGGGTCGACCTTCCCGCCGGGCGGTGGCGGGACGTGCTCACCGGCGCCACCCTCCCCGGCGGCTCCACACCTGCTGGCGACCTCACCGCCGAGCTGCCCCACGCGCTGCTCGTGCGTGCCTGAGCGGGCCCGGGCGCTGCTCGTGCGTGCCTGAGCGGGCCCGGGCGCTGCTCGTGCGATTGACCATGCTCCGTGGGGTTCACTAGCCTGGGACAAGAGGAGTCCAATAGCCTGGATGAGAGATGACCCTCGACGCCGACCTCCTGCGCGCGGCACGGGAGCAGCGCGACCGGCTGCGGGGGCTGCGGCACGAGGTCGGGCGCGTCACCGACGCGTTCCATCGCCAGGTCCGCCTGCTCCACGAGGCCGGCGGGTCGCCGTGGGAGATCGCCGACCGCCTCGGCCTCCCCGACGAGCAGGTCAGGACGATCCTCGGCACCGGTACCGCGAACTACCCGGGTGCCGCAGCCGGGAACGGTCCACGGCCGGCCGGCGACCCGGTGGGATCCGACCACCCAGGCGGCGGATCCGGCCACCCGGAGGGCGGATCCGGCCACCCGGAGGGCGGATCCGGCCACCCGGAGGGCGGCCGGTCCGTACCGCAAGGCGGCTCCCCCGCTGCTGCTGGCACCGGCGGTCAAGCTGGGGGAGTGGTTGGGCGGGGACTCCTCCGACGGTCGCTGGCCTGCTCGTTCTGCGGGTCGGGCAAGGACCAGGGGAGCAGGCTGGTCGCCGGCCTCGGGGTCGCCGTGTGCGACCGCTGCGTCCGGCTCGCCCTGGAGGTCGTCGTCGAGGGCGCGGGCCGGGAGCCTGAGTTCCGGCTGGTGGACGGGGGCGACCCGGAGCAGGCGTGGACGTGCAGCTTCTGCCGCAAGCCGCTCCGTCGGGTGGGACGGCTGGTGCGCGGCAGAGACGGCATCCACGTCTGCGGGGAGTGCCTCGACCTCTGCACCGAGATCCTGCGCGACGAGGCTCGCTGATCCTGCGCGACGAGGCTCGCTCCTGACCCGCTGTCGGGGCGGGCGGCTGCCTCCAGCTTGCGTCGAACCTCGTAGAAACTGCGCATTCCGCCCGATCCGCAATCCTCATACCCTGATCACCTGTTCAGCGCATTGATGACGATCGGCCCGTCCGCGCGAGGGGTGCGCGGCCGGAAGGCGGGTCACCGGAAGGCGGACGGGATCGGCGAGCCGCCCGTGAGCGGCTGGTGAGGGTGCGCGGGCCGGAAGGCGGGTCACCGAAAGGCGGGGTCATGTGGGGGTCGCGGCGGCAGCGGGTGGCCTGGGTCGTGGGCGCGGTCGCCGTGCTGCTCGCCGCGGACGCGGTCGCGGTCACCGGCGCGGCCGCGCTCCCGCTCCGCAAGCGCGAGGTGAACCCGAGCGGCGCGTGGAGCTGGTTCGGCGACCCGCGAGCGGTCTACCACAAGGGGGCGCACCGCAGGACCTACGTGGGCTGGGTCGACGCCAGCGGCAACGTCCAGGTGGCCAGCTACGACCACGACACCAGGGTGCGGGCGGTGGCCACCCTCAAGGCGAACTTCCAGATCGACGACCACAACAACCCGTCCCTGCTCGTGCGGCCCGACGGCCACATCATGGCCTTCTGGTCCGCCCACATCGGCACCGCGATGTACTACCGGCGCACTGCGCGGCCGGAGGACGTCACCGCCTGGGAGCCCGAGCAGAGGGTGGGCACCAACACCCCCGGCCCCTGGGGCTACACCTACCCCAACCCGGTGCAGCTGTCGGCCGAGGGCGGCCGGATCTGGCTGTTCTGGCGGGGCGGCAACTTCAACCCGACGTTCTCCACCTCCGGCGACGGGCTGGCCTGGACGCCGGCGCGCACGCTGGTCAGCGTCCCCGGCCAGCGGCCCTACCTGAAGGTCGCCAGCAACGGCAGGGACACGATCGACCTCGCGTTCACCCAGGGCCACCCCCGCAACGTCGCCTCGGCCATCTACTACGCCCGCTACCGGGCCGGCAGCCTGCACCGGGCCAGCGGTGCGGTGATCGAGCCAGTGGGCAGCCTGCCGATCGCGCCGTCCCAGGCCGAGCGGCTCTACGACCCTGCCAGGCACCACGGCGCCAGGGCCTGGGTGCAGGACGTGGCCAGCGACCCGCTCGGACGTCCCGTGGTCGTGTACGCGACCTTCCCGGCGCCCGGCGACCACCGCTACAACTACGACCGCTGGGACGGCCGGCGCTGGGTGCACCACGAGATCGCGCGGGCCGGGGGGTCGATGAGCGCGGACCCGACCGAGCCGAACTACTCCGGCGGCATCACCCTCGACCACGACGACCCGTCAGTCGCCTACCTGGCCAGGAAGGTCGGTGGCACGTTCCGGGTGGAGCTCTGGCGCACCAGGGATGGTGGCCATTCGTGGACCTCGCGGGTGGTGCAGTCGGGGTCGGCGCAGGGCAGCTACCGCCCGATCTCGCCTCGCGGGCAGACCGGGGCCGACGCCAACGTCGTCTGGATGCTCGGCGGGTACCCGAGCTACTCCGCCTTCCGGACCGGCATCGCCGGTGAGGTGCTGAGCCACGACGTCCACGCCCCGGCGGCTGCCACGTGGGCGCCGGGACGGCTCGACGTGCTCGCTTCGGAGGGCACCGGCGGGCTCATCCACAAGCTCCACGGCGGGGCCTGGACCACGTGGGGTGACTTCGGGCGCGGCCCGGCCGGGCACCGCGTCGGCGCGCCCACGGTGGCCTCCTGGGGTCCGGGCCGCCTCGACGCGTTCGTCGTCGACCAGGCCACCGGCCGCCTGCTCCAGCGGACGTTCACGAACGGTGCCTGGGGCGGCTGGGCCGACCGCGGCCTGGCCCCGGGCGGGCACCGGGTCGCCTCGCCGGCGGCGGTGTCCTGGGGCGCCGGCCGGATCGACGTGGTCGCCCGCGACGCGGTCACCAGCGACCTGGTGCACTGGTCGTACGCTGGCGGCTGGCGCGGCCCGGCGCGGGTGGGCCCCGGCCCCGGTGGCGCGTTCGTGCCCAGCGTGGCGTCCTGGGCGCTGGGCCGGCTGGACGTGTTCGCGGTGGCGAGCGGCGGCACCCTGGCCCATGCCTACTTCAACGGGCGTTGGAGCCGCTGGGAGGGTCTCGGCAAGGGGCCGGGCGGCAAGCCGTACGCCTCACCGGCTGCGGTGGCGGCCTGGGGGCCGCGCCGGCTCGACGTGTTCGCGCCCGCGGACGCCGGCCGCATGCTCGCCCACCGCTGGTTCGACGGGTTCGGGGGGAGGGGCTGGCACGGTCCCGAGAACCTCGGCACGGGCCCGGACCGGGCGCCGGTCACCGGCATGGCGGCGGTCTCCTGGGCGCCCGGCCGCCTCGACCTGTTCTTCGCCGACGCTCGCGTACACGGCCTGCTGCACACCTGGTTCGCCGGCCGCTGGCGGGGCCCTGAGCATCTGGACTTCGGCGGGTCCCAGGTGCCGGTGATGGCCGACGCGGCACCCAGGGCGACCCCGACGCCGATCAGCCCGCTGGCCAAGAGCCTGAAGGAGGACTGAGCGTGCCTCGTTCGCTCAGCAGGAAGGCTCCGCCTGCCTCGTTCGCTGAGCAGGAGGACTGCGCCTGCCTTGCTCGCTGAGCAGGAGGACTGCGCCTGCCTTGCTCGCTGAGCAGGAACGGGGTGGGTCGCCTATTGTTCGGTCGTGCACGCAAGGACCGCTACACTGGCCGATTTCGACGGTCTGGTCGCCCTCTGGAAGGCTGCCGGGCTGAGGCTCCGGCTCGAGCCCTTGGCCGAGGAGCTCGCGAGCGTGCTGGAACGCGACCCCGACCTGGTCCTGGTGGTCGAGGACGGCGGTTCGATCGTCGCCTCCGTGCTCGGGACCTGGGACGGGCGGCGGGGCTGGGTGAACCGGCTCGCCACCCACCCGGGCCACCGGGGCCGCGGCCTGGCCCGGCTGCTCATCACCGAGCTGGAGACGCGCCTGCGGGCCAAGGGCTGCCGCAAGCTGAACCTGCTCATCGAGCGCGACAACGCGGATGTCGTGGCCTGGTACGAGCGCCTCGGCTACCGGCGCGACGACCTCATCTTCATGGACAAGCTCCTTTGAGAACTTGCGGCAGTCGATGGACTGGGAGCGGCAGGCACGGGTGAAGCTCGTCCCCGAGGCTCGTCCAGCTCGGCGAAGGAGCCGCCCGCGTTGGCCTCGCCTCCCCACCCGTTGGCCTCGACTCCCCACCCGCAGCTTCGTCCCCACGAAGCGGACTACCTGTCAGGCCCAGGCGACCAGGCCGAGCTCGGATCAGGCCCAGGCGACCAGGCCGAGCTCGGAGGGGTCGACGATGCCGTCGTGGTGGGGGACGACCCGGACGGTGTAGCCGAAGGCGCCCGGGACGGTCAGGGGGACCTCGCCCTCGAAGGTCCAGGCGCCGTCCGCCTGGCCGTTCTCCTTGAGCGGCATGGTCTCGGACCCGGACAGCTCGTCGGCGTCGTCGACCCGGCCGTAGGTGACTTGGACCTCGACCTCGTCGGGCTCGAGGGAGCCGAGCTCGACCACGGCTCGCACAGGCAGCCGGGCACCGAGCGAGCGGTCCTCTTCGGCCGACTCGACCCGGCGCACGCGCACACCCGCCCACGCCTCGGTGACCCGCCGCTTCCACTCGCCCAGCTCCCGAGAGGCGGTGTAGCCGTCGGCCCCGAGCAGCCGCGAGCTGGACGCCGCGGGCAGGTAGAGGCGCTCGGTGTAGTCGCGCACCATGCGCGAGGCGAGCACGGCGGGCCCGAGCGAGGTGAAGTTGTGCTTGACCCGGGCCACCCACGCGGTCGGCACGCCGGCCTCGGTGCGCCTGTCGTAGAACAGCGGCAGCACCTCGTGCTCGAGCAGGTCGTAGACGGCCGACGCCTCCAGCTCGTCGCGGCGGTCGGCCGGGATGCTGGGGTCGTCGGCGGACGGGATCGCCCAGCCGTTGCCGCCGTCGTACAGCTCGTCCCACCAGCCGTCGCGGATCGACAGGTTGAGGCAGCCGTTGAGGGCCGCCTTCATCCCGCTGGTGCCGCACGCCTCGTAGGGGCGGAGCGGGTTGTTGAGCCAGACGTCGGCCCCGGCGACCAGCGTGCGAGCCATGGCCATGTCGTAGTCGGGCAGGAAGGCGATGCGGTGGCGCACCTTGGCGTCGGCTGCGAACCGGGCGAAGTCGGCGATCAGCGACTTGCCGCCCTCGTCGGCCGGGTGGGCCTTGCCCGCGATCAGCAGCTGGATGGGCCGGTCGGCGTCGAGCAGCAGACGGGTGAGGCGGTCCGGGTCGCGCAGCAGCAGGGTGAGCCGCTTGTAGGAGGGCACCCGGCGGGCGAACCCGACGGTCAGCACCTCGGGATCGAAGGCCCGGTCGATCCAGCCGAGCTGGCCCTCGATCGCGCCTCGAGCGCGCCAGGCCGCCTTGAGCCGCGCCCGGACGTCGGCGACCAGGCGCCGGCGGGCGGTCCCGCGGACGCGCCAGACTTCCTCGTCGGGCGCGTCGAGCAGGGCCTCCCAGCCCTTGTCGGAGCTGCGCCAGCCGTGGCCCAGGTGGCGGTCGAACAGCTCCGACCACTCCCGGTTGACCCAGGTGCCGGCGTGCACGCCGTTGGTGACGTGGCCGATCGGCACCTCGGAGGGGTCGAACCCCGGCCACAGGCCCTTGAACATGTCGCGCGAGACCTCGCCGTGGAGCCGGCTCACGCCGTTGGACCGCTGCGCCAGGCGGAGTCCCATGACCGCCATGTTGAACATGGAGCGGTCGCCGTCCGGCTCGACGCCGAGGTCCATGATCTGGTCGACCGACAGGCCGGTGGTGACCCCCCCGTGGCCGAAGTACCGCTCCATGAACGAGCGCGGGAAACGGTCGATGCCGGCGGGGACCGGCGTGTGGGTGGTGAAGATCGTCCCGCCCCTGACCGCTTCGACGGCGGTGCGGGCGTCGAGCCCCTTGTCCTCGATCAGGCGTCGGATGCGCTCGAGCCCGAGGAAGCCGGCGTGGCCCTCGTTGGTGTGGAACACCTCGGGCTCGATGCCGAGCACGTCGAGCGCGCGCACGCCGCCGATGCCGAGCAGGATCTCCTGCCGGAGCCGGTGCTCACCGCCGCCACCGTAGAGCCGGTCGGTGACCGCCCGCTCGGTCGGGGCGTTCTCGTCGACGTCGGAGTCGAGCAGACACACAGACACCCGGCCGACCTCGGCCCGCCAGACCTGGGCGTGGAGGGTGGCGTCGGGCAGCCCCACCATGACCAGGGCCGGCTTGCCGGCCCGGTCGGTGACGAGCTCGAGCGGGAGCTCATGGGGGTTGAAGGCGGGGTAGGACTCCTGCTGGCGGCCGTCGGCCGTCAGCGACTGGCGGAAGTAGCCGGACCGGTAGAACAGCCCGACGCCGACCAGCGGCAGCCCGAGGTCGCTCGCCGCCTTGAGGTGGTCGCCGGCCAGCACGCCGAGGCCGCCCGAGTACTGTGGCAGGACCTCGCTGATGCCGAACTCCGGCGAGAAGTACGCGATGCTGGAAGGCGCGTCGGCCAGGCCCTGGTACCAGCGGGGCTCGGTCAGGTAGCGCTGGAGGGCGGTCCTGGCCTCCGACAGGCGGGAGAGGAACGCGGGGTCGGCGGCGACCTTCTCGAGCCGCTCGAGGTCGGCCTCGTTGAGCATCCGCAAGGGGTTGTGGCCGCTGGACTCCCACCCCTCGGGGTCGATGGCAGCGAACAGGTCCTGCGTCGCCGGGTCCCAGGACCAGCGGAGGTTGCGGGCCAGGACGCGGAGCGGTCGGAGAGCGGTGGGCACGGTGGGAAGCACCGTGAATCGGCGTAGAGGTTTCATGACCACCGACTATACAAGTGCGCTGGTCGGTCGAGCCGCTCGACCTGGCCGTTCCGTCCCATTCTGGTCACATTTGGTGACCTCTTGTCGGTCGCGCTCGGTAGTCCGGACGGCATGGGTTTACCGGTGGTCGTGGCGCGGTGAAACTGAAGCGGGGGGAAACGGGTCGAGTGCGACCGGCGGCAGGGCCGGGGATGGTAGGTTGCTGGCATGATTGGGCGCATCGTCATCGAGGACATCAGGCCGCAGATCGACTGCGGCCAGTGGCCGGCCAGGGCGGTGGCCGGCGAGACCATCCCGGTCGAGGCGACCGTCTTCCGGGACGGCCACGACATCATCGCGGCCTGCGTGCGGCTGTCGGGCCCCGGGGACCGCCGGGCCCAGCTGGTGCCGATGGCCGAGGTCGGCCAGGGCCTGGATCGCTGGCGGGCCGAGGTGACGCTGCCCCGCACCGGCTTCTGGACGATCGTGGTCGAGGCGTGGCGGGACGAGATCTCCACCTGGCGCCGCGACACCTGGAAGAAGCTGGACGCCGGCCGCGACGTCACCCTGGAGCTGGAGGAGGGGGCGCGGCTGTTCGAGGCGGCCGCCCGCGGCGTGCCCGTCCAGTCGAGGCAGGTCGTCGCCGACGTCGCCGCGGGGCTGCGCAACGAGGCGGCCGACCCGGCCGAGCGGCTCGCTGCAGCCAGCGACGGGGTGGTCGTGGAACTGCTGGAGCGCCATCCGATGCGCTCGGTCACCAAGTCCAAGCGGCTGGCCGTCTGGGTCGACCGGCCCCGCGCCCTCTACGGCGCCTGGTACGAGTTCTTTCCACGGTCCGAGGGGGCGACCGAGACCTCGAGCGGCACCTTCAAGACCGCGGCCGAGCGGCTGCCCGCGATCGCCGCGATGGGCTTCGACGTCGCCTACCTGCCCCCCATCCACCCGATCGGACACACCCACCGCAAGGGGCCGAACAACACCCTCGACCCGGGTCCGGACGACCCGGGCAGCCCGTGGGCGATCGGCAGCGAGGCCGGAGGCCACGACGCCGTCCACCCCGACCTCGGGACTATCGAGGACTTCGACGCGTTCGTGGCGCGCGCCAAGGACCTCAGGCTCGAGGTCGCGCTCGACTACGCGCTGCAGTGCTCCCCCGACCACCCCTGGGTGCGCGAGCACCCCGAGTGGTTCCACACCCGGCCCGACGGCTCGATCGCCTGCGCCGAGAACCCGCCAAAGGTCTACCAGGACATCTACCCGCTGAACTTCGACAACCCGGACGCGCCCGGGCTCTACGCGGCCTGCAAGGGCGTGCTCGACCACTGGATCGCCCACGGCGTGCGGATCTTCCGGGTCGACAACCCCCACACCAAGCCGGTGCAGTTCTGGGAGTGGCTGATCGCGGCGGTCAAGGCCGAGCACCCGGACGTGCTGTTCCTCTCCGAGGCGTTCACCCGCCCGCCGATGATGCGGGCGCTGGCCAAGGTCGGCTTCACCCAGTCCTACACTTACTTCACCTGGCGGAACTCCAAGGCCGAGCTGGAGGAGTACGCGGGCGAGCTCGCCCACGGCCCCGCGGCCGACTACATGCGGCCCAACTTCTTCGTCAACACCCCTGACATCCTGCACGCCTACCTCCAGCACGGCGGGCTGGCGGCGTTCAAGGTGCGGGCCGTGCTCGCCTCGACGCTGTCGCCCTCCTGGGGGGTGTACTCCGGGTACGAGCTGGGCGAGCACGTGCCGGTCCGGCCGGGGTCCGAGGAGTACCTCGACGCCGAGAAGTACCAGTACCGGCCGAGGGACTGGTCGCAGCCGTCGCTGGCGCCCTACCTGGCCCGGCTGAACGAGATCCGGCGGGCCCACCCGGCCCTGCACTGGCTGCGCAACCTCCGCTTCCACCTGGTCGACTCGCCCGACGTCCTGGCCTTCTCCAAGCGGACAGGTGAGGACGCGGTGCTGGTGGTGGTGAACCTGAACCCCTACGAGGCCCGCGACACGGTCGTCCGCCTGTGGCTGCCCGCGCTCGGCCTGGACTGGGACACCGGCGCGTTCGACCTCTACGACGAGCTCACCGGCACCACCTACACCTGGTTCGGGTCGGCCAACTACGTCCGCCTCGATCCCTACACGGAGCCAGCGCACGTCCTCCACGTCCGGCGAAGGTAGGGCGCCATGACCGAGCTCGAGACCAGGCTCGTCGAGTTCCTGCCCCACCAGCGGTGGTTCGCCGGCAAGGGCCGGTCGGTGGTGGAGGTGAGGGTCGAGGCGTCGGTGGCGCTGCGGACCCCGCTGCCCAGCCTGCACATGGTCGTGGCCGCGGTCGCCTACGCCGACGGGGGGGTCGAGCGCTACTCCCTGCCCATGGGCCACGACCGCGGGCCCGAGGCCCGCCAGCTCGCGGTCCGGCGCCCGGAGGCCGTCGTCCTGGAGACGAGCCCGCCCAAGGCGGGCGTGTTCTACGACGCGGTCGCCGACGAGCGCCTGGGCTCGGTCTTCCTCGACCACCTCAACAAAGGTGCCACCCTGGACGAGGTGCGCTTCCACAAGCGGCCGGACTGGTCCGACACGCTCCGCGGGCCCGGCCGGCTGCTCGACGCCGAGCAGTCCAACTCCTCGCTGGTGTTCGGCGACCGGCTCATCCTCAAGCTGTTCCGCCGCCTGCAGCCGGGGGTCAACCCCGAGCTCGAGGTGACCCGCGCGCTGACCGCCAAGGGGTTCCGGGCCTGCCCGCCGCCGCTGGGCTGGATCGACGGGCTCGGCTCGACCCTCGGCATCCTGCAGCCCTACTACGCGGCCAGCGTGGAGGGCTGGAAGCTGGCCGCCGAGCGGGTCGCCGACCACTACGAGACGGGCGACGCGGCCGGCAACTTCGCCACCGAGGCGCGCGAGCTCGGCAGGCTCACCGCCGACATGCATGGCGCGCTGGCCAGTGCCCTGCCCATGGTCGCCTCGGCCCAGCCCGACCTCGGCCACCTCTCCGCCCGCCTGCTCGGGCAGCTCACCCAGGTGGCCGCGCTCGTGTCCGAGCTCCGCCCCTACAAGGACGCCATCGAGGGCGTCTACGCCAAGGCGGAGGCAGCCGGGGGTGCCAGGCACCTGCAACGCATCCACGGCGACTACCATCTGGGCCAGGTGCTCCGCATCGCCGGTCCGGTGCTCGGCACCGCCGGCCAGGCGCAACGCACCGCCGGGCCGGTGCAGCGCACCACCGGGCCGGTCGGCCGGGCGGGCAGGCCCGGGGCAGGGGGACCGGCCGAGCCCCCTGGTGAGCCGTTCTGGATGGTCATCGACTGGGAGGGGGAGCCCGCCCGCAGTCTCGAGGAGCGCCGCCGGCTTGCCAGCCCGCTGCAGGACGTGGCCGGCATGCTGCGCTCCTTTGACTACGCCGCGAGCCAGC
>Ga0307278_10000495_pt1 | contig 19822 bp, 16 predicted proteins | sample ER_DNA_117_FD_194482 | JGI IMG/M metagenome (GOLD analysis project Ga0307278, IMG submission 194482) | Bulk soil microbial communities from the East River watershed near Crested Butte, Colorado, United States - ER_DNA_117 | ecosystem: Environmental > Terrestrial > Soil > Floodplain | place...
AGCTCGTCCCCGGGCCGCAGCTCGCCGTTGAGGATCTGCTCGCGGAGGTAGTTGGCGACCTGCACGTACTTGGGCAGCGACTCTTCGATCCTCGGCGACATCCAACCTCCGACGAAATGGATAGTGGCCTTCTCCAGTGGCCAGCATACGGTAGCCTCCGAAGATGAGCCCGCGCCTGCTCGTGGCTGCGGGCGGCGGTGGCGACGCCATCGCCGCCGCCATGCTCCACGCAGCCACGACCGGCAAGCCCCCTGCCCACGTCGCGACCTTCGCGTGGGAACGGCTGCTCGTCGACCCGCTGCCAGGCCCGCGGGACCCGACCTGGTTCACCGGCCTGCGTCCGGTCGGGCGCCGCAACCACGCAGTCACCCCCACCACCGTGGTTCGCCCACCCGCCGGGTCGACCCTGCCACGCCTGGCCGCCGAACTACCCGCCACGTTGTACCTGCTCGACCCGCGCGGCGGCGCCAGCGGCCTGCAGCGCCAACTCCTGGAGCTTGTCGGCATCCTGCAGGCCGACCGCGTGCAGCTCGTCGACGTCGGCGGCGACGTCATCGCCGCCGGGGACGAGCCCGAGCTGCGCAGCCCGCTCGCCGACGGGCTGACCGTGGCCGCAGCCGCCAGCCTCGACCGGCCAACCGACGTGCTGGTGGCCGGCGCCGGCCTCGACGGCGAGCTGCCCGAGCAGCACGTGCTCGACCGCTGCCGCGACCTTGGCGGCACCCTCGCCCACCGCCTGACCGCCAGCGACGCCCGTCCCTTTGGGCGGCTGTTCGACTGGCACCCGTCGGAGACGACCGGGCTGCTGTGGGCCGCCGCCATGGGCCTTCGCGGCACCGCCGAGGTCCGCGGCGACGGGCTCACGGTCAGGCTAAGCGACCACAGCAGCGCGATCTACCGGCTCGACCATGCCGCCGTCCTGGCCCACAGCCGCATCGCCCGCGCGCTCCTCGACACCCATTCGCTCGCCGAGGCCGACGCCGCCCTCACCGCTATTGGCATGGCCTCCGAGATCGGCTACGAGCGCACCAAGGCAGCCACGCTCGGCGACACCTCTGCCAAGGCGACCCTGGACGTCGAGGACGCCCTGCGCCGCCTTGACCGCTACGCGGCCGACGCCAGCCGCAGCGGCATCGACTTCCTGACCCTGCGCCGCGTCGCCGAGGTGCTCGGCCTTCGGCAAGCCGGACTCGCCCGGCTCACCGTCGAACTGCGCCGACGGCGGCCCCGGCAGTACCAGCCGCCCCTCTGGGTCGTCCGCGACGATCACCTGCCCGGGTGAGCGAGCCGCGCAAGATGATCGAGTAGCCGGGCGCTTGGCGCACCGCCGAGCGGGCGATCTGCCGACCCGGGCGGGAATGAGCACGTGCACGCCCAACCCGCCAGTGCCCAACGCACCGGCTGGTACGTGGCTGAATCGACCGCCCACCCGGCCAAGATGCTGCCCGCCATCGCCCGCCGCGCCATCATCGCCTACAGCCAGCCCGGCGACCTCGTCCTCGACCCCATGTGCGGCATCGGCACCACCCTGGTCGAGGCCACCCGGCTGGGCCGCGACGCGGTCGGCGTCGAGCTCGAGCCCCGCTGGGTCGACGTGGCCCAGGCGAACCTCGCCCACGCCCGCGGCCGAGGCACCTCTGGTACGGGCAGAGCTATCACCGGCGACGCCCGCCGCCTGGTCGACCTGCTCGGTGCCGAGCTGGCCGGCAGGGTCGCCCTGGTGGTGAGCTCCCCGCCGTACGGGTCCAGCGTCCACGGCCAGGTCGACGCCCGCCCCGGCCACGGCGTTGCCAAGTACGACAACGCCTACTCGGCCGACCGGGCCAACCTCGGCCGCGTCACACCAGACACGCTGCTGGCCGCCCTCACCGAAATCCTCGCCGGCTGCAATGCGCTGTTGCGCCCCGGCGGGCTGCTAGTGCTGACCGCCCGGCCGTGGCGGCGTCGCGAGCGGCTAGTCGACTTCCCCGGCCAGCTCACCCGCATCGCCGAACAAGCCGGACTGGTGGCGTTCGAGCGCAACGTGGCGCTGCTGGTCGGCCTGCGCGGCGACCGGCTCGTCGGCCGGCCGTCGTTCTTCCAGCTCGACCGGGTCCGCAAGGCCCGCCAGCGCGGCCTGCCCCTTCGGATCATCGCCCACGAAGACGTCATGGTCTTCCGCCGCCCGTCGACCCGAAGCCGCCCCGGCACCACCAACGGTGATGGCTCTCCCGCACCAGACCAGACGGGTACGCCAGAGCCATCCCACCCGCCCAGCAGGCGCCCACGCAACCCGGCGCCCAGGCCGGCCCAAGCAGGACCACGCCAGGTACCCGTCCAGGTCGCTGCGTCAACGCCCGTCACCACGCTGAGCCACGCGCACGAGTGAAGGAGCCCGGATGCCCGGCTACTACCACCACAACCCCGACCCGGCCCGGGCCGAACTGCTGCACCACGTCGCCGAGCAAGGCTGGGGCAACGAAAGCCTCGGCGGCGACGCCGACGAGGCCGCCTTCGAGGCGACCTTGGTGCTCATCGAACCCGCCGAGCAGCAGGAGCTCAGCGAGGCGTTCGACCGCGAGGTCCCGCCGGGCAACTTCCTGGTCACCCGCGACCCGCACGGCGCGGTGACCCTGCACGAGTACGCTACCGCGCCGCTGGCCAGGCAGGCCTTCCGCGACCTGGCCACCGCCGCAGGCCCCGGACCGGACGACGGCGCGATCACCGCGATGGGACCGCCCGGGTCGCCGTACGCCGTCGTCCTCGGCGGCCGCCGCGTCGGCTCTGCCACCAGCATCAATCGGGCAGTGGCGATGCTCGGTGACGCCATGGACGCCGAGCAGGACTGGCCCGACGCCTGGTACGTCAGCGACCACGGCATCGCCCACCGCATCGACCCGAGGCAGCCATGACAAGCCCGCAGCCGGGCGTCGGGCGGCCGCCAACCCGCCGCAGGCGACACCCTCCGGGCGGGCGCGCCACTACGACCGGCCGGGCAAGCCGGCACGGCCATGCGCGCACATCGGACCACCCTGGGCCCAAACGGAGGTATGGTTCTGGGTCCTGCCAGCCCAGGTCACGGCCCGGATTCAGCGTCGAGATTGTGACGGTGGGCGGCGAGGAGGGACGGCGGCTTGCCACGGTGCAAGCCGCGGCGATCAGGGAGGTACTCGAATGGCTCCACGCCGAACGCCTCCGGCGGCGAGTGCCAACATCGCCGCCGGGCGCTGGGTAGCCACCAGCCGCGCCGCCGAGGGGGCCGGGCCACCGGCCCCCTCAGCTTCGTCCAGCGCGCGGCTTGACACCGACCCACGCCACAGCGGTGTGCTGCTTGCGCTGCCGCGGCGGCTGGCGTTTCTGGGCCGCGTGTCGACCGTCGACCAGCAAGACCCGACCCTGTCGTTGCCGCGGCAGCTCCGCAACGTCCAAGCGGCACTGCCCCCGGGTGCCGCGATCGTGGCGTACTTCTACGACGTGGAGTCCGGCCGAAAGGACCTCGACCAGCGTGGCCTGAGCACTGCCCACGAGCGGTTCGACGTCCCCATCCCCCGCGACGGCGGCCTCAACGACCTGCTCACCGAAGCGTCCCGGCCCGACCGCCGGTTCGACGGGGTGATCTGCGAGTCGATCGAGCGGGTCGCACGGCGCACCTACTACGGCACCAAGGTCGAGCACGACCTGGAACGGGTCGGCGTGGTGCTGCTGGCCGCCGACGAGCCCCTGCTGCCCGGCGGCAAGCGCGCTACCCAGATCATCACCCGCCGCATCAAGCAGGCCACGGCCGAGTGGTACGTGCTCGAGGTCCTTGAGAAGTCCCACGACGGGATGTGTGAGCACACCCGCCAGGGCTGGAACGTCGGACGGCCTCCCTACGGCTACCTGGCCGAGCGGGTCCCGCACCCGGTGCCGGCCAAACGCGCCGACGGCAAGACCAAGACCCGCCTGGCCCTCGACCCCGAGCGTGCCCCAGTGGTCGCGCAGGTCTTCACTTGGCGGGTGGCGGAGCGGCTTGGCTACAAGGCCATCGCCGAGCGGCTCAACCGCAACCTCGACCATCACCCGCCCCCCGTCCCCAACGACCCCGCCAAGGCTCTCGGCGCCTGGTGCGCTTCAACCGTCACTAACATCCTCCGCAACCCCAAGTACACCGGGTACATGGTCTGGAACCGGGTCGGCGAGAACACCACCGGCCGGGTCAACCCGCCCGAGGCGTGGATCTGGTCGCCCGAGCCGACCCATCCCGCGATCGTCTCCCGCGAGCTGTTTGCCCAAGCCCAACTCGTGGGCGCCCGGCACGCAGGGTCCCGCGACGGCGACGGGCCCAACCTCGCCCACCCCCAGACCAAGCGCGCCTACCTACTACGCTCCATGGTCACCTGCGCCGCCTGCGGCCGCCGCATGCGCGGGCGCGTCGTCCAGCAGCGCCGCTACACCTACTACACCTGCCGACCTGCCGACGCCCGCAGCCCCCGCGCCGCGGCCCGATGGCCCGACCATCCGCCCAGCATCAACGTGCGCGAGGACTACCTCCTCGACGGCATCCTGGCCTTCTTCGCCGAGTCGGTCTTCCACCCCCAGCGCCGCGAGCGCCTCGCCGCGCAACTCGACAGCGTCGATGCCCATGCCGTCGAGGCCGCCGTGCAGCAACGGGCAAGCATCCAGCGCGCCATCAGCGACCTCGACGCACGCCTCAAGCGCCTGGTCCACACGCTCGAGCTGGACCAAGCCCTCGACGACCCCGACGGCGGGGCCGCGTTCACGCACGTCCGCGAACGGCTCGGTGAACTCCAACGCCAGCGTGACGCCAAAGCCGCCGAGCTGGCCGCGATGGACGACCAAGCGACCCAGCCCGCCGACGTCGACGCCGCCGCGCTGCTCGACGCCCTTCCGGCCAGCACCGACGCGCTCGCCGATGTGCCTGCGCCACTCCTTCGCCAGCTGTTCACTGCCTTCCAGCTCGAAATCCGCTACGACAAGCACACCAACACCGCGACCCTGCAAGTCACGCTGCACGAGGAACGGCTCGACGACTTGCAGGCCGTGGCCCAAGCGGTCATCAACCCGCAGCGGTCCCAATCGCAGGACCAGGCCGCCGACGCCGACCCTCCAGTTGCCCTTGCCCCAGCGGTCCGGCCGCAGACCGCGGTGGCCACCCCGGCCGCCACCATGGCCTCGAGGAGACGGCCGGTGGTCGGGTCGAGCGCTCCCCGCTCGACCAGATCGGCGAGCCAGAGCCGCCGGCGCGCGAAGGTACGGATGGTGACCACCGGACCGTCCGGGGCCAGCGGCGGCAGCACGGCGTGGAACCGCTCGCCGCCGGGCAGGCGCGCGTCGACCCAGGGCCGCGCCTCGTCCACCCGCAGGCCGAGCGGGGCGATCACCCGGTGGACCAGTGTGGCCAGCGCCTCCGCCGAGGGGAGGCGCACGGCGCAGCGCTGCAGGCGGCCGTCGCGCTCGACCCACACGTCGGCCGGGCCGTTGACCAGGACGTCGGTGACGCCAGGGTCGGCCAGCAGCGGCGCCAGCGGCCCGAGGCCGGTCAGTTCGTCCACGATCGCCCGGACGGTCGCGGCGAAGCTCGGAAGCGGCACGGCGATCCGTTCGTCGCGCAGCGCCGTCGCGACCGCCATCCGCAGCCCGCCGGGGTCGGTGACGGGTGGTCCGGCGGCGCTCAGGCGCCGTTGCACGCGGGCGACCAGCTCCGGATCTGGCGTCCCAGGGCCGGGAGCCCCCACTGCCGGAAGCAGGGCGCCGGACGGGTGGGAGGCCGGCCAGCCCGGCGGTCCACCAGGCGGTCTCGCGGTCCTCCCCGCCGGGTCGTCCACCGGAGCCGCTGCCGCCGCGGCGCTCATCGGGAGCCCGCCGTCGTCACCGGGAACGGGAGCAGGCGGTTGGCGAGCGTGAGCATGGCCTGGACGGCGGCCAGGTCGGGACGGTCCAGCAGCAGCACGCCGTCCTCGGCGGCCGCCGCAAGCTCGGGCGCGGCCGCCGGGACCAGGCTCCAGAGCCGCTCGCCGAGCGCTCCGCGGACCTCCCGGCCGGACAGCGGAGCGCGCGCCCGCATGCCGGTGACGACCGCGCCGGCGGCCGCGGGGTCGTGCCCGGCGGCCTCCCACTGCTCGAATGCCGTCTGCAGGCCGCGAATCCCTGCGGACTCGGGCCGGCTCACCGCCAACAGCAGGTCCGCGGCCGCCAGGGCGGCATCGGCGGCCGCGCCGCCGGCCGCCGCCAGGTCGAGCACGACCACCCGGTAGGCCGGGCGAGCGGCTTGGAGCAGTGCCCGCACGACCCAAGGCTCGGGTGGCCGTGGATGGGCGCCGTCGGTCAGGCCCGTCATGGGCAGGACGCTCAGGTCGGGCCAGGGCTGGGAGAGGGCGTGGAGCAGGGAGGGACCGTCGAGGCCGGGCGCGGTCTCGGCCACGTCTGCCCAGGTCCAGGCGCCGACGACCAGGTCGAGGCGGAACGCGAGGCCGCCGGCCAGGTCGGCCGCCAGGACCGGGGTCGGACCCCAGCGAGCCCAGGCGCCCGCGAGGTGGACCGCCACGGTGGTCGCGCCCGACCCGCCGTGCACCCCACGGACGGCGACGACCGGTGTGGTGGCCTCGTCCGCCAGGGCGCCGGCCGCTGCCACCTTGGCCAGCTCGGCGGCCAGGTCGGCCGCGCCGTCCGGCCAGGTGACCAGGCCGGTGGCGCCGGCGTCGAGGGCGGCGCGCAGGTCGGCCGGCCGGGTGTCGTCCCCGACCGCGAGGACCGGCACCCCTGACCCGGCCGGCAGGTCGCCGAGCAGCGCGCAGCCGACCAGCGCAACCGCCGGGCGGGCGGTGAGCGCGGCGGCCAGGCCGGCCGCGCCGGGCTGGGCCACGGCCACCCGCCAGCCGGCCGTCTCCACCGCGTGCCGCAGGCCGTCGGCCGTGCCCGCGTCGTCGTGGGCGACCACCAGCAGCGGCTGGCTGTCAGGTCTGGACGCGAGCGCCATCGGGTCCTCCCTCCCGAGCGGCATCCGCTCGGAGCCGCGACTCGGCCCGGCGGCCTGCCGGCGCCGGGCACCGGCTGCCGCCGGCCGCGTCAGGATGGCCGTGACGGGCTCTCCTCGAGGAGAGCCAGTCACGAAGATGTGCATAACTGCTCGCGCCCTGGACGGCCGCACGCTCGCGCTGGCGGGCCGAGCTGGGGAGGGTGGTCCGCTTGTTGGGCTGGGCGCGGCCGATTGTGTAGGGTGGAGGGTGGCGTGCTGGACTTCGCCTGCGCGCCTGGCCCGTCCGCGAGCCGGACGAGCCAAGGACCGACAAGCAAGCGCGACGGCGCGCCGATAACGACCAGGAAGGCGGTCGGCCGGGACGCGCCGACAGGCTGCGGTGGGCAGCGAGTTGTAACCCGGAGCGCGCGCGGGCAGTCTATGAAGACGTCTCCCCTATGACAGGCGTTCCCCGAGCCGGCCAGATGAGTCGACACCGACGTCGGCGTCAGGTGAGACCGAGGCCGAGCGCACAGCGCGCGAAGAGACGAAGAGGTGGCAGTCAGCCGATGAGCGTTGCCTTCGTTTTTCCAGGGCAGGGCAGCCAGGCTCCTGGCATGGGCCTGGCCTGGGCGGACTCGACCGAGATCTATGGATGGGCCAGCGCCGTGCTCGGCTGGGACCTTACCGAGATGCTGCGATCCGGCTCGGCGGACCAGCTGCGCCAGACCTACGTGGCCCAGCCGGCGATCTTCTGCGTCTCCGTGGCGGCGCTGCGCGCCCTCGAGGAGGCGGGCGTCCGCCCGGAGTACGTGGCGGGACACTCGCTTGGGGAGCTCTCGGCGCTGGTCGCCTCGGGCGCGATCTCGTTCGAGGCGGGACTCACCCTGGTCGCGCGCCGGGCCGAGGTCATGCAGCGCGCCGCCGACGCCAACCCGGGCTCGATGAGCTCGGTGCTGGGGCTGTCGGTGGAGGGCGTCGAGATGGCCGTGGCCGAGGCGGCCGAGGGGGGCGTGCTCGCCGTCGCCAACGACAACGCGCCCGGCAACGTGGTGGTCTCCGGCGAATGGCGCGCCCTGGAGCGGCTGCCGGTCGCGGCCAAGGAGCTGGGCGCCAAGCGGGTGGTGCCGCTGAACGTCGGCGGCGCCTTCCACTCCCCGCTGATGGCCCCGGCAGCCGACGCGTTCCGGTCCTTCCTGGCCGCGGCGCCGCTGCGCGACTGCTCCGTGCCGCTGGTCGCCAACGCCACCGCGCAGCCGACCACCAGCGCAGCCGAGCTGCGCGAGCTGCTCGGGCGGCAGCTCACCGGCCGCATCCGGTGGACCGAGTCGGTGCGCCGGCTTGCGGACCTCGGGGTCGACACGATCGTCGAGGCCGGGCCGGGCACGGTCCTGGCCGGCCTGGTCAAGCGGACGGTCAAGGGCGTACGGGTGCTGCCCGCCGGCGACGCCGCCGAGGTGGCCGCCGTCGCCGATGCGCTGCGTCAGGAGAGCGAAGGGGTGGCAACCTCTGACGGGAACCAGGGTGAGGTGGTGGTGCTGCCCGAGCGCTTCGCCGTCTCGCCCGGCCACGGCCGCTTCTACCCGGCCGTGCCGACGCGCTACACCGACGAGGGCCCCTACGTGGAAGCAGGCGACCTGCTCGGGGAGGTGCGCAACGGGGCCAACAGCATGCCGGTCCGCAGTCCCTTCCGCGGCTGGTTGATGACCCACCTCGCCTGGGAGGGGGAGCTGGTCACGCCCGGCCAGATCTTGCTCAGCCTGCGCCCGTTCTAGAGATTCCGGTACGTTTCGACCTTGCCCGGCGATCGCCACACGGCGAAAGGAGCTGTCGTGCCCGCCGAGATCGTGGGACTCGGGACCGCCGTCCCTCCGTACGTCCTCACCAACTCCGACCTCGAGCAGCTGGTCGACACCAACGACCAATGGATCACCGAGCGCACCGGGATCAAGGAACGCCGCATCGCCGGGCGCGGGGAGTCCACCAGCACCCTCGGCAAAGCGGCGGCCCTGCGGGCGCTCGAGTCGGCCGGGCTCGGTGTGGACGACGTGGACCTGCTGGTCGTGGCGACCGCGACCCCGGACTACCCGCTGCCGTCGGCGGCCTGCGTGCTCCAGCTCGAGCTGGGCATGACCAGGGGCGCGGCGATGGACGTGATCGCCGGCTGCGCCGGGTTCGTCTACGGGCTGGCCACCGCGGCGCAGTTCGTGGCCTCGGGCGCGGTCGGCACGGCGCTGGTGGTGGGCGCCGAGACGCTCAGCCGCATCTGCGACTACACCGACCGCTCGACCTGCATCCTGTTCGGGGACGGGGCGGGCGCGGCGGTGCTGCGGCAGGGGGATGCCGGCATCCGCGGCTTCTCGCTCGGCTCGGACGGGGCGCGCTCGCGCCTGCTGATGACCCCGGCGGGCGGCTCGCGCTTCCCGGCGACGGCCAGGACGATCGCCGAGCGCCGCCACTACATCGTCATGGAGGGCCGCGAGGTCTTCAAGGGCGCGGTGACCGCCATGGCCGCCTCGAGCCTGGAGGCGATCTCCAAGTCCGACCTCGAGCCGGACGACATCGACCTGGTCGTCCCCCACCAAGCCAACCAGCGCATCATCGAGGCCACCGCGCGGCGGCTCAAGGTCCCCATGAGCAGCGTGGTGATGAACATCGCGCGCTACGGCAACACCTCGGCGGCGTCGATCCCGATCGCCATGGCCGAGGCCTGGGAGCACGGCCAGATCCAGCCCGGCCAGCAGTTGCTGCTGACCGCCTTCGGCGCCGGCCTGGCCTGGGGGTCGCTCGTGCTCGACTGGACGCTGCCGAACCCGGAGGAGCCGAGCCCCGAGGAGCCGACCCGCTCGGCGCTGCCGATCGTCCACGGGCTGCGCGACGGGACCCTGTGGGAAGGGCTCGAGATGCTCCCGCCGCTCGGGGCGAGCCGCATCGACGCCGTAGGCTGAGACAGCCGGCCGGACGCGCACCGAAGTGGAGGACGACGTCAGTGGACCAGCATGAAGCGAGCGTGAGCAGAGGACTGGAGGGACGTACCGCCCTGGTCACCGGCGCTTCCGGGGCGATCGGGCGGGCCTGCGCGCTCGCCCTGGCGGGCCAGGGGGCCCGCATCGTGGTCGCCTACGGCTCCGACGAGCAGGGCGCCGCCGAGACCGCCGACCAGGTCAAGGCGGCGGGGAGCGAAGCCGTGCTGGCCCAGGCGGACCTCGTCCAGCCGGGCGCGGCCAAGGTGCTGGTGACGGCGGCCGGCGACGGCGGCGTCGACATCCTGGTCAACAACGCCGGCCTGACCAGGGACGGGCTGCTGCTGCGCATGCGCGACCAGGACTTCGACGACGTGCTGGCGGTCAACCTGGTGGCGGCGTTCCGCTGCACGCGGGAGGCGCTCCGTGGGATGCTTCGTCGCCGCTGGGGACGGGTGGTCTCGATCTCCAGCGTGGTGGGGCTGGTCGGCAACCCCGGGCAGGCCAACTACGCGGCGTCCAAGGCGGGGCTGATCGGGCTCACCATGAGCGTCGCCCGTGAGGTGGCCCAGCGAGGCATCACCGCCAACGTGGTCGCGCCTGGCTACATCCCGTCCAAGCTGACCGATGCGATGAGCGAGGAGGCGAAGCAGGCGACGCTGTCGGGCATCCCGGCCGGCCGGCTCGGCACCCCCGACGAGGTGGCGGCGGCCGTCCGCTTCCTCGCCAGCGAGGAGGCCGGCTACATCACCGGCCAGGTGCTCGCGGTCGACGGTGGTCTGGCGATGGGAGCGTGACCGCGACCTTCCCCGGTAAGTCAACAACGGTGCCGAGCCCGGCACCAGGAACGAGAAGGAGAACGATGCAGATGGCTCAGTCGCGCGACGACGTCGTGAAGACCATGCAGGAGGTGCTCGCGTCCGAGCTGGACGTCGACGCCGACAAGGTGAACGCGGATGCCCGCTTCAAGGAGGACCTGGACGCGGACTCGCTCGACCTCGTCGAGGTGGTCCTCGCGCTCGAGGAGAAGTTCGGCATCGAGATCCCGGACGACGAGATCGCGGGCGTCAAGACCGTTGGTGAGGCGGCCGACCTCGTGATCGCGAAGCAGAACGCCGCCGCGAGCTGACTGTGCGCAGGGTCGTCATCACAGGCCTGGGCGCGGTCACCCCGGTCGGGATCGGAGTGCCCGCCTACTGGGACGCGATCTGCGCCGGCCGCCCCGGAGTCGGGCCGCTCACCCTGGTCGATCCCACCCTGGTGCCCTCCAAGGTGGGCGCCCAGTGCCTCGACTTCGATCCCAAGGCGGCGCTCGGTCCCAAGGAGGCCCGCCGCCTGGACCGCGCCACGCAGTTCGCGCTCACCTCGGCGCTGGAGGCGTGGCAGGACGCCGGCATCGAGAACGGCGTCGACAAGGACATGACCGGCGTGGCGTTCGCCACCGGCATCGGCGGCATCGGCTCGCTGCTGGCCAGCGACAAGGTGCTGCGCGAGAAGGGCCCCAACAGGGTCTCGCCGTTCACCGTGCCGCAGCTCATGCCGAACGCGGCCGCCGGCGCCATCGCCATGCGGCTCGGGCTGCGCGGCCCCAACTTCTGCACCACCACCGCCTGCGCCGCCTCCAACCACGCGCTCGGGCTGGCGTTCCAGTGCGTGCGCTCCGGCGAGGCCGAGGCGATGGTCGCGGGGGGCAGCGAATCCGCCTTCGTGGAGATCGCGCTGATCGCCTTCGCGCAGATGACCGCGCTGTCGACGCATTTCAACGACCGCCCGCAGGAGGCCTCGCGGCCGTTCGACGCGCGGCGCGACGGCTTCGTCATGGGCGAGGGCGCCGGCGCGCTGGTGCTCGAGGAGCGCGAGGCCGCCCTGCGCCGCGGCGCCACCATCCACGCGGAGCTGGTCGGCTTCGGCCAGTCGGCCGACGCGTTCCACGTCACCGCCCCGTCCGAGGACGGCAGCGGCGCCGCCCTGGCCATGCGCCGGGCGCTGGCGACCGCCGAGCTCCCGCCGGAGGCGGTCGACTACGTGAACGCGCACGCCACCTCCACCCAGGCGGGCGACATCTCCGAGACGCGGGCGCTCAAGCTCGCCTTCGGCGACCACGCCGAGCGGCTGGCCGTCTCGGCGACCAAGTCGATGATCGGCCACCTGTTCGGCGCCGCCGGGGCGGTCGAGGGCGTCGCCACCGTGCTCGCCGTGCGGGAGGGGATCCTGCCGCCCACCATCAACCTGACCGACCCGGACCCCGAGTGCGACCTCGACTACGTGTCAGGCGAGGCGCGCAAGGCCGACGTCGAGGTGGCCATGTCCAACGGGTTCGGCTTCGGTGGGCACAACGCCGTGGTCGTGTTCCGCCGCCACGAGTCCTGACGAGGGGCCGCCCCCGGCGGCTACGGCGCCCTGGTGGCCGACCTGCGGCCGCCGGAGGAGGTGCCGCCGGGGCCCCACGCCTCTCCGTCCAGCCAGCCGATGCCGCTCGGCGGGACCGAGGTCGGCGGCTCCTCCTGCCCGTACGCCGGCTCCCCGGCGTGTACCGGGTCCGGCGCCGCCGCGGCCTCGCCGTCGGCCTGGTGGTCGAGGGCCTGCGGCGCGGCCGGCGAACCCCGGGCGGAGCGGTCGTACGGCTCCTGCTGGCCGGGCCGGCGCGCCGCCGCGGCGGCGCGCCGGGCGCGGCCGCCGCTCGACCTGACCGTCATCACGCCGATCACCATCATCAGGATCGCCGCGACCACCGCCAGGGGAACCGGGGCGATCAGCAAGCTGGCCTGGAGCGAGCGCAGCAGGGCGTGCCGTGGCGTGCCCAGGTCCGCGGCGCCGGCCTGGGCGGCCGTGCCCGCCGCGGCCGGCGCGCCGGCCGCCGTGGCCTGGGCCCGCGCCTTGGCGGCGCTGGCGCCCAGGATCTCGGCCCTCGGACTGACCGGCGTGGCGAAGCCGAAGCGGAACATCGCCCGCACGTCGTCGCGGTCCTGGAGGGCGCTCGGCGCGCCGAGCGCGACCGCGATCAGGGTCCGGCCTCCACGCCGCTGCGCGGCGACGATGGTGTGCAGGGCCGCGTCGGTGAAGCCGGTCTTGATGCCGAGGGCGCCGGGGTCCTCGCCCTCGCTGACGAAGCGGTTGTGGTTGACCACGACCTGGATCCGCCCGTTGGGCCAGGGGTAGCGGAGCTCCCGCGCCCCGACCACGGCGGCCAGCTCCGGCACGCCGAGCAGGGCGCGCCCGACGATGGCGAGGTCGGCGGCGCTGACCCGGTGGCCGGGGGCCTCCAGGCCGGACGGGTCGCGCCAGGTCGAGTCGGTGCAGCCGAGGGCGTCGGCCTTGGCCTGCATGGCGCGGATGAACCCGGCCCGGCCGCCGCGCGGGTAGTTGGCGGCCAGCGTCTCGGCGGCGTCGTTGGCCGAGACCTGCAACAGCGACCCGATCAGGTCGCGGCGGCGCAGGCGCATGCCCGCCTGGTAGCCGAGGCGGGTGCCGTCCACCCGCTCGGCCGCCTCCGGGACGGTGAGCACCGCCTGCGGCGGCCAGGTCTCCTGGGCCACCAGGGCGGTCAGGATCTTGGTGGTGGAGGCGACCAGCGTCGGCTTGTGGGCGTCGCGCTGCCACAGCACCGCGCCGGAGCTCGCGTCGATCAGCAGCGCGTGTCTCGACTGGACGGTTGGCGTCGCGGTCGCGAAGGCCGGCTCGGCGGCCAGTCCGGCAGCCAGGAGCGCGGCAGCCAGGGGCGCAACGACGCGTCGCAGGAGGGAGGGCACGTCGATAGCCTCTCCGAAGCCCATCCGAGGTGCAACGGGCGCAAACCAGACGAAGCGTCGAGCACGGGCGCCGACGCCCCACGTCCTCGGCTGGGACGGCCCGCGGGCGGGCCAGGCGCCGCGGCGGCGGCGCCGGTGGCGGCCGGGACCCGCGGCGGCGCGGCGGCGCCGCGCGGGATGGACGCCTCGAGGCGCCGCCACAGCCCTTCGACCAGGGCGGACGTCCCCGTCCGGCGAGGCGCCTCCCGCCCCTTCTGGTGGGAAGGCGACACCCTCACCGGCAGCGGCGGTGCGGATCAGGATCGCACGCGAACCTGATCGGCATCCACCGGGTTTCGGGTGAGCGGACATCCACGCAGCACCGTAGGCGATGGCTCGCATGGCGCTACGCAGTTTCGACGACCGCAGGAGTCGTGAGCAAGCTCACTCGTGTAACGGATGGGCCACCGACCTGCTGGAACGTGGCGGAACGCGCCAGTCCGGCGCGAACGTCGCTGGTCGCCGTGGAAGCCCCGGTGGGTATCCGGCACACTGCTCCGCGGCGCGTGAGGTGGCTGCCCCAGCGACATCCAGCGCGTCTTCATCTCCGCCATCTCGCGGTTCTGAGCTCCGGCGCGGTACAGGCAACCTTGTCGCGCAACCCGGTGCATCCTAGATTCAGCTGAGGGAATCCTAGGAGGAACCGGTGATCGAACAGCGGCGCCGCGGCGCCCTTCCTTTCGTGATCGCGATCGTGGTGGCCGTCGCGCTGGTCGCCGGGCTGCGGGCGGTGGTCGGGGGGTTCGGCGGGGGCAACGAGCCGTCGCGGCCGGCCTCCTGCGGCGCGGGCGGGATCACCGTCACTCTTGCCGCCTCCTCCGAGAAGGCCGCGCTGGTCAAGCAGATGGCGGCCGACTACGGGAATCGACGGCCCCAGGTGGCTGGGCGCTGCGTGCAGGTCAACGTGACCACCAAGTCGTCGGGTGCGGCGATGGCCGCGCTGGCCAAGGGCTGGAACGAGTCGACCGACGGCCCGAGGCCGGACGTCTGGTCGCCCGCCTCGTCCGGCTGGGTGACCCTGCTGCAGCAGCGCGGCGGCCGCAGCGACCGCCCTAGCCTGGTGCCGCCCGACACCCCGCGGATCGCCGCGTCGCCGCTGGTGATCGCGATGCCGCGGCCGATGGCGGAGGCGCTCGGCTGGCCCAGGAAGAAGCTCGGCTGGCGCGAGATGCTCGACCTGGCCAAGAGCCCGGACGGCTGGGCCAGCCGCGGCCACCCCGAATGGGGACGCTTCCGGCTCGGCAAGACCAACCCGAACTTCTCCACCTCCGGCCTCAACGCCACCATCGGCGCCTACTTCGCCGCCACCGGGCTGTCCAGCGACCTGAGTGAGAAGGACGTCGGCAGCAAGCGGGCGCGCGACTTCGTGGCCGGGGTGGAGCGCTCGGTGGTCCACTACGGCGACACCACACTCACCTTCCTCGCCAACCTGCAGCGGGCCGACGACCAGGGCGCCGGGCTCACGTACATCTCCGCCGTCACCGTCGAGGAGAAGAGCGTCTGGGACTACAACCAGGGCAACCCCTCCGGCGACCCGGCCACGCTCGGCAAGCACCCCAAGCCCAAGGTCCCCCTGGCCGCCATCTACCCGCGGGAGGGCACCCTGCTCTCCGACCACCCCTACGTGGTGCTGAAGGCGCCGTGGGTGGACGACGCCAAGCGCCAGGCGGCCGCCGGCTTCCTCTCCTATCTCCAGGCCAAGGACGCGCAGGGCCGCTTCCAGCGCGCCGCCTTCCGCGACTTCAAGAACACCCCGGGGTCGCTGGCCACCGAGGACAACGGCCTGCTGCCGAAGGAGCCGGCCACGCTGCTGCAGCCGCCCGCCCCCGCGGTGCTCGACAAGCTCCTGACCAGCTGGGCGGCGGTGCGCAAGCGGGCCAACGTGCTGCTGGTGATGGACACCTCGGGCTCCATGGGCGAGGAGGTGCGCGGCACCGGCGACTCCAAGCTGGAGCTGGCCAAGCGCGCCGCCATCAACTCGCTGCGCGAGTTCTCCAACGACGACCGGGTCGGGCTGTGGATGTTCTCGACCAAGCTCGACGGCGACAGCGACCACCGCGAGCTGGTGCCGGTCGGGCCGATGAACGAGAAGCTGGCGGAGGGCGGGACCAGGCGCGAGTTGCTGCGCAGCCGCATCGAGGGCCTGCCGCCCGAGGGCGGCACCGGCCTGTACGACACCAGCCTGGACGCCTTCCAGGAGATCAGCGCCAAGCAGGACCCGGACAGCATCAACGCGGTCGTGCTGCTCACCGACGGCCGCAACGAGGACGACGGCATCTCGCTCGAGAACCTGCTCCCGCGCCTGCGTACCGAGCAGGGCGACCGCTCGGTACGCCTGTTCACCATCGCCTACGGCGCCGACGCCGACCTCGGGGTGCTGCGGCAGATCGCCGAGGCGACCAACGGCGCCGGCTACGACTCCTCCGACCCGGGATCGATCGACGCGGTGTTCACTGCGGTAGTCTCGAATTTCTGATTGGGGTCCCGGGGGCTGAGCGGACGTGCGACCCGGGGTGGACGGTCCGCCCGCCGAGGAGACGAGGTGGCATTCAAGGACGAACTCGTCGAGCCCTGGGGCCTGCTGATCGGCGCGACCGCCGCCGGGGCGGCCTGGGCGGTCCACCTGCCCCTGCTCGCGGCGGGCGGGGTCGGCGCGGCCGTCCTGCTCACCAAGGCGGGTCTGGCCGCGTGGGAGCGGCGCCGGCGCGCGCCGCAACGGCGCGAGCTGCAGCTCCCCGTCGAGGCGAGCACGCCGGAGGGAATCTGGCTGGCGCGCGCCCAGCGCGCCGCCGGCACCTTCTCCGAGCTGGCCGGCGGCATGGCCGGCGGGCCGCTGGCCGAGCGCATCGAGCTGATGCGCCCACAGGTCGACGACACCGTCGAGACGCTGGAGCGCCTCGCCGGCCAGGCCGGCGCCGCCGGGCGGGCGCTGGCCCGGATCGACGACCGCTTCCTCGCCGCCGAGGCCGCGCGGCTGGAGCAGGCCCGCAGCGCCGCCTCCGGCGAGATCGCCGACGAGCTCGACCGCTCGCTCGCCTCGGTGCGGGTCCAGCGCGAGGTGCACGGCCGCCTGGTGGCCGCCCGCGGCGGCGTGCTCGCCCGCCTCGAGTCGGGCACCCTCGGGCTCGAGAGCCTGGTGGCCCGCGTGGTCGAGCTGTCCGCCATGGCGGCGGCCGGCCCGACCAGCGAGACCGGAGCGGTGGACCAGCTCAGCGACGAGCTGGAAGGCATCAGGCAGGGGCTGGGCGAGGCCGAAGAGGTCTCGAGGCAGGCGCTCAACGCCTACCAGCGTTCCAAGCAGTGATCGTCAGAGCTCGAGGAGGCAAGGGAGATGGGCAAGCTGCTCAGGCGGGCGTGGCGCTACGTGGTGGCGGCGCTCGGCGGCAAGCTCGACGAGGTGTCCGACCCGCGGATCCAGATCGAGCAGGCCATCGAGGACTCCAAGACCCAGCACCAGCTCCTCACCCAGCAGGCCGCGGCGGTGATCGGCAACCAGCGCGAGCTGGAGCTGAAGCTGACCCGCTCGATCGAGGACACCGAGAAGCTCCAGGCCAACGCGCGCCAGGCGCTGGTCCTGGCGGAGCAGGCCCGCAAGGCGGGCGACGAGCGCAAGGCCGCCAGCTACGAGGACTCGGCCCGGGCGTTCGCCAGCAAGCTGGTCAGCTCCGAGGCGGCCATGCGCGACCTGCACGCCATGCACGAGCGCGCCGGCCAGGCCTCCACCCAGGCCCGCGCCGCGGTGGAGACGAACGCGCTGGCCCTGCAGAAGAAGCTCGCCGAGCGGACCAAGCTGCTGTCACAGCTCGACCAGGCGAAGATGCAGGAGCGCCTGAACGCCGCCATGGCCAGCATGACCGAGCTGGCCCCGGCGGGCGACACGCCCACCCTCGACGAGGTCCGCGACAAGATCGAGGGCCGCTACGCCCGGGCGCTCGGGGAGGCCGAGCTGACCTCCAACTCGGTCGAGGCCCGCATGATCGAGGTCGAGCGCGCCGCGCTCGACGTCGAGGGCGCCGCGCGCCTCGAGTCGATCCGTGAGAGCCTCGGCCTGGCCGGCACCCCGGCCAAGCCGGCCATCGAGTCCGACGCCGACGCGGCCGCGATCGAGTCCCCGCCCGCCGCGCCGGCGGCAACGGCCGGCACCCGCAAGCGCGCCGCGGACTCCTCGACCGCCAAGCCGGCCGAGGAGTCCGCCGCCGACGACGCACCCTGATCGCCACCAAAGGACGACGCGCATGGATTTCAAGCTCGAGCTGGTGCCGATCCCGGTCTCGGACGTGGACCGCGCCAAGGCCTTCTACGCCGAGAAGGCAGGCTTCAACGTGGACCTCGACGTCAGCTCCGGCGAGCAGTTCCGCGTCGTGCAGCTGACCCCTCCCGGGTCGGCCTGCTCGATCGCGGTGGGCACCGGGGTCGTGGGCACCCCGCCGGGCTCGGTCCAGGCCCTGCACCTGGTCGTCTCGGACATCCACGCCGCGCGTGCGGAGCTCGTCGGGAGAGGAGTGGAGGTCGGCGAGGTCGAGGACCTCACCGCGCCCGGGAAGCCGACGGTCTCGTACGCGGCCTTCAAGGATCCGGACGGTAACGGCTGGACCTTGCAGCAGATAGGTCCCTAGCCCAGCCGCCCCAACCTCTCCCCTCCTCCCGAACATCGGCCGTACGCTGCTAGGATGCCGCTCGGAGGCGATCCGGGGCTGGTGCCCCGCCCGGTCTTCAAAACCGGTTCAGGCCGTCCATAGGCGTTCGCATGGGTCCGCGACATGGGCCGATGCAGAGGCGACGGCACGCTCGGGTTCGTGACCGCTCAGCCCCGTCTGCCGGGGTTGCTGTCGCTGTTGCTGTCCGGGGCGCTGCTTGGTGATGGCCAGGAACGGGGGCGTCTTGTCCAGTCCCGTTGACAAGTCGTTAGCAGCGCGAGCTGTCCCGCTCGTTGTGGGTAGCCTTTCAAGCGCAATTCGCGCGAGGACGTCTCTGCAGGCCCCGTTCAAGGCCTAATCCAGAGTACCGCATGGAGGTAACAGCCGTGGAGCCAGTCTACGAACGCATCGACTATTGCTCAGATTCAAAGACCCTGTGGGGAAAGCTCAAGTCTGCGAAATGGGACTGGCTCGGGATTGATAAACGAGGCGAGTTCATTCTCGGATACCCGAAGCGCAAGGGTGGAGTTACCGGCACCCTAATGCTAAAGGTCGAGCGACAAGGCGATGTTGTCGAAGGGCAACATACAGTTCGGGTATACGATGAGCCTACGGAGACAAATCCCACTCGAAACGATGTTCTGCCAGACGAATCTAGTGCTATTGCTGAGTTTGATAGGCTCGTTCAGGAGATCAAGTCCTCATCCAACTACCGGCTATCCAGAGTCCAACGGGTTGAAATGGGCATCGTGGCTCAGGAGTGGTTTGGCGTAACGGGACATTCTGAATCCTTGTATCCAGAATCGCTTTAAAGGAGGCGGCGGGAGGACAGGAACCTGGTCCACTCGGCGACAGCCGCTTCGGCGACCTGGAGCACGTCATACTCGGTGCCGGCGGACTCCAGATAGAAACGGTGCGCCGAAGTCCCTGTGCCGGCGAACACGGTTACGTCATTTCGGGCGATCGTTGTTGAGAAGTCGCCTGTGCGCGAGCTTGTCAGTTTGAGATGCTTTGAGCCGTTGGCGAGGTCGGCGCAGAGCTGAAGGACCGAACTTCCGCTCATGAGCGAATCCCCATCATGCTTGGTTATCCCACTTGATGGATCATTCCTGAGCCAATCCTTGAGATGGTGTACCGATTCAAAGAACGACTGGACCGCGTCGATAGCAGCGTCGGTGCCGCCGGCTTGTCCGGTGTAGACGGCGCGCACGTCGTCGAGGCGGTGCTGCACACGCGCCCACTGTGATCTCCAACCTTGGCCGAGCATAACTGGTATTCCACACCGTGCGACTTCTTGCTTGCAAAGCCAGATCGGCCGCGATCGTCACCTGCAGAGGTGTGACGCCGCGCAGGTCGATGCTGCTTCGGCGTTGTCCGTGGTTGTCCGCTCGGGACCGGGTCGAGACCGCTGTGAATGGCACGCCAGTGGCACGGCCGCCGAGGATGACACCGGAATCGGCTTGCGCCTTGCTCCGCCCTGACCCTACGGTGAGGCCGGTC